>Ga0209068_10000553_pt1 | contig 20165 bp, 17 predicted proteins | sample ColStrG_CSR_2012_FD_187200 | JGI IMG/M metagenome (GOLD analysis project Ga0209068, IMG submission 187200) | Freshwater sediment microbial communities in response to fracking from Pennsylvania, USA - Cold Stream Run_MetaG_CSR_2012 (SPAdes)... | ecosystem: Environmental > Aquatic > Freshwater >... | reverse complement strand
CCAGCAGACGACTCCATGGCCCGGCTGCAGGAGCTGGCCCAGCTGCACAGCCAGGGCGTGCTGACCGACGAGGAGTTCGCGGCTGCCAAGGCCAAGGCTCTCGGGATCTGACTAGTCGGCGGGTGCCGGGCGGGTCGGGCGCCTCGTGGCGAGGCCGTCGCCGCTGAAACGTGACCTTCCGACGCGATCCGTCATCTCAGCTGCCGATGATGCGCTGGTCAACGACGTGGCCAGACACGCAGCCTTAGCGCGACGGTTCGCGGGTTCTCACGTCGGGGTGTCTTGCCGATCCATTGGTGGACGACCCCTTGTCCGGCAACCTGGGCTGGCGCAGGGGCAAGGCTGCGCATGCGACCAGCCCCGGGTCGCTCCGGGCGCACAGCCTGGCGCCGGCGGTCAGTTCATGAGCGGTAGGCGGGTCTGCGGCGGGGTGCTGCCTAGCGCCATGCGGCGCTCGCGACCCGCGATGCCCATCATGCCCGCGACCGACCAGGAGCGACCGCGGCCAGCGGCGAAGCCGCAGCGGTGACCGCCCCGGTCCACCCCGGTCTGCTGCGAGAGCCCGCCGGTACCCATCGGGTCACTGCGATCGAGCTGTTCTTCGACCTCGTCTATGTCTTCGCGGTCACCCAGCTGTCGCATCGGCTCATCACCGACGCGACCGTTACGGGGGCTCTGGAGACGGCCGTCTTGCTGGGACTGGTCTGGCTCGCCTGGGTCTACACCACGTGGGCGACCAACTGGCTCGAACCGGCACGGATCCCCGTCCGGCTGCTCCTGCTGTCCTTGATGCTGGTCAGCCTGGTCATGTCCGCGGCGCTGCCGCAGGCCTACGCCGGGTGGGGCCTGGCCGTGGGAGCCGCGTATGCGGTCATGCAGGTGGGCCGTTCGGCGTTCGCGGTCGTGGCCATGCGCGGCGCCCCTTTGCAGCGCAACTTCATGAGGATCCTGGCCTGGTCCACCGTCAGCGGAGCCATCGCGATCGCCGGTGGCCTGGTGCACGGCCCGGCGCGACCCCTGCTGTGGACGTTGGCCGCCGCCATCGACCTGACTGGCGGCGGCGTCGGATTCTGGACCCCCTGGCTGGGCCGCACCCAGACAGCGGAGTGGAACGTGCATGCCGGACATTTCGCCGAGCGGTGTCAGGCCTTCCTGCTCATCGCTCTTGGCGAGTCGATCGTGGTGACCGGAGCGAGCCTGTCCGCACTGCCGGCCGTCAGCTCAGCCGAGGCAGCCGCGGTCGCCACCGCGTTCACGGTGTCGGTTGCTCTGTGGTGGCTGTACTTCGACCGCAGCGCCGAGGAAGGCGCGGACGTGTTCGCCGGGTCGGCAGACCCCGGGCGGCTGGGCCGGTCGGCCTACCACCTGATCCACCCCGTCATGATCGCCGGCATCATCGTCACCGCGGCTGCCGACCAGCTGGTCCTGGCCCACCCGTCGACCAGCGCCGCCGGCCCGACCGCGGCGATGCTCCTGGGCGGAGCCGCGTTGTTCCTGGCCGGCCATGCCGCGTTCAAGTGGGCCGTGTGGCACGTGGTCGCGTGGACCAGGCTGGCCGCGATTGCTGTCCTGGTCGCCCTCGCTGCGTTGGCCCACACCCTGTCGGCGCTCGAGCTGGCCGCCATCGTCGCGCTGACGGTGGTCGTAGTGGCCGGGACCGACCGGCTGACTGCCCGGCTGGCGGTCACGTGACGGCCGTCCTCAGCCGGTCAGTGACCCGGTGGTGATCTGCCCGCCGCCGGCTGAGGCCGCGGTGTAGGTGGCCCACGGCACGTTCCAGTCATCCATGCCGGGATCGCCGCCGGCGACCAGGTCCGCGGAGGTCCGCGACGTGCCGGACACGGTCACCAGGTCGCCGTACCGGGCGAAGGTGAAGTAGCTCTGCGCGCGGGCGGGGCTGAGGTTGATGCAGCCGTGCGAGACGTTGTCGACACCTTGTGCCTTGACCGACCACGGGGCGGAGTGGATGAACGTGCCGCTCCAGGTCAGGCGGACATCCCAGTCGACGGTCAGGTCGTAGAAGTTCACGTTCGACTTGTCGCAGGTGATGCTCGCGTTGCAGGAGGTCATCCGAACCGTGGGCAGCTTGGCGAGCACGACGTAGCTGCCGCTGCGGGTGGCGAACTGCGGTCGGCCCAGGCTCGTCGGCCAGACGGCCCACACCTTGCCGTTGTCCGTCACCGTGAAGGTGTCCTTGACGCCGTCGACCGTGGTCACGTGCGCGTCGCCCACGGTGAACGCGATGTTCTGGTCGCTGGTCCCCCACAGGCCAGCGCCCGCCCGGACGCCGGCAAGGTTGACCGCGACGTCCACCATCGAGTGGGCCGGCCAGGGGTCCATCGGACGAAAGTGCACCTCGGAGGAGTTGATCCAGTGCCAGCTGCCGGTCACCGGAGTCGTGCTGGTGACGATGAGCGCGCCCTCGACCGTGGCCCGGTCCTGCACGGGCCGCAGGAACCGGATCACCACCGGTGCGTTCACCCCGACCGTCCAGCCGTCCAGCGGCGTCACCCCATACAGCAGCTGCTGGGAACGCGGGACTGCCGCGATGCGCAGCGTCAGTCTCATCGGGTGGGCCGCGCCAGCGGTGTCGGTGACCGTCGCCGCCACGTCGTAGGTCGCGCCCGGCACCGGAAGGCTGGTGCTCACCCAGCTGGCCTGGTCAGCGCCGACCTGCCCAGGAAGCGGGGTGTGGTGCAGGTGCCCGGTCACTGTCACGGTCACCAGCTTGCCCCCGTGCACGACGAACTTCGCCGGGACATCGAAGGGCAGGACCGCCGCTGCCGCCACCAGGGTAGGCGTCACCGTCCGGCTCGAGGGCGTGGCACTGCCCGAGGTCGCTCGCACGGGCGCCGACGGCGAAGTGCACGCGCTCAGGGCGAGGCCGGCCACGGCGACGGCCGCCGCCGCGACGAACCCGCGACGGGCGCCGGCGCGCCTGCCTGCAGCGCAGAGGGCGGCGAACATGACAGCTCCGATGACATGGGTACGGATGACCACGGTACGTCACGATCTGCCATGGTCCAGAGCCTGGTTCAGCTCCGGGCGACCACCTGGACCGTCGACATGGACGGGTCTGCGGCGTAGGCGACGACTACCCCCGAGGCCGCCGCGTCGCGCAACGCGTCCAGGACGGCGGCGCCCACGACCTCGCCCGGCACCAGGGCGGGGATCCCCGGCGGGTAGGGGGCAACGAGCTCGGCGCAGACCCGGCCGACCGCCGACCGGGCGTCGACGGTCTCATGCGGGGCGAAGAAGGCGTCCCGGGGCGACGCGGCGACCTCCGGCAGCCCGTTGCCGAGCCATTCGGCCGGACGCACCAGTCGTGGCTCGCCGCGGTGCCGCTCGACGGACCGGGCCAGCGTCTGGGTGAACGGCTGCACCGTCCCGTCGGCTCCGCCGGTGTCCGCCATCGTGACCACGGCGACGATCGTGTCCCGGTCGGCCATCTCGACCGGGAACCCCGCGGCGGCCAGGTCGTCCTCGACCGCCATGCCGTCGGCGCCGGTGCCGGCCAGGCCGACGACCAGCTTGGTCGGGTCCAACGCGTCGGCCGGACCGTCCAGCACGAGCAGTCCGGGGACTTCGCGCAGCCGGGCCCGGGCCTGGGCGACCAAGGCGATGGTGCGTCCGAGGAGCGCGTGTCCGTCGCGCGCCAGCACCGAGCGGGCCGCGTCGATGCTGGCCAGGATGGTCCCGGAGGGGCTGGTGGTGTGTGTGGCATCGAACGCGCGGTCCAGCCGGTCGCGGTCGAGCCGCTCGGTGCTGGCCATCACCAGCGCAGCCTGGGTGTAGGCGGGCAGAGCCTTGTGGGCGCTGGTCACCAGGGCGTCGGCTCCTGCCGCCAGCGCGTGCTGCGGCAGACCCGGGTGGAAGCCCAGGTGGGCTCCCCACGCCTGGTCGACGATCAGCGGGGCCCCGGCCTGGTGTGCGAGCGCGGCCAGGGCGGACACGTCCGACCGGGTCCCGACGTAGCCGGGCTCGACGACGAACACCGCGCGAGCCTGTGGATGGTCAGCCAGCGCTGCAGCCAGGCTGGCCGCCTGGATACCGACCGGCAGGCCCGAGACCGGGTCGATCGCCGGCTCTACCCAGACGGGCGTGAGGCCGGCCAGCACGAAGCCGAGCAGCAGTGAGCGGTGCACCGCTCGGGTGGCGACCACGACGTCCCCGGGGGCGGCCACCGCGAGGGCGAGTGCCTGGTTGCCGTGCGTGGAGCCACCGACGCTGAACCGGCACCACTGGGCCCCCCACAGCTGGGCAGCTCGCTCCTGGGCCGCTGCCAGTCGCCCGGAGCTGCGGTGCAACGTGTCCAGCCCGGGCCACATCGACACGTCACCCGAGACGATCTCCCCCACCAGGTCCGTGGACCCCTTGTGCCCCGGGATGGTGAACGGGCGCCCACGCGACGCACGTGCCGTCGTGTAGGCGGCGGCCAGGGGAGCCTCGGCTGGGTCGAACACGGATGCTCCTGACGTGGACAGTAGGGACGGCACTGGATGGGCCGGTGGGCGGGGGCCGGAGCATGGACGGTAGCGCGCCGGCGGCGCGGCCATGCCCGGTGACCTCGGCGACCTGTTCGCGCCCGCCTGATCCACATCGCCGCAGGTCGCCGCAGGTCGCCGCAGGTCGCCGCGGTGCTCACTGGTCGTCACTGGTGGGACGCGGCCGCCCGCCTGCCTTCCCACCGCTGCAGCGCACGAGCAGAATGGCCGGATCCGCAATCGGTCGGGAGGGTAGCGATGGCTCATCGCGCGGCGCATCTGGTGGGGAGCCTGCCCGGCGAGTCGGCCGAAGAGGCGATGGGCCAGGCACTGGACCGGTTGGGGCCGGTGCTGCGCAGCCTGCCGGACGGGGAGACCGGGGACCGGCGCAACTGGATCATCCACATCATCGAGTCGCTTCGTTCTCACCCCGACCTCGACCTGGTCAGCGACGGAGACTGGTCCGACTACGACGAGATCCCCCGGTTTCGCGTCCGTAAGGGACACCGGCTGTACGGGGCGGCGTTGGACTTCGGTCACGTCGAGGCGGCGCGAGCGAGCCTTTCGACCTTCGACCTGCTCATGGCCAAGGCGCAGCGCGATGACCTCATCTTCCAAGTGGGAACACCGGGCGACTTCGACCTGGCGATGTTCACCCTTGGTCCGGCCGCGGCGTTACGCCACCGGCGGGCCTTCACCGAGGCGACCTTGCGAGAGATTCGCGCCATCAACGCGCTGGCCGACGGGCGTGTGGTGTTCCAGGTCGAGGTGCCCGCCGAGCTCGTGCTCCTGACCAGGACGCCGGCCCCCGGGCAACCCGCGCTGGCCCGGCTCCTCGGCGGCCAGATCGCCGCGCTCGCCGCCGGGGCCGCCCCCGGAACCCGGTTCGGTATCCACCTGTGCCTGGGAGACATGAACCACAAGGCTCTGGGCACGATGAGTGACGCCACCGCCCTGGTCCTGCTGTCCAACGCAGTGGCCAGGGCCTGGCCGCAGGATCGCCGGTTGGAGTTCGTGCACGCACCGTTCGCGGCGGCGGACGCCCCGCCGCCGCGAGACGAGGCCTTCTACAGCCCGCTGGCCAAGCTCGCCCTGCCCGGCAATGTGCGATTCGTGGCCGGCATCGCACACGAGGACCAGCCACTGGCGGACCAGCGACGGATCCGGGCGATCGTGGACCGGGCCTGTGGGCGCACCGTCGACATCTCCACCTCGTGTGGTCTGGGGCGGCGGGCCCCGGACGCCGCGGCGGCCGCGCTGGACCGGATCGCCGAGCTCTGCCAGGACTAGGTCTGCCAGGACTGGCTCCGCCAGGTCAGGGTCCGGGTAGTTGGTCCCTGGTCAGGGCCGCCACGCTCAACGAGCGTTGACCCAGACAGTCATGCGCGGACTGGAGGACCGATGAAGATCGACGATCTGCTGGGAACCGCCCAGGATGCAATCACTGTGCGAAAGGTCTTCGGCGACCCTTACGAGAAGGACGGGCTGACGCTCATCCCGGCGGCTCGGGTGGCCGGTGGTGGCGGCGGGGGCACAGGACAGGACGACGAAGGCCAAAAGGGCGAAGGCGGCGGCTTCGGCCTCCGCGCTCATCCGGCTGGCGTCTACGTCATCCGGGGCGGCGAGGTGAAGTGGCAGCCGGCCGTCGACCCCAACCGGGTCGTGCTGGCGGCGGCGGCGGTGATCATCACCGCTCTGGTGACCCGCGCGTGGGCCAACCGCGGTGGCAGCCCGCGATAGCGAGCGGGCAGCGCCGATACGGTCCGCGGGGGGCCCTCGCACCAGGCCCGCGGCCGACCTCGGTCACCGGTCGAGGCCGTCCCGGCCCGACCTGACCGCGCGCGGGTGGGCACCGTAGGCGGCGCGCTGCACCTCACACCGACTGTGGCGCGGCGCCCGCATGGTCGCCCACCGCGCGTGGCTGGCCCGCCACGGCCGCCGCGGTCTGTTCGTCGCGGGCACTGGTCGGGAGGCAGGGCAGCTGTGCGCCGGGTTTGCTGGCAGCGCTCAGGAGTGGGCGGCCAGCTTCAGCTGCTGCAGAGACCGGGTCTGGTCGCCGTGATGCTTGAGCACCACGCCGAGGGTCTGCCGGACGGCGTCGTCGTCGAGGGTGGTCAGGCCCAGAGCTAGCACCGTGCGCGCCCAGTCGATGCTCTCCGCGACCGACGGAGACTTGCGCAGGTCGAGCGAACGCAGTGCCCGCACCGTGCGGACGATCTGGTCGGCGAGCTGCTCGGCGATCAGCGGGACCCGGGACATGATGATGGCCTTCTCGCGCTGCGCGTCGGGGTAGTCCAGGTGCAGGAACAGGCAGCGGCGCTTGAGCGCCTCGGACAGCTCGCGCGTGGCGTTGGAGGTGAGCACAACGAACGGGCGCCGGGTCGCGATGATCGTCCCGAGCTCAGGCACGGTGACCTGGAAGTCCGACAGGACCTCGAGCAGCAGGCCCTCCACCTCGACATCGGCCTTGTCGGTCTCATCGACCAGAAGGACCGTGGGGCCGGCGCGGCGGATCGCCGTGAGCAGCGGGCGCGAGAGCAGGAACTCTTCGGTGAAGATGTCGTCGTGGACCGCGTCCCAGGCGGAGCCGTCGCCGGGGTGTGCGTCGGCCGTCTCCGAGGCCGCGCGCGCTGCCTGGATCCGCAGCAGCTGCTTGCGGTAGTTCCACTCGTACAGCGCTCGGGCCTCGTCCAGTCCCTCGTAGCACTGCAGCCGGACGAGCTCGGCGCCCGCCGCCGATGCCACCGCCTTCGCGAGCTCGGTCTTGCCGACGCCGGCCGGCCCCTCGACCAGCAGCGGCTTGCCGAGGCGGTCGGCGAGGAAGACGGTGGTGGCGATGGGTAGGTCCGCCAGGTACCCGGCGGCGGCGAGGCGGGACTGCACGTCCGCGACCGACTCGAAGAACCATGCCAACGCGGGCTACCTCGCAACCACGAAGATGTGCGCCCCGGCCTCGACCGGCAGCTCGGCGTACTCCATGCCTCTGCCCACCAGCAGGCCCCCCTCGGAGGTGCGGACCTTGACCACCTCGCCGGGGGTCACCCCGGCCCTTCGCAGGCTCGCCATGATCGTCACATCGGTCTGGATCGGCTCGCCGAGGCGGCGTACGAGAACCCGTCGGGGGGCCGCGGTGGCGACCTTGTCCATACCGACGAGGACCTCGTCCAGGTCCGCTCCGGAGGTGTCCCCGAGCTCGGCCAGACCTGGGATGGGGTTGCCGAAAGGCGACGTGGTCGGGTGGGCCAGCAGCTCCAGGATGCGCCGCTCCACCGTCTCGGACATCACGTGCTCCCACCGGCACGCCTCCGCGTGGACGTCCTCCCAGGCGAGCCCGATCACGTCGACGAGCAGACACTCGGCCAGCCGGTGCTTGCGCATGACCCGCGTGGCGATGGCCATCCCCTCGCTGGTCAGCTTCAGCTGCCGGTCGTCCATCACCTGGACCAGCCCGTCTCGCTCCATCCTGGACACGGTCTGGCTCACGGTGGGGCCGCTCTGGCCGAGCCGCTCGGCGATACGGGCCCGCAGCGGGACCACTCCCTCCTCATCGAGCTCGAAGATGGTGCGCAGGTACATCTCCGTGGTGTCGATCAGGTCGGTCACAAACCCATTGTGACCCTCCGCCGGCACCCGGGCGTCCACGGCCGCTGCGGTCCGCAGCCGGCCGCAGCCGGCCGCACGCGCCGCTCGACGTGCGAGTGCGGTGGCGGCCCCTTACCGTCGCGGAGATGAGCTCCTCGGTCCTGTGGTTCCGCCGCGACCTGCGCCTTGGTGACAACCCGGCCCTGCTCGGCGCCGCGGACAGCCACCCGGTGGCCTTGTTCGTGCTGGACCCGACCCTGTGGGAGCCGGCCGGTCCGGTTCGGCGGGCCTACCTGCTGCGCAGCCTGCGCCGGCTCGACCACAGCATCGGCGGGCGCCTGCATGTGCGGGTCGGCGACCCGGTCGAGGTGGTCGGCCAGGTGGCCTCGGACGCGGGAGCCACGCAGGTGCACTGCGCGGCAGACTTCGGCCCCTACGGGTCCCGGCGAGACGACGCGGTGCAGCGGACCCTCGTGGCCGGCGGCCGCACGCTGGTGCGTTCTGGCTCGGCGTATGCCGTGGCACCGGGCCGGGTCCGCAAGCCGGACGGCTCGCCGTACCAGGTCTTCACCCCCTTCTACCGGGCCTGGCTGGCCCATGGCTGGCGTCGGCCGGCACCGGCGCCGCCGCCGAAGCTCGCTTGGCGGAGCCTGCCAGGCGGGGTCGTCCTGCCCGATGAGCCGACGCTCGGCGCTCTCGCGCTGCCCGAGGCTGGGGAAGAGGCCGCGCTGGCGCGGTGGGCTGCCTACCTCGACTCGGGCCTGTCGGACTACCACCAGCGGCGGGACCGCCCGGACCTCGGCGCGACATCCGTACTGTCAGCCGCGCTGAGGTGGGGTGAGATCCACCCGCGCACGCTGCTGGCTGACCTGTCGGACCACCCCGGCCGGGGGGCGGAGGTGTTCGGCCGGCAGCTGGCCTGGCGTGAGTTCTACGCCGACGTCCTGCACCACCGGCCGGACTCGGCCAGAGCCGCCCTGCGAACCGACCTGTCGACCATGCAGGTCGAGACCGGACCATGGGCCGACGCCGCCCTGGCCGCCTGGCAGCGCGGCCGCACCGGGTACCCCTTCATCGACGCCGGGATGCGCCAGCTGCTGGCCGAGGGGTGGATGCCCAACCGGGTCCGGATGGCCTCGGCCTCCTTCCTCGTCAAGGACCTGCACCTGGACTGGACGATCGGGGCACGCTGGTTCATGCGCTGGCTGGCCGACGCGGACCTGGCCTCCAACCAGCACGGCTGGCAGTGGGTGGCCGGAACCGGGACCGACGCCGCCCCCTACCACCGGATCTTCAACCCGGTCCTGCAGGGGCGACGGTTCGACCCCGACGGCCACTATGTGCGGCGCTACGTCCCTGAGCTGGCCCACGTTGGGGGTCCCGCCGTCCACGAGCCGTGGGTCCTGGCGGGCGGCCTGCCGCCCGGCTACCCGGACCGGCTCGTGCGACACGAGCAGGAACGCCTCGTCGCCCTGGACCGCTACGCGGCCGCTACGGGCAAGCCGGTGACGGCAGCCGCAAGCCCTCCCGCAGCCGGACGCCGACGGGCCAGTAGTCACTGACTGCCGGTGTTCGGCCAGCCGGGCGCGCCGGACCTGGCAGACTCCCAGAGTGCTCGTCGTCGCCGTCATCAGCCTCAAGGGTGGCGTGGGCAAGACCTCAGTGACTCTCGGACTCGCGGGCGCGGCGTGGGAACGAGGTGTGCGCACCCTGGTGGTCGACCTGGATCCTCAGGGAAACGCGTCCACCGTGCTCGACCCCCCGGAAGTGCGCTTCACCGCAAGCGACGTGCTCTCCGACCCGCGCCCGGAGCTGCTCGCCCATGCAGTCTCACGCACCGCCTGGGGACCGACGATCGACGTCATCGCAGCGGACTCCCTGCTGGAGCGGCACAACGCCCTGGCGGGCCGGGAGTCGACCCTGCGGCTGCGGATCGCGATGGGGGGCCTGCACGACTACGACCTGGTCCTGGTGGACAGCCCTCCGTCGCTCGGCGGGCTGACCCGCAACGCCCTGGCGGCCAGCCACGTGGCACTGGTCGTCGCCGAGCCCAGCCTGTTCGCCCTGCAGGGCGCCGCGGCGGCGCTCGACGCCATCGAGCTTGTCCGCGCGGACAACCTGCGACTTCGCCCGGCCGGGATCGTCGTCAACAAGTTGCGCTCGCAGTCAGTCGAGCACCGCTTCCGACATGAGGAGCTGCGGGCGACGTACGGTGACCTGGTCCTGGAGCCGGCTCTGCTCGACCGGACGGCGGTGCAGCAGGCCGAGGGGGCCTGCATACCGGTCCAGGCATGGCGCTCCCCGGGTGCGCGTGAAGTCTCCGACGCCCTCGACGACCACCTCGAGCACCTGCTCACCCGCCCGGTGGACCCCGGGCCCCTAGGGAAGGGAAGGCGATGACCGAGTCAGCACCTCCACGGATCGCCCCGGGCTCGGCTCGTTCCAACCCCCCGCCGCGCCGTGCCCTGCCCAGGGTCAGGCCGCTCGGCGCTTCCGGGGAGCTCGCTGTCGTTGACCGCGTTGACCGCGTTGACCGCGTTGATCAGGCTGGCCCCGACGGAGCAGCACTGCCTTCGGCCGCGCAGCGCCCAGCCACCGGGCGGGACCTGTTGATCCCCGACAACGCCCGGCAGGCACGACGCAAAGGTCGCACCTCGGCAAGCGTTCCCACGGTGGCCGAGCTGATGCCAGCACCCGAGCAGCGGACCACCCCGGGCCAGCCCCTGGCGACCCCACGGGTCGAGCTGCCGGCCGCCGCCGCGCCCGCGCAGAAGTCGGCGCGCAAACCGCCGCCGAAAGCCCCGGCGAAAGGGTCGGGGAAGGGACCCGCGAAGGGCAAGCAGAAGCAGGGAAAGAGCAAGGCCGGTCCGTCGGGGCCCGCCCACGACGTCGCCGTGCAGATCACCGTGTCGAAGGGGCTGCGCAAGCGCCTGGCGGCCAAGGCGGCCGAGCTGGGGCTCTCGCCGGAGTCGGCGGTCGCCCAGCTCGTCGAGGTGTGGGTCGACGGCTGAGATCGTGACAAGCGGTCCGCCCGCGGGTGCGGCGGGCTTCGCCCCCGCGTCTGCCACTCTGGCCGGCCTGCGGGCAGCCGCCGCGCTGTGTGCGGGCTGCGAGCTGGCGGGGCCGGCGACGCAGACCGTCTTCTCCGCAGGCAGCGCCACCGCGCGGATCGCCTGCGTCGGCGAGCAGCCCGGCGACGTAGAGGACCGACGCGGAATGCCTTTCGTCGGGCCCGCGGGCCAGCTGCTCGACCGCGCGTTGTCCGATGCCGGCATACCCCGCTCGCAGGTGTACGTGACTAACGCCGTCAAGCATTTCCGGTTCACCGGCGGCGACGGCGGCACCCGGCGCATCCACCAGACTCCCGACCCGTCGCACGTGGACGCCTGCAAGCCCTGGCTGCTGGCCGAGCTGGCGATCGTAGACCCCGAGGTCGTGGTGCTGCTCGGCGCGACCGCCGGGAAGGCGCTGCTCGGGCCGACGTTCCGGGTGGGCCGCTACCGGGGCCGCCTGATCCCCAGGATCGGCCGCAGCGACGAGCCAGCCGCCGTCCAGGGCGGCTGGCTGCTGGCCACGGTTCATCCGTCCGCCGTCCTGCGCGCCGACGACCGCGAGGCAGCCTACGAGGGCTTCGTGACGGATCTGCGCCTTGCCGCCACAGGCCTGTGGCCGACGCCTTGAGCGGGGCCGCGCCTTAGTCTTGGCCCGAAGAGGGCCTGGGCCTAAGGCCTCCTCACGAACCCACCGGTCACCGCGACCGCAGTCGAGAGAGTCGTGATGGCCACGGCCCGTTGGAGCAGGGAGCTTCGCCACGCGCCGCCTACCGCGTCCAAGGAGACCGCGGCCACCGGATACCTGGCCACCGAAGGTCTGTCCGCGGCGATCGGCGGCGCCACCGCGGTCTGGCGGGTCGCCGAGGACCGACCGGACGCGCGGTAGCCCCGGGACCATTTGACCGGCTTGGATGTACGGGTGCGCCACTCCTGTGAGCTGCTGCTGTGCCCGCGGCTCGTCGGTCGCGCTCCCGAGATGGCCGCCCTGGGTCTGCTGCTGGACGGCGCCGCTAGCGGTGCGGGCCACGGGGTTGCCGTCGTCGGCGAGGCCGGAGTCGGCAAGTCGCGACTGGTGCGGGAAATCACTACGACGGCCCGGGATCGTGGGCTGCTGGCGGCCATCGGCCGCTGCCATCCCACCGCGGACGAGCCTTATCGGGCACTGTCGGAAGCCCTGCGCTCCGCCGCGCGGACGGTGCACGCGCCGGCTGGGGACTGGGTCGAGGCGCATCGAGCACAGCTCGGACGGCTCGTCCCGGCATGGGCGGGAGATCGTGCGCCCGTCGACACCAGCTCCGTCAGTCTGGGGGCGGCAGTGCTCGCGGCGGGCACCGCCGTTGGCGCGGGGCGAGGCGGCCTGCTGGTGATCGAAGACGTGCACTGGGCGGACGAAGAGACCCTGGAAGTGCTGGAGTATGTCGCTGACAACCTCGACGGCAGCGGCCTGGGCCTGCTCCTTACCAGTCGCACGGACAACCAGGCCGTGACCGCGCGACTGCGGGCCTTGGCGAGCCGCGGAAGCATCAACTACCTCGAGCCGGGCCGTCTGGACGCGACGAGCGCTCTGGAGATGTCCGCTGCCTGCCTCGGAGCAGCCGCGGACGCCGTTCCCGACGATGTCTTGACTCTCGTCCTGGATCGCTCCGGGGGGCTCCCGCTGCTGATCGAGGACCTGGTTGCATCCCTGCTCAGGTCAGGGCGCTTAACCCATTCGCGCGGATCGTGGTCGCTCGAGCCGGCGGTCGAGCCGCTGCCTACGAGGTTCAGCGACCTCGTCCGAGCTCAGCTGGAGACACTCGATGCGCAGTCTCGGCACGTGGTCGAGGCGGCGGCGGTGCTGGGTCAAGCGTTCGACTGGCGGCTGCTGGCTGAGATCACTGCACTGCCACTGGACGAGGTCGGACCCTGCCTCCGGCGAGCGGGCAGCGCCCAGTTGGTGACCGAAGATCCGGACAGCTCGTCGTTCTCCTTCCGGCACGCGCTGACCGCCGATGTGATCCGCGCCGAGCTCACTGCGGTAGAGCGCGCTGAATTGTCCGGCCGTTCCGCCGACGCCCTCGCGCGGACGCGGGGTCAGCGTTGGCAGCCCGCACTGGAGGCTCGTCTTCGGGCGGCCGCAGGACAGGTTGACCGGGCCGCCGAGCTTTATCGAGGCGCTGCCGAGGTCGCATATCGGCGAGGGGCCTTGGCCGCGGCAGAAGCGCACCTGCGATCTTCCTTGGCCCTGGTCCCCAACGGCCTGGCGTCCTCGCGGCTCCTCCTGGATGTACTGGCGCGGCGGGGCAAGTACGACGAGGCCCTTGGCCTGGGCGCCGACCTTGCCGACCGAGTACCGGCCGACGGCCGGTCTGGAATCCACCTGATGATGGCGCGGGCAGCCATCGGCACCGGGGAATCCGGCCGCGCACGAGAACACCTCGAAGCGGCCCGGACCACACACAGCCCAGCGGAGGTCGCGGAAACCGCGGTGCTGGACGCGCAGGCGGCATTGGTGAGCCTCGACCGCGAACGGCTGGTCGCCGCCGAGCACCTGGCCCACAGGGCGAGCGCCGCGGCCGCCGACGCTGGTCAACCTGCCCTCCTGTGTGAAGCACTGGAGGTCGTCGGCCGCTGCGCGCGGGTACGAGACCTCGCCGCGGCGGCAGACGCCTTCGAGCGGGCCATCGACGTCGCCACCGAACACGCGCTGGAGCTCTGGCGGATCCGGGCTCTCAACGAGCTCGGCACAGTGGACATGTTCCGTCACGTGGACCCGACCCGGTTGCGAGCTGCCCGGGATGCCGCGATAGCGGTGGGCGCACTAGGTCTCGAGGGGGCTGTCGAGGTCAATCTCGCCGCGGTGCTCACGATGCGAGCGGAACACGACGAGGCCGAGCGCGCTGCAGAACGGGCAGAGCAGATCGGACGCCGCAGTCACAACGTTCCGCTGATGGCCGCCGGGCTGGTCTTCCGTGGAGTCGTGGCCACCCACCAGGGCCGCTACGGCGACATGCGGACCCATGTGCGGGCCGCCGAGGCGATCGCCGGAGACGACCCTGACGTGATCGTCGGGACCTGGGCCATGTGCCGCGGGACGGCGGCGCTGCTGCGCGAGGATTACCCGAGCGCCCACCATGCCTTCGCGACGGCGGCCGACCGGGTCGCCGATCTCCCCTCCCTGGCCATCAGCCCCGTCGCGGGCCCGTGGCTCCTCCTCCAAGCCGCCCTCGGAGAGGTGGAACTGGACGCAGTGGCACGGTTCCAGGCCGAGCAAGCGGTCGGGGCACGGTGGTCCCAGCTGTGGGGCGACCTTGCCCAAGCCGTCTTGCTGGCCGCGCTCGGTGACACCGAGGGGGCACGTACGAGCGTCGAGCGCGCCGCGGGGGCCGGCGCCCCCATGCCCCTGTTCCAGGCAATCGGCCTGCGCATAGCGGGGGGACTTGCCGCCCGCGACAGGTGGGGTGACCCGGTGGCTTGGCTCACGTCTGCAAGCGCCACGTTCGACCGCTTCCATCACGACCGGCCCGCATCAGCATGCCGCTCACTGATCCGCGGCACTGGAGCCAAGGTCCCGCGCAACCGCGGTACCGACCGCGGCGTACCCGCCGCGTTGCGAGCAAGAGGTGTTACCCGACGTGAGCTCGAGGTGCTCGAGCTCGTCTGCGATCGCCACCCCAACCGCGAGATCGCCTCACGACTGTTCCTGTCCCCCCGCACCGTGGAGAAGCACGTCGCCAGCTTGCTCGCCAAGCTGTCAGCCGGCGGCCGCGATGAACTTGTTCGCATTGGCGCCGGCTCTCCCGAGCTCAGCTGACGGCCACCGACCGCTGCTGAAGATGGGGGCGTTGCACCCATCTGCGGGCCCGTCCGGGCGCCGGACACTGGACCACCGAACCCACCACACAGGAGATTCCCATGGCCATCGCCGTCCTGTTCGATTGCAGCAACGACACCATCGACAAGTACGAGCGGGCGTTCGAGCTCTTGCCCGACCTCTCCCACCAGGAGGCCCGCCTCTACCACGCCTGTATCTCAAGCGGTTCGGGTTTCCTGGTGTTCGACGTCTGGGACTCCGAGGACGCGTTCGCGCGCTTCGGCCAGATCCTCGGCCCGGTGCTCGACAAAGTCGACCTGCACCCCGTGCCCGACGTCCGCGGTGTCATCCGTCTCATCCCGAGCAACCAGGCCTGACGCGGGCCCCACCGCGACTGGGCGAGACCCGAAACCCGGTGAGGTTCGCCCCCGCTGCTTGGCGATCGGCTCGGCCTGCCCGACCATGTGGCATCGCCCCCTACGTTCGTGCTCTGGCACGGCCACCCGGCCACGACCGAGACCGTCAAGCCGGCGACTGTCTGCGGCGCACCGGGTACCCGTCGAGTGGGCGCCGACCCAGAGGCAGAGCCACCGGATGACTGTGCGGGGCGCCTGCGAAGTGACCGGCTCCCCGAGCCAAGTCCGTCACGGCTGACTGGTTCCCGGGTTGACCTCCTGCTCGGGCGGCGGCTCGGGCTGCCGCTGGGGCCCCGGCAGAGGTTCCTGCAGGGGCTGCGAACCAGGGCCTGATCGATAGCTGGCGAAACCCGGGTACATCGCCGTCAGTACCACCACCCCCAGGATGCACAGGAGTCCGCCGCTGACTATGGAGATGGTCTCGTTGGTCGCCGCGGCGACCGCGCCCGACTCGACGTCACCCAGCCTCGGGCCGCCCGCGACCACCACGATGAACACTCCCTGCAGGCGCCCGCGCAGCGCGTCCGGCGTGGCGGTCTGCAAGATGGTGGTCCGGAAGACCGCGCTGACCATGTCTGCAGCCCCGGCGACGGCGAGCAGCAGCAGGCTGACCCACAGCACCCGGGACAGGCCGAACACGGTGATCGTGGTGCCCCAGACCAGCACGGCGACGACCACCGCCAGGCCCTGGCGGCGGATCCTGCTCAGACCCCCCGAGAACGCGGCACCGAACATGGCGCCGAATGCGGGGGCGGCGCTGAGCAGCCCGACCGTGCCGGCGCCGCCGCCGAAGAAGGAGTAGGCGATCGCCGGGAACAGTGCCCGCGGCATCCCGAAGACCATGGCGTTCAGGTCGATCAGGAACGTCATCAGGACGGTCTTGCGCCCTCGCAGGAACCGCAGCCCCTCGAGCACCGATGCCAAGCCGGCCCGCTGGCCGGCGGAAACCCCCAGCGGCGGCAGCGCGGGCAGCCGCAGCACCGCGTACAGGGCCGCGGCGAACGAGAGCACGTCGACGGCGTACGCGGCGTCGAGGCTGACCAGGGCGATCAGTGCGCCGGCCAGGACCGGTCCCAGCGTGAAGCCCAGGCTGAAAGTGATCTGCTGCAGGGCGTTGGCCGCCGGCAGCAGCTCCACCCCGATCAGCCGCGGGATCGCAGCCGAGCGGGCCGGGTTGTTGACCGCCGACAGCGCCGACTGCAGCGCCACGACCAGGTACAGCAGCAGCACCGAGGCCAGCCCAAGGGCGGACTGCACGAAGAGCACCAACGACAAGGCTGCCAGGCCCAGGGAGGTCCAGAACATCAGGCGCTTACGGTCCAACACATCCGCGACCGCCCCGCCGTACAGGCCGAACACGATCAGCGGGACCAGCGCAAAGGCCCCGAGCAGGCCGACTGCCAGGCTGGAGCCGGTGATCCGGTACACCTGCACGGCCACCGCGACCGCGGTCATCTGCTGGCCGATGTTGTTGACCCCGAGCCCGAACCACAGCCGCCGGTAGGCCGGCGAGACCCGCAGCGGGGTGGTGTCCGCCACGGCTGCGCGGGCGATCCGCACGACCAGCAGTGACGGGTTCACCCGGTCAGCCTGTCAGCACCTTCAGCACCTCAGCACCTCAGCCTGTGAGCTCGTCCGCACGTTCGCCTGCCGGCACCTGCGCACGTGCGTACGTCCACCTGGGCGCGACACGTCGGCCGGCACGGTGCGAATCAGGTGGTGCGGCAGCCGGTGTCGTCGTACGGTCGTCCTACACGGAAAGGAGGTGGTCCGCTGTTTTGAGTAGCTATCGGACGCGTGAGGTGGCTGCGAGCTAGCCGCTGACGACTGGTGCTTGACCGGCTTGGCGGCCGGCCAGACCCAGCAGTCACCCGACCTGCGAACGCCCGGGAAACGTCCCCCGGCATCCTGTCCCCGCGACAGGGGTTCGCAGGTCGTCTGCGTCCTACGGGGACACCCGCTCCACGCGCCACCGGTCCGCCGGGCTGTCCCGCACGTACCTCAGCCTGTCGTGCAGGCGGCTCGGGCGGCCCTGCCAGAACTCCACGGACCGCGGCTGCAGACGAAAGCCCCCCCAGAAATCAGGCACCGGCACCTCGCCGGGCCAGCGCGCGGCCAGCTCGGCGAAACGCTGGTCGACGACCGAGCGCCCGCTGACCACCTCGGACTGCCGGCTCGCCCACGCTCCGATCTGCGATCCGTGTGGGCGGGACCGGAAATAGAGCTCGGTCTGCGGCCGCTCGACCCGGGCGACGTCGCCGAGCACCACCACCTGGCGCTCGATGTCGTACCACGGGAAGACCAGGCTGGCGCGAGGGTCGGCCGACAGGTCCCGTGCCTTGGGTGAGGCGTAGTTGGTGAAGAAGACGAACCCGCCCGCGTCGACGGCCTTCAGCAGCGTCGTGCGCGCCGTGGGCTGCCCGTCCGGTGCGACGGTGCCCAGCACCATGGCGTTGGGCTCGGTCACGCCGGCGGCGACCGCGTCGGCGAGCCACCTGGCGAACTGGGTGAACGGGTCGGCCGCGAGGTCGGTCTCGGACAGCCCGCCGTCTGCATAGCCGCGGCGGAGCTCGGCCAGCCGCGCGGGGTCCACGCCCTGGTTCTAGCACCCCCTGGCGGACCTGCGGAAACCGCCCCCGGGGCCGGGGGTTAGATTGGTCGCCCCTACCCGCACCAGGACGGCGCGCCACGAGCGCGGACGAGCGCGGACGAGCACGGAGGCTGGGACATGTCGGACTTCAAGCCGGGCCTCGAGGGTGTCATCGCCTTCGAGTCGGAGATCGCCGAACCGGACAAGGACGGCAGCGCGCTGCGCTATCGCGGGGTGGACATCGAGGACCTGGTCGGCCGCGTGTCCTACGGCAACGTCTGGGGCCTGCTGGTCGACAACGAGTTCAACCCCGGCCTGCCGCCCGCCGAGCCGTTCCCGCTTCCGGTGCACTCCGGTGACGTGCGGGTGGACGTCCAGTCAGCACTGGCGATGCTCGCACCGGCCTGGGGACTGGAACCGCTGCTCGACATCGACGACGACACCGCCCGCGACGAGCTCGCCCGCGCGTCGGTGATGGCCATGTCCTTCGTGGCGCAGTCCGCACGAGGGATCGGGCACCCGATGGTGCCTCAGACCCAGATCGACACAGCGCACACGATCGTCGAGCGGTTCATGATCCGCTGGCGCGGCGAGCCCGACCCGGCGCACGTCCAGGCGGTGGACGCCTACTTCGTGTCCGCGGCCGAGCACGGCATGAACGCCTCCACCTTCACTGCCCGGGTGATCGCCTCCACCGGTGCCGACGTCGCGGCCGCCCTGTCCGGCGCGGTCGGCGCGATGAGCGGGCCGTTGCACGGCGGTGCCCCGTCCCGGGTGCTGGGGATGATCGAGCAGGTCGAGCGCACCGGCGACGCCGACGCCTACGTCCGGGACGTCCTGGACAAGGGCGAGCGGCTGATGGGCTTCGGCCACCGCGTGTACCGGGCCGAGGACCCGCGGGCCCGGGTCCTGCGCAGGACGGCGCGCGAGCTGCACGCCCCGCGGTATGAGGTCGCCGAAAGCCTGGAGAAGGCCGCGCTGGCTGCGCTGCGCGAGCGCAGCCCGGACCGGGTCCTGGAGACCAACGTCGAGTTCTGGGCGGCGATAATGCTCGACTTCGCCCAGGTCCCTGCGCACATGTTCACCTCGATGTTCACCTGCGCTCGGCTGGCCGGCTGGAGCGCGCACATCCTGGAGCAAAAGCGCACCGGGCGCCTGATCCGGCCCTCCGCCCGGTACGTCGGGCCGGCGCCTCGCAAGCCCGAGGAGGTCCCCGGCTGGGACCCGGTCATGGTCGCCCCGACCGGATACACCCCCGTCTCGTAGAGCGGACCGGCCCGTCGCGGCCCCGACCACGCCACCTAGGCTGACGGCATGGCTGACCCCACCGACATCGTGATCCCGGCCGACCTGGTCCCCCTGGACGGGCGGTTCGGGTCCGGGCCCTCCAAGGTGCGACCGGAGCAGGTGTCGGCTCTGGCCGCTGTGGCCACCACCTACCTGGGGACCTCGCACCGCCAGAAGACCGTCAAGGCCCAGGTCGGCCGGCTGCGGTCCGGCCTGGCCGAGATGTTCTCCCTCCCCGAGGGGTATGAGGTGGTGCTGTCCAACGGAGGGTCGACGGCATTCTGGGACGCGGCGACCTTCGGGCTGATCCGGGAGAAGTCCCAGCACCTCAGCTTCGGTGAGTTCGGCGCGAAGTTCGCCAAGGCGGCCAAGGACGCGCCGTTCCTGGCCGCCCCGAGCGTGATCACCGCCGAGCCGGGGTCGGCGCCCGCGTTCGTCGCGGAGCCCGGCGTCGACGTCTACGCCAGCCCGCACAACGAGACCTCGACCGGCGTCAGTGTCGCGGTGCGCAGGGTCGGCGGCGTTGACCCCGGTGCGCTGATGGTCTGGGACGCGACCTCCGGGGCCGGCGGGCTGGCCGTTGACCCGGCCGAGTTCGACGTCTACTACTTCGCCCCGCAGAAGAGCTTCGGCTCCGACGGCGGCCTGTGGGTGGCGCTGATGAGCCCCGCCGCCCTCGCGCGGATCGAGGCCGTCAAGGCCTCCGGCCGGTGGATCCCCGCGTTCTTGGACCTGGCGACGGCCGTCGAGCAGTCCCGTCTGGACCAGACCTACAACACCCCGGCACTGTCGACGATCTTCTTGATGGCCGAGCAGGTCGGCTGGTTCAACGCCCAGGGCGGCCTCGACTGGTGCGTGTCCCGCACGGCCGAGTCGAGCAGCGCCCTCTACTCCTGGGCGCTGGCATGCGACTATGCGACCCCGTACGTGGCCGACCCAGCCCACCGCCGAGCGGTGGGC
>Ga0209068_10000552_pt1 | contig 20215 bp, 19 predicted proteins | sample ColStrG_CSR_2012_FD_187200 | JGI IMG/M metagenome (GOLD analysis project Ga0209068, IMG submission 187200) | Freshwater sediment microbial communities in response to fracking from Pennsylvania, USA - Cold Stream Run_MetaG_CSR_2012 (SPAdes)... | ecosystem: Environmental > Aquatic > Freshwater >... | reverse complement strand
AAGTAGCGGCGGGCCACGGCCTGACGGGCACGACCCAACGGGGTCTCGGTGGCAGCGGACGGGATCATGAGCGGGACTGCGGTTCGATGCGGATGACGGTGGAGCGGGTCATGATGATGTCCGTCCCGAAGAGTCCGGTGATCCATGGGTGGTCGATCTCGATGTAGATCCCGACGTAGTCGGGCGGGCCGTGGCCATCAGTCGTGGTGGCCGCGTACTTCCGGTTGCTCGAGCACCAGAACCGGTTCAGATCGCCAGCACCGCACTTCAGATCAGTGACCAGCAACGTCCACCAAGCGGGACTGCTGGACGTGTAGACGTTGCAGGCGCCGGTATAGCTGGGGGCGGTGCCCAGCACCGCGGTGCCCCCCTTACAGGTGGCGGAGATCGGGTCATAGGGGGTTGCGGCGTGGAAGACCACGATCTTCTTGATCTCCGCCTTCGGCATCGCCCCCATCTCCCGTTGGACGGCCTGCAGGATCTGGAAGTCGGCGTCGATTTGCTCGGCCTGGATGGAGGCGGCCCGAGCGCCACCCTGGGCTCCGTTGGCGAGGGTGAGGTAGTCGCGCATGAACCCGCCGAATTCCAGGATCCCGAACAGGATCACCACGAAAACGGGGGCGACGAGCGCCGTTTCGGCCAGGGCAGCCCCCGACTCACCTCGGCATCGGAGACGTTTCAAGGTGTGGCCGTCTCCCATCGTCGTTGGCTCAGTGGGGCTCATCGTCTGACTCCGCGTAGTCCTACCGTCAGGTGTATCGGTCACTTCGGCCGCTGTCTGTAGGGAAAATGGACCATTGGTCCAGGAAAATCCTGTTTCTGAGCGACGATTCCGAAAGCACCGAGGTTCCATCTAACCACGGAGCGTGACTATTTGAAAGGTCACCCTTGCCGAGAAGACAACCAGGAGCGCTGTCACACCCTCTCCGTAGGATAGAGGACGTGACACTGCCAGAAGGGTCACTCCGGCTAGGAGAAGGCCCCCCGCTGCCTCCATCGACTGCCGTTGGGGCTCCTACCCAGGAAACCGAGAGAGGGCGAAGATGGGCCGCCACCATGGTCGGGCACGGCCGCGCCGATGAGGCGCGACAAGCCCATTCTGGGGCGCCCAAACTCGGCCTCATCGCGGATTGGACCCGTACCGACCGCGAGGCAGCCGAGGCCGCGGCTCTGGCTCCCGGCGCCACCCTCGCCCTCGGGAGTGGCCAGCGCGAGGTGCCGGAGCCAGCGGACCCCTTCCGTACCTGCTTCGAGCGCGACCGCGATCGCATCTTGCACGCTCCGGCGTTCCGTCGGTTGGCCGGCAAGACCCAGGTTTTCGTTTTTCCCGACGATCACCAGCGCACCCGGTTGACGCACGCCCTCGAAGTGGCCCAGGTGGCCAGTGCGCTGGCCCACCGCCTGCGCCTCAACGTGGCCCTCACCGAGGCGATTGCGCTCGGCCACGACTGCGGCCATGGCCCCGGCGGCCACGCCAGCGAGGATGCCTTCACGCCCTACCTGGCTAACGGGTACGACCACGCCGTTTGGGGAGCAGACGTCGTCCTCCGACCCCTCAACCTGTGCGCCCAGACCCTCGACGGCATCCGCAACCACTCATGGTCACGTCCCGCCCCGAGCACTCCCGAGGGCGAGGTCGTGGCTTGGGCCGACCGCATCGCCTATGTCTGCCACGACTTCGAGGACGCGGTCTCGGCGGGCATCGTCGAACCGGGTGAGCTCCCCCCCGTGGTGCGAGCGCGGTGTGGAACTCGCCGCAGTCACCAGATCAGTACCTTCATCGACGCCATCGTGGCCGCCACGATCCACTCCGGCGTCGTCTCCATGACCGCGGATGCCGCCGAGGCGCTCGCCGACTTTCGTTCCTTCGACTACGAACGGATCTACCTCCGCCCCGATTCGATACACCAGGCGGGAGCGGTCATCTCCATGCTGCAGGCCTTGGTGGAGTACCTGGCGAAATACCCCCAACTCGTTCCCGGCGGGGCCCCCGTCGAACCGTCGTCGCCCGATGCGTTTGCGTCCGCCGTGACGTGGGTGGGGGGGATGACCGATCGGTTCGCCTGCCAGCAGGCGATCGTCCTCCTCGACTGGCCACGGGCGGCACTCCCCGGCGGGGTCGATCTCCCGAACTGAGCCCGTGCGCGACTCGAGCGACCCCGCAGGGCCGCTCGGAGGCGATACTCAGAACGCTGGTGGCTGCGGTTTCGTCAGGCCGGGATGACGTCGACGAGCTTGCGGCCCTTGCGCTCGCCAAACTTGACCTTGCCCTCGGTCAGCGCGAACAGCGTGTCATCGCCACCACGGCCGACGTTCTCGCCGGGGTGAATGCGGGTGCCCCGCTGGCGCAGGATGATCGTCCCGGCCTGCACAGCGTGGCCGTCATAGGTCTTCACGCCAAGGCGCTTGCTCTGCGAATCGCGGCCGTTGCGGGTCGAGCCGCCACCTTTGGTCTTTGACATGGTGCGCTCAGCCCTTCTTGATGCTGGTGATCTCGACCGTGGCGTACTTCTGCCGGTGGCCCCAACGCTTGCGCTGGTTCGACTTGTTCTTGTAGTTGAACCCGTTGATCTTGGGTCCCTTGGCCTCGCCTACGACCCGGCCGGCCACTAGTGAGCCCGAAAGTTGCTGAGGGGTGGCGAGCACGGTGTCTCCGTCGACGACGAGGATCGGCGTGATCTCGAAGTCGTCGCCGGAGAGGCGCTCAACGTCGAGACGCTGGCCCTCCTCGACCCGATATTGCTTTCCACCGGTCTTGATCACGGCATACATAAGGGTGTGACTCTACTGGATGGCACCCAGCCGAACCAACTCGGGCCACGCTGCGCAGCCGCCAGGCGGAGCAGCCCCACCGATGACACCAGGATGGGCGAAGCCGCTCGCCGGAGGCCTGCCGACCAGAGAGCCAAGAGATCAGAGCAACAAATCAGCGTCGAGGATGAGGCCGCGGCCCTCGCACTCGGGGCAGAGGGTCGAGAACGACTCCAAGAGACCCTCCCCGATGCGCTTGCGGGTCATCTCGACCAGTCCGAGCTCGGAGATGTCGAACACCTGGGTTCTCGTCTTGTCCCGTGCCAACGTGTCGCGGAATACCCCGATCACCTCGTCGCGGTTCTTGCGGATCTCCATGTCGATGAAATCGATCACGATGATCCCGCCGATGTCACGGAGGCGTAACTGCTTGGCGATCTCCACGGCCGCCTCGAGGTTGTTGCGGAACACGGTCTCCTCGAGGCTGGAGGTCCCGACGTTCTTCCCCGTGTTCACATCGATCACGGTGAGCGCCTCGGTGTGCTCGATGATGAGCGAGCCACCCGATGGCAGCCACACCTTGCGGTCGAGCGCCTTGTGGAGTTGCTCGTGCACGTGGTGGCGCTCGAACAGTGGCAACGGCTCGGTCGCTGGGTCGAAGAACTGCACCCGGTCGGCGAGCGCCGGCGAGATGCTGGCCACGTAGTCCTGCACCTCATCGAACAGGGCCCGGTCGTCGATAATCACCCCGCGATAGTCATCGTTGAACTCTTCTCGGATCACCCGGACCGCCATGTCCGGCTCCCGGTACAAGAGCGCGGGTCCCTGCGTCTGGGCGGCGAGGGCCTCGATCTGTTCCCACTGCTGCTGCAGGCGGGCAACATCCCGCTCGATCTCCTCGGTGCTCACGCCTTCGGCCGCCGTTCGCACGATGATCCCGTGACCCTTGGGCCGCACCCGGTCGAGAATGGCTCGGAGTCGCTTGCGCTCGTCGTCGGCCAACCGCTTGGAGATCCCGTAGGTCGTGCTGTTGGGGATGAGTACGACGAACCGGCCCGGGATGGACACCTCTTGCGTGAGGCGCGCCCCCTTGTGGGCGATGGGATTTTTGGTGACCTGGCAGATGATCATCTGCTTCGGCTTGAGCATCTGTTCAATGCGAAGGTTCGCGCCCTTTTCTTCGATGTCTTCAGCCTCGTACTGGACATCGCCGCGATAGAGCACCGCGTTCTTGGGCGTGGAGATGTCGACGAAGGCGGCCTCCATGCCGGGCAGGACGTTTTGGACCTTGCCCAGATAGATATTGCCGTGGATCTGGGCGACGTCGTCGGACGGCCTCGAGACGTAGTGCTCGATCAGGCTGCGCCCCTCGAGCACGGCGATCTGGGTAGCCGTGGCTCGCACGGACACGGTCATGAGGTAGCGCCCGACCGGACGACCCTTGCGTTCGCGCCCCCGCTTGCGACCGGGCGACTCCTCGCCGTCGACGGGACCGCCGCCCAAGATGGCCTCGACGGGCTTGGGAGCCGTGGTGTTGCCACCTCCGCCACGGCCTGCTCCTCCCCCGGTTCGGTTGGTGGTCCCGCCGCCGCGACCCCGGCCACCGCGGCGACGCCTTCCTGGACCTTTGGTGGAGTCACCCGCGGCATCGACCGGTTCGGGTCCGTCGCCCTCCGGCGCCGGTCGTGAATCGCCGATTCGGGGCCGACGGACGAGTGCCTTCTCGGCCGCCTCCGCCGACTTCGGCTTGCCTTCGAACGCCCGCTCGGGCAGTTCCTCCGGGTTGCGGTTGCGCGGCTTGGCCACCGGCTTACCGGCGTCGGCGTCGGCGGCGGCGTCGTCCGACGTTTGGGCTCGGGGTCGGGAGTTGCGACCGCCCCGGGTGCCTCGTCGTCGTCGGTTGGCGCTCGAGCCGGTGGCCTCGGTCGACGGAGCTGACTCAGCCTGGGCCGGAGGAGAGCCCGGATCCACGGGCCGCGGCGTGCGGGCCGGCGACGGTGGAGCCGCTTCGCTGGACGATGAGGAGCCGGTGGGGGCGGCCTCGGGGCCGTTGGCGACCGATTCGGTCATAGGGAGGTTCCCTTCTCATGATGCACGCGCCGGGGCGGGCATCGTCGACATCGCGTCGACCGAAAGTGGCTCGGTCCGGGCGTCGTCGAACGTGATCCATTGGTGGGTTCTGCGAACGCGCCCCTCGGTGGCCGGCGGCTCCAGGGCCGCCAGCAACTCGGCAGGGCGTAGGCCACGGGGTTGGGTGGCCAGCTCGGCTTCGAGCAGGCTCCCGGCCGGGGCGATGGTGTGATCCCCGGACGGCGACAGGACGCCCGGGATGGGGCCGATGACGGCCAGGTGGAGGATGTAGGGCCTGATGTCATCGGTGACGTCGTGGCCCTTGCGCTGTCGGGTCACCATGACCTCGTCGCGCGCCAGGAGTGCCGACACGGCCTCGTTGGCGGCGGCCACGTCGAGCCCCAGAGCTTCGATGGTCCATGAGCAGATGGTGACCGCCTGCTGAAGCGATGTGTCCGAGGTGGCGATCGGGGCGGCCGCCTCAACGGTCAATCCCTCGGGCAGGAGCGGGGTCAGCAAGCCGGGCAGACCGGCCAGGTCGAGCGATGCTGATTCCGGTTCCCGGAAGTCGACATCGAGGTACTCGCCCAGCGACTCATGCGAGGTCGACAGCGCCAGCCCAAAATGCATTTTGGGTCGAGGCGAGAACCCTTCGGTGCGGGCCACCGGCAACTCGGCTCGGCGCAAGGCCCGCTCCCAGAGCCGAGCCACGTCACGGTGGCTGGTGAAGCGCACCTTGCCCAATTTGGCGAACCGGAAGCGCACCCGCATCAGACACCCGCCCCCAGGGGCGTGACGGGCGGTGCGGTGGGGGATGGAGTGGACGACGTGGATGGTTTGGTGAGAAGCGTGACGGGGACCATGGACCCGCGCGACAGGTCCTGGCCGGTCCCCTGGCTACCGCCGGCGGGGGGCCGGGCCGAGGCCACGATGTGCTCGATCCCGTATCCGGTGCAGGCCCCGCAGTCGTAGCAAGGCGTCCACCGACAATCCTCCAGGCCGACCTCGTTGAGCGCATCGCGCCAGTCCTGCCACAGGAAATCCTTGTGGAGCCCGGCGGAGAGGTGCTCCCACGGAAGCATCTCGTCTTCATGACGATGGCGGTAGACGTACCAGTCGATCGACAGACCGTGCCGTTCCATCGAATCGACCCAGAGCTGGTAGTCGAATTTCTCCGACCATTCCTGGAACGTCCCGCCGGACCGCCAGACGTCCTCGATGACCGGCCCCAAGCGCCGGTCGCCGCGGCTGACGATGCCCTCGACCATGGTGGCCTTGGGGTCGTGCCATTTGAGCTGCACGCCGCGGCTACGGCGGGCGTCGTCACGCAACAGGTTCACCTTGCGCTGCAGCTCGGCGACGGTGTTCTGACCGAACCACTGGAACGGCGTGAAGGGCTTGGGCACGAATCCGCCCACCGACACCGTCACCGAAGCGCTCTTGTTATGGGTACGGCCGATTTCTGCACAGTTGCGGGCCAGTTCGGTGATGCCTAGCGTGTCCTCGTCGGTCTCAGTGGGCAGCCCTGTCAGGAAGTAGAGCTTCATCCGACGCCACCCCTGCGAGTACGCCGACTCGACCGCTCCGTAGAGGTCTTCCTCCCGGATCAGTTTGTTGATGACCTGACGCATCCTCCACGTTCCGGCCTCGGGGGCGAACGTGAGCCCGCTCCGCCGACCTCGCTGGAGTTCGGCGGCAATGCCGACGGTGAAGGCGTCGACTCGCAGGCTGGGCAACGACACCGACACCTGGTTGGTACGCGTCGGGTCGTTGACCGTGTCGGCCACCACCTTTTCGATCCCGCTGAAGTCGGCGGTGGAGAGCGAGGTGAGGGCGACCTCGTCGTAGCCGGTGCGGCGGATGCCCTCGTTGATCATCGTCCGTACCTGGTCAGCGGGTCGTTCGCGGACCGGTCGGGTGATCATGCCCGCCTGACAGAACCGACAGCCGCGGGTGCAGCCGCGAAACACCTCGACGTTGAGCCGGTCGTGGACGACCTCGGTGAGGGGCACGAGCTGGCGTTTGGGGTACGGCCAGTCGGCCAGGTCGGCCACGGTGCGCTTCTCGATGCGTTCGGGCACGTCCGCGTAGCGGGGCGTGACGGCCACCAGGTGCTCACCGTCGTAGGTCACGTCGTACATAGACGGCACGTACACGCCCGATACCTTGGAGAGCTCCCGCAGCACCTGGGCCCGCGACCCCTCGGTCCGCCCCGAGCGCTTCCAGTCGGCCACCACCTCGGAAATCTCGCCCACGACCTCTTCGCCGTCGCCGATCACGACCAGGTCGAGGAAGTCAGCCAGGGGTTCGGGGTTGTAGGTGCAGTGGCCGCCGGCCACGATCAACGGGTGGTTCGGGCCTCGCTCAGCCGCCCGGACGGGCACGCCGGCGAGGTCGATGCAGTTCAACAGGTTCGTGTAGACGAGTTCGGCCGACAGATTGAAGGCCAGCAGATCGAAGGCGTCGGCCGGGCGGTGGGTATCGACCGAGAAGAGCGGGAGACCGTGGGCGCGCAGGGAGGCCTCGAGGTCGACCCACGGGGCGTACGTCCGTTCGGCTACCGCATCGGAGCGCTCGTTGAGGATCTCGTAGAGGATCTGCAGACCCTGGTTGGGCAGGCCGATCTCGTAGGTATCCGGGTAGATGAGCAACCAGGCCGCCCGGTCGGGACGGTGATCCGGTTGTTGACTGCCGTCTTCGCAGCCGATGTAGCGGGCGGGCTTTTGGACGTTGGCCAGCAAAGGTTCCAGCTGTGGCCAGATCGTGTTCATTTGCCGGAATGCTACCGGATGGACCGATGGGTCCCGAGGAAGGCCTATCGCCGGGCTATCTGAATCGGTGCATGTGGACGTTGAGCACGAGCCCGATCGCTACGAACGACGCCACGGTGGACGAACCTCCGTATGACATGAACGGGAGGGGGATTCCGGTGACCGGCATGATCCCCATGGTCATTCCCACGCTCTCGAAGATCTGGAACACGAACATGGCCAACACCCCGACGCATACCAGGGTGCCCAACAGGTCGCGGGCCAGCTTGGCCGTTCGCCATATTCGCCAGACGATGACCACGAACAGACCCAACAGGGTGGCGCCCCCCACGAATCCGAGTTGTTCTCCCAAGGCGGTGAAGATGAAGTCGGTCTGCTGTTCAGGCACGTAGCGGAGGCGCGTCTGCGGGCCCTGGAAGAGGCCCGAACCGGTCACGCCCCCATTGGCGATGGCGGCCTGGCTCTGGTTGACGTTGTACGCGGGCCCTTCGAGTTTGGAGTTGGAGTCGAGAAACACCGTGAGGCGGTCCCGTTGATACTGACCGAGCACGTTCGACGTCAGGATGCCGGTGATGGCGATGAGCCCGACGAGGGCGAGCACCGCCAGGTACCGGCCGCGCACTCCGCCGATGAGGAACATGACGACGGTGATGGCGATGAAGACGAGGGCGGTCCCCAGGTCGGGCTGCAACATGATCAGCACCATGGGCAGCCCAGCCACGGCCAAGGCCATCCCCAGGCGGCGGAGGTCGATGTCGCCTTTCCACGCCCCCAAGAGCGAGGCGAGGGTCATGATCAACACGACCTTGGATATCTCCGACGGCTGGACCTGAAAGCCGCCAACCGCGAACCAGGACTGCGCGCCCTTGGAGGTCGACCCCAGCGGCGACACCACCAGCGCCAGGAAGAGCATCGTCGCCACGTAGATGGGCACGATCCAATCCCGGTACTTCCGGTAATCGATTGAGGCGGCGACGACCATGGCGACGACCCCGATCATCATGAACAGCCCTTGCTTGAGCACGACGCTGGTCACGGGCGGATCGGTCGGCCCTCGGGTGGCGCTGAACACCATGATCAGCCCGAGGAGCGACACCGCCAGCGTGCACACGAGCAGCACCGGGTCCACGTGGCGCCACGGAGCCGAGTGATCTCGCCGGCTGCGGTCCGGGCCCGAGCGGGCACTCGCCGACAGCGCCATCAGCCCGAACTTCCTGATTGGACGGGGGCCACGGCGGTGAGCGCCTGGTTGGTGAGCGTCTCCCATACATGGCGAACCACGGGAGCGGCGGCGCGGGCGCCGAAGCCAGATTCCTCTAGTACAGCCGACACCACGTAGCGAGGGCCACCGACCGGTCCATACGAAACGAACAGGGAGGTGTCGGCCTTACCCGTCACCTGGGCCGTACCCGTTTTGCCCGCCAGCGCGAACGCTCCCGTGTCGAAGCCCAGGAACGCCCCGTGGGCGGTGCCTTTGGGATTGGCGATGGCACCCTGGAATCCCGTATTCAAGGGGTCATAGATGTTGGGCGGCAGGTCGACGTGGCCGATGGTTTGGGGCGCCGTGGTCATCACCACCGAGTTGGGATCGTTGGGGTCCGCCTTGGCCTTGACCACCCGAAACACGACCTGCGGCTGGTACAGCGTCCCGTGGTTGGCGAAGGTGGCATAGGCGTTGGTGAGCTGTAGGGGGGTGACCAGCACCTGGGCCTGCCCGATGGCCAGGTTCACGTTCGAGCCCGCATACCACCCGCCATCGGGGAACGCGGTCGGATTGTCGTCGTGGCGTTTCTTGGCCAGCTCGGCGTCGAGTACGAGCCCCTTGCTCTCACCGAGGAGCGGGATTCCGCTGGCCTGTCCGAGACCGTAGGCCTTGGCCGTGTCCTGGATTCCGGTGGCTCCGAACTGCGCGGACTCGTGGAAGAAGCGGTCGCCCAGCCAGTAGAAGTAGACGTCGCTCGACACGGTGACGGCGGTCGGCAGGGCGATGGTGCCGTTGGCTTCGCCGCCCGAGTTGGTCCGCGGCTCGCAACCGGCCGCTCCCGGCTTGCACCCGATGATCGTGTACGAGCCGTTGTCGGGGTAGGACGTATTGGCCGTGATCATTCCCCGCTGGAGCGCGGCCGTGGCCGTGATGAGCTTGAACGTCGACCCCGGGGCGTACTGACCCTGGATGGCCCGGTTGATCAACGGGTTGGCCTGGTCACCGGCCTTGGTCAGTTGGTCGAAGCGGTCCTGCGATATGCCGTTCACGAACTCGGCCGGGTCGTACGTCGGGTAGCTGGCCATGGCGATGATGTTGCCGTTGGTGGGGTCCATGGCGACCACCGAGCCGGCCGGCGCCTTGGTCGGGGTGCCGTCATCTTGACGTTTGCCCTGCAGAGCGGCGAGCTGTTGGGCGAGGGCATCTTCGGCTGAACGCTGGGCGTCGATGTCGATCGTCAACTGCACGTCGTCGCCGGGTTGCGGAGGCTGATCGCTCACCGTCCGGACCGGCCGACCCTTGGCATCCACTTCGATGGTACGGATGCCGGGTGTGCCTCGGAGGTAGCTTTCGTAGGAGCGCTCCACCCCCGATTTACCGATCTCGCTGTCGGGTTGGTACGGCTTGTCGATGTGTTTCGTCGGGGTCACGCCCCCCTGCTTGGCGGTGAGCTCGTCGCCCGAGATCCGACCGACGTACCCCACGATGTGCGCGGCAGTGGAGGCCGGCTGGAGGGGGTAGCTGCGCACCGACTGGCGGACCACCGCAACGGAGGGGTACTCGTCGGCGCGCTCGGCGAAATATTGGAACAGCATCTCCGGCACATCGATGGCGATCGGGATCGGCTGGAGTCCGTTGTATTGCGGGTCGTTCAACTTGGCTCGGATGGCGACCACCTTGGTGGGGTTGCCCGACCGAGTCAGCTGGCTCGCCACCCGGGCCAGCAGGTCATCCTGGTCGGCTTTGGTCAACAGGTTGAAGTCCTTCGGGCTGATCGTGACGACCAAGGAGGTTCGGTTGTCGACGATCACGCGCCCTTTGACGTCGAGGATGCGACCTCGCGGGGCCTCCTCGGCCACGGTGCGCACGCGATTGGCGGCGGCCTCCACCTGGAACTGGTCGGCCACCATCACCTGGAGGTACCACAGCCGGGCGAAGAGAGCACCGAAGAGCGAGAGCACGACCACGGCGAGGATGCTCAGCCGGAGCCGGGGGGAATCGGTGTCCATCAGGGGAGCCAGTTCAGCACGAGAAACGCCTCAGCGGACCGCGGCCCGGGATCCAGCCCGGTCGCCGAGGGCCCACCGGAACGCACGATTGGTGACCGGGACCAGCACGGCGTTGGCCACCGAGACCACCGCCAGGACCACCAAGAGATGGCGGTTGATCAATCCGGTTCTCCCCACCATGAACGAGGCCACCACGTACATGGTGATCCCGACCAGGCTGGCCAAGAACGCCAGCACCATCGGTTCCCATCGCGAGGCGCGGACCACGGCGGTGTGGACGACCCCCACCACATACCCAATGAGGCAGTAGACGAGGGCGTAGAGCCCGAGTGGGCTCTGCCCGAGAAGGTCCAGGATGAGGCCGGCGAAGAAGCCGATGACGGCACCGCGATCGGGGCCGCCGACCATGCCGGCCGAGATGGCCAGCAGCAAGAAGAGGTCCACCGCGGCGCCATCGAAACGCAGCTGGGAGAACACACCACGCTCGAGCACCGCGGCCGACAACAAGATGAGCGCGACCCGGGCCCCGACCTTCACGGGCTCGGCTCCCACAACACAACGCTCACGTAGGTCAGGTCTTGCATGTCGGCGAGCAGGTTCACGTCGATGGCGCGCTGCAACGACCCGTCATCGGCCGTGACCGTTGCCACCGTGCCCACGGGAAGGTCAGACGGGAATCGGCCCCCGGGAATCGATCGGGTCACGAGGATCTGCCCCGGCGCGACCTGAGCGGTGACATCCATCGTGGCCTTGAGTTGGTGATCGGATCCCTGGCCGCGGGCCACGCCGTTGAACGCGGTGCCGAGGGCGTTCACCCCCACCTGGAAGGACGTGTCAGTGACGAGGCGGACCACAGCTCGGTTGTCGCTCACCTGCACGATCGAGCCGACAAGGCCGGTACCGGTCACCACCGGCATGTCCTTCTTGATGCCGTCGTTCGAACCCTTGTTGATCTCGATGGTTTCGTCGAAGTTGGCCACCGCACCTGAGGTGACGCGGGCTCTCACCGTCTGCAGGTCTCCTACGAACGGGAGCTTCGCCTGCGCCAGCAGTTCCTGATTCGAGCGCTTCGCCACCTCGCCGGCGGTCACCTGCCCCTGGAGGTCGTCGATCTGGGCTCGGAGCGCGTCGTTTTGGTGTTGCAGGTCGTCGTAGGCGAAGGCGCCATGCCAGAAGTTGCCGATGGGCCGGAACAGGCCGCTGGCCCCGTCCCCCACCGGAGCAAAGACCGACAGCACGGAACTCCGCGCCTGATCGAGTGGTCCGAACCCGCGAAAGTCCAGCGTGACCAGGGTGAGCGAGGTCAGGACCAACAGGAGCAAGGTGAACCGCGACCGGCCGATCCGCCGGGACAGCGCCACGCGATCGCCCCGATCAGTTGGGGTTCGACGAGAAGAGCACGCCCTTGAGGGCCTCGAACTCTTCCAGCGATTGCCCCGACCCGATCGCCACGCAGTACAGGGGGTTGGGGGCGATGACGATGGGCATGCCGGTCTCGTGTTCGAGGCGTGCGCTCAAGCCGTTGAGCAACGCACCACCGCCAGCCAGGACGATGCCGGTCTCCATGATGTCGGCCGCCAACTCGGGAGGAGTTTTGTCCAGAGTCACCTTCACCGCGTCGACGATGGCCGAGACCGGCTCGTCCAATGCTTCACGGATCTCATCGGTGGAGGTGACGATCGTCTTGGGGAGTCCGGTGACGAGGTCGCGGCCGCGGATCTCGGCGTGCATCTCCTCCTCGAGGGGCCACGCCGAACCGAGGGCCATCTTGACTTCCTCGGCCGTACGCTCCCCGAGCGCCAAGCTGTATTCCTTCTTGATGAACTGGATGATGGCGTCGTCGAGTTCGTCGCCGCCGACTCGAATCGACTGACTGGTAACGACCCCGCCGAGGGAGATCACGGCAACCTCGGTCGTCCCGCCACCGATGTCGACGATCATGTTGCCCGTCGGTTCCTGGACCGGAAGGCCAGCACCGATGGCCGCGGCCATCGGTTCCTCGATGATGTAGGCCGGCTTGCGGGCGCCCGCGAACTCAGCGGCCTCTTGCACGGCGCGCTGCTCGACCGGGGTGATGCCCGAGGGGACGCAGATGACCATACGAGGCTTGGCCCATTTGCGCTGATGCACCTTTTGGATGAAGTAGCGAAGCATCTTCTCGCAGATGTCGAAATCGGCGATCACGCCGTCCTTCAGGGGGCGGATGGCCTTGATGTGGGCGGGTGTGCGCCCGATCATGCGCTTGGCCTCATGGCCGACGGCAACGGGTCGCCCGTCGTTCACGTTCACGGCGACCACGGACGGCTCATCCAACACGATGCCTTCGCCGCGCAGATACACGAGCGTGTTGGCCGTGCCGAGATCGACCGCCATGTCGCGGCCCAGGATCGAGGAGAAAGAGGAAAACACCTTGTCGGCCATTCGTTCAGGCCCCCGGTTAGCGGAGCTGACGGCGAGTTCTGCGTTCGCAGGCTAGGTCAGACGGCCTGGTTCTGCAGAAAGGGGTACCGGCGGAACCCGCTCCGCCCGGACGACCCAGCCTACCGGTTCGTAACGCGATCGCAATGTCGCCCTCAGCGACGGCTTCGCCTAGCCTGCGCCGCCATGGATCGCACCCTTGTCATCTGCAAGCCCGACGCCGTCGAACGCGGCCTCGCTGGCGAGATCATCAGCCGTTTCGAACGCCGGAACCTGACGCTTGTCGCCGCGGAGCTCCGCACCATCGATGCCGATACCGCCGGTCGACACTACGAGGAGCACGTGGGCAAGCCCTTCTACGGCGAACTCGTGGAGTTCATCGGGCGATCACCGGCGCTGGTGCTGGTGGTGAAGGGGCCGGAGGATACGTGGAAGGTCGTCCGCACGATGATGGGCACGACGAATCCCCGCGAGGCCGCGCCGGGAACCATCCGAGGCGACCTGGGGATCCTCTTCACCGAGAACCTGGTGCACGGTTCGGATTCAGCCGAATCGGCCGAACGCGAGATCGCGCTCTTCTTCCCCTCCCTCTGACCAGCCCCGCCACGTCGAGCAGTTTGGCCTCCGAAGTCGGGCACCCCGGCTATCGCCGGGCAATCAAGTGGGGACGGGCTTCGCCGGCCACATAGAGCGACCCGGCGATGAGCACCAAACCGTCGTCGCCCGCGTCCAACACCGCATGATCAACGGCCTCGGCAACATCGTCGATCACGTCGACCGTGGCCCCCAGTGAGCTGGCCGCTTCGCCCACCACCTCGGCGGGCACGGCCCGCGCCCACACGGGGCTCGTCGCTACCACTAGGTCGAACGAGCCGATATCGAGCGCTTCGAGCATGGCGATGAGATCGCGGCCCTCCAACATGCCCACGACCAGCACCCGACGACCGACGACCTCGAAGTCCTCCGCCAGCGTCACCGCCGCCGACTCGGCCCCCGGCGGATTGTGGGCGCCGTCGATGATCACCAGAGGGCCGTGGCCCACCACCTCGAGCCGTCCCGGGATCGTGAGACCGGCGAAGGCCTGCATGGCGATGCCCTCATCGAGTGCGCGCCCGAAGAAGGCTTCGACGGCGGCGACGGCCACCGCCGCGTTGTCACCCTGGTGGGCACCGTGCACCGGCACGTACACCTCGTCGAGCCGACCGAGCGGGGTCTGGATGTCCACCAGGCGACCGCCGACCGCCGGCAGGCTCTGGATTGCGTCGAAATCGACCTCGCGCTCCCAGGTCTGGCGAGGCCCTTCGGCCAGAAAGATCGAACGCAGATTCTCGTCGGTCTCCCCCAGGACGAGGAACGAGCCGGCCTTGATGATGCCCGCTTTCTCCGAGGCGATGGCCGCCCGCCAATCCCCCACTCCATCGGTGTGGTCGAAGCCGATGTTGGTGATCACGGCGACGTCGGCGTCGACCACGGTGGTGGCGTCGAAGCGGCCGAGCAGCCCGACTTCCAACACGGCAACATCGACGGCGACATTGGCGAACCAGGTGAGCGCTCCAGCGGTCATCAGCTCGAACCAGCTGGGGGTGATCCCCACGAGGGGCTCCACCGCCGCCAGTTCGCTGATGACCTCAGCGAGGGCCTCGTCGCTGATCGGCTCGCCGTTCCAGGCCATCCGTTCGTTGAGCCGCTCGAGGTGGGGGCTGGTGTAGGTCCCGACCGACAGCCCGCTCTCCACCAGCAAAGCGGTGATCATGCGAGCCACCGAGCCCTTGCCATTCGTGCCGGTGATGGCAATCGCGGGGTAAGACAAGTGCGGGTCGCCCAACACATCCATGAGCCGGCGCATGTGGTCGAGGTGCAACCCCTCGATGCGCCCGGCGGTGGCCTCGCGGTTCAGATGCCGGTCGAGATAGGCCAGCGCGTCGCCGAGCTCCACCCGGGGCTAGGAGGCGGCGCGACGGGGGCGCGGTTGGGTCGTCGTCGCCGTGCGCGGCACCAGGGTCGGGTTGACCTTGTCCAGCACGACCGAACGATCGATCACGACCCTTTCGACGTCGTCTCGACTGGGGAGGTCGTACATGACGCTGAGCAGCACCTCTTCGAGGATGGCGCGTAGCCCGCGAGCGCCGGTGCCGCGGAGCAGGGCTTGGTCGGCGACTGCACCCAACGCGTCCTCGGTGAACTCCAACTCGACGTCTTCGAACTCGAAGAACTTCTTGTACTGCTTGACCAGCGCGTTGCGCGGTTCGACGAGGATGCGGATGAGGGCTTCCTGATCGAGGTTGCTGACCGCGCCGATGACGGGCAGGCGACCGATGAACTCGGGGATGAGGCCGAACTTGAGGAGATCCTCGGGGAGCACCTGGCCGTAGATCTGGCCCATGTCGGTCGCCCCGGCGTTGCGCAGCTCGGACGTGAACCCCACGCCCTTCTTGCCCACCCGGCTCTCGATGATCTTGTCGATACCGGCGAACGCTCCACCACAGAGGAAGAGAATGTTGGTCGTGTCGATCTGGATGAATTCCTGATGCGGGTGTTTGCGACCGCCCTGGGGAGGCACCGAGGCCGTCGTGCCCTCAAGGATCTTCAGCAGGGCTTGCTGCACGCCTTCGCCTGAGACATCTCTGGTGATCGACGGGTTCTCGCTCTTGCGGGCGATCTTGTCGATCTCGTCGATGTAGATGATTCCGGTCTCGGCCTTCTTGACGTCATAGTCGGCGGCCTGAATCAACTTGAGGAGGATGTTCTCGACATCCTCACCCACGTAGCCGGCTTCGGTGAGCGCGGTGGCATCGGCAATGGCGAAGGGCACGTTCAACATGCGTGCCAGCGTCTGGGCCAGCAAGGTCTTGCCGCAGCCGGTCGGCCCGATGAGCATGATGTTCGATTTCGCCAGCTCGACTTCGGTGTCGTGGCCCGCGCCGAACTGCACGCGCTTGTAATGGTTGTAAACCGCCACGGCCAGGATCTTCTTGGCTGGGTCCTGACCGATGATGTAGTCGTTCAGGAAGTCGTAGATCTCACGGGGCTTGGGCAGTTCGTCGAAGCGCAGGTCGCTGGTTTCGGCCAGCTCCTCTTCGATGATCTCGTTGCAGAGGTCGATGCACTCGTCGCAGATGTAGACGCCGGGCCCGGCGATGAGCTTCTTGACCTGCTTCTGGGACTTGCCACAGAACGAGCATTTGAGCAGCTCGCCACCGTCTCCGAACTTGGCCACGTCATCTCCCCCGCGATCGGGTTTCGTACTCGTCTCTTACCGAACGGCGGCGATTGGCCCACTGTTGTCAGCGAGCGACCGAGCCGTAATGACCTCGTCAATGATGCCGTAGGACTGCGCCTCAGCTGCGGACATTACAAAGTCCCGGTCGGTGTCTTGGTGGATCTTCTCCACTGATTGACCGGTGTGGGTGGAAATAATCTCCTCCAACAGCGTGCGGAGGCGAAGGATTTCCTTCGCCGCCAACTCGATGTCGGTGGCCTGGCCCTGCGACGCGGCGTAGGGCTGGTGGATGAGGATGCGGGCGTGGGGAAGGGCCAGCCGCTTGCCCGGAGTACCCGCCGCCAACAGGACCGCGGCGGCCGACGCGGCTTGGCCGAAACAGATCGTGGAGATGTCCGGCTTCACGAACGACATGGTGTCGTAGATGGCGAACAGGGCCGTGATGTCTCCGCCCGGTGAGTTGATGTAGAGGTTGATGTCCTTGTCGGGACTCTCAGACTCGAGGTGGAGCAGTTGGGCGCAGATCAGGTTGGCGACCGTGTCATCGATCGGCGTACCGATGAAGATGATGTTCTCCTTGAGCAGCTTGGAGTAGAGGTCATACCCACGCTCCCCGCGGTTGGTCTGCTCGACGACGGTCGGTACGAGGTAGTTGCGGGGCTCGATCACTCGCTGTCCTCTTCGTGCTCGGCGGTGGCTTCGTCAGCCTCGCCCTCGGTAGTGGGACCCTCGACGCTAGCGGCATCGGCGTCGTCATCGTCGTCCTCGGCGGGTATCTCCAGGTCAGCCTTGTCGACGGGGTTGCCGTCCTCGTCCACGATCTCGACGGTTTCGACCAGCCAGTCGAGCGCCTTGCGGAGCCGGATGTCGGCCTCGACCGAGGAAATCTGATCGGCCTCGGTGAACTGCTTGCGCACCTCCGCAGGCTCGAGCTCGAGTCGCGTGGCGACGTCGGCGAACTCAGTATTGAGGTCCTCCTCGGTTGCCTCCAAGTGCTCGGCCTCGGCGACAGCTCGGAGGGCGAGGTCGAACTTGGCCGCCTTGGTGGACACCTCCCGGAGGTTCTCGACGAACTCGCCGGAATCCTGGCCGGTGCTGTCGAGCCATTGGTCGAGGTTCATCCCCTGAGCCTGAAGGCGCATGGCGAAATCCTGGAGTCGTTGTTGCATCTCGTTGTTGATCAGCGCGTCGGGAGGATCGGCCTCGACCAACTCGGCCAGCGCATCGCCGACCTTGTCCCGCACCGACATCTGCGCTTGCATCCGCCGGACCGCCGTCATGCGCTTGGCCAGGTCCTCACGCAACTCGGCCAGGGTCTCGAACTCGGAGGCCTCGGCCGCCCACTCGTCGTCGGCGTCGGGGAGCACCCGTTCCTTGACCTCTTTGACGGTGACGACGAAGTGCAACCCCTCGTCCTCGTCCTCGTCGGGGTGTTCGGCGTCGAACTCGAGTTCATCGCCAGCCGATGCGCCCTCCAGAGCTTCGTCCAACTCGGCAACGATGCCGGCGCTGCCCAGTTGGTAGGAGTAGTCCTGAGCGGTGAGACCGGCCAGCGGCTCACCACCTTGGGAGCCCTCGACGTCGATAGTCACGAAATCATCGGTCGCCGCGGGACGCTCGACGGTGGCAAGGTCGGCGTGCTGGGCCCGCATCCGGTCGATCTGGCTGTCGATGTCCTCGTCGGTGGCGTCGGGCCGGGGAACGGTGATGCGCAGGCTCTCGTAGCCGGGCACGACGACGATGGGACGAACCTGGACGACGGCCTCGAAGGCCACCGGTCCCGCTTCTTCTCCATCGGTGATCTCGATGTCGGGAGCGGCGATGACATCGACATCGAGCTCACGAACGGCTTGGGCGTAGTAGTCAGGAATGGCCTCGCGCAGGGCCTCGCCCCGAGCCACGCCGTCACCGAGGCGCTTTTCCAGAATCCGGCGTGGCGCCTTGCCCGGACGGAACCCGGGGATGTTCACCTCCCGCGCGATTTTGCGAAAAGCAGTGTCGACTGCCTTTTCGAATTCCTGCTCATCCACCTCGATGGAGAGCTTGACCTTGTTATCTTCGAGTTCCTCGACGGACGTCTTCACGGCCACGGAGTGTACCGGGCGATCAGCAGGCCCTAGACCGGGGCAGGCTCCGGCCTGCTCCTGGCTCGCCACGACCTCTCGCTAGGGTCGGGACGTGGCGCCCTCCCTCCCCCTGACGATCACAGCGAGCCGACGCCGTCTCCTGGCTGGTCAGCGGATCGGCGTGCTCATCGGAGCGATGGGGATGGTTCTCCTCGTCGCCTGCTCGGGGACGGACGCCCGGTCGGCCACGGTCGGGACGAACGCGCCCGACGCGACCGGCGCGCCCGAGCCCGCACCGACATCGGCGATGCCATCGACATCGACCGCTCCCGTGGTCGCCGGCCCGAACACCCCGCCTCGTCCACCGCCCAACGCGACCGTGGCGCCGACGAGTACCACGCCGCCCGCAGGGACGCAGGGGTCACTGGCCGGGAAGGTCGTGGTGCTCGATCCCGGTCACAACGAACACAACAGTGCCCATGCGACCGAGATCAACCAACAAGTCGACGTCATCACCGAGCGCAAAGCCTGCGACACCACCGGAACGGCGACCAACGACGGCTATAGCGAAGCCGCGTTTACTACCGACGTAGCGAATCGAGTCAGCCAACAGCTGCGCTCACTGGGGGCCACGGTGGTTACCACCCGGGATGCTTCTACGCCCTGGGGGCCATGCATCACCGAGCGGGCGGCGATCGGGAACGCCGCACACGCCGACCTCGCCATCTCCATCCACGCCGATGGGGGGCCCGCCGGAGGCCGGGGCTTCCATATCATCCGCCCGGGATTGGTGGCCGGGCACAACGACGCCATCATCGCCCCGTCGGCCGCATTCGCCACGGTGTTGCATGACGTGTACGCCTCAGAGACCGCGCTCCCACCCGCCACCTACGTCGGTACGAACGGGTACGACACGCGAACCGATCTGGGCGGACTCAACCTGTCGACGGTGCCCAAGGTGTTCATCGAGTGCGCCAACATGCGCAACGCCACCGACGCGGCGTTCGTGACGAGCGAGGTCTCCCGGGCTCGGATCGCTCAAGCCATCAGCGACGCCATCGACCGTTACCTCGCCGGCTGACCCATCCGATGCGTTCCTCGGCCCCGAATACACGGGTGAGCCCTACGCTGTTGTTGACTACGAGAGACCGAGGCGCACGATGACGATGACCGAAGCGATGTCCGTCGGCCAGGAGCACGCGGCGGCCGGGTCGATCTCGGACGAGGAGCTCACCGCTCAAGCCTTGGCCGCCGACCCCGACGCCCCCATTGCCCCCGATGCCGTCGCTTGGTCGCTATCGGGATGGGGGAACAGCCAGCTGCTGCCCACGTGGTACATGCCGGCTCCCGTCACGGGGCAGCGCGGGTGGCGCCCCAAGGCCATCGCCGCCTTGGTCATCGTGGGGTTCGCGGTGATCAACGGATTCGGGTTGTGCATCACGTACGGCCACCTCGTCGCCGCCTGACCGAGCGTCGGCTCACGAGCCATCCGGAGGCTGGGCGACAGCCCGCTACGCTCAACGGGCCGTCAGGTAGGTTTCTGCAGTCAGACGGGGTGTAGCGCAGCTTGGTTAGCGCGCCTGCTTTGGGAGCAGGAGGCCGGGAGTTCGAATCTCCCCACCCCGACCACACTGACCTGGACTTTGCCGGTCAGGGGTTGGCGGTAGTTCATCGGCCGATGGCGGGCCCGTGTCGGACGCGGAGCC
>Ga0209068_10000551_pt1 | contig 20260 bp, 21 predicted proteins | sample ColStrG_CSR_2012_FD_187200 | JGI IMG/M metagenome (GOLD analysis project Ga0209068, IMG submission 187200) | Freshwater sediment microbial communities in response to fracking from Pennsylvania, USA - Cold Stream Run_MetaG_CSR_2012 (SPAdes)... | ecosystem: Environmental > Aquatic > Freshwater >... | reverse complement strand
GTATCGCAAGGGCGACCCGCTCAGCTCGCCCTCGGGCGGCCAGGCGACGGTGCGCTTCCAGCTGAACAACGGCAAACTCGTGCCGCTCGGCCCGATCCCCCCGGCGCACGCGGGCAGCGGCCTGAGTCGCTACTGAAGCGCGCGCTCCCGCGACTCGGCCGCGCTCGCGACGACGCTCGACCAACCGACGTGATCACGTGCGTCGCAGCAGGCGCCGCCACAACGACGGTGCCCGCGGCTGGCCGCGCAGCCACTCGTCGCGGAGCACCAGCGCGCCGCGCGAACGGGCGCGCATCACGCACTCGGTATGGGCGTGGCGCCGGCGGCGGGTATCGCCTTCGGGCGCGATCAGCATATGCTCGCTGAGAGCGGGCAGATGCTGACCACACATTGGACAACGATACGTCGAGGGCTTGCGGTTGGACGCGCGCTGCACGCTCCACCAAGGCGCGGGCGGAAGACCGGACATCGCTCCATTGTCCCGCCTCTGGCAGCGACGGTGGCCGCAACGCTCGCGCTGCGGGCGGGCGTCTCGCTCGCCCGCGCGGCCCGGGAGCGCCAGCGCGCGGGCGAGCGCGACCGCGAACGCCGCTTCGGGCTCACGCGCGGCGAGTCGCTGGCGGTCGCGATGCGCCGGATGGCACTCGGACAGCTCGATCTCGCGATCGAGACGCTCGACACCGAGCACGCCGAACGCTCGCCCGGGACGGCGGTGCACGAGACACGCAAGGCACTCAAGCGGCTGCGCGCGCTCGTGCGCGTGCTGCGGCCGGAGCTCGGCGAGGAGATCTACGCGCGCGAAGATCGCGCGCTGCGCCAGATCGCCGACGGGCTCAGCGGTGCGCGCGACGCCGACGTGCTGCTGGCCACGCTCGACGCGCTCGTCGAGCGCGATCGCGGGCGCCTGTCGGGTCGCGGCGGAGTGCTGCGGCTGCGGGCACATCTCCTCAGCGAGCGCGAACGCGCGCGGCGGGCGACGATGGGTGACCCGGTGAGGCGCGCGCAGGCCGTGGCCGAACTACGCGCCTGTAGGGCGTCCGTCGCCACTTGGCAGCTGAGCGAGCGCGAGGGCATTGCGCTCGTCGAGCCCGGTCTCGCACACCTTTACCGCCAGGGACGCTCGCGCTGGCGATCTCTCGGGCGCGGCCGCAAGGACCACACGCGCGCCATGCACCGGTGGCGCAAACGCGTCAAGGACCTGCGCTATGCCGCGCAGATGCTGCAGCGCGACCCGGGCGGCGAGGAGGCCCCGCCGGAGCCCTCGCGGCGCAGGCGCCGTCGCGCGCGCCGTCGGCGCGCGCAGGCGCGCCGCGACGCGGCCTGGCTGCGCCGGCTCGAGCGACGCGCCGACGCCCTCGGCGAACTGCTCGGCGAAGAGCACGACCTCGCTGTGCTCGACGAATATGTCCGCACGCACGACGGGCGCGGCCGGCGCGGCGGCCCACGCGTCGGCAAGCGCAGTCGCCGGAAGCTGGCGCGGTCGATCGCCGAGCGGCGACGGGTTCTGCGCAGGGCGGCGCTGCGCGACGGCGAGCGCCTCTACCGGCGCAGCCCCACGAAGTTCATTCGCCGCGTGCGCCGCGCGCAGGGCCCCGCGCGCCAGGTCAGCTGACGCTGACGACGGTCAGCGTGCGCGAGCCTCTGGGCAGCGAGACCGACGCCTCCTCGCCGGGCGCTCGTCCGAGCAGCGCCGAGGCGACGGGCGATTCGGCCGACAGCCGCCCGGCCGCCGGGGCGGCGTCGTGGGAGCTGACGATCTGCCAGGTCAGCTCGACGCCGTCCTGATCGCGAACGACGACGGTCGAGCCGAACGACACGACGCCGGCACTCGTGCCGGAGGCCTCCTCGACCACGACGGCGTCGGCGATCTTCTCGCGCAGCCGCGCGATCCGCGTCTCGAGGTGGGCCTGGTCGTTCTTGGCGTCGTGGTACTCGCTGTTCTCCTTCAGATCGCCCCACTCGCGCGCCGTCTTGATGCGCTCGGCGATCTCACGCCTGCCCTCACCTTCGAGCGCCGCCAGTTCGGCGTTGAGCTCCTCGAGACCAGAGGCGGTGATCAGGTTGGCTCCGTCGGGCACCGGCTCCACCCTACTCCTAGCGTGGCGCTCCTCGCGCGCCGCCGTGGACGATGGGCGGCGCAGCCGCGCCCCGTCGGCGCCGGGGCCGCTGTCAGAAGTAGGTGCTGGGGGAGGTCGAGAGCAGCGCGTAGATCTGCACGATCGCGGCCTGGTCGAGCAGCTGGGCGGAGGCGGGCGATCCGGAGACGAACAGGTAGTTGCTGAGGCGAAGGTGCTGCCAGGCGTAATCGACGTAGGCCTGCGCGATCGCCGGTCCCGGCGGGTCATGCGTGACCGAGTCGAGGTAGAGCAGGTTGCGGAAGTAGATCGACGGGAAGAACGGGTTCTCGCCGCCGAGCCGTTCGGGCGTGAAGTAGGCGAGCGCGGCACGTGCGGTCTGGCGCGCCTGGTAGAGGTAGGCGGCATTCCCGGTCGCCTGGTAGAGCAGCGTCCCGGCCCCGATCATCGTGCCCTGGTTGTAGCTCCACAGCGTCGGTTCGACGACGCCGGCGGGGCTGATGTGGTCGGCGTAGAGCTGACTCGGCGCCAGCAGGCACTGGCGCACCCAGGCATAGGCCATCTCGGCGAACTGCAGATACTGAGCGTTGCCCGTCAGCCGATACAGCTGCAGCGCCAGCTCGGCGGCAGGCGCGGTGGTGACGGTGTTGCGATCCGTGTTTTCGACGGTGTTCGAGAACGGGATGCCGCCGGGACAGCCGAGCTGCGGGTTGGTATCCCAACCGGCCATCTCGAACGCCATGATCGCCTCGGCGCTGCCGAGCACGGACGCGGTGTGGGTGAGCTTGTAAAGACGCACGAGCTCAATCCCGACCCAGTCGTTGTCGTCGTAGTACTTCGCGCCACCCGGGCCGGTCGGCGGGGCGACGGTCCCGTCGAAGGCCGCCAAAGTGCTCGTGAACACGCCTTCGGCGGCGCCCGAGTTGTTCGTGTCCAGATAGTCGCCCAGTCCGATCAGCTCGGCGTGCAGTTCGTGCGCGAACGAGACGCCGACGCGGGGGACGTTCGCCATGCTCACGGTCGCGGCGAGCGCCTGCGAGAACGGCCACAGGTAGGAGAACGGTTCACCTTCGTAGAGTCCCGATCCGGGGATGTAGTAGACCCGCTGCATCGCCTGGTAGGCAAGCAGCGCGCGCAGCGGGTTGCCGCGCAGCGCGGGCTTTCGCGCGCGCCGGCGGTGTTTCGGGCGCGCCACCGCGCGCGCGTATTCGGAGGCGTGCGGACGCAGCAGCGCGCGCGTCGCGCCGGCCGGATAGCGCGACGGCGCGCCGCGGTCACGGGAGGCCGTGCCGGCGGCGTCGGCGGCGGTGGCGCCGACGCCGCCGAGCAGAGCTGCCGTGCACAGCAGCGCTCCGCACAGAGCGGCCGGGAGGCGACGGTGGAGGATCTCGTCGAGCATCAGAGCTTCAGGAAGGTCAACAGGCGAGCACGCCGTTCGATTTGGTATCGCGTACGGTGTCCCGCCAGCCGGCCACCGCACGCTGTTCCGGCGCGCTCGGCCCGATCGTCTCACAGGCGGCCTTGGAGGGGTGAAGCGGACCTTGCATTTCGACTACGCGACCGTCGGGCACGTCACGATCGACATCCTCGAGGACGGCACCCGCCAGCCAGGGGGCGCCGCCTTCTACAGCGCGCTGCAGGCGGCGCGCCTCGGCCGGCGCAGCGTGATCCTCACCCGCGGCGTCGCCGCCGAGATCGAGCAGCTGCTCGAGCCGTATCGAGCCGAGCTCGATGTGCGCGTCGTCCCGGCGCCTGAGACGACGACGCTGGCCACCAGCGGGTCCGGGTCTGCTCGCACGCAACGGATCCTCGCGTGGGCCGGGCCGATCGACGGCGTAGCCGCGCCGCGGAGCGCGATCCTCCATCTCGCCCCGGTCGCTCGTGAGATCGCGGGGCACTGGAGCGACGTGGGCGCCGAGTTCGTCGGGCTCACGCCCCAAGGCCTCGCTCGTCGATGGGCGTCGCCGGGAGCCGCGATCGAGCTGGCGCCGGTCGCTCGTGAGGCCGAGCGTCTGGGCGGGCTGGCCGATGCCGTGGTGCTCAGCGAGCTCGAGCGCTCGAGCTGCGCAGCCCTGATCGCGGGAGCGCAAGCGTCCGGCGGAGTCGTCGCGATCACCGCGGGCGAGCGCCCGACGACGCTCCTTCTCTCCGGCGCCACGCGCGCGACGTCGATCGTCCCCGCGCTCGTCGATCCCGTCGAGGACCTCGGCGCCGGCGACGTGTTCGCCGCGGCGTTCTTCGACGCGCTCGCCGACGGCGGCGAGCCCGCCGCGGCGGCGCGGTTTGCGACGGCCGCGGCCGCGGTGCGCATGGGCGGTCGAGGCGCGGGCGCGATCGGCGACCGTGCGACGATCACCGCGCGCATGGAGCGCTGCTAGGCCCCTGAGTCGTTAGTCGGCCTCGGCCGCCGCGGAGCGCTCGAGCGCGGTCGTGAGCCGGGCGCGATCGAGTCTCTCGGCGGCGCCGCAGGCGCGCGCCGCGAGCAGCACGCTGCCGCCCACCGGCGCCATCTCGACGGCTTCGATCCGGGCCAGCGGCGCGATCTCGTGGATCGCGGCGCTCAGCGGCTCCACGAAGATGGCGCCGGCCTTGAAGGCGCTGCCGATCAGGCCGACCGGGAACGGCTCGCCCGCGCCACCGGCCTGCTCCTCGGCGAGGCCGGTGCGGCGAATCACGGCCTTGACCTGCTCCCCCAGCTCGGCGGCGCCGCGGCGAAACAGCTCATGCGCGACAGCGTCGCCACGCTCGGCGTGCCTCGCCGTCTCGATCGCGAAGGCAGCAATCTCGCCCTTCGTCAGCGGCTTGGAGTAGACGAGGCTCGCGAGCGCCTCGATGCTGGGCGCGCCGAAGAACGCGGGCGCGGCCTCGGTCAGAGCTGTTTCGGGACCCGATGACTCGCGGTCGCGCAGCGCGGCTTTGATCGATTGCACACCGAGCCAGTAGCCGGAGCCCTCGTCGCCGAGCAGGTGGCCCCAGCCGCCTGCTCGCCACGCGCGCCCGTCATGTCCGACGCCGAACACGTTGGAGCCCGTGCCGGAGATCACGGCCACGCCGGGGCCGGCTCCCGTCGCGGTCGCCCACGCTCCGACGACGTCGTTGACCAGGACCCAGCCCAGCGGCCGGGCGCTCTGAACCTGGCTGACGATCGAAGCCGTGTCGGTGCCCGCGACCGCGAGCACCGCACCGGCGAGCGCGCCGGCGTCGATGCCTGCGCGCCGGATCGCCTGATCGGCGGCGTCGAGCAGGGCCTCGACGGCGGCCTCGGCGCCGACGGCGTCCTCGTTGCTCGGCCCGCTGTGGCCGAGGTGAAGAGCACCTGTGTCGAGGTCGAGCACCGCGGCGAGCGTCTTCGTCGCGCCTCCGTCGACGCCGAGAAGGAAGCGGGCGTCGGCGCGGAAGATCGGTGCGGTCAGCGCGGCTGGCAATTCGACGAGCGGGTCTCGGCGCATCGCGGGATCCTCTCAGGATTCCCGTCCGGGGGTTAGGATCGCGTCGGTGAGCTCCACGGCGGTTTACCCACGCGCGCGCCGGCGCGCCGGCATGTACGAGTCGTTCTACCTGCGGGCGGTCTCACCGCGGGAGCCGCTGGGCGTGTGGATCCGCTACACCGTCCACAAGGCGCCGCGGCGCGAGCCGCGCGGTTCGGTCTGGTGCACCGTCTTCGACGCTCGACGCGGCGCCCCCTACCAGCACAAGCTTACGAGCGATCGCCTGTCCGCGGCGCCCGGCGCATGGCTTGCGATCGGCGAGGACTCGAGCATCGGCCCAGGCGCCGCCGAGGGCAGCTGCGGCGATGCCCGCTGGAAGCTGCGTTTCGCGAGCGATCAGCCGGAGCTCCATCACCTCGCCCCGGAGTGGCTCTATCGCGCGCCGCTGCCGCGCACGAAGCTGACCAGCCCGGCACCAGATGCGAGCTTCGACGGCGTCCTCGATCTCGGCCGCCACGGCGAGCTCGAGCTGCGCGGCTGGCGCGGGATGGTGGGGCACAACTGGGGCACCGAGCACGCCGAGCGCTGGATCTGGCTGCACGGCGTGGGTTTCGAGGGCCGCCCCGACGCCTGGCTGGACGTTGCGCTCGGACGCCTGCGCATCGCCGGGAGGATGACGCCGTGGGTGGCCAACGGCGCACTCTGTCTTGACGGCCTGCGCCATCGCATCGGTGGCCTGGGCGCGCGCGGTCTGAGCGTGAGCGAGAGCGCACGCGGCTGCGATCTGCGCCTGTCGGGCGCGAACGGCGTGAGCGTCGAGGGTCGAGTATCGGTTCCGCAGGGGACCGCCGCGGGCTGGCGCTACGCCGATCCGGACGGCGGCGAGCACGACGTCGTGAACTGCTCGATCGCAGGCCTCGAGCTGAATGTGGCGGTCGCGGACGGGAGCGCTCCGCTCGCGCTGCGCAGCGCGCACGGCGGCGTCTTCGAGCTCGGCATGCGCGAGCGCGACCACGGCGTGCCGATCGCACCTTTCGGCGACGGCTGAGGGACGCGCGCCGTCCCGATCGCCGGCCCCGCGGATCGGGGCGGCCGCGCCGAGCCTGCTACCGGAGCTCGATGCCCACGGCGAAGGAGCTCGATTCCCAGGGCGACGGAGCTGGACTCCCAGGGCGAAGGAGCTGGATTCCCAGGGCGACGGAGCTGGACTCCCAGGGCGAAAAAAGGGGGCGAGTCGATCCTCGACTCGCCCCCCGCCATCGGCGCGTGACGCGCCTCAGCTGTTCCTATCCAGCTCTACGTTCGACCTACGGTGTGAAGCCGAGGTTCCCGCCCTGGACTTCGTCTTCGAAGGTACCGATGAACGATGCGCCGGTCCCTTCGGTTTTCGGCGTTTCTTCTTCGAAGCCGCCTTCACCGACGCACTGGCCTTCTTCGTACTTCCATTTCATGCCGTGAAGGGAGTTCGCGATGACCAGCTTTTCCTGTACGAGGCTCGGGAATTTCGATTTCTTGCTTATCGGCACGGGCACAGGGTGGGTCGCGTACGTGGCCGATGAGAACGGGAATTCGGGTTTGTTTTTCGCCTGGATCGGGATGATCTGAGCCGGCCACGAGATCTTGCAGAGTTTGTAGCCGATTTTGAAGGCGCTCGAAGCGGCGCCGACTTCAACTTCGGATTCGGTTTCGCCGGAACCCTCTTCCACGAAGCCGTTGTGGTGGTACAGGAACTTCACCGGCAGACCGCCGTTGAAGTTCGTGTTGATCGCGCCTGTCCAGCCGCCGAATTTGGCGAGCGTCTTGCAGCCGCCGAATTTGACGGACGTCGCGACCGTTTTGCTGACCGACCACGTGACCTCGCCTTCGCCGAGCGTCAGTGCTTTCTGCTGGGCCGTCTTGCACTCGATCGTGAAGTACTGGAATTTGAACTTCTGCGTGTATTCCGGGTGGGCAGGATCGACTTCGCCGATGCCGATGCCTTTCGTCTTGCACGGTTCGGCTTCCGAGCAGGGCGTCGGTAGACGGCTTGCCGTGAATTGACTGGCGAACGCCGGTGCGCTCAGCACCGCACACGCACACACCACGGCCGCAAAGCCGATCGTAATCCTTAGGTGTCTCATTCTCCTGCGTCCTCGCTTTCGCCTTGGAAGGCTCACTAGATTCAGCTAGTTGCTTTGCTTAGCGACTCGCGGGCAGATAGGCTCACCCCTCCGGCTAACCCCCCGAGATCGATCGGCAGCATACCATGAGCGGTCGCGGTTTGGATCGCGGATTCTGTCCAGATCTAGACTCCCGATTGTGTAGAGGTCGTGAAGCCCACGGATCTTGAAGCCGAAACCGCAGGTTTCGAGGGGCCTCCCGGGCACGTGGAGCTCCGCCGTCGGCGCGAGCGCCCAGGACGGGGATGACGCCGGCGACGCCACGCACGGCGCTGATCTCGGTCGCCGTGTGCGCCACTGCGGCGGGCCTGGCGCTCGGGCTGAGCTCGCCCGCGCGGCGGCTCGGCGGCGAAGATCCGTCGGCGCGGGTCGGCGCCGTCTCGCCGGCCGACTACGGCCCCGCGGCGGCCTATCTTCGCATCGGCGTGCCCGCGTTGCGGGCCGACCTCGAACGCGGCGAAACCCTCGGCGAGATCACGACGACCGTCCCGGGCCGCACCGTCGCGGGGCTCACTCAGGCGCTGGCGCGCGCGAAAGCGGCGCGGCTGCGCGCTGCCGTCGCCGCAGGGCGCCTGAGCCCGTCCGCCGCGAGCGCAGGGCTGGCGACGGTCGTGGCACGCGCGCGGGCCGAGGTCGCGCGCGTGCCGATCGTGGGTGTCGCCGCGGCGCTGGCGGCGGCCGGCCGGTACCTGCACGCGGGCAGGAGCACGCTGCTCGCCGAAGCACGGGCCGGGCGGTCCCTCGCCGAGATGGCCGACCGGCGAGGAGCGACGGCGAGCGGGCTCGTCGCCGCGCTCCTGCGCGACCGCCGTGCGCACATCGCCCGGCGTCTCGCCGCCGGCGAGCTCACCGGCTACGAAGCCGCCGTGATGCAGCGCGGCCTGCCGGCGCGAATGACCGCACTCGTGCACCGTGGAGCGGCGCACACGCCGTGAGCGGATCTCCGTGGCGGGCGAGCGGCGTCCCCGCTTGCGGTCCGTAGTTTCCCCGCGGATCACTGCGGGGTTGCCACGGATGCGCACGCACGCGCGCCCGTCGAGCATGCTCACGGCGGCGCCGACACTCCCCTCCAACTCGGTGCCGTGCAGTGTCTCCCCGATGCGCGCGCCTTCCGCTGCGCGCATGTGCCGGTCGCGCCGACACGCACGGAAGGCGCATCGGGCGGACGGCGCGGCCGGATAGTGTGGCGCGTGGGCCTCGCGGCGGTGCGCCGCCGGCGTCGAACGGGAGGAGACAGCGGATGGCGAACGACCGCATCGCGATCACCGACGGCTACGTGCTGTCGATGGATCCGGCGATCGGCGAGCTCGAGCGCGGCTCGGTGCTCGTCGAGGACGGCCGCGTCGTCGCCGTCGCGCCCGACCTCGGCGATGTCGACGCCGAGCGGATCGACGCGTCGGGCGGCGTGATCATGCCTGGCTTCGTCGACACGCACCGGCACACCTGGCAGACGGCTCTGCGCGGGATCTGCGCGGACTGGACGTTGATGGACTACTTCCTCGGTATCCGCTCGACGCTGTCGCCGCGCTACAGCGCGCGCGATGTGTACGTCGGCAACTACGTCGGCGCGCTCGAGGCGCTCGACGCCGGCGTGACGACGATCCTCGACTTCTCGCACTGCAACAACACGCCCGATCACGCGGACGCCGCGATCGACGGTCTCCGCGAGGCCGGCATCCGGGCGACGTTCGCGTACGGCTACTTCGCGCCGCCGCGCGCCGAGCCGCACTTCACCACGCACGCGATGCGGCTCGATGACTCCCGCAGGGTGCAGCGCGAGATCGCCGCGTTGCCGGGCGGGCTCCTGACGATGGGGATCTCGCTGACCGAGCCCGGCCTGATCCCGTTCGCGGACACCCGCGCGGAGGTCGAGACGGCGCGCGAGCTCGGCGTCGTGATCGCGACCCACACGGGCTGCATCTGGGGGATGCCGAGCGGGCTCGACCAGTTCGCCTTCCATGGCCTGCTCGGCCCGGACATCGTGCACGTGCACTGCAACGCGTGCACCGAGCGCGACTGGCGACTTCTGCAGGGCTCGGACGCGAAGATCTCGGTGACGCCCGAGACGGAGATGCAGATGGGGATGGGCCATCCGCCGATCGGCCGGGCGCTCGAGGCGGGCCTCGTCCTCAGCCTCAGCTGCGACGTGATGTCCTCGAACTCGGGCGACATGTTCACCCAGATGCGGCTCGGGCTGCAGGACGCCCGCGCGCTCGAGAACGACCGATCGCACCGTCGGCGGACGGACCCGACGGAGCTGCGCCACACGGTCCGGGACGCGCTCACGTGGGCGACGATCAACGGCGCCAAGGCACTCGGCCTCGATGACCGCATCGGCTCGCTCACGCCGGGTAAGCGTGCCGACGTGATCGTCGTCGGGCCTGGAGGCGGGCGCCTCAACATGCTCGGGCTCGCCAACCCCGTCGGCGCCGTCGTGCAGCAGGCGAACGCCTCGAACGTCCAGACGGTCCTGCTCGACGGCGCGCCGGTCAAGCGCGACGGTCGGCTGCTCGGCGTCGACGAGCACCGGATCGCCGCGATGCTCGACGACTCCCGCGAGGGCATCCTCGAGCGCACGCTCGCCGACGGGCCGATCCTGCCCGAGCACAAGCCGAGCTTCGACGACCTCGCCGCGGCGCTGTTGCCGAACTTCAACGTCGAGGCTCCCACCTGAGCGCACGCGCGGGCAGCCAGCCGCTCCGCACGCGCCCGACAGGACGAAGGTCAAACCCCGGTGGGTCGCGCGGCTGATCGACGAGCTTCTCGATCCCGGCAGGCGCGCCTCGCGGACTCGGGCAGCTACCGCAGCGCGGCCAGCGCTAGTCGCGTCATCGTCCGCGTGTATCGGTCGGCGTCCCAGCCGTCGTTGGAGAGCTGGATCCACAACGGCACCGAAACGAGCGCCCAGAGTTGGTCGGCGAGGGCTTCGCGCGCGTTGTTCTCTTGGGCGGCGCGGTCGGCCACCGCGTCGCACACGCGACGCAGGTTGCGCATTCGGTCCTCCCACGCGGCCCGAAGGTCGGGGTCGGTGTCCTTCGCGGCCAGCACGCCGCGGGCCACGCCCGCGAACCGCGGCACGTAGCCCGCCCACCACGCGAAGAGGCGCTCGACGATCTCATCCGCGGTGGGGGCTTTCAGGATCTCACGCACCGCCGCGTCGGCCTCTTCGGCTTCGTCGATGTGTGCAAGGAGCGCGGTGAGCAGCCCGGCGCGCGATCCGAAGTGGCGGTAGAGGGCCATGCGCGAGTAGCCCGACGCCGCGGCCACCGCGGCCATGCTCACCTGTTCGGGCGGACGCTGCTCGAGCAGGGTGCGCCCGGCTCGCAGGATTGCCGGGACTGAGGGGGCTACGGCTGGCACGTGACATAGTGTAACGTTAGATGCATGACAAACATCGGAGCGGGCACAGTGGCGAGACGAGCGATGAAGGCAGTCGAGCGAGGCGCACGGGACGAGTGGCTCGGTCTGTTCGCGAACGACGCGACGGTGGAGGATCCGGTCGGCAGCGCGCCCGGTCGCTACGGGACGGCGGCGATCGCCGAGTTCTGGGACACCGGCATCGCCATGCTGGACGCCGTTCAGTTCGACGTGCGCCGCATGCACGAGGCGCCCGGGGAGGCGCTGGTGCTCGCGGACGTCTCGATTCGGGCGCCGGGCGGTGCAACAGCGCGCTACGACGCGGCGATCCACTACCACCTCGACGACGCCGGCGGCATCGCCTCGCTGCGCGCATTCTGGGATCTGCCGGACGTGATGGCTCAACTGACCGCTGCCCAGGTGTAGTTCCTGAGCACGTTGGTCCGGAGCCCGTCGGGTGCCCCGTCAAGGTCCTCGGCGCGCCGGCGGGCAAGCCAGCGGCGCGCGGCGCGGCCGGTGATTCCGGCGGCCTCGGCCAGGCGAAACCCCCGCGTGAGCAGGGGTTTCATGACGCGCCCGACAGGATTCGAACCTGTGACCTTCGGTTCCGTAGACCGACGCTCTATCCAGCTGAGCTACGGGCGCAGAGCGACGTAGTCTAGTAGCCGTCGCCGGGCGGCCGCGGGCGCGTGCCGCGGAGCGCGCACGCGAATCAGACGGGCCCGCTCGGCGCCGGTATCGAGCCGGGCGCCTGTTCGGGCAGCGAGTTCGGCGGCACTTTGAGCGCGGGCGCGGCCCGCCGAAGCACAGCTCCGAAGCCATGCGGTGCGGCGAGGCCGATGGGCATATGATGGCCGCGGCGTACGGAACGGAACGGGGGATGTTGAGCGCAATTCGAGCCTCGAGGCTGATCGCGGCGAGCGCGGCGGCGATCGTGCTGGCCGGGGTGAGCGCGAGCGCAGCGGACGCCCGGGCGAGGCCGGCGGTGACGCGGGCCTCGCGCTGGCACGTGAACGGATCCTTCGGCCGGGCCGGCGTGGCCGGCCTGCCGGTCAGGGAGGGCGCGAGCGGCTCGCTGCTCGCGCCGGGCCCTAGCGGTTCGACGTTCGTCGGCGGCTTCGCCCGGCGCCGGAGCGGCGTGCTGCTCGTCGCGCGCATGTCAGCCGCCGGCACGCTCGTCAGAGGCTTCGGCGGCGGCGTCGTGACCGTGCCGACGGTCCACTGGTATTCGAGCTCGCCGCCGCGGCTCGCCGCCGCCGGCGGCGGGCGGCTGCTGATCGTCGGGCTGGACGGCTCGGACCGCCTCGCGCTGGTGCGCCTGACCCCGTCCGGACGCCGGGACCGGAGCTTCGGTCACGGCGGCGTCGCGACATACGGCTTTCCGCACCGGAACGGATTCACGATCCCGACGGCCGCGACGATCGAGCCGGGCGGGAAGATCGTCGTCGCCTATCAACGCGAAGCTCCGCAGCCGGTCAACGAACCTGCGATCCAGTCCGGGCTCGGCGAAGGCCCCATCGAGCTCGCGCGGATGCTGCCCACGGGCGCGCTCGATCCGTCGTTTGGCCGCGCCGGCTTTCTTTCGGCGAGCGCGAGCACGCCTTCGCTCGTGGGCTACCCCGGGTCTGGACGCGGCTGGGCGTGCGCGCAGGCGCTCGCCCCCGACGGCTCACTCGCGCTCGCCTACGAACAGGCGCTGGCGCCCGCTGGCGGGGGCTCGCCGGGACCGGCGGTCGAGAAGCTCGGGCCGGCCGGCGAAGACGCCGCCGGCTTTGGCAGCCATGGCAACGTCGCGCTGCCGTTCGCGCCGAGCACGGCCAGCGGGGCCTCCTCGTTCCTCTGCGACGGGCTGTTCGCGCTCGGCGACGGCTCGGTCGAGGCGGCCTTCGGCGGCGAAGGCCCCGACAGCACGATGATCACGCTGTTCCGGTTCACCGCCGGCGGACTGCTCGACACCGCGTTCGGCGCCTCCGGCCATGTGACGCTCGGCGCCCCGGTGGCCGCGCTGGCGATCGCGAGCGGGGAGGTCTTCTCGGCCGGCATCGCGCGCGGCGCGCTCGTGATCTCGGGTGTTCTGCCGGCCGGCACCGCCGATCCGGCCCTCGGCGGCCGGCCGGGCGAGAGCTTCAACGCGCACCTGCCCGGAGGCTCGGGCTCGGCGGGCGGCTCGTTCGAACTGCTCGCCGGTACCGGCAGCCTGACCATCAGGGTCGGCGAAGAGCTCGTCCAGGTCAGCCGCTGAGGACGAGCCGGACGGCCGTCCGCAACCTCCGGGCCACGAGCGTAGGCTGGCAACACAAACGCGCGAGAGGAGACAGCGATGGCAACCGTCGAGAACCACACTGCAACCGCGGTCGAGGCGAGCACGATCGCCGAGCTACACCAAACCGTCGCGCTGCAGCGCTCCGCCTTCCTCGCCGATCCGTCTCCGACGGCGGACGAGCGTCGTGATTTGCTCGGCGCGCTCGCAGCGATGCTGATCGGCCACCGGACACAGATCGAGCAGGCCCTCAACAGCGACTTCGGCGTACACCCGCCGCTGGCGGCCGACCTGATCGAAGTGCTCGGGCCGGCAGGCCGCGCGGCATACGCGGCCGAACAGCTCGACGGCTGGATGGCAGCCGAGCCACGGCCGACCGAGCCGGCCCTATACGGCTCCGGACGCGCTTTCGTCCAGCCCCAACCGAAGGGCGTCGTCGGCAACATCGTCCCGTGGAACTTTCCGTTCGACCTCTCAGTCGGCCCGCTCGTCGAGATGCTCGCGGCCGGCAACCGCGTGGTGATCAAGCCGTCCGAGTACACGCCGGCCTGCGGCGAGCTGCTGCGCGAGATGATCGCCTCGACGTTCGACCGCGACCGTGTCCACGTCGTCGTCGGCGGGCTCGAGCTCGCGCGCGCCTTCAGCGCCGTTCGCTGGGACCACCTCCTCTACACGGGCAGCCCGGCGATCGGACGCGAGATCGCCAAGGCGGCGGCCGAGCAGCTGGTGCCGGTGACGCTGGAGCTCGGCGGCAAGTGCCCGGCGATCCTCGCGCCCGACAGCATCGACGCCGAGTCGGTCAGGCAGATACTCGCGACCAAGGCGATCAAGAACGGCCAGATGTGCATCACGGTCGACTACTGCCTCGTCCCCCGCGAGCGGGTCGAGGAGTTCGCGGCGCTCGTCGCCGAGCAGGCGCGCGAGGCGATGCCCGGCTACTGCGCGTCACCGAGCTGCACCGGAATCGTCTCGACCCGACACCTGGAGCGCATCCAGACGCTGCTCGCCGACGCGCGCGCGCGCGGTTGTGACGTGCGCGCACTGGAAGTAGCCGACGGCCCCGACCCGGACGAGCGGCGGCTGCCGCTGACGCTCGTGATTGATCCGCCGGACGACCTAGCGCTGATGAAGGAGGAGATCTTTGGACCGATCCTGCCGATCAGGGCCTATGACGAGCTCGACCAGGCGATCGACCACGTCAACTCCGGCGAGCGCCCGCTGGCGCTCTACGTGTTCGCGAAGGACGAGGCCGTCGCCGAGGATGTGCTGCGGCGCACGACGTCGGGCGGGGCCTGCGTGAACTGCGCGGCAGTGCACGGTGCCCTCCCCCAGCTCCCGTTCGGCGGCATCGGCCAGAGCGGCTCCGGGCGTCACCACGGGATCGAGGGCTTCCGCGAGTTCTCAAACCTGCGCGGCGTGTTCGTGCGGGGCGAGGGCGACCTGATCGAGGCGTTCGCTCCCCCCTACGGACCAGCGGCCCAGGCGATCGTTGACGCGGCGTTCGGCGGCGCGGCGTGACTCGCCCTCGCGCCTACGCACGAGTCACGGATGTCGTGAGATCGGGCGACCGCGCGATCGTCTGGAGGACCCCGTAGTAACGCTCGGTCAGCCGTTGGAACGTGCACGACAAGGAAGAAGGCGGCGACGCGCCACAACGCATTATCGTAGTGCGTTTCGCGCTACATTAGCGTCGTGCCATCGGCCCCTCACCCGCTCTCTCTGCGGCTCGGAAGTGACGGGCTGCGTGCGCTGGACGAAATCGCCAGCCGGCGAGGCCTCAGCCGCGCCGAAGCCGCCCGACAGGCGATCGCCGAGACGGCCGAGCGCGAGCGCCGGCGTAGCGGGCTGGCAGCCGAGGTCCGAGCGCTCATGCAAGACAAGGACTACCTCCAGGAAGCGCGCGAGGTGGCCGACCTCATGGAGCCGTTGCGTGGTCCGCGGTGACATCCACGAAATCAAGCTGCCGGGTAGACGTGAGCAGGTGCAGAAGGGCCGCCGCTACGCGGTGATCGTCCAAGCCGACGCGCTGCTCGCACTGTCCACCGTGGTCATCTGCCCGACATCTCGCTCCGCATTCCAGGCAAGCTTCCACCCCGAGATCGCGATCGCCGAGGAGCCGACCCAGGTTCTCTGCGAGATGGTCGGAGCCGTAGACGCACGAGCGCTCGGCGAGCGAGCCGGCCATCTGAGCCACGACGAACTTCGTGCCGTCGACGACGCGCTGCTGCTGGTGCTCGACCTGCGCTGACCCCTGGCAACAGAGGGGCTGCACGGAGAGGGAGGGATTCGAACCCTCGAACGAGGTTTCCCCCGTTACGCGATTTCCAGTCGCGCCCGTTCAACCGCTCCGGCACCTCTCCCGGCGCTTCAGCGCCGATCATCGATCGGCGGCGGCGCGCCCAAGGCTACGACACCGGCGCCCGGCACGTTGGTAGGCTCCGCCGATGATCGTCGCCGCCAGCGAAGCGTTCGCAAAGACCTTCGGCCTCGCGGCGACGTTCATCGGCATCGGCATCGTCGTCAACATCATCCTCATCTACGTGGCCGTACAGATACGCGGCGAGCGGCGCCAGAACCGCGAGTATCAGGCCACCCGCCGTCCGCCGGGCGCCTGAGCCTGAGGGCAGCCGTCCGGGCTCGACGGGGTCCGCGCCGCCGGCGTCGCCACGACGCTAGATGATGTAGACGGGCGTCCCCACCGGGGATTTGGAGTACAGGCTGATCACGTCCGGTATGCGCATTCGGACGCACCCGTGCGACGCGTTGTGGCCGATCGAGGAGTACTCGCTCGGATCGATTCCGTGGATGCCGGCTCCGCCTTCGAAGGACATGAAACGTGCCTTCAGGGGATCCGAGGGCCCTGGCGGCACGACCGTGCCGGCGAGCGCTCCCGCCCACGCTTTTTTCGGTACGTACCAGGGCGGGTTGATCTGCTCCCATTCGATCTTGTGCAGGCCGGCGGGAGTTTCGAGGCCTTCCATTCCGACCGCGATTTCATAGCTCCGCTCAAGTTTCAGGTGGTTGTAGAAATGCAGCTGAAAGGCGCCGCGGTCGATGACGATGTACGCCGGGTAGCGAGCGGCCAGCTGCGTCGTGGTGACCTTCGGCCTCACCTTCGCCGTCGGGACGATCACGACGCGACTCGGGCTGGCTCCAGCCAGCGCGCTGTCGATGCGCGCGCCGAGGCGGTCGCTTGCGACGATCAGACCGACCTGTGCCGGGACGGTGTTGAGGCCCGACGGGGTCGGCTGCACGGACGCGTCTCGCGGCGGCCGGTTGACGCCCGCGCGAACCTGCGCGGTGAGGGCGCGAACCGCCTCGTGCGAGTAGCTGGCGACGATCGGGATCTCCCGATGCACGCTGCCGCCGAACAGTCCGCGCGTGGTGCGCGTGATGATCGAGCCTTCACGGCTCGCAGCAACCGCCTGCTCGAGCATGTTGTTCAGGTCAACGCTGACGTGAGCCTGCTGGCCGGTGATCGTCCAGGTCCGATTGCCCGCGTGCACGACCACGCGCCGGTTCAGCGCGGGCACGAGCTCGCGTTCGAGCTTCGTGCGGGCCGCCGCCTCGCGCAGGCCGCCGACGGCGACGCCGCCGACGCTCACGCCGTGAGCGATCAGATCGCGTCGAGAGTGGTCGTAGAGGTAGGCGCCGAGGGCGAGCACGAGCAGCAGGACCGCGACGCTAAGCGCCACGATCGGCAGGACGCCCAGCCTTGAGACGGCGCGGCGAGGGCTCACCGAAGATGCGGCCACGTCTACCTCACACGAGTTCGCGAGCAACGGATACGAGCTAGCAGTCTAACGGGCGTCGCATGGGTGCAAGGGGTCTTGCGCGCGCACTGCGGCACCGCGTCGCGTTTGGCATAGAGAGACTTGTCGTCTGTTTGTTTGACATCACAGCGCCCAGATGTAAACGGCGAAGCGCCACGCGTGGCTGCTCGGCCTGATCGTCCCGACGCTCCCATTCCTCGCCTGGGGGCTCGTCCACCTGACGGGTATCGCCGCGTTCTGGTTCTACGGTCCGGTCGTCGTATTTGGGATCTTCGCGCTACTCGACCTGCCCGGCCTGCGACTACCTCTACGACGAGGAGCACGGTCACCCGCGCGAGGGGTTCCCGCCCGGCATCGCGTGGAGCGGCGTCCCCGACGAGTGGGCCTGCCCCGACTGCGGAGTGCGCGATAAGGTCGACTTCGAGCCGGCCGACTAGCCGAGCCGGGGAGCCGGCCGGCGCCTGCCGGGGAGACGACTGCGATGGCCATCGCCCAGCAACGGACCCCGTATCCGCTCGCCGCCCGCGAGCTCCTGCGCACAACGCTGCTCGACGCGGCGTGCGGGGAGCTGCACGAGCGCCGCTGGACGGACATCACGATGGCTGACATCGCGCTCGCGGCGGGCGTCAGCCGCCAGACGCTCTACAACGAGTTCGGCTCGCGCGACGAGTTCGCACAGGAGCTCGTGATGCGCGAAACGAGCCGCTTCCTCGACGCGGTCGAGGAAGCCGTCAGGGCTCACCATGACGACCCCGCGGCTGCACTCGCGGCCGCGTTCGATGTGTTCCTGACGGCGGCCGCCGAGAATCCACTCGTGCGCACGATCGTCGACGGCGACGGCGCCGAGCGCCTGCTGGCGCTGTTCACAACGCAGGGCAAGCCGCTCGTCGAGAGCGCCGCCGAGCGGGTCACGGCGGTGCTGCGCTCGGGCTGGCCGCGCGTCGGCGCGCGTGATGCGGAGCTGCTCAGCGAGTGCCTGGTGCGACTCGCGATCAGCTATGCCGCGCTGCCCAAAGGGCCCGCGAGCATGACTGCCTCCTCTGTCGCGACCCTGCTCGGCCCCTACATCGAGCGTCTCGTCGCCGGCGGAGACCCGAGGCGCGTCACCTAGAGGCGCGCCGCGAGCAGCGCGCACGCCGTCACACACGTCGCGAGCGACAACGCCGCGAGCGCTCCGTCGAGCGGACGCAACAGCTGCGCGATCGAGAGCGGCTCGACGGTGCCGTCGCGCAACGTGCGCGTCCCGCTGACCGCGGCCGTGCGCCTGCGCAGCTCGCGCGCCGGCGAGCTCAGGCGCCGCTGTGCGACGCTCATCGACAGGCAGCCGAGCGCGATCAGCACGCCCGGCAGCGCGACCGTCTCGGCGTTGACGAAGTAGCCGGTGAAGGCTGGGAAGGCACCCCAGCCGACGGCGAACCAGAGGTCGCGGTGAAAGCGCCCGCCGGCGAGCTCGAGGTTGTACGCCGGCACGAACAGGCCGCCCGCGATCACGAGCGGCGCCAGCCACACCGACACCGTCACGACGCCGGCGACGCCGATCGCGAGCGCGCCCGCGAGGCTTGCCGCCGCCATCGCCCACAGCGTACGATCGCTGAGCGACGTGCCGAGCGGCCGGCCGTGCAGCTCGTCGAGCGCGTGCGCTGCGACGCCGACGGCCAGCGCGAACGCGAGCAGCCCCCACAGCAGTCGGTTGGCAAAGACGGTCGGCGCGACCGCGGCGCCGATCGCGAAGTAGCTCAGGTGCCAGAGCGTGTACGGCGGGTGCACGAGGGTCAGCAGATCGCCCGCACGCCCGCGCCCGACGGCGTAGAACGCGGGGCGTTCGAGCTTGCCCGCCATCGCCCGCTCAGGCCTCGGCTGCGCCGGCGCGCCGTGCCGACATCACGACGCCGCCGCCGAGGCTCATGCGGCGCACGACAACGCCCTCGAGCCCGGCCTCTTCCCAGTAGCCGACGATCCGCTCGAGCGGATGGCGCGCATAGAAGCCGCGAATGCTCGGCCCGAGGAAGCGCCCCACCTCGGCCCACTCGCGCGATGCGAGGCGCCCGAGCAGCGGCAGGCCGATCGCCGTGTACAGTCGCCAGGCCCAACGCGCCGGCGCCGACGGGGGCACGCCGAACTCCAACGAGGCAATCCGACCGCCCGGGCGGAGCACGCGCGCGAGCTCGCACATCGTCGCCGCCGGATCCTCGACGTAGCGCAACAGATACGTGAACGTGACCGCGTCGAAGCTCGCGGCAGCGAACGGCAGGGTCTCCGCTTCACCCTCGATGAGCTCCACGCGCGCGTCCCCACCGGCAAAGCGCCGGCGGGCCGCCGCGAGCATCGCCGGGCTCTGGTCGAGCCCGACGACCGCGCAGTCGCAGCGAGAGCGCAGCTCGGCCGCGACCATCCCGGTGCCGGTCGCGACGTCGAGCACGCGATCGCCGGCGCGGGGAGCGGCCGCGGTGACGAGCGCGCGGCGCCAGCGAGGGTCCTGCCAGAAGCTGAGCGCCGCCGACAGCGCGTCGTAGCGGCGCGGTAGCCCGCGGAACAGCTCGATCGCCTCGCGCTTTCGTGCGGAGGCGGCGCTGTTCTGCTCGCTTGGTGCGGAGGTGCTCATCGTGCTGACGATCTGACAGGCTAACCGTCCGGCGCAGGTTCCCACGAGCGACAGCGAGGAAGTCGATGTCCGACGCACATCACACACCCGTACGCGAGCGAGTCATGCTCATCACCGGCGCATCGAGCGGCATCGGCGAGGCCACAGCGCGGCGGCTCGCACGCGAGCCCGGTGTCTCGCTCGTCCTTCTCGCCCGGCGCGAGGAGCGCCTGCGGGCGCTCGCGGCGACGCTCGGCGCGGGTGCCGACTTCATCGCGGTCGATCTGCTCGACGAGGACGCCCCCACGCTCGTGCGTGAGCGCCTGCTTGAGCGCTACGGGCGGCTCGACCTGCTCGTCAACAACGCCGGCGCCGCGTGGCGGGGGCGTTTCGCCGACGCGGGCTTCGAGAACGTCCGGCGCACGATGGCGATCAACTTCGACGCGCAACTGCGCCTGACCGAGGCGCTGTTGCCGCTGCTGCGCGCGAGCGCGCCGAGCGCGATCGTCAACGTCGCGTCCACCGCCGGGCGCGTCGCCCGGGCCGGTTCGGGGGCGTACAGCGCCTCGAAGTTCGCGCTCGCCGGCTGGTCGGACTCGCTGTACGCGGAGGAGCGCGCCGGCGGCG
>Ga0209068_10000550_pt1 | contig 20269 bp, 19 predicted proteins | sample ColStrG_CSR_2012_FD_187200 | JGI IMG/M metagenome (GOLD analysis project Ga0209068, IMG submission 187200) | Freshwater sediment microbial communities in response to fracking from Pennsylvania, USA - Cold Stream Run_MetaG_CSR_2012 (SPAdes)... | ecosystem: Environmental > Aquatic > Freshwater >... | reverse complement strand
GTACATGCTCGATTTTCTGCGTTCCATCAGTCAAAGTGAAGTGTCGTTTCACTTTAAAGATTCCAACAACGCGGGCGAATTGCGGCCGCATGGCGGAGATAGCGACACCGTCTACCGCTATGTGGTGATGCCTATGCGTATTTGATTCGGAACCGCACGGCAAAAAACTAAGATTTCATGGCATGCTCGCCGGCGCTCTCAGCCCGGTGGGCTTTCGCCGAAAGTATGGCTACAGTGGCTCAAAACGAAAACTACGATTCAACAAGTATCAAAGTGCTGGAAGGCTTGGAGGCGGTGCGCTTGCGGCCCGCCATGTACATCGGTTCAACCGGCGAAATGGGTCTGCATCACTTGGTTTATGAGGTGGTGGACAACTCGGTCGACGAAGCCCTCGCGGGTTATTGCACCGAAATCAGCGCTACCATCCACATCGACAACTCGCTCACCGTAGTCGATAACGGGCGCGGCATTCCGGTGGACATTCACGCCGAGGAAGGCGTCTCCGCGGCGCAGGTTGTGTTGACAAAGCTGCACGCCGGCGGCAAGTTCGATTCCAATACTTACAAAGTCTCCGGCGGCCTCCACGGCGTCGGCGTGAGCTGCGTGAACGCCTTGTCGGAAACGTTCCATTTGGAAATCTGGCGTGAAAAAGCCACTTGGGAGCAAGACTACGAACGCGGCATCCCCAAAGCGCCGCTTGCCAAAACCGGCAAGTCCAGCAAGACCGGCACCAAGATTACCTTTAAGCCCGACACTACCATCATGGACGCCAGCGAGTTCAATTTCGATACGCTGGCCACGCGCTTGCGCCAGTTGGCGTTCCTGAACCGCGGCCTCAAGATCATCCTCACCGATGAGCGCGGCGACGACATTCGCACCGAGGAATTCTTCTACAGCGGCGGAATCGCGGAATTCATTAAGCATTTGAACCGCGGCAAGACGGCGCTGCACGAAAAGCCCATCCATTTCGAAGGCGAACGCGATTTGCCGAATGGCGGCAAGCTCTACATCGAAGTCGCTCTGCAATACAGCGATTCGTATTCGGAAAACGTTTTCAGCTTCGCCAACAACATCAATACGGTGGACGGCGGCTCGCATCTGAGCGGCTTTCGCAGCGCCCTCACGCGGACCATCAACGCCGCCGCTACATCGGCGCAGCTTATCAAGGACGCTAAAGACAACCTCACCGGCGACGACGTGCGCGAGGGTTTGACGGCGGTCATCAGCGTCAAATTGCCGCAGCCGCAATTTGAAGGGCAAACCAAAGGCAAGCTCAATTCCGATATTCAAGGCCAGGTGGTTCAGTTAGTCAACGAAAAGCTGGGCGAGTTTTTCGATAAGAACCCGGCTATTGCGAAGAAGATCATCAGCAAAGCGATTGACGCGGCGCGCGCTCGTGAAGCGGCGCGCAAAGCCCGCGATCTGACGCGCCGTAAAGGCGCGCTCGATTCCGGCGGCTTGCCGGGCAAACTCGCCGATTGCCAGGAGCGCGATCCCGACCGCTGTGAACTGTTTCTGGTGGAGGGCGAATCGGCCGGCGGCACCGCCAAATCCGGGCGCGACCGCCGCTATCAAGCCATCCTGCCGCTCAAGGGCAAAATTCTGAACGTGGAAAAAGCGCGTTACGACAAAATGCTGGGCCATGAGGAAATCCGCGCCATGATCACCGCCATCGGCACGGGCATCGGCAAAGGCGAGGATTTCGAACTGGCGAAGCTGCGCTACGGCAAAATCATCATCATGACGGACGCCGACGTGGATGGCTCACACATCCGCACCCTGCTTTTGACCTTTTTTTTCCGCCATATGCAGGAGTTGATCACGCGCGGCAAAATCTTCGTTGCCCAGCCGCCTCTTTACCGCATCAAGAAAGGCAAGAGCGAGAAGTACATCAAAGACGACAAGGAATTCACGCGCGAGATTCTGCGCCGCGCCACTGAAAATCTGGCGGTGGAACTAGCGCCCGAAGGCAAGGCCGATCCGGTGACGATCGAAAGCGGCGAACTGCGCAGCTTCCTGATGTCGCTCGACGAATTGGAGCAGATCTCGCGCCGGCTCGAACGCCGCGTGCGCGATCCGCGCGTGGTGGAGGTGCTCAGCGATGTCACTCTCGCCATCGACGTTAAGGCCGACTGGCAGGACGAGAAGAACGTCAAAGCCGTAGCCGAAAAACTCAAACAGGCCAAGCTTGAAGTTGTGGTGGAAAAAGAGGAAGAACACTCCGCCTGGATGATTGGCTATCGCGACCCAACCAACGCCATGCGCATGATCAACACCGAGTTCCTCTCACTGCCCGAATTCCGCAAGACGCGCGCGCAGGTGAAGCAGGTGGGCAAATTCAACAAGCCGCCGTTCACCATCGTCAAAGACGGGCAAAGGCAAGCCATCCCGAATTGGCGCGAATTGCTGAGCACGGTAAAGACGGAAGGCACCCGCGAAGTAAACGTCCAGCGATATAAAGGGCTGGGCGAAATGAATGCGGAACAGCTTTGGTCGACCACCATGAACGCCGAAAGCCGCACACTGCTGAAAGTCGATCTAAACGACTTCGCCGAAACGGAGCCTATCTTCTCAACCCTGATGGGCGAAGACGTGGAAGCCCGCCGCAAGTTCATTGAGGAAAACGCCCTTGATGTGCGGAATCTCGACGTTTAGTCTAGACGATTTTCACCCATTCGCGGTCGATTTCCACGGAAATTGACCGCTGCAATAGGGTAATCGAAAGTACTAGACGGAAATCCGATTTCTTCTTGGTCAGCACTCCTTCTAGTCCCGTGAGAGACCCGCGTATGACGCGAACGGTTTGGCCTTCCCGCAAAAACGGGCACGGTTCGTTCGCGAGACCGGACCGCAGAACGGCCTCAATTGCGTCGATTTCCTTGTCGTCAATGGGTGCCGGCTCCGTTCCGCAACCCACAATTGAAATAACCCCAGCCGCTGTCAAAACCGGCAAGCGGTGGAGCGGATTAAACTTGCAAAACACGTAACCACGAAACAGTGGTGTGTCGCTCACTACAACCCGGTCTGACCAGCGCCGACGGTTTCGGTAACTGGGTAGATATGACTTAAGTCCCTTGTTTTCAAGGGCTATCGCGGTCATTCTTTCAAAGTTGGAACGCGTCCGCACGCCGAACCACGGAAACTTGGTCTCCGCTTCCGGCAAATCCGTCGGCTGACGGATCTGTGTTTCCAGACAGACAGAAATGGCGCTAGTTTGCATAGTACCTACTCCCAGAGCGAAAAAATCTTGTTGATGCAGACGGGGAGCCCACGAAGTGTCAGAAGCGACTCACACTATCCAAGGACACTAGTACTATGCAGACTAAGTGTATAGGGCTATCTAAAGTTTTACTACGCGTAGACCGTTTCGCACAAGTGGAAAATGATTCCGCAAAGCTACCAGTGTTAAAGAACGAATTCGCTCTAGTTTTCAGTAAACCCACTGCTAATTCTTACGTCAGAGAATATCTTGGAGGACAAGGCACTTCAGATAGTGAGTCTCAGGAACGGTAAGCAGAATGGGATGGTCTTGCGCCTGGGTGCGCCGTTCCAGAACGCGCAGGCGCTTTCCCGAATCGAGCGCCGCCTGCGCAATCACTTCAAATAAATGCGCCTCGCTCATGTGGTGCGAGCAGGAGCAACTCACTAGAACGCCTCCGGGATTGAGCAAACGCAGCGCCCGCAGATTGATCTCTTTATAGCCGCGCGCGGCGCCGTCGAGGGAATCGCGGGATTTCGTAAAGGCGGGCGGGTCCACAATCACCAGATCGAACGTGCGGCGAGCCGCCACTAAGCTCGGCAAATATTGCAAAGCATTCGCCTCGCGAAATTCGATATTCGTCAAGCCATTCGCCGCCGCGTTATGGCGCGCGCTCTCAAGCGCGGCGGCCGAACTATCCACCGCCTCAACCGACGCGCAGCGTTGCGCAAGCTGCAGCGCGAAGCCGCCACTGCCCGTGAAGCAATCGAGCGCCCTGCCACCGGAAGCATACTGCGCCACTACCGGGTAATTCTCGCGCTGGTCCAGAAAGACCCCTGTCTTCTGGCCGCCCATCAGGTCCACGGCGAGCCGGAGACCGTTCATCTCAATCTCGATGAGCGGCGGAATCTCGCCGGCGAGAATTTTCGTTTCAAGCGGCAGGCTTTCCTTGGCGCGTACCGCGACGTCATTGCGCGCCACGATGCCGCGCGGCGCGAGAAGGCGCGTCAGGGCAAGGACCACTTCGCTGGCCTGCCGGTCCATTCCCTGATCGAGAAGCTGCACCGCCAGGTAATCGCCATAGCGGTCGGCGATCAGCCCAGGCAGCAAGTCGCCTTCCGCATGGATCAGGCGATAGGCCGTCGTGTTGCGGACGACTTGCTCGCGAAACCGCAAGGCCGCTTCGCAGCGTTTGAAAAAGAATTCCTCGTTAATCGGTTCGATGTGCCCGCTTAACAAGCGCAGCGCGATCTGCGAAGTAGAACTGTAATGAGCCGTGCCCAGCGCCCGGCCCTTTTGATCGATAACCTTTACGAAATCGCCCGCCTGCGCGTCGCCGCGGTCAATGACATCCGATGAAAAGATCCATACATGGCCGTCTTCGAAGCGCTCGGCGGCTTTACGGTTTACGCGGACTGCGGTGGGCGTTGGCATCCAATCCATTGTGGGGCAGGGCTTCGTTTCATTTCGCGATAGCCGCCATAAGCCGGTGCAAACTCTGGAGTTGCTCCTCAGTGCTTTCGATCATCCATGCCGCTTGATTTAAGTCTTTGGCTTGTTTCAGATATTCATCCGCCTTCGCGCCGTCATTCAATCCGGCGCTGGCTTCGGCGGCGGTGGCCAAGACCCAATATTTTTCCGGCGGCGACAACGAAGGACTGGCCGCCAGCAGAGGCTCGCAAATGGCCAAGACCCGTTTTCTAATGCGGTTGGCCATCACCATATCGGCTACCGATTCGTCGCCCTGCAAAACGGAGGCGCGAACGGTGTACAAGAAGGCCAAGTTAATGCCGTTGTAGTAATCGTTCTTCAGGTAGAAACCCTTTTCGTAAGCGAAAATCGCCGTGTCCAGGTTTTCCCTGTTCTTCGTTCGATCCCAGACGCGCTTATGAATTGCGCCCCATAGCCCGAGCGTTTCGGTGTCGGTGGAGACTTCAGGATTCAACTCAGCAATGATGGCGCCACCATCGCGCAGGGCCTGTAGCGGATCGGGCAACTGGCATTTATAGGTCGCGAGTGCGAACTGCTGCGCCACATAGGGATCTCTCGGGGCCATAGGCCGCACCAGGCCAAGGAGCGTTCTGGCGGCCAGGAAATCGCTATTCTTGATCGCCGACTTTGCCTGGTCCATGAGTACGCTCATGGTCGGGTTGGCGGCTTCGCCTCCCGCGGAACGCGCGCTGGCGACGGCCGTGGGAGCGGACTGGGCCACGGCCTGTTCGATTTTCTTTCTCATGGGCGGCTCCAGATCGGCGAAGAAGGTATAAATCGGGCTGTCCTTGGCGGGAGATTTTAGAATTGACCGGACGGCGTCTTTCAGTAGGCCCTTCATGCGAACGACCTCGCCGAAATCGATTCCCTCGCCCAAGTGACTGTACTTCCTGATAGCCAAGTGCGTTACATCAAACGGAAACGTCATCTTGTCTTCAGCAATGGTGATGGTGGTGTAGGGCCGCAGCGCATGCCGCACGCCGAGTTCATAGAACGCGTTGGCGTTGGAGGTGGAAATGTCGGCGATGACAACGTCCGCCATGAGCAACTGCTCATACATGGGCACATCGATCAAGCCGGCGTGGACAATCTCATCGGCGCGCCTGCACTGCAAACCGGCTTCTTCAGCCGCAGGCTTGATTATGTATTGGTAGGACTTGTCTAAATCAAGAACGCGCCCGCTTTGGTAATCGGTCTTCTTTCCGAATCCCATCACGACAAAGCAGGTCTTCTGAGCATCGGCCATAGAGTCTCCCTGGAAAAGGACATTCTATCCGACTTACCCAGGGGCTGTGACCGTGGCTCTTCTCTCCAACTTGCCCCAGCCGACGAGCCTGCCGCGCATGGCGAAAAGGAAGCTCTTACCCAACACATAGAGCATGAGCTGCCGGTAATAGATGGTCTGAAAGAATAGCAGCGAAAGATCCCAGGGCGGGAGACCTTCGAGACCGTAGGCAAGGAAGCCGGTCAGTAATTCCACTATAAAGAAGGCCAGGTAGTACAGGAGAACAATTCTCCAATCGCCCGCCAGCAGTGAGAGGATCATGGCGATTTCAGCAAAAGGGGCGAGTACTGAGAGGAGCACTTGAAAAATCCAGATGCTGGGCAGCGCGATGAAGCCCAGCGTTCCGTACTTGGGAACGAATAGCGCGTCGCGGTGTTTCCAAACCGCCTGCAGCGTGCCGAATACCCAGCGGAAGCGCTGTTTTGCAAGACCTCGGGTATCTTCCGGCGCCTCCGTGTAGGCGATGGCGTCTTGTTCGTAACGGATCACATAACCTAAACGGCGGATGGCGAGAGTCAGGTCGGTATCTTCAGCCAGCGTGTCATGCAAAAATCCGCCGCACTCCAAAACCAGTTGCTTGCGCCAGGCGCCTACCGCTCCCGGAACCACCGTGATGGCATTGAGGTAATCGAGGGCGCGCCGGTCCAGGTTGAAGCCGTAGATGTATTCGATGGATTGAAAGCGCGTGATCCAGTTTCTTTTATTGCCGACGCGGGCGTTGCCGCTAACCGCGCCGACTTTAGGATCTACGAAATGCCGCGCCAGGCTTTCAATCGAGCCAGCGCGGAACAGCGTGTCCGCATCGACCGCGATCAGGATTTCGTATTTCGCGTGACGAATGCCGTTGTTCAAAGCGGCCGACTTTCCGCCATTAGGCTGCGTCAGGATCGTAACCAACGGTTGATCCGCGAAGCGGCGGCGCAAGACTTCGAGCGTGCCGTCTTTCGAGCCGTCATCCACCACGAGGATTTCCATGTTCGAGTAGCCGCTCCGCAGAATGGAATCAACTGTGCGCTCAATCACTTTCTCTTCGTTGTAGGCGGCGATAATGACCGAGACCGGCGGGCAATAGGCCGTGTCGAAAGTTTCACGGTTGGAGCGAATCTTTTGCAGGATTGCCAGGGAACAGAAAGCGATGGAGCGCGTCAGGGCGGCGAAAATCGCGGCCAGAAAGAGCACGCCCAGCAATCGTGAGAAGCGCGCTTTGGCATCGAGCCCGCCGCCTTCGATGCGTGCGCGGCGCAATTCTTCGGAACCGGTCCGGGGCATGACCTGATCGCGGCTTTTGGAGATCAACTCTCCTACCCTAGTGAAACGGTAACCCTGCCGGCGATAACCGTCGACGATTTGCGGCAAAGCTTCGATGGTGGCGGTGCGGTCTCCTCCGGCATCGTGCAACAGGATGACGTGGGTGGCGGCCTCGTCGTGCTCGGCAACGGAGGTGGCGATTTCGGTTTTGATTTCGTCGAGGATCGCTTTGGCCGTCACGCCAGGCTCCCAATCGCGCGGATCGATGGTCTCGGAGATGGTGGCATAGCCGTACTCTTGAGCGCGGCGAATGGGTTCGATCTCTTGCGGGGTTGTAGGCTCACTGTCGGCGTTATAGGGAGGCCGGAAAAAAGTGGTGGAGACGCTCAGGAGATTTTCGATGATGCGTTGGGTGGTGCTCAGCTCCAGCTCTGTACGAAGCGGAGAAGTGGCGGCGATATTGGGATGAGTGTAGGTATGGTTGCCAATCTCATGACCTTCGGCATATTCGCGCCGGATCAGGCTGGGAAGCTGTTCAGCATTGACACCAATGACAAAAAAGGTAGCCGGGACCTGGCGCCGCTTGAGGATATCGAGGATGGGGGCTGTATAGAGTGTGTCAGGGCCATCGTCAAAGGTGAGGCAGAGAAGTTTCTCGGCGGTGCCTCCGGTATGGTCGATCACATAGGGCGTGGGGTAGATCTGGTATTGCTCGCTGAAATCGTCGTCGGCCGTCGGCGGCGAATTGACGACACGGCGCCCCGGGTGGGGTGTTTCGGCCACGTGCAAAATCTCACCCTTGCCGAAATGGCGGGGCGCTCCCTGGTCGGCCGGGAGCACGCCGAGGGGCGCTGGATCAAAGCTGTCGGGCGGCCAAGCCTCTCGCTCTAGAACATTCCACAGCCCAGGGTCTTCCGCGCCCAAACGCCATAGGCCCAGGCCTCGAAAGCCTCTGTCATGCACCGCTGTCACTTGGTTCAGGGCCGTGACGGCATCAAGGAACCAGGCTTCGTGCTGCTGATCGCCCACCGAGTACCGCAACACTGGGTTCTCAGTCTGCTCATCCCATTGGATGGCTTTTTTGGTCTCAGCAGCGGCGGTCATGACGTCGCTGAAGGCAACCTCCGTGCCGCCCTTCGCTCCGATCAACCAATCGTACCCATAGTTCCCAAAACCGGCGACTACCTTGGAAGCGGGCAAAACTTTGGCAAGCTTGTCCAGTTCGTTTTCGAAGAAATCTTCGGAGGCCACCGGGCCGGGGTCGCCGGTCTGGTAGTGTTGGTCGTAGATCATCGGGACGAGGAAGTCGACGATCGCGGCGAGGCTCTTGAGATCATAGGCGTCGTCATCGACCGGCACATCTTCCGATACGGTGTAGCCGTCTTTGTGCAGAGTGTCAGTGAGTTCGCGCATGAACCGCAAGAGAGGCTCGCGGTCACCCCTAGTGAGTGACTCAAAATCGATGTTCACGCCGGCGAACCCATGCTCGGCGAGGTTCGCGCGGATGTTCTCAGTGAGATCGCGTCGCTTGTTGGAATCGCGCAGGATCTTACGGACATCGCCGGGCTGCCAATCGCCGCGAAAGTTGGTGAGCATGGCGTAGATGGGGAGGCTTGCCTGCCTTGCGATGGTGACGGCGGTGGCGTCAGTCTGATCGTCAATGTCGCCTTTGGCGTTCTGCAAGACCAGCCACTCGGGAACCAAATGCGTGAGATGGCTGAGGTGAAGGCGGAGCGAGACCATGGAAGACGGGTCCCAGTTGACATAGAAGCCCCAGACGAGCGGCGTGCTGTCATTCGCGTGAGCCGCAAGTTTGGGATGGATCACCGGCGAGAGAGAGCGGACGTAGCGCACTGGTTTAGCGGGTTTCGCCATGCGGTAAGGAACATTGATGGGAATACGTTTGCCGTTAACGAGGCTGGCGGCTTCAGGAGCAACCACCGGGGCTACCGCCGGAAGCCCAAGAACGGGAAGTTGAGGCAGGCTGACGCCCACAAAAAAGAAGGCCGCGACGAGCAGAGCCAGTGCAAGCCCGCCGGATTGCGCGATACGCCGAAAACGCACCCAGCGATTTCCACTGGGATCGTGAAAGACGAAAGAGCGGGGTTGTTCGATTGGCAAGGATTACCTGTTGTAAGGTTAACTGAGCGTGGAAGCCCCGGGAACCTTCATTCGGTTTCGAGGCCGGCCTTCTTGAGCAGTTTGCGAAGGTCGGCAAAGCCCTTTTCGCCGTCCACCGCCGAGGCAAGGGTGCCGTCGCGGTCAATCACCACGTAGGTGGGAAAAACGCCGATTTGATACGCGCGGGGCATCTCATTTTCCGTGGTTAGGGCGACCGGAAAATTGTGTGGATGTTCCTTCAGGAACTTTTCCACAATCGCGCGATCCTCGTTGACTGAGATTCCGACGATCATCAGATCCTGGCCGCCGTATTTGAGAAAGAGCTTGTCGAGCGCGGGAGCATCGGCCCTGCAAGGCGGGCACCAAGTCGTCCAAAAATCCAGCAGCACGGTTTTCCCCTTGGCGGCGGACAGCGCAATCGGATCGCCTTTGATATCCTTTAGGGCCAAGGCGGGAGCAGGACTACCCGCGAGCCGCTTCTTGATTTTTGCGGCGTCCCAGCGGGATAGCTCCTTTACTTCGCGCATCTCATTCGAGGGAAGGGCAAAGAGGCTCGCGTCCGCCAATGGGCCGTTGCTAAAGCGTCTGAGCACGTAGTTGATTTCTGTTTGATAAGTGCCGCGGTCGTTCGAGATGGTTTGGGCAGCACGCAGCGAGAGGAGCATCCCGGTTTGGGTATCGAGCAACATTCGTTTGGAGCCGCCCAAGCTTTTGGTGACAGACGAGTTGGGGTTCGATTCCATCCACGGCTTGAGAGGCACATCAAGCACAACGCAAAGGTGGTCGCTGCTGGGAATGCCGCAGGGCCGCCGCTCCAGTTCCGTGGCTTTCGACCAATCGGGATTTTTGGAACGGTAGGGAGAAGGAAGCGGATCTTCATCGTGAGAGTGGCGCTTGGCGCGCGTGAATTCGTCGTCGCCTTCTTCCATCGAGAGCAGATCCCTGCCATCGAAGATCGTAATGCCGTTGCCCGAACCCATGACGGACTTTTCGCGCCACTCTTGACCAGCTATGTCGATGATTGTCTTCCACTTCGAGGATTGGTCGCCGTGCGCGGTATTGAAGGTCTGCGACACGTCGAATTCCTGGTGCAGGCCAGGCAGTTTCTCGCGCTTAGCCATGAGGTCGTTCCACAGACTACCGGCGGGAGATTCGGCGCGGGCGCAGAGAGTGAGAAAGAGAGTCGCAAATAGGGCGGAGGAACGCATAACGAATAGAGTATATCGCTAGGCGAGCGCGGGGCCTGTTATGCTTCTACATCGTGAGGGGGCGCAAAGAGTCCGATGAAAACATTCGAAAACAAAGTAGTGATAGTTACCGGAGGAAGTTCGGGAATCGGCGCGGCGGCGGCGCTGCAATTTGCCAGGGGAGGCGCGAAGGTCGTGATTGCCGCCAGGCGAAGCGACAAAAGCGCGGCTGTCGTACGCGAGATCGAAGCGCTGGGCGGCGAGGGATTGTTCATTCAGACCGACGTTGGCGAACGCGCCGATATCGAAGCGTTGGTGGAAGGAACGCTGGCAAAATTCGGACGGCTGGATTGCGCTGTCAACAACGCCGGGATCGCCGGAGCGGTTTGCGTACCGATTGCCGACATCGAAGAAGCAAATTGGGATGCGGTATTGAACATTAACCTAAGGGCCGTGTGGATGTGCATGAAATACGAAATTCCGGCGATGCTCAAGCAAGGCAAGGGCGCGATCGTGAACGTGTCTTCTATCTATGGATTCAAGCCCAGCGATGCCGGGCATGCGCCCTATTGCGCCAGCAAGTATGCGGTGATCGGCCTTTCGAAAACCGCGGCTATCGACTACGCCCTGCGAGGCATTCGGGTAAATGTGGTTAGTCCCGGTTTTACCCGCTCGGAGATGGTGGACCCTTCGGTGGAAGCATCGGCGGATTTCTTTAAGGTTTTGGCCAGCCGCTATTCCGCCATGAACCGGCTAGGCGAGAGCGAAGAAACAGCCGAGGCCATCACGTGGCTATGCTCGGACGCCGCGCGGTTCGTGAACGGCGCGGTGTTGGCGGTGGATGGAGGCGACACATCACGGCTTTACTAATTTAGTGGAACTGTCACAGCGCTACACGGCCGCATGGTGCAGCCAGAACGCCGCAAGCGTGGCGGCTTGCTATTCGCCCAACGGTTCACTCAGCGTGAACGGCGGCACGGGGCGCAAGGTTCGCATTAGCGGATTCGAAGTGTGGCAGATCGGAGACGATGGACTGATTGCGGAATCGCGGGGCTATTTTGATGGGGCGGAGTATGAGAGGCAGTTAGCGGACCCGACAAGGGGTTAGCCCGGCTTAGGTACGGATTCAACCAACGCATTGAGCTTCTCAACAACCGCCCTACTCAGGTGCTGAGCGTGTGGTAACTGTCGCCCGGAGGCCGGCACACCGACATCACGCTCAGCAACGCGGAGAAGAACGCCGTGAGTTACCGATTCAATTCCTGTTTTTGCAGTTCTTCGAGGTCAATGCGGTCTTTGGCCCTGCCGGTGGATGCCTTGTTGCGTAACAGCGCATCGCGTCCAATGAAGGTGACAGCCAGTCCGTCAATCTCACTTGCGACGCGAGTTGACCAAGCATCTTCAAACCCAACACCGGAGATGGATGTAAGCAGGTCAATCCGGTTTGGCTCTTTCCCGAGTTGGATCACTCGTCCAGGTTCTCATCAAATCGTCGACGCCAATATCCAAGCTGCCGAATCCAAACTGGCGGATGGCTTGGAGTACGCGCTCGGCGTTCGTTCGGCTGGAATGCAGAAAGAAATCGATGTCCCCAGAATAGCGGGGGAATCCGTGCCAGGAAACCGCAAGCGCACCGACGATTAGATATTCAACTTCGTTCGAGTTCAAGCACTCGACAAACTTTAGCAAATCCTTGCTTAGGGCATCGGGGAAGGCGCTTTCCCGGATCGCGAAAAATATGGCGACCCGTTCCTCGGGGCTCATTTGGCTTCGTGACAGTAAATCTGCCGCATCGGCTTCCTCGAAGCTTTCGAAAATGCGAGCGCTCTTCTCCACTTCTCTATTTTACCGCCCTCCCCGCTCTCGATGTTGTCGGCGGGTCGAAAGTCTTTCAGACCACAAAAAGAGGCCGATGAAGAGCCAATATCCCGATCAAGTAACCTAATGGTTTGCCGTAATGCGTAAGCTGCATGCAAACCATTAGCACCGTTGGAATCATTTCCAAGCCTAAAATCGCGCGTGCGCCGGAGATCGTCTCCGGGCTGCTCGCCTGGCTTGCGGCGCGCGGCGTGCGCTACCGCTGTGATCAACTCACCGCCGAATACGCGGGTATTTCGGAATTCTTCAGCCGTGATGAACTGCCCGCGGGCGTCGATATGCTGATTGTCCTCGGGGGGGACGGCACGCTGCTGTCCGCGGCGCGCGCCGTCGCCGGTCATGATGTCCCCATTTTCGCCGTCAACTTGGGCCATCTCGGCTTCCTCACGTCCATCCGCGTCGAAGAACTCTATCCCGAGCTCGAGCGCGCCATCCGTGGCGAACATCGCATCGGTCTGCGCCGCATGATCGCTTGCGAACTGCAGCGCGAAGGAAAAACCATCGCTTCCTACTCCGCGCTGAACGACGTGGTCATCGCCAAATCCGAGCTTGCCCGCATGATCGACCTTGACACTCATGTCGATAACCATTTCGTCGCCGCCTACAAGGCGGATGGCCTGATTATCGCCACGCCAACCGGCTCCACCGCTTATTCGCTTTCGGCCGGCGGGCCCGTTGTCTTTCCCTCGGTTAACGCGTTTTGCATTACGCCGATTTGTCCGCACATGCTCACCAATCGTCCGGTGATTGTGCCCGATTCGAGCGTGATCCAAATCCTCAACCACGGGGAGGACGGCACCTACTTGACGATCGATGGGCAAGTAGGCGAACCTCTATCCAAAGGCGACCGCATTGTCTGCCGTTCGTCCCCGAAGACGATTCAATTGATTCGACCGCCCAAGATGTTGTTCTTCGATGTCTTGCGCGAAAAGCTTAAATGGGGGGAACGCTAAGACGCAATGCAACTGCTTAAGAAACTGACTCTGACTTCCTGGATTTTCATCGCGCTCATCGTCGGCATCCTGATTGGCGTCTTCCTTCCCGGATTTGCCGTCCAGCTTGCGCCCATCAGCAACATCTTTTTGCGATTGATCAAGTCGATTGTCGGACCGCTGCTTTTCGGCACCCTGATCTATGGCATTTCCTCGGCGGGCGAATTGAAAACGATGGGCCGCATCGCGCTGAAGGCGATCACCTATTTTGAAATTGCGACTACATTGGCGTTGGTGATCGGCCTAGTGATGGTGAACCTTTTTCAGCCCGGCGCCGGCATCAAAATCACTGCCGAAAACAGCGCCGCCATCCCCACGCTCGCCAAACCGGTATCGTTCTCGCAGGTTCTAGAACATGCCGTGCCAACCAACATCTTTGAATCGCTCGCGGCCAACGACGTGCTGCAGATGGTGGTATTCTTCTTTCTTTTTGGTGCAGCTTGCGCGGCCATCGGAAAGAAAGCCCAGCCGGTGATCGACTTTGCCGGCTCAGTCGCGGAAGTGATGTTCCGCTACACGAAATACGTGATGTACGTGGCGCCGTTTGGCGTAGGCGCGGCCATTGCGGTAACTATTGGGAGGAACGGCCCCAAAGTCCTGTTCAGTCTGGGCAAGCTGGTGGGGACGCTCTATTTGGCACAGGCTCTCTTCGTCATTTTGGTGCTGGGTACTGCGCTCACCATTGCGCGAGTTCCGCTCGGCCCGTTCATTAAGGCCGCCCGGCAACCGTTTTTGCTGGCGTTTTCCACGGCGTCGAGTGAAGCGGCCCTGCCTCTCGCGCTTGAAAATATGGAGCGCCTGGGAATCCCGAAACATATCGTGGGTTTCGTGTTGCCTACCGGCTATAGCTTCAACCTGGACGGATCGACGCTGTATCTGTCGTTAGCTTCGATTTTCGTAGCGCAAGCAGCAGGCGTGCAGATGCCTCTCGGCACGCAGATCACCATGATGCTTACTTTGATGCTCACCAGCAAGGGTGTGGCGGCGGTACCGCGCGCGTCGCTGGTGATTCTGGCCGGCACGCTGGGGACCTTTCATTTGCCGCTCGAAGGAATCTCGCTGATCCTCGGCGTGGACGCTCTGATGGATATGTGCCGCACGTCGGTGAACCTGCTGGGCAACTGCGTGGCCACCGCGGTGGTGGCGCGCTGGGAAGGCGTGAGCATATCGGCCGACAGCGATAAAGAACTCGAAGCGGCGGCGTAAAGGAATGCGAGCCAAGAGCCATCGTAAACCCTTCGCCTTAACGATGAGTAGCTGTTTGGGTGCGCGCCGCCCTACAATGAATACATGAGCTTCGAAGACTATAAGCTCGTGATCTATCGGAACCAACCTGAAGGATGGGTCGCGGAGATTCCTGCGATTGCCGGATGTCACGCCCTGATGCCTACTGCCGAAGAGGCGGTCACTGAACTTGCCAAGGTGTTTCAATTGATCGAGGAGGAACACCGTGCCAGCGGTCAGACTCTTCCTAGCGACACGACCGAAATCGTGCATGCCTAGCGCCCGCGCAGCCGAACTGCAACGAGTCGCAGCCAAGCTTGGGTTCGAGCGAGCGCGGCAGACCGGAAGCCACGAGCGGGAGCGTCATAAAGACGGCAGGGCTACGACCATTCCCATTCACGGCGGGCGTGAAATCGGTCCGCCGCTGTTCTATCGGATACTCGAACAACTCGGGATCGATTTGGAGGCTTTCGAACGCCTTCGCCCGTGCGAATCACCAACATGACACGGGAGTGGCTATTCTTCGGCACGACGCGGTGCAGGATCTCACCGAGTCGGCATCACCTTCGCTGCCCAATACCCCCGTCAATACTGAAACCGTTTCGATCGTCAAGTACTATCAATCGGATGACAGCATTTTCATCGACGACTGTTATCTTGTAAAGGGCCTTCCAGGGCGAATCTTTTGGAAACTGGTGCAGACTTATTTGAGAGATGGGGGTGTAGATTTCACCAATAGGGAGATCCGCTTGGACGCGACCCTACAGCTTCCTGATATTAAGGACAATCTGGAGACGAGGCTCATTCTCTTGCGGCGCAGATTGGAAGATCATTGCGATTTCCTGAGAATCGCGCCAACCGGTCGTGGGCCGGTTCCGCTTTGAGGTGGGGCGACCCTGTCGCTGGAGATACGCTCGTAGGAACGATCGCTGCTTTCGACGACTTTCTACTGCGTTGTCCAGGGCGGCACGACGCCGCTCATGCGCGCGTAGGCAATCAGTTGTCCCATGTGCTCGTTCGCATGAACGATAATTCGCAAATACATTCCATCAACTGTGGCATCGCGTCCGCCAACTTTTACCTTGTGTTCGAGATCCGCCGGCTTAACCGAGGCATGCGCCGTTTTCACCGCCTCAAGAGATCGCTTGAGCCAACTGATCACCTCCGGCTTGGCCGTCACCGACTTCTCTAAATCGTTGGATTTTATATCGGCGCGCGGCTTTACGCCCGTCATGCTGAGTAACCAGAAGTTGGAAAGCGCAATATGCATGTAGACCTCGCTCACGGAACGCACGCCCGGCGCCGGTCTCCAGGCAAATTTCTCCGCAGGCGTTGCCTCTGCCAGTTCGACAAGCTGCCGGGATACATGCATCCATTCGCCGTCGTAGCCTTGCCACAATCCTTCGGGTTGTGCATTCAATAGCGGCGTGCCGAAAGCGGCTGCCAAGAGAAACATCGTCGATGGTCTCATCTGATTCCTATACTCCGGTCGGCTCTCGCACTTCCGCAAAGCGCTTGAGAATGAGGGGCAGATTCTGCGAAAACGCCGAACGCGCAATCACCATATCGCAACCTCTCTCTTGCGCCGCTTGCTTGAGATCCACCTGCACGTGGGAAACGTAGCCGAGAAGTTCGATCTCTTTGGTATTGTCATCCGTTTTGAGGATGCTGATGATCTCTAATGGATCCGTGCCCGTGCTGTTGAGGTCAAGAATCATCACCGCTGGGTTGAGTTTGGCCTGAGCCAGAGCATCGTGGCGCGATTGCACGAAAACCGCGTCCATGCCGGCCCGTTTGGCGGCTTCTTGAATCTTGACGGTGAACATCAGGTCGCTCAAAACGGCAACCACGGTGTTTTTGGGATTTATCATTTATAACTCGTTACGATTTAGCGATTTGAGCCGAAAACAAGCTAGCTTCCCAGGGCGAAAGCTTTATCATCAAAGAGGTTATGAGCGTACTTGTCGAACCCCTTCCCGAATTGAATCCGCTCCAGGATCCGTTACGATTCGCCAGGCGGGTGCCCCCCTGCGTGATCGTCATCTTCGGCGCAAGCGGCGATTTGTCCAAACGCAAGCTATTACCATCTCTGTATCGACTATTCTACGAGCGCCGCATTTCACAAAATTTTGCGGCGATCGGCAGTTCACGTACGCCCATGTCCGACGACCAGTTCCGCGAGCGCATGAAAGAATCGGTTTCCAAGTTCCTGGAAGATGCGCCTTTTGACGAAGATATCTGGAAATCCTTCGCCCAAAGCTTGTTTTACGTCCCAGGCGACTTGAACGATGACGCCTCTTACGGTCTTTTGCGCGCCAAACTGGACGCCGTGGAAAAATCGCATCAGACCGCTGGCAATGTGCTGTTCTATCTCTCCACGCAGCCCAGTTATTACGCCGAAGCTATCAACAAACTGGGCGAGCACAACCTGCACAAAGGCAACGGTTGGCGGCGCGTGATCATTGAAAAGCCCTTTGGCCACGATTTGACCAGCGCGCGCAAGCTCAATGACGAAATTCATCATGTGTTGGATGAATCCGACGTCTACCGCATCGATCACTACCTGGGCAAAGAGACCGTGCAGAATATTCTGGCCTTCCGCTTCGGCAACGGAATCTTCGAGCCTTTGTGGAACCGGCGCTACGTCGATCACGTGCAAATCACCGCGGCGGAATCCATTGGCGTGGAAGGGCGCGGCGGCTATTACCAGGAAGCGGGCGCGCTGCGCGACATGATTCAAAATCACTTGAGCCAGGTGATGGCCACCATCGCGATGGAACCGCCCACCGTGTTTGACGCCTCCAATGTGCGCGACGAACGCGCGAAACTGTTGCGGGCGGTGCGCGTGGTGAAACCGGATGATGTCGCTAAATACGCCGTTTCGGGGCAGTATGGGCCCGCCAACGTGGGTGGCCAGGATCTGCCGGGGTTCCGCCAGGAAAAGAGCGTAGACCACAACGCGCAAACCGATACCTATGCCGCTGTGACTTTCTTTATCGACAACTGGCGTTGGGCGGATGTGCCGTTCTACATCCGCACGGGCAAGCGCATGCCGAAACGCGTCACCGATATCGCTATTCAATTTAACGCGCCGCCGCTGGGTCTCTTCTCGCAGGAGACGAAAGGCGGCTTGCGCGAAGCGCGGCCGAATCTGCTGGTGTTGCGTATTCAGCCGGAGGAAGGAATCTCACTGCGCTTTTTGTCGAAGAGCCCCGGCAGCGGCATGCGGGTGCGGCCGGTTTCCATGGATTTCAATTACGGCTCGAGTTTCGGTGAACGCACGCCCACCGCTTATGAGACTTTGCTGGTGGACGCCATGGCGGGAGACGCCACGCTCTATACGCGGCAGGACATGGTGGACGCAAGCTGGCAGATTGTGCAGCCCATTTTGGACGTTTGGGGAAACACGAAATTCGCTTTCCCGAACTACCCCGCGGGCACCTGGGGTCCGCAAGCGTCCGATGAAATGCTGGCCCGTCAGGGTCACGTGTGGAGAGTGCCATGAGCAGCGCTATTATTTTTCCGGCACAGCCGGAACAAATTCTCAAGGGTCTGGGCAAGTTGTGGACCTCTCTCGGCGAAGAGGAAAAGCACCACGGGAAGCCGACGGTGCTGCGTGCCTGCGCGATGACGCTGATTATCGCGACGGACGAAGCGGATGTGGGATTCGCGGCTTCGCAAATCATTTCGGAACTAATGCATGAACATCCGGCGCGCGGCATTGTGCTGGCGGTTTCTGAAGACGCCGAGAACGATCTGCAGGCGCGCGTGCTGGCGCAATGCTGGAAGCCGTTCGGCAAAGCGCAGCAGATTTGCTGCGAACAAATCGAAATTACCGCGCGGCCCGGAAGCTGGCCGAATGCGGCGCCCACCTTGGCGGGTTTGACGGCGGCGGATTTGCCGGTGTTCTTCTGGTGCCGCCATCAAGGCGCGCTCAAGAAAGACGCCAGCCCCCGCGACAAGGCCGGGCTGGAAGCCATTGCCAAGCTGGCCGCCAAACTCATTATCGATAGCGCGGGCATGAGCGCGGCAGACGGAATAGAGCTGTTGACCAAATGGCAGGGCGAAGGCAAAACCGTCGCCGACCTGGAATGGACGCGGCTCACCCCGTGGCGCGAGCCGCTGGCGCATCTTTTCGACAATGCCGAGCGTGAAAACAAATTCGCGAGTTTTCACTCCTTGGAGATTGAACACAGCGAGGACAAACCGCCCATCGCCGCGCTCTACCTTGCCGGCTGGTTGTCGGCGCCATGCAAGGCGAAGGTTGTCTTCCGGCGCGCGCAAGGGTATGGAACGGGAATCCAGCGAGTGAGTTTTCGTTCCGATTCCGAAGCCATCGAGTTCGAGCGGACTAGCGCCGATTGCGTGACGCTCTGGAGCACCAACGGCCGCGAGCGTAAATACACGTTTGGCCAAGCGAGCCTCACCGCTTTGATGACTGAAGAATTGGCCGTGGCGGGATACGACCCCGCGTTCAACACCGCGTTAGGCCGGGCGCGCGAATTGCTATGAGCCCTGAATTGCGCATTGCTCCCAGCGCGCAGGAGGCGGCGCAGGGTTGCGCGGCTTTCATTTTGGAGACACTAACGGCCGCACTGGCGCAAGCCCCGCGCGCCACGCTCGCCATTTCCGGCGGCAGCACGCCCAAGTTGCTGTTTGCCGAATTGGCTCAGGCTGCTTTCGATTGGCCGCGCATCCACATTTTTTGGGTGGACGAGCGCTGCGTTCCTCCCCCCGATTCGCAAAGCAACTTTAAGCTGGCCAACGATATGCTTTTGCAGGCGGCCAAGATCCCGCTGCTGAACATCCATCGCGTTTACGGCGAGTTGGCTCCGCAACAAGGCGCGGCCCGCTATGTAGAGGAAGTCGAATCGTACTTTGCTTTGGCCAAAGGTCAATTGCCGGTTTTCGACGTGCTGCACCGAGGCATGGGTCCCGACGCCCACACCGCGAGTTTGTTTCCCGGCGAGCCGCTCATCGGCAATCGCACCGATATCGCGGCGCACGTTTGGGTCGAAAAAATGCAAATGCACCGCGTCACGCTGCTGCCCGGCGTATTGCTGGCGGCGAAGCATACAGTTTTGCAGGTTTCGGGCGATGAGAAAGCTGAGGCGGTGCGGCAGGTGATCGCTGGACCTGAAGATGTTTTCCGGTATCCTTGTCAGATAGCGAGTCGAGACCCGAACGCTTGCTGGTTTCTCGATCGCGCCGCTGCCGCCAAGCTCTAGTGAGATCACGCCTATTCCTAACCGCATTCGTCGCCTGCGCCCTCACGACATGCATCAAGCCAAAAGTCAGGATGCTCGCGATCTTGCCAGGCAAGGTCTACTTTGATCCACAGTTGCATGGGCCGTACAACCGTTTGATCTTCGCCGGTGACGTGATGTTTTCTCGCTCCGTGCGCCGCGAGATTCTGGGAACGCACGACGCCTCTCTGCCGTTCCGTAAAATCGCTCCACTCCTGTCAGCGGCTGATATTGCGTTTGTCAATCTGGAATCGCCCTTCTCCGACGAGGGACCTTATCACGACGGTGGGCTGGTGTTTCATGCCGCGCCGCAGATGATTGAAGGACTGAAACTCGCGGGCGTCGACTTGGCGTCCACTGCCAACAATCACGCGCGCGATTGTGGACCGCACGGTGTG
>Ga0209068_10000549_pt1 | contig 20291 bp, 23 predicted proteins | sample ColStrG_CSR_2012_FD_187200 | JGI IMG/M metagenome (GOLD analysis project Ga0209068, IMG submission 187200) | Freshwater sediment microbial communities in response to fracking from Pennsylvania, USA - Cold Stream Run_MetaG_CSR_2012 (SPAdes)... | ecosystem: Environmental > Aquatic > Freshwater >... | reverse complement strand
TCGTATTGCTGGCCCCATGCGTACAGGCCGCCGACGCCGATGCCGGCAGCGAGCAGGAACCCCAGGACGAACGAGACGCCGAAGCGGAGGGCGAGCGACCGTCGGCGTCGAGGTCGTGCCGCGGGCTCGCCGCCGGTCACGGTGGCCGCAATTGGCAGGACGGGCACTACATCGACGTCGGGTTCGGAGATCGGCGACATTGTCGCCGGGGCGGTGTCGGTCGGCTCGCCCGGCGGTGCGTCGCGCCGGACGAGCGCAACGAGTGCCGCGAGCTCGGCGTCGCCGGCGGGCGTCTCGCTGTCGGGTGTGGAACCGTTGGCAGGCCGGTCGGCTGCGGACTCGGGCAGGTCAGTCATCAGATGCTCATGCGCGGTGGGCCAGCGCCGGGCCTCGAACCTGGCAGCCGCGACATCTTCGCGCCTACACGCAAATCTGTCACGCGACGGTCGGCTCTGCCGGCGCGACTGAGACGCGCGACGGCCCTCAGACGTTGCGCGACAGGACCTCGCGGCGACCCGATGGGCTCGGAATCGCTACTCAAAACGGCTCATAGATCCCGAGCAGGTTGCCCGACGGATCGGCGAAGGTGAACCGCCGCCCGCCCGGATGACCGTGCGTCGCCATCTGGACCCGGCCACCGCGTCCAATGACGCTCGCGAGGGCGGCATCGGCGTTGTCGGTGCGAATCAGGGCCACCATGTCCGAAGGGTACGCTTTGGTAAGGCGGCGGGTTAGCCATTCCAGTCCGCGGCGGCCGAGGCCTCCAGCTCGGCCTCCGCCCAGGCGATCGTCTCCTCGATGGTCATCACTGTCGTCCTGTCCTCGTCGCCGCGCATCGCGTAGATGAGGTGCAGCTCGACCAGCCGCTCGAAGTATTGCGTTCGCTCGAACCTGGACATCGCCGCCGCTCCTTCCCTCCCCCGCTATCCCCGATTGCTCGGGACTGCACTGACCACGCTATGACGCGGGCCGGCATTCGCCATCGAGCGTTGGCACTATTCGTCACGACCGCGACCGCCTATTTCGGGGTCGTCTCGGCCTCCCGGGCGTTTAGAGACGCACGAGGTCAGCTCCAGCAGCCTGCGATCGAAGAGGACCCGGCGGCGCGATGTCCTTTGTCTCCCTCCCCTGCCTCAGATGCAGTGGAGGCCAGAAGTCGGAAGAGAGCGGAGCGTACCCTCAGGCGACCGTGCAGATCATCGACGTCCACACCCACATGTTCACGCGGCGCTGGCTCGAACTCCTGCGCGCCCACGGCCATCCCTACAGCGTCCAGGTTCGGCCGGACCGTCGTGATGAGATATTCCGCGGGCCGACAGCTGTCGTCTTCCCCCAGCCGGGCCACTTCGACTACCACCTGCGGATCGAGGCTATGGACGCGGCCGGCATCGACGTCTCCATCGTGTCGCTCACCTGCCCGAACGTGTACTGGGGCGGCGAGAACGTCAGCGGCGAGGCGGCGCGCGAATCGAACGCATCGATGGCCGACGCGCAGCGCATCCACCGCGACCGCATCCGGTGGTTCGCCTCGCTGCCGTGGGAGTACCCGGAACGGGCCGTCGCCGAGCTCAGGCGGTCCTGCGATGAGGGCGCCGTCGGCGTCATGGTCATCGCGAACATCGCCGGCCGGAGCCTGACCGAGCCCGCGTTCGCGCCGATCTGGGCCGAGATCGACCGTCGGGCCCTGCCCGTCCTGGTCCACCCCGGCGAGCCGCCCGGCGCCGACTTCATGGACATGGGCGCCTACGACTTGTCGTGGTCCGTCGGCTTCATGTTCGACACGACCCTCGCGATCACGCGGATGATCTTCGACGGCTTCCTTGACCGATACCCGAACCTGAAGCTGATCGCGGCCCATGGCGGAGGCGCCCTGCCCTACCTCGTCGGACGCTTCGAGAAGGGCGACGATGTCGAGCTCCCGGCCCGGCGCCGGATGACGGTGAGCCCGACTGACTACCTCCGCCGGCTCTGGTACGACTGCATCACGTACGACCTTGGCGCGCTCGAGTATCTCGTCTCGGTCGTCGGCGCGGATCGCGTCCTGTTCGGGACGGATTGGCCCCACCAGGTCCATGCCGTCAAGGAGTCACTCGCCAACACCGCCGCCCTGCCGGCCGATCATCGCGATGCGATCCGCGGCGGCAACGCGCTTCGGCTGTTCCACCTTTGAGTCGTCGCCACGCCAGACGCCAGAACTCGCCGGTCAGGTCGAGCCGATCGAGGATCGCCTGATTCTGCACGAGGGTCGTGTCGCCGAAGTCCGCGCACGTGGTGTGGATCGTCGAAAACCTAGCTCATGGCTTTCTTCAAGAGCTCGACGATCCTCTTCTCGTCGCTGGCGGTCAGCTTCGTCAGGGCGAACGCGGTCGGCCACATGGTGCCTTCGTCGAGGTTCGCGGCCTCATTGAAGCCGAGGGTCGCGTACCGGTACTTGAACTTGTCTGCAGGCTGGAAGAAGCAGACGATCTTGCCGTCGTCGTCGACGTAAGCGGGCATCCCATACCAGGTCTTCGCCGACAGGCCCGGCGCGGTGGCCTTGACCAGCGCGTGGATCCGCTCAGCGATGGCTCGATCGGAGTCCGGCATCTCGGCGATCTTCGCGAGCGCGTCCTGTTCACCGTCCGCCTTGTCCTTGCCGCGGCGCGCCTCCGCCTTCTGCTCTCTGGCGCGCTCCTTCATCGCGGCCTTCTCGTCGGCCGAGAAGGTGACGCTCGTGGTGGACTTCTGCCTATCGGTCATCGAAGGTGCTCCCCCTCTGCGAGTCTTGATCGAGTCGGCCTCATGCTACGGCCTGTCACTGACCGCCGGTTCGAGGAGGGAGATGGTGAGTGAATCGGCGTCCACCTCGGCGCGGACACCCAGCGGCAGCGGGATGTTCGGTGGGTGGTGTCCGATGTCGACGTTCCCGAGGACCGGGATGTCGCGGTCGCCGAGGACGTCGAGGACGATGTCGCGCAGCTCGTCAGGGCCACCCTCCGTCGGACTCACGTCCACGACGGTCCCGACCACCATCCCGGCGATCCGATCGAGGACGCCCGCGTAGCGCAACGCGTGTAGGCCGTTCCAGATCGCCGCGAACGACGTCGCGAGTTCCTCCCAGAACAGGATCGCACCGTCGAAACGGTCGGGGCTGAGCGCGAACGGTGTGGCCTGGACGAGGATCAGGCGGTTGAGCAAGCCGCCGATGAGAGGCCCCTGCGCCCTGCCCGATCGCCAACACTCCCACTCACCGATCGCCGGCAGGACGCCGGGCGCATCGGTGCTGGTCAGGACCCGGAGGTAGGTCCTGGCCAGTGCCTGTCGATGGCTCTCGGTCGCTTCATGCCGGTTCGCGAACCCTTCGAGGACGAGGTCGCCGTGGACGGACGCGACACCGGTCTGCGAGTGCAGCGCGAGGTGCAGCACGTCGATGTCACTGAAGCCGATCAGCGGCTTCGGATCCCGCCGGACCGCGTCGTAATCGATCAGGTCGAGATAGCTCAATGTCGTCCGGCCGCCGACGAGCACGAAGATCGCGCGGATCCCAGGGTCGCGGAGCAGGCGATTGAGCTCGTCGGCGATCTCCTGCGGGCGCGCGGCCGACCACCACCAGTGCCGACCGAGGTCGAGCAGAGGCGAAACGTGGACGTTGAAGCCCATCTGCCGGATCGTCTCGAGGCCTTGCTCGAGGGCCGGCGTGTCGACGTCGTCCATCCCGCTGGACAGTGCGGCGACAGCCACGGTGTCGCCGGATCGCAAAGCCCTGGGTCGCAGGATCATGCGAAGAACCAGTCGAGCACGCGGATCGCACGGAGCGTGTTCCACCGACCAGGCTCGCCCTCGCCCTCCATTTCGAAGTGGGTCTTCCCTTCGTGGACGTTCCGGAGTGGCCAACGGCCATCGGGATCCCGATTACCCCTCACGAGCTCGATGGCCTCGGCCATGCGCTCGTCAGCCGTCACCCCGGCGTCGCGCAGGTAGTCCAGGCCGCGCAGGACGTCGTAGTGCCACCAAGTCGGGAATGAGAAGGAGAGCCAGTCGGCGTCGATGACCTCGCCGGTCGACTTCCGCCGGAACAGCCGGCGTTCGAGCATGTATTCCTCGCCGCGCCGGCGTGCCTCCCCGACCCTGGCCGAACCGCCGATGGTGCGCTCGTACTCGAGCAAGCCCTCGAGGACGTTGATCGTCGTCCCGAACGACGACACCGTCGCGCCGTTCTCGACCTCGCAGTTCCAACCACCGTCTGGAAGCTGCTCACCGAGGAGACGCTCGACGAGCGGCGTCATGTCCACCCCGAAGTAGGCGCCGGTCGAGACGACGTTGCCGTTGATGCATGGCTCGACCTCGCCCTCGAAGAACCGGTTGTCGGACCATGGGGTCTCGAATTCGGCGACCCTCCAGACGACGTGCTCACGGACAAGGCCGACCGCTCGAAGGGCCTGTTCGCTCCCGGGATCGAGTCCGAAACGGCGCAGGAGCTCGAGGACGTGGAACGTGTCCGTCCGATCCTGCGACCACGGTCTGTCAGCCCACAGGCCGTCCGGCGCCTGGAGCGCGAGCATCCGCGCGCCCCAGCCCTCGGTCGCGATCCGTGACCGCTCCGTGGCGATGACCTCCGCCCGCTCGTGGCTCAGGTCGCGAATGACCTGCCAGCGGATCGCGGGGTCGGCGTCGAGCAGCCAGTCGCAGACGGTCACGACATCGCCGGACGACTGGATCTGGCGTCCCGGACCGTGGCGATCGCGACTCGATCGGGTGCCGCGTCGTGCAGGTAGGCGACCATCAACCACTGCCGCGGTCCGAGAACGAATCGGTATCCGACCGAGCGGCCATCGAGCGGCGCGCCGATCTAGGCGCTCCCGCCCATGCCGGTTGCGCCATCCGACATGCCGGACGAGATGAGGCCGAAGACGTTGTTGTCGGGGTCGAGCAGGTAGCCGACGCGGCCGACACCCGGCCAGTCCTGGGCGGCCATCGCCTCAATGCCGCCGAGTTCGATGCCACGCCGCATGAGTCCGTCGACGTCGTCGACGCCGACGACGATGTCGCAACCCATGACCGGCGCCCCGACTTCCGGGCGAGGACCGCGGCGCTCGGTGAGGCCGCCGTTGATACCGTGGCCGGCCGTCCCCGCGACGTTGCCGATGGCCCCTTCTCCGGTCGAGATAGACCAGTACTGCGCCTCGCCGTACAGTGTGAACTCCCAGCCGAGGAGCTCTGAGTAGAACTCGATCAGCTTCTGCGGCTCCGATGCGTGGATCTCGAAATGGACCACAAGGTTCGCCATGGGACGCCTCCTTCGATCGCGGTTCGCCGCCACAAGTATGAGCCGGTGTCCGAGTCCAGAGGCAAGTAGTTGCATACGCAACAACCTGCGGGCTATACTCCATGCAGATGCGATCACCGCTCGTGGTCGCCGGCACGACGGGTGAGCCGTCAAAGGAACGCGACACGACATGCAATTCGGCGTCTTCACAGTGGGCGATGTCACGCCCGACCCGATCACCGGCCACGCAGTCAGCGAGGAAGAGCGCATACGGATCATGGTGGCCGTGGCGCTCAAGGCCGAGGAGATCGGTCTCGACGTCTTCGCCACCGGCGAGCACCACAATGTGCCGTTCGTCCCGTCCTCCCCGACGACGCTGCTCGGCTACATCGCCGCCAGGACGACACGCCTGCACCTGTCCACCGCGACGACGTTGATCACCACCAACGACCCGGTCAAGATCGCCGAGGACTACGCGATGCTCCAGCACCTGGCCGACGGCCGGGTGGACCTGATGATGGGCCGCGGGAACATGGGTCCGGTCTATCCGTGGTTCGGGCAGGACCTGCGCAACGCGATCCCGCTGGCGGTCGAGAACTACGACCTTCTCCGCCGCCTGTGGCGCGAGGACGTCGTGGACTGGGAAGGCCGGTTTCGGACCCCGCTGACCGGCTTCACCTCCACTCCGCGTCCGCTCGATGGCGTGCCGCCGTTCGTCTGGCACGGTTCGATCCGCAGCCCGGAGATCGCCGAGCAGGCCGCGTTCTACGGTGACGGCTTCTTCCACAACAACATCTTCTGGCCGAGCAGCCACGTGAAGCGGATGGTCGAACTCTACCGCCGCCGCTTCGAGCACTACGGCCACGGACCGGCAAACAAGGCGATCGTCGGCCTCGGCGGGCATGTATACATGCGCAAGAACAGCCAGGACGCGATCCGCGAATTCCGGCCGTACTTCGATCACGCGCCCGTCTACGGTGGCGCGATGTCACTCGAGGACTACATGGCCCAGACACCGATGACCATCGGCAGCCCGCAGCAGGTGATCGACCGGACGCTGGGCTTCCGCGAGTTCGCCGGCGACTACCAGCGCCAGCTGTTCATCGCCGATCACGCCGGCCTTCCGCTCACGACCGTGCTCGAGCAGATGGACATCCTGGGCGCCGAGGTCGTGCCAGTCCTGCGTCGCGAGTTCGAGGCGCTGCGTCCGGCGGAGGTGCCCGAGGGACCGCCGCTCCACCCGCGGGTCGCTGCCTCTCAGGCTGTGCCGGTTTGAGCCGCACGGTGACTCGTTCGCTCGTCGTCGTGACAGCCGGCCTGTCCGAGCCGTCGTCGAGTCGCTTGCTGGGCGATCGGCTGGCTGCCGCGACGGAGCGCCATCTTCTTGACGCCGGCGTCGAACCGCGTCTCGAGGTCATCGAACTGCGCGCCCACGCTGTCGATCTCGCCAACCAGATGCTGATGGGGTTCCCCTCCACCGCGCTTCACGCATCCCTCGACGCTGTCCTCGCGGCGGATGGGGTCATCGCGGTCTCACCGATCTTCAGCGGCTCGTATAGCGGACTGTTCAAGCTGTTCTTCGACGCAATCGATCGCGACGCATTCCGCGCCACGCCCGTGCTCATCGCCGCGACTGGCGGCACACCGCGGCACTCGCTGGCGATCGAGCACGCGATCCGTCCCCTGTTCGCCTATCTCCGGGCAGCTGTCGTTCCGACAGCCGTCTACGCCGCGACCGAGGATTGGGGCAAGGGTGCGGTCGCGACCGACGGCAGTCTCGTGGAGCGGATCGAGCGGGCCGCCACTGAACTCGCTGCCGCGATGGCCGCGAAGCCGCCCGCGGCCCCGGTCGATGCCTTCGCCGATCCGGTGCCATTCGAGGACCTGCGCCAGTAGAATCACTGCCGTCCACACATCCGGGAGACGCCGATGGCCGATGTTCTGCTGTTCCACCACGCACAGGGACTGACGGCCGGCGTCATCGCGTTCGCCGACGAGCTGAGGGCAGCCGGACATACGGTGCACACGCCGGACCTGTTCGACGGGAGCACGTTCAGGTCCATCGACGAGGGCATGGCGTTCGTCAAGGAGTTCGGATTCGAAGCCATCGTCGAGCGGAGTGAACGCCTTGCCGATGACCTGCCATCCGACCTCGTCTATGCTGGGATGTCACTCGGCGAGATGGCGGCGCAGAAGCTGGCCCAGACCCGCCCGGGAGCTCGAGGAGCCCTGCTCTTCTACTCGTGCATCCCGGTCAGGGGCGAGTGGGCCTTCGGACCCTGGCCGGACGGCGTCCCGGTCCAGATCCACGGCATGGACGCCGACCCGATCTTCATCGGCGAGGGGGACATCGAATCCGCCCGCGAGATCGTCGAAGAAGCTGATGACGCGGAGCTATTCCTGTATCCCGGCGACCAGCACTACTTTGCGGACAGCTCGTTGCCGTCCTACGACGCGGACGCCACCGCGTTGCTCACCCGGCGGGTGCTCGAGTTCCTGGCTCGGGTCTGAGCGTCGGGCCGTCGGACACTGCGGTCAGACCTTGGCCGGTTCCATCCGCTCGACGTAGTCTGCCCGCCAGGCGGGGGCTTCGAACGGGTTTGCGAAGTACTCGGTCATCCGCGCGATCTTGCCGTCACGGAGTTCGCCGACCCCAACGTAGCTGACCGGGACACCGTCGCCGTAGTCGACTGTGCCCTCGACGACGAACACGTCGCCACCACCGATCATCCGGTGGTAGTCGAAGGTCGGACTCTTGCCCGACATCTCTGGATAGTTCTCCCCGATCCTGATCGAGGCGGCCTTCGACAGGCGTTCGCCGGATTGCGGCCATTCCTGGACGAAATCGTCCGTCGCGAACTCACGGATCATCTCGCCCATCTTCATCAGGTCGCCGGCTTGAAGGGCCTCCTCGAAGGCCGCCGCCAGTTCTTTCGTCTCGCCCATCGGACTGTCCTCCTGCTGCGCCGCACCATCCTCCGGCGTCCAGATTGGACCCATCGACCTCCGGGAACAAGAGGCTTATCCACCGTTGTTGCCCTTGCCAGCGAGTGGCGACCGCGACGCTCCGCTAGGCTGCCGTTGAACCATGCCGACGACGACCCCAGACCTGAGCGGCCTCACGACGATCCTCCAGGAACGGGGTCTGCCGCTGCTCATCTTCCTCGTTGTCACGCTGCTGGCGTTCCGCGCCGTCCGCCCGCTGGCCCACCGGTTCATCACCCGCACCCTCGAACGGCGGGCGGCACGTCAGGGCCAGGTCACCGATCTGGACCCCGAAGTCGCTGCGTTGATGGCCGAGGAGAGCGTCAAGCGCGTCACGACTCTCGAGGATCTCGTTGCGACGATCCTCAAGTTCACCGTTGCGATCGTAGCCGTTCTCGTCATCCTCACGATCTTCGACCTGTTGCCGGTCATCGCCGGCCTCGGGCTCGTGGTCTTTGCCATCACGCTGGCCGGTCAGAGCATCGTGCTCGACTACCTGATGGGCATCCTGATCGTCCTCGAAGGCCCGTACTACAAGGGCGACTGGGTCCAGCTCGGCGGCGTGGAAGGCGAGGTCGAAGAGGTCGGAATGCGCCGAACTGTCATCCGCGATGCCAGCGGGACGGTCCACAGCGTGTCGAACGGAGAGACGCGGATCGCGTCCAACCTGACCCGGATCTTCGCTCGAATGCTGATCGACATCACGGTCGCCTACGGCACCGACATCGACCGCGCGACCGCCATCGTCAACGAAGTCGGGGCGGCGATGCTCAAGGACGAGGCGTGGGCCAACCGGTTGCTCGAGGCGCCGCAGCTGTTACGCGTCGATGCGCTCGGTGAGCTCGGGATGACGCTGCGGGTGGCCGGCAGGGTTCGGGCGTCCGATCGGTTCGTCGCTCCCGGGGAGCTTCGCAAGCGGTTGCTGGCGGCCTTCCAGGCGAACGGCATCGAGATCCCGGTCCGGGGCTACACGACGCCTCAGCCGGGCGCCTAGGTCCGAGGCTCACCAGTCGGCGCTGCGCACCCTGAGCACGTACAGGACCGGGAACACAAGGAAGATCAGCAGCGCGATCCCGGGACTGATGAACCAACCGGTCAACCCGGCGATGCCGTAGCCGACGAGCGTGATGATCGGTTCGGTGAGTCGGAAGAAGTGGATGTCGGTGCCCGGATCGACCAGGTTCCTGTTGCCGCGCAGGTAGCTGAAGAGCACGAGCCAGGCCACACCTGACGCCATCCCCACGACGGCGTAGGCCAAGACCGCGACGGCCTGGTCGTGCTCATTGCCGACCCGGAATGCGCTCGCGATCACGGCCGTCGGGAACGGCACGACCGAAACCGTCAGGAGAAGGACGAGGTTGCGCCACATCAGACCCGGGTCGACCGCCCGGATCCGCCCGAAGACCGTATGGTGGCCCATCCACAGCACACCGATGGTGCCGAAGCCGGCGAGATACGCCACGTAGCTGATCCACTCGCCGGCGAGCTCCGATTCGAAGTCGCCGCGCACAGCCGGGATCGCCAGCTCCAGGACGAGCAGGGTGATGGCGATCGAGAACACACCGTCGCTGAATGCCTCGACCCTGCTGCTCTCGGACGGGCGGCGGGATCGCTCATCTGTCATGCCGGACATCGTGCACGAACGCGATATCGCGTACACGGGCCCGATGCGCGTGTGAGAAGGTGACATCGAGCGGGGACCATCCGCGCCCGCAGGCAGGAGGACCGATCCGTGGAGATCGGTGTCCATCTTCCGCAGATCGGCTGGGACGACGAACACGTCACGCTCGAGCGGCTGCTCGCCGTCGCGAGCGCGGCCGAGCGCCTCGGGTTCCGTTCGATCAATGCGAACGACCACCTTCTGTATGGGCGGCCCTGGTTCGATGGTCCGTCGGGTCTCACTGCCGTGCTCGCCGCGGCCCCGAGCGTCCGCCTGATGACCAGCGTCGCACTGCCGGTCGTCCGTGGCCCGTTTGCGTTGGCAAAGACGCTCGGGGCGATCGACATCCTGTCCCGCGGCCGGCTTGACGCCGGCCTCGGACCTGGATCATCCGAGGCGGACTATGCGCTCGTCGGGATCCCGTTCGATGAACGCTGGGCGCGGTTCGACGAAGCGGTTCCTGCGGTCCGGGCTCTGTGGACGGGCGATGGCCCGCCGTTCGTCGGGCGGTTCTACGACACGACCGGCATCCGGCTGACGCCTCCGCCGGCCCAGACGCCCGGGCCGCCGATCTGGGTCGGGAGCTGGGGCTCCGAAGCGGGGCTCCGTCGGGTGGCGCGGTTGGCCGACGGCTGGCTCGCCTCGGGCTACAACACGACGCCCGCCTCGTACGTATCGGGCATGACGACGCTGGCTGGGCTGCTCGAAGCTGTCGGTCGGGATTCGTCGACCTTTCCGTCGACGATGGCCACGACCTGGTCGTACATCACCGACGACGCCGCCGAGACTCGGGCGATGCTCGAACGCCTGAGCCACACGGTTCGGCGTCCGGTCGAGGACCTTGCGGGCCGCCTGCCGATCGGCTCATCGGCGGCTTGTCTGGATCTTCTCGGGCGATATCGACAGGCCGGCCTGCCGAGCATCTCGATGTGGCCGATGGGTCACGAGGTGGAACAGATGGAGCGGATCGCCCAGGACATCATGCCCTTCGTCTGACGGTCCCGTTCGATGGGCGCCCTTCGTCGCGCGTGGCGCGCCCCCGCGCTCGCTCGAAGCCCGCCAGGCTTCGCTCGACCATCGCGTCGCTGGCGGTGAGAGAGATCCGGAACCATCCCGGCACCTCGACGACGGTCCCGGGCAGGACGAGGACGTCCTCCTCCGCCAGCATGTCGCCGAACGCCTCGTCGTCATCGATCGGGCTGCGCGCCATGACGTAGAAGGTGCCCTCCGGCATCGTGGTTTCGTAACCCAGCGCGCGGAGGGCGGGCACGAACCGATCGCGGCGACGCTCGAGCGCCGCGATGTCGATCGACAGCTTCTCGAGGTCCTCGATCGCGTGCTGGAGAAGCGCGTTCGGAAAGAGGAAGCCGCCGGCTAGCTGGGCGACCATGACGCGCTCCCGCAACGACGTGCGGTCGGGCATCGTCGGCGCGACCGTCAGGTAGCCGATCCGCATCCCGGGCGCCAGGAGCGTCTTCCCGTACGAATAGGTCGTGATCGTGTTCGGATAGACCTCGGCCGGGCTGTGGAAGGTGCGTCCGTCGAAGAGGATCCGGTTGTATGGCTCGTCCGACACGAGGTAGATCTCCCGACCGGTCCGGCTCGCAGCAGTGCCCAGGACACTGGCCAGCGCCCGGAGATCGGACGATGGGTAGACGCGGCCGCTCGGGTTGTGGGGCGAGTTGAGAAGCACGGCCCGCGTACGCGGCGTGATGGAGGTCGCGAACGCCTCAAGGTCGAGGTCGAACGCGGGCGGCTGGAGCGGGACCCGGACCGGCACTCCGCCGGCCGCGAGGATGAGCAACTCGTAGAAGAACCAGGGCGGCGACAGGAAGACGACCTCGTCGCCCGGCTCCAGGATCGCCCGGAAGGCGACCGCCAGGGCGGCGAATCCGCCGTTGGTCATGGCGACGTCGGCGGGATCCCAGTCGAGGCCGGTCCGTGCGGTCAAACCCCGGGCGACGGCCACCTGCGACCTGGGTTCGCTCAACTTGTAGGCGAACCAGTCGGCGCCCTGTGGCTCGAGATGGGAACGCAGCGCCTCCACGTAGCCTGCCAGAGGCATCTCCTGTGGGTTACCGACCGCGAAGTTGGAGACACCCGGTCGAGCGTTGCGTGCCCAGATAGGTCCATCGAAGAAGCGCAGGAACGGCGCGATCGAATCGCGCAGTGCCATCGTCGTCGTGGTCGTCGGTATGGTCATCCGTCTTGCCCTCCACGCTCTGTCGTCGATCGTGCGGCAATCCTACCCAGCACCCATGGTGATGACGACCTTGCCCTTCGAGCTGCCAGCGTCGACGTAGCGGAGCGCGTCGACGATCTCGTCCAGCGTGTAGCGCCGGTCGATCGCCGGGGTCACCGCCCCGGCCGCGATGAGTCTCGTGACCGTCGCGACATCCTCGGCCTTGAACGGCTTCCACCAGAGCATGAGTCCCATGTGCTTGCCGGTAGCCAGCGAGATGACCGGGCCGAGGAGCAGGGCGGCGATGATCGGGCGCCCCTCGCCTCCGAGCGTCACGTAGACGCCGCCTCTGCGCAGCGCCCGGCGGATGCGCAGGATCGGGTGATGCGAGTCGGTATCCACGATCCAGTCGTAACGCTCGTCGGCGCTCGTGTAATCGACTTCGGAGTAGTCGAGCACGTGGTCGGCGCCGAGTGACTCGACGAATCCCATCTTCGCGGCACTGCAGATCGCGGTGACCTCCGCGCCCATCGACTTCGCGATCTGGACCGCGAACGGACCGACATTGCCCGACGCGCCATCGATCAGGACCTTGTCACCGGGATGTGGCGTCCGCCCGGAACGCAGTCGCAGTGCCTGGACAGCGAGCACGGCCGAGTGCGGCAGCGTGGATGCATCATCGAACGACATGCCGTCCGGGATCGGCAGGAATGACCGCTCCGGAGCGCGGGCGAATTCGGCGAACGCACCCTGCCCGAAGGGATACAGGTCGGCGAACACGCGGTCGCCCTGTCTGAACCTCGTCACATCGGTCCCGACCGACTCGACGACGCCAGCCACATCGAGCCCGAGTCGGTGGTTCCTCGGCGCACGCAAGCCGAGGAACAAGCGCACGAACGATGGCCGCGGCTGGATCCCGTCGAAGTCGGCGCGGTTGACCGATGCGGCGCGGACCCGGATGAGCACCTCGCCGGCCGCGCCTGTCGGTCGATCCCCGTCGCGAAGCTCCACGACCTCCCCGGGCGGGCCGTAGCGGTCGCGGACGGCTGCCTTCACGTCGACTCCTTCTCGTCCGGGACCGGGGCTGCGGGATCGGCCGAGGCGCCCGGATGCTCGCTCCGATAGGCGACGAGATCCTGCTTCGCCTTGCGATCGAAGAACGGGATGAGGAACGGAAGCATCACAAGGCCGGCGACGAACAGCGCCACGAGGAGGATGAGCACGTCGTTCGAGTGGCCGGGTAGAGTCGCGGTCATGACCTGCACGGTCAGGGTGTAGGCGATGGCTCCGGCCGGGAGCGAAAGCATGAGCAGGATCGTCGGGAGGTGGCGCACGTCCAGCCAGTATCAATCACGGACGCTCGCCTGTCGTCGTTGCGGACGTGCGGCGTCCTGTCACCTCCGATCGATCTGGGCGTCGATCTGGGCGATGAGGTTCGTCAGTAGCCCGAGACGAGCCTCGATCGACGCCGGTTCCCCGTCCATGCTGGCGCGTCGGTCCCCGTAGACCGAGAGCTGCGTCTGGGCTCGACGAAGATCGGACAGCTCGCTCGCTTGCGCCTTGAGCAACAGGCGTCTCGCCACGGCGACATCGAGAGCGTCGATGTGGAGGCTGATGGATGGCATCGTCGGTCGATCCTTCGCTGTGTCGGGTGTCCGCTACGATACGGCCCGAACGCCGGACCTCGAGCGAACGGAGCCCGTCATCGAGTCGAGCAGCAGCTCCATCACCCCGCTTGATGGCGAGCGTTTCTGGCGGGCGGTGAGGGACTCGGTCCAGCAGGCCGTCGTGGTCGACGAAGGGGCCATCCGGCTCCTCCTGATCGCCGTCCTCGCCCGGGGCCACGCCTTGATCGAGGACGTGCCGGGCGTCGGCAAGACGCTTCTGGCTCGCGCATTCAGCCAGACCCTCGGGATGGGATTCGCCCGCGTCCAGGGCACTCCGGACCTGCTCCCGGGCGACGTGCTGGGGGCGAGCATCCTCGACGGCGGTGGCTTCCGATTCATCCCTGGCCCGATCTTCACCAACGTCCTGCTGGTCGACGAGATCAACCGGGCGACGCCGCGGACGCAGTCGGCGCTGTTGGAGGCCATGCAGGAACGGCAGGTCTCGATCGAGGGCGAGACACGGGTCCTGCCCGACCCGTTCCTCGTGCTTGCGACCGAGAACCGATCGAACTCGAGGGCACGTTCGCGCTGCCTGAGGCCCAGCTGGACCGATTCCTGGTCCGGATCCGGCTCGGTTACCCGGACCGTGCGGCGGGCCTGGTCTCGGCTTCGTCGCCCTGATCTGGGCGATGCTGACCATCAGTGGAGGGACCCAGGGGCGCTCGACGGTCGACGCCGCCTTCGCGGCGACCGTCACGTTCGTCACAGCCGCCTTGCTGAGCATGGGTCTGGCGCGAGTGGTCGGTCTCCGGGACGCCGGTGAGGTCGGGGCCGAGCGCCGAACATGGATCGGCGTGGTGGTCGCCGTCGTTGCGGCGATGCTGGCCGTCGCGATGCCGCTCGCACTCGTTGTGGGCGTGCCGCTCGACCAGGCGATCCGAGGTGCGCTGGGACCCATCGGCGACCTCCTCGTCCCGGTCGTGAGCCTGCTCCTGCTGCCTTTGGCCTTGCTCGGGTCCCTCTTCGTCTTGTTCATCGATAGCCTTCGACACGGCGCACCGACCCAGTCCGGGACCCCTGATGTGACGGCAGGTCCGCTCAACATCGATTGGACGAAGGCACTCGGCCCGTCTGGTGCCGAGGGCGTCATCCTCGGCCTCGTTCCGATCGTCGTTGCGCTGGTCGTGGCCTTCCTGCTGGTCCGTCGCTTCCTGGGACAGCCGATCGCCGCGGGAGTCGACCGCGACGTCATCGAGATCCGCGTGATGGAAGGCCCGTCGGGCGGGCTGCGTCTTCACCTGCCGCGTGTCTCTGCCCCACCACGGCGTCCGACGCCACAAACCGCGAGTGAGGCCTATCTGGCAAGCCTCGATATCATCGCCGCGTCGCCGGACGTGCGCGCCTGGCCTCCGAGACGCCCGCCGAGCACGTCCGCCGACTGCGGGCGGATCCCATCGGACCCGCCATCAGGCGCCTGGCCGCCGACTACGCGCTTGTCGAATTCGGCCGCCGGGCACTGACGCCGTCAGAACAGCGCCGCGCGGTCGAACGGTGGCGGCGGGTGCGCGCCACGCGCAAGTGGGGCGAGTCGTCCGGCCGGATCGCGTCCCTGCTCGAGAACGACCGGCACTAAAGGGTCGACGGGCCCCTGGCTTCGTGAAATGAAGGGTCGAGCGACCGCACGGGTGTCAGGTCGCTCGATGTGCCGTGGCTGTGCCCGCTCTTAGCGTGTCGGCATGACCTCGACCCCCCGGTCGAAGCAGAGGATCAGGAACGGAGGCACTCAGATGGCACACGCGGGCAACCCGACCGACCTGGCGAAGCAGCCGGCGACGTCAACCAGTACCGGACTGTGGAAGACCGCATTCGCGGCGATCGTCCTCTTGGCGCTCGTCGTCGGGATGGTCATCGTCACCTCGAGCCTCGTGGCGGCGAACAAGTCCTCGGTCCTCCCGGCAGCGGATCACCGCTACGACCAGATCGAGAACGAGCGTGGCGCGGCTGCCGCGTTCACGGACCGCAGCTATGACCAGATCGAGAGCCAGCGCGGCGTCGTGACCGTCTCCGACCTCACGCTAGATCGCAGCCAGGACAGGCCCGTGCGCGCGCCCAACGCCGTCAGCCCCGAAAAGGTCGTCGGCCATCGCGGAGCGATGATCCGCCAGTAGGCACCCCGCCTCCCATCAACGAGGGCCGGTCTCCTCCCGGCCCTCGTTTTCTGTATGGTCGGGACATGCCGACCATCGCCCCATCACCTCGCCCCGGGATGGGAGCCCTGCCCCACCCAGACGGCACGTCGTTCCGGGTCTGGGCGCCCCATGCGACAGCCGTCTTCGTGACCGGCTCGTTCGACGACTGGGCCGGTGACGGGATCGCACTGGCTCGCGACGACGGTGGCTCGGCGGAGACCTGGTCGGCCGACGTCGACGGCGTGGCTCCCGGGGACGAGTATCGGTTCACGATCCGGACCGCCCACGGGGACCTGTCACGTATCGACCCGTATGCGCGCCAGGTCACGAACTCGGTCGGCAACGGCATCGTCTACGACGCGGATGCGTTCGATTGGGGCGACGATCCCATCGCGACGCCACCGTGGGACGATCTCGTGATCTACGAGATGCACGTCGGGACGTTCGCGCCGTCGGGAGACCGAGCCGGGACGTTCGACGAAGCCCGCCGGCGACTGCGCTACCTCGACCATCTCGGCGTGTCGGCCATCCAGGTGATGCCACCGTTCGAATTCGCAGGGGACATCTCGTGGGGCTACAACCCGGCGCATCTCTTCGCGATCGAGTCGACGTACGGTGGACCGGACGCGTTCAAGGCGTTCATCCGCGCTGCCCATGCCCGCGGGATCGCGGTCATCGTCGACGTCGTCTACAACCACTTCGGCCCGTCGGATCTCGACCTATGGCGGTTCGACGGTTGGGCCGAGGGCAACGGCGGCGGGATCTATTTCTACAACGACGGCCACGCGGTGACGCCATGGGGCTCCACGCGTCCCGACTACGGCAGAGGCGAGGTGCGGACGTTCCTGCGCGACAGCGCGATGACCTGGCTCGACGAATTCCGCTGCGACGGCCTCCGGTTCGACTCGACGGTGTTCATCCGAACCCAGGAGGGCTATCCGGCGCTCCCCGGCTCGGTCCCGTTGCCGGACGGCTGGTCCTTCCTGACCTGGATCAACGATGAGATCCGGGCCCGCCAACCATGGAAGATCACGATCGCCGAGGACCTCGAGGACGATCCGATGCTCACCACGCCGACCGCTGATGGCGGGGCCGGGTTCAACGCGCAGTGGGACGTCGGGTTCATCCGTCGCGTCCGGCCGCAGCTCCTGGTCGCTGACGATGCGGACCGGGACATGCACGCCATCGTCGCGGGGATCGTCGGCGAAGGTCGCGGCGGGCCGCTCAACCGGGTCATCTACACGGAGTCGCACGACGAGGTCTCCAATGGCCTCGTCCGCATCCCGGAGGCGATCGCGCCGGGGGACGCCGACAACTGGTTCGCGAAGAAGCGTGCGATGCTCGGCTCCGCGCTCGTCCTGACGTCGCCGGGCATCCCGATGCTGTTCCAGGGGCAGGAGTTGCTCGAGGACGGCTTCTTCGATGACACAGTCCCGCTCGACTGGGATAAGACGACCTCGAACCGGGGCGTCCTCGATCTCCACCGCGACCTCATCCGCCTTCGCCGGGATCGCGACGGTTTGACGCGTGGGCTGCGCGGTCCGAGCGTCGCCATCCTTCGCGCGGATCGGGTGACCAAGGTGCTGGCGATGCATCGCTGGAGGGATGGCGGCCCGCACGACGACACCATCGTCATCGCGAATTTCGCCGACCGGGCGATCGACGATCTGACCGTCGGGTTCCCTGCTCCGGGTCGCTGGACCGTGCGTTTCAACTCGGACGCGTCGTCCTATGCCGAGGAGTTCGGCAGCCACGAGGCCTTCGACCTGGTCGCGGACGGTGGACCGATGGACGGATGCGCCCAGAGCGGCATCACCTCCCTCGGACCCTACAGCGTGGTGATCTACTCACGCGAGGATTGACAGCCCAGGCTATTCTTAGACCGACAGTCGGTTTATGAATCCGGAGCGAGCGGGCGATCGTGGCACGAACGGTCAACGTCGACGAACGAACGGTCAGGCGCGACGCCTTCGTCGATGCGGCGACGAAGCGGATCCAGACCCAGGGCTACGAGCGGATGAGCATCCAGGACGTCCTCGATGACGTCGATGCCTCGCGCGGTGCGTTCTACCACTACTTCGATTCGAAGCAGGCGCTCCTCGAGGCCGTCATCGACCGGATGGGCGACGCGGCCATCGCAAGCCTCGGCGGGACATTGGACGACCCGGACCTGGCGGCCCCGGAGAAGTTCGAGCTCGTCTTCGTGTCTATCGGCAGCTACAAGGCCGCTCGCTACGACCTCGTCATGGCGATCCTCGAGGTCTGGCTGTCCGACGAGAACGCGATCGTTCGCGAGAAGTTCCGCCGGGATGTCGCCACTCGGATGACGCCGTTGCTGGCGACGATCATCCGCCAGGGCTCGGGCGAAGGGTCGATGGCGGTGGACGACCCGGAGGACACGGCTCGGATCGTCATGTCACTGGTCCTGGGTGTCAATGAACTGGCAGGTCACCTGTTCGTCGCTCATCAGGCCGGGACCGCGTCGATCGAGTCGATCGTGGCGACGTTCGGTGCCTACACCGCCGCGCTCGAGCGCATCCTGGGCCTTCCGCCCGCCTCGCTCCACCTCATCGACGAGCCGACTCTCCGCTGGTGGTTCGATCAGCCCTTGAAGGAGCACGCATGACGACCGTCATCGAGACCGAGCGACTGACGAAGTCGTACGGCGGTCACCGCGGGATCATCGATCTCGACCTGCGGGTCGAGGAGGGGGAGGCATTCGGCTTCCTCGGGCCGAACGGCGCCGGCAAGACCACGACGATCCGGACGCTGCTCGATCATATCCGGCCGACGTCGGGCCGCGCCACGGTCTTCGGTATCGACACCACGGTCGACCCGGTGGCCATCCACGGGCGCCTCGGCTATCTGCCCGGCGAATTCGTCCTGTACGACAAGCTGACCGGTGGCCAGACGATCGAGTACTTCGCCAACCTCCGCGGTGGCGTCGAGTCGGCCTATCAGTCAGCGCTGGTCGAGCGCCTCGACATCGATCCGAGTCGCAAGTTCCGCGAGTACTCGAAGGGCAACAAGCAGAAGATCGGGCTGGTCATCGCGCTCCAGCATCGGCCGGAGCTGCTCGTCCTCGACGAGCCCACGTCCGGGCTCGATCCCCTGGTCCAGCAGACGTTCTACGAGATCATCCGCGAAGCGAAGGCCGAGGGCCGGACGATCTTCCTGTCGAGTCACATCCTGTCCGAGGTCGAGAAGACCTGCGACCGGGTCGGGATCATCCGTGGCGGGCAGCTCGCCCGGGTCGGCCGAGTCGAGGACCTGCGCGATCTGGCGCATCACCGGGTCGAGATCGTGTTCAAGGGCGAAGTCCCGCGGGCCGCGTTCGAGACGCTGCCCGGTGTCGCTGACGTACGGGTTGATGACCACACGATGCACTTGCGCGTGAGCGGGTCGATCGGCCCGGTCATCCGGGCCGCGGCGGCATACGAGCTTGCCGACTTCGTGAGCCGCGAGCCGTCACTCGAGGAGACGTTCCTCGCCGAGTACGCGCGCTCGCCGGTGGAGGCCGCCTGACGTGACCGCGGCCACCACGATCCAGCCCTCATGGCTCAGCCGCCTCTATGGCCTGGGCAGCGTCTTTGCCAAGACGATGCGGGACTCGCGCCGGGCCACCGTCGCCGTTGCGGTGGTCATGAGCGTGCTCCTCATCGCCGTCACGAAGGCCGTCTCGTCCGAATTCGACACCCCGGCCTCACGCGATGGGCTCGCGGCGCTCATCCGGTCCGTGCCACCGATCCTGGCGGGCCTGGCCGGGAAGCCGGTCAACATCGAGACCCTCGGCGGGTACGTCAACTACAAATACGGGACGTTCTTCCCGATCGTCATCAGCCTGTGGTCGATCCTCGCGCTGTCCGGGACCCTCGCGTCGGAGGCACAGCGCGGCAGTCTCGACTTCGTGGCCGCCGAGTCCCTGACCCGCCGACGCATCGCGATCGAGAAGCTGTTGGGGCACGTCGTGCCGCTGACGATCGCGGTCGCCGTCATCTTCCTGTCCACGGCGTTCGTCGGCAGCCAGTTCGCGGTCCTGCCCGGTGACGAGATCAGCGTCGGGATGGCTGCGGCGTATGCCATCTGGCTCGAATTGCTCGCGCTCGCTGCAGGGACCATGGCGTTCGCGGTCGCTCCGTTCCTCGGGCGTGGAGCCGCGGTCGGCATCGCCGGCGCGTTCATGTTCGCGGGGTTCTTTCTCAACGGATATCGCGAGGCCATCCCGGCCCTCGACCCCTTCGCCAACCTGACCTGGTTCGGTTGGACGAGCGACCACCTGCCGCTGGCCGGTCAGGTTGACTGGGCTCCGCTCGGGCTCGTGGCGCTGGTCGTCGTCGTCTTCGCTGCCATCGGCGTCGAGGCCTTCGCACGGCGCGACCTGGGCGCCACGAGCGCCATCCCGACCCCATCCCTCCCCCATGCC
>Ga0209068_10000548_pt1 | contig 20297 bp, 16 predicted proteins | sample ColStrG_CSR_2012_FD_187200 | JGI IMG/M metagenome (GOLD analysis project Ga0209068, IMG submission 187200) | Freshwater sediment microbial communities in response to fracking from Pennsylvania, USA - Cold Stream Run_MetaG_CSR_2012 (SPAdes)... | ecosystem: Environmental > Aquatic > Freshwater >... | reverse complement strand
GCATCGTAGATGGCGCTCGGCGCGACCGTCCTCGAGGTCAGGGCCAGGATGAGGATCGGAATGGCGGCGGGATTCGATTTTCGGAAGGATGGCGTCGACTGCAGGTCGCCCGGCAGATCGGCGACCGCCGCATTGATGGCGCCCTGGACATCGCGTGCGGCGCTGTCGATATTGCGCGTGAGGTCGAACTGGATCGAGATCCGGGCGAGCCCGAGCGAGCTGCGCGAGGTGAGCTCGGTGACACCGGGAATTTCGCCGAGGCGACGCTCGAGCGGCGCCGCGACGGTGGCCGCCATGGTCTCCGGATCGGCGCCCGGCCGGTTCGCGCTGACCGTGATGGTGGGAAAATCCACGGTCGGCATGCTGGAGACCGGCAGGAACTGGTAGGCGACCGCGCCCACCAGGAACAATCCGATGGCGATGAGCGTGGTGCCGATCGGCCGCCTGATGAAGGGTTCCGAGAAGTTCATCGCAGCTACTCCGCCGGCCGCTGCGAGGGCTCGGGCGCAATCGGCAGGTCGAGCTCGCCCTGCGCCAATTCCGGCGGCGTGCCGCTCAACCACGCCCGCAAGCGCTCCATCTGCAGATAGATGACCGGGGTCGTGTAGAGCGTGAGCAACTGGCTCAGCAACAGGCCGCCCACGATGGTGATGCCGAGCGGATTGCGCAGCTCGGAACCGGTGCCGCCTTCGAGCGCCAGCGGCAGCGCGCCGAACAGGGCCGCAAGCGTCGTCATCATGATCGGCCGGAACCGCAGCAACGAGGCCTGCATGATGGAGTCGCGCGGCGACAGGCCCTGCACTCGCTCGGCCTCGAGCGCGAAGTCGATCATCATGATCGCGTTCTTCTTCACGATGCCCATCAGCAGCACGATGCCGATGAGGGCGACGACCGAAAGATCATAGCCGTACAGCATCAGTGCGAGCAGCGCTCCCACGCCCGCCGACGGCAACGTGGATAGAATGGTCAGCGGATGGATGAAGCTCTCGTAGAGGACGCCGAGCACGATGTAGATGGTCACTGCGGCCGCCAGGATGAGCCACGGCTCGCCGGCCAGCGACTTGCCGAATTCGGCCGCATCACCCGAATAGCTGCCGATCACCGAGGTCGGAACCCCGATCTCCTGCTCGGCCGCCGAGATCACCGCCACCGCGTCGCTGAGCGCGGCATTCGGCGCCAGGTTGAAGCTGATGGTGACCGCCGGAAACTGCTCCTGGTGGGAGATCACCAGCGGGGCCGTGGTGTATTTGAACTGCGCAATGGCGCTCAACGGCACCTGCGCGGCGCCTTCGGTCGTGAGCAGCTGGGTGGGTGAGTTGCCCGCCGTCAAGGACGTCTGGGCGGCGGCCGCCTGGGTGCCGGAGGCCGGGACATAGAGCTTCGACAGCGAGTTCGGATCGCTCTGGTATTGTGCCGTCGCCTCCAGAATGACGCGGTACTGGTTGGCCTGGCCGTAGATCGTGGAGATTTGGCGCTGCCCGAAGGCGTCGTTCAAGGTATCGACGACCGTCTGCATCGATACCCCGAGCCGTCCGGCGGTCGGGCGGTCGACCTGAACCATCATGCGCAGCCCATCATTCTGCGCATCGGAGGCGACATCGAGCAGGACCGGCGAAGATTGCAGGCTGGCGGCGAGGCGCCCCGCCCAATCGCCGACTTCGTCCGAATTGGTTCCGGTCAGCGTGTATTGGAACTGTGCGCGGCTGGTGCGGGTCGAAATCTGGATGTCCTGCACGGGCTGGAAATACACCACCGTGCCCGGGACCTTGCGGACTTGGCTCTTCAGCCGGTCGATGATGGCCGAGACTGTGGCGACGCGCTGGTCGCGCGCCCGCAGCGTGATCGCGAGCCGGCCCGCATTCGGCGTGGCATTGAGCGGCGTGACCCCGATCACGGCGACCACCCCGGTGACGTCCGGGTCCTTGCGGATCACGCGCTCGATCTCGCCGCTCAGCCGCTGCATTTCGGTGAACGATACGTCCTGTCCGCCTTCGAGCACGGCGTAGACGAGGCCGGTGTCCTGCAGCGGCAAAAATCCTTTCGGTATGATGACGTAGAGCCAGATGGTGGCGGCGAACGTCGCCAGCGTGAGCATGAGGGTGAGGAATTCGTGGCCCAGGACCCATTCGAGGCTGCGCCGGTAGACGTCGACCGTCGAATCCACCGCGCGGTGGAATCCGCGCGTGATGGAATTCCCGGCGGCTTCGGCCTGGTGCCGCAGCAGGCGACTGCACATCATCGGGGTCAGGGTCAGCGACACTACCGCCGAGGTCACCACCGCGATGGTGAGCGTCAACGCGAATTCGCGGAACATGCGGCCCACGATGCCGGTCATGAACAGGAGCGGAATGAACACGGCGATCAGGGAGAGGGTCAGCGAGATCACCGTGAAGCCGATCTCGCGCGCGCCCTCCAGCGCCGCCTCGAACGGCCCTTCGCCTTCCTCCAGGTGGCGGACGATGTTCTCGATCATCACGATCGCATCGTCGACCACGAAGCCGGTCCCGATGGTCAGCGCCATCAGCGACAGGTTGTCGAGGCTGAAGCCGCAGAACCACATGACCCCGAACGTCGCGATCAGCGATAGCGGCAAGGCGACGCCCGCGATGATGGTGGCGCGGATCGTGCGCAGGAAGACGAACACCACCATCACGACCAGGGCGATGCTCAGGATCAGCGTGATTTGGACGTCCCGGATGGAGGCCCGGATCGTGGTGGTGCTGTCGTGCACGACCGTCAGGCTGGCGCCGGCCGGGACCGCGCGCTGCAGCCGCGGCAACTCCTTTTGGATGCCCTGGACGGTGGCGATCACGTTGGCGCCGGGCTGGCGCTGGATGTCGACGATGACGGCGGGCATGCCCTGATACCAGCCGCCGACCTTGGTGTTCTCCAAACCGTCGACCACGTCGGCCACGTCCTTGATGAACACCGGAGCCTGATTGCGATAGGTCACCACCACGTCGCGGTAGGCGCTGGCGGCGGAGATCTGATCGTTGGCCGCGATCGTGTAGGATTGGTGCGCGCCGTCGAGCGAGCCCTTGGCGCCCGCCACATTGGCGCCGACGATCACGTTGCGCAGGTCCTCCATCGAGATTCCGTAGTTGGCCAACCGTGCCAAATCGGCCTGGATCCGGACCGCCGGCCGCAAATTTCCCTCCACCGTGACCCGCCCCACGCCGCTGAGCTCGCTCAGCCGCTGCGCCAGCAGGCTGTCGGCGAGATCGCTGAGCTGCCGCATCGAGATGGTGTTGGAGGTGAGCGCCAAGGTCACGATCGGGGCGTCGGCCGGGTTGACCTTGGAATAGTTCGGCGGATACGGCAGCGTCCGCGGCAGCGTCGAGCCGGCCGCATTGATGCCGGCCTGCACGTCCTGCGCGGCGGAATCGATGTCGCGGCTGAGATCGAACTGCAGCGTGATCTGGCTGATCCCGAACGAGCTCGACGAGGTCATGGTGGTGAGCGATGGAATGAGCCCGAACTGCCGCTCGAGCGGCGCGGTCACCAGCGACGCCATGATGTCGGGACTGGCGCCGGGAAGCTGGGTGGTGACCTGGATGGTCGGGAAATCGACCTGCGGCAGCGATGCGATCGGCAGCCAGAAATAACCGAGCATGCCGCCCAGCATGACCGCAATGCCGAGCAGTGAGGTCGCGATCGGACGATGAATGAAGGGCGAGGATACGCTCATGGCGTGGCGCTTGGCGCGGCGCCCGGCGAACCCCCGGCGCCTTGCGCTCCGGCGCCTTGCGCTCCGGCGCCCGGCGCTTCGGCAACCGGCGCTCCGGCACCTTGCGCGCGCTGTCCTTGTCCCTTGCCTTTGGGATCGCCCTTGCCCTTGGGGCCGCTGCCGTCGCGGCGCGCGGGCGATTGCGACGGATCGGCGGACACCTGGCCGGCCTCCTCGGCGCTCGTCACCTCGACCTTGGTGCCGTCCGCGAGCCGCCCGAACCCGGTGGTGACGACGCGTTCCTGCGCCATCAGGCCGCTGGCGATCACCGCCTGGAGATCGTTTTGTTGCTGCACCATGACGGGGCGCACCGCGACGGCGTTGTCCTCCTTGACGACGTAGACGAATGTGCCGTCGGGCCCGCGCTGAACCGCCGCGGTCGGGACCACGACGACTTGGTGCAGCGTGTTGATCAGAACCCGTACGTTGACGAACTGTCCCGGCCAAAGCTGGACCTTGGCATTGGGGAATTCGCCTTTGAGCTGGACGGTGCCGGTGGTCTGGTCGACCTGATTGTTGATGACCACCACCTTGCCGCTGTCGATCGCCGCAGTGCCGTCGGCGGCGATCGCCTGCACCGGCAATTGCCCCGCCGCCATGCCCTTGTTGAGATCGGGAAGCACCTGCTGCGGCAGGTTGAACAGGACCGCGATCGGCTTGATCTGGGTGATGACCACGAGGCCCGTCGTGTCGGACGCATGCACGATGTTGCCCTCGTCGACCAGACGGATACCTGTCAGCCCGGTGATCGGCGCCACCACGTCCGTGTAGTCGAGGGTCGCCTTGACGTTGTTGATCGAAGCCTGGTCGGACTGCGTCTGCGCCGTCAGCTGATCGACCGTCGCCTTCTGGGTGTCGACCTGCTGCTTCTGCACCGCATTGCTGGCGAGCAGCCTGGTATAGCGCTCGAGATCGAGCTTGGCATTGGCGAGCAACGCTTCATCCTGCGCCTTCTTGGCGACCGCAATATCGTATTGGGCCTGGTAGAGAGTCGGATCGATCTTGGCGATGACGGACCCTTGCTCGACCTCCTGTCCTTCCTTGAAGGCGATCTTCATCAGCTTGCCGTCGACCTGCGAGCGCACCGTGACCGTGTTGAGGGCCTTGGCGGTGCCGACGCCGTCCAGATAAACCGGCACGTCGGCGAGGCGGGCCGCGATGGCCAGCACCGGAACGGTGTCGTTGGCATTGCCGCCGCCGCGCCGGAACCCCGGTCGGTTCGCCTGCTTCTGCTGTTGCTGCGACGGCTGCCCGGGGCCGTAATACCAATAGGCGGCCCCGCCCAGGACGGCGAGGCATATGACGATCGCAATGCGTCGCAATGCCCGCATCATGGCCGGCATCCGGTCGCTGGCCAGCTCCGAAAATCGGCCGGCCGGCCGGGAGCGCTCGATCCCGCCAACCCGTCCATGCCATCGCGCGTGAGATTCATGAGTGGCCTTCGATGCCCATCGACACCCGTGTCCCGACGAGCATCAAAACGGCGCGCTCGCCCGGCTGGCGGCGACCCGACAGCAAATTATCAAACCAGGCCCTGCGAACCACTTAAATAAATATAATGTTGGCGGGCTCGACGGCGGCCGGCGGGTCCGCGCGACGACTCGTCACCGGGCAGAATTTGCACCCGTATGGACGAAAATACTCCGGTGCAATCAATGGCTTGAAGGCACCCATGGGGGCACGGGACGGCGCCGCGAATGGCGGCGCGTTGCTCTGGCCTCCAAATGGGCGGGCTGGTACAGGGGGTGGCGATCTCAAGCGGGGCGGGCCGGGGCGATGTCGAGTGAAGAGCCAAGTCCTGCGCGGCCGTTGCGGCCGGCGTGGCGCAAGCCCCGGCTCGAGCACGTCGTGATGGGCGGCGCCGTCGTGGCGCTGGTGATCCTGGTGGTGCTGCCGCTCATGTCGCTGCTGCTCGGCAGCGTTCGCGGCGAGCAGGGCCTGAGCCTCGATCATTTCGCCGAGGTGCTGACCGGCCGGCTCTACGTCACGGCGCTCAAGAACTCGCTCATGCTCGGCGCCTGGACCAGTCTGTTCAGCACGATCATCGGGCTCACCTTGGCGTGGGCGGTGAGCCGCACCGACGTGCCGGCCAAGCCCTTGCTGCAGCTCACCGCCACGCTCTCCTATCTGTCGCCGCCGTTCCTGACCGCGATCGCCTTCACCTATCTGTTCAGCCCGAATGCCGGCATCCTCAATGTCCTCATGCGTGACGTCGTGGGACTGCCTTGGCTCACCTTCAATATCTTTTCCATGCCGGGCCTGGTCCTGGTCACCGTGATGCACACCTTTCCGTTCGTCTATCTGCTGGCCGCGAGCGCGCTGCAATCGGTCGATGCCTCCTACGAGGAAGCCGCTCAGATCCTCGGCGCCGGCAAGCTGCGCACCGCGTTCGCGATCACGGCGCCGCTGGTGGCGCCTGCGGTTCTCTCCGGAGCGCTGCTCGGCTTCGTCAATGCCATCGCGCTGTTCGGCTCGCAGGCGATCATCGGCCTGCCCGGCCGTATCGTGACCTTGCCCACCCGCATCTATGCGCTGTTCGATTACCCGCCCGAATACGGCTTGGCCTCCGCGCTGTCGCTCGTCTTCGTGCTCATCACCATCGTGGCGCTTTATCTGCAGCGCGCATTCCTGGCGCGGCGCTCCTATGTCACGCTCGCCGGCAAGGGCTCGCGCCTGCAATTGGTGCGGCTCGGCAAGATGCGCTTCGTCCTGCTCGGCTTCGGCGTCGTCATCTTCATCGTGTCGATTGTCGCCCCCTTTTCGACCCTGATCGCCGTCTCGTTCTCGAAATCCTGGGGCCTCGATTTCTGGAAGGGCCTGACGTTCGCCAACTACAAGTTCATCCTGTTCGACTACGACGTCACGCGCCGGGCGATCCTCAACAGCCTCCTGCTCGCCACCCTGGCGGCGACCATCGCGGTGCTGCTCGGTGCGGTGATCGGCTGGATCGACTTGCGCACCAAGATCCCCGGACGCCGCCTGCTCGACTATTTCGCGCTCATCCCGCTCGGGCTTCCGGGCATCGTGGTGGCGGTGGCCTTGATCCAGTTCTGGCTCGCCATGCCGGTTGCGCTCTACGGCACGCTCGCCATCCTGCTGCTCGCCTATGTGGGGCGCTACATTCCGCTCGGGGTGCGCGCCGCCAATGCGGCGCTGCGCCAGATCGATCCTTCGCTGGAGGAGAGCGCCCAGATTCTCGGCGCCTCGTGGTTGACCACCATGCGGGAGGTGACGCTGCCGCTGATCCGGCCCGGATTGTTCGCCGGCTGGCTGTTGGTGTTCGTGCCGGTCATTCAGGAGCTGAGCGCGTCGATCCTACTGTTCTCGTCGAGCTCCATTACGCTCGCGGTGGCAATCTACAATCTCTACGAAACCGGATACATCGAGCCGGTCGCCGCGCTCGCCATGATCAACATGGTCATCATCGGTGCGGCGATTTGGCTCGCCACCAAGGTCGGCGGCAGCCGTATCCTGGGGCGCGGCGATGCCGCCCAAGATGCGGCACACGGGGCAGGGACATAGATGGCCGGGATCACGATCCGCGGATTGTCGAAGCGCTTCGGCGCGCGCGACGGCGAGCTCGCCGCCGTGGCCGATCTCGAGCTCGACATCAAGGACAACCAATTCGTCACCTTGCTCGGCCCCTCGGGTTGCGGCAAGACCACGACGCTTCGCCTCATCGCCGGCTACATCACGCCCGACTCGGGCACCATCGAGGTCGCCGGCCGGCTCCTGTCGTCACCGCAAGCCGTGGTGTCGCCGGCGGAGCGCGGCATGGGCATGGTGTTCCAGAATTACGCGGTGTGGCCGCACAAGACCGTGTTCGAGAACGTGGTCTTCGGCCTCAGGCTGCGCAAGCTTCCGTCGTCCGCGGCGCGCCAGAAGGTCGCCGACATGCTGGCGCTGGTGAACCTCGGCGGGCTCGAAGGGCGCTATCCGGGCGAGCTGTCGGGCGGGCAACAGCAGCGCGTGGCACTGGCGCGCTCGCTCGTGGTCGAGCCCGACATCCTGCTGCTCGACGAGCCCCTGTCCAATCTCGATGCCAAGCTGCGCGAGCGGATGCGCACCGAGCTCAAGCAGCTCCAGCGTCGCACCGGCATCACCTTCGTATATGTCACCCACGATCAGGCCGAGGCGCTCGCGCTGTCGGATCAGGTGGCGGTGATCAGCGGCGGGCGGTTGCAGCAATACGGCACGCCGTTCGAGGTCTATGCGCATCCGGCCAACCGCATGGTGGCGGATTTCATGGGCCTGGTGAACCTGGTGCCGGGCCGGGTTCGCGACATGAAGAACGGCGTTGCCAATGTCGAGCTCACGCCCGATCTCACGCTCGGCATCGCCAAGGTGGACGGCCTCTCGGTGGGCGAGCGGGTGGATGTGGCCATTCGTCCGGAAAACATCCGCCTGGCGACGCCGCCGGAGCCGGCCACGGAAACGCTCGCCAAGGTCGCGCTCGCCAAGGTGACCAGCCACGTCTTCCTGGGCAATCTCAGCGAGTACGAGGTCACGCTGCCGTCAGGCTCGGTGTTGCGGGTGCAGACGCACCCGCTGCAGCAATTCACGGTCGGTGAACCGGTGGCGTTCGAGATCGACGCGACCCAATGCAGCGCTTTCCCGCGCATCCGCGGCGAGCGCACGCCGGAGTGACTTCTTTGATGACCTTTATGGGCTGGGCGCGGGCGACCGTTGCCAGCTGACGACGCTCACGCCGCTTGCCGCATCGAGCACCTGCGGCGGGCGGGGCGCGAGGCCGTGATCGGCCAGCACTTGCTCGGGTGACTGCTGCGGCACCTGTGGAAACACCGGCCGCCCGTCAGGCAGGCGAACGCCCGGCGCCCGCGTCAGGTGGAAAACATCGTAGCGGGGCAGGAACATTCCGAACACATCGGTGCCGCCGATGACCGCGAGACTGCCGTCCGGGCTCCCGAGCGCCGCCCAGGCTTCCTCGAACGACGCGCCGCCCGGATTCCAGAGCAGCGCCTTTTCGTTCGACGGATCGGCCGCCAGCGCGGGAACTTGCCGGGTCACGATCAGCCGTCGGCGCAAATGCGAATGCGGCTGCTGCTCATGGGAGTGCCGGCCATGCACGACCGCGTCGACGCCATCGAGCCCGTGCTCGAAGAAGCGTTGATCGGCCTCGAACTTGAGCTCAGCCGGCATGATGCCTGCGGCATTCGCCAGCATGCCGTCGGCGGACACGATGGCATATCCTTCGATGCGGCGGGGACGAGTCATGGAGCGAAGATCCGAGAACGCACGGGCCGCTATGGATGGACGGCGCCGCGCAAGTTGATGGCGTGCAGGAACTCTTGCCGGGTCTCCACGCGCTTGCGGAATACGCCCAGCATTTGGCTCGTCACCATCGTGACGCTCGACTTGTGCACGCCGCGGGTGGTCATGCATTGGTGCGCCGCTTCGATGACGACCGCGACCCCAAACGGCTTGAGCACGCTGTCCAGGCAAGACGCGATTTCTGCGGTCATCTTTTCCTGGATCTGGAGGCGCCGGGCATAGACATCGACCAGTCTCGCGAGCTTTGAAATCCCGACCACGCGGTTGCGCGGAATATATCCGATATGGGCGCGGCCGATGATCGGAGCCAGGTGGTGCTCGCAGTGGGATTCGAACGCTATGTCCCGCAGCACCACCATCTCGTCATAGCCGGCGACTTCGTCGAAGGTCCGGCTGAGATAGTCGCGCGGTTCCTCCGTGTAGCCGGAGAACCACTCTTCGTAGGCGCGGGCGACGCGGGCGGGCGTTCCCAACAAGCCCTGGCGATTGGGGTTGTCGCCCGCCCAGCGAATGAGGGTGCGCACCGCATCTTCGGCGTCGGAGCGGGATGGCCGATCGGTGGCCGGTGCGCGGGCCGCCGTCTTGTTCTCGTTCTTGGCCTTGGCGCTCTGCCCGATTGCGACAATTTTACCCATTATGTTCCTCTCGGTCCGGCTCCTGCGCGGAAGCCGGATGCTTCTACGCCGATTCCCGCGGCTCATGAAGCATATCCTGAATGCATGCCGGCCATGATCTGGTCGACGGCCAAGGGCATTTGCGATTGCAATGGAGCAGCCGCCGCCGGCGAATTTCATGAATCGACAGGGAACCGATGACGCGGGGTTTCGTTTGTCATCGGGGCGTCAAGCCTGCGGAGCGAGAATCCCGGGGCACCCCGTGCTTTGGGGCACAGCTGTGGATTGTCCGCGCAACCTGAGTGAGGAAAATACCGATGCCGTTCAGCCTTCCTGATCTGCCGTATGCCTATGACGCGCTGGCGCCCTTCATGTCGCGCGAGACGCTCGAATTCCACCACGACAAGCACCACAAAGCCTATGTCGACACCGGCAACAAGCTGCTGCAGGGCAGCGAGTGGGAAGGCAAGCCGCTCGAAGAGGTGGTGAAGGGATCGTTCGGCAAGAATGCCGCGCTCTTCAACAATTCCGGGCAGCATTACAACCACATCCATTTCTGGAAATGGATGAAGCCGGGCGGTGGCGGCAAGATGCCCGGCAAGCTTGAGGAACGGATCGTCGCCGACCTCGGCTCGCTCGACAAGATGAAGGAAGACTTCACCCAGGCCGGCGTCGGCCAGTTCGGCTCAGGCTGGTGCTGGCTCGCCGTGAAGGACGGCAAGGTCGTCGTCATGAAGACGCCGAATGGCGAAAATCCCCTGGTGCACGGCGCTGAGCCGATCCTCGGCTGCGACGTGTGGGAGCACGCCTACTATGTCGACTACCGCAACCGGCGGCCCGACTATCTCAAGGCGTTCCTGGACCATCTGGTCAACTGGGAGCACGTCGCGCGGATGCTCGATGACGCCGAGAAATCCAAGTCGGGGTCGCACATGGCGGCATGAGGCGCCGCGTGCGCGACTTCTTCTTCAGCCCAATTCTCTTCAGCCCGATGAGGTGCCGTCGTGAACAACAAGGTCCAAGAGCTCAAGAAGGGCCGGGTCGCCCCCGCACTCGATACCCCGACCGATCTGCCGCCGGAGGCCGTGCGGGCTCTGTCGGAGTCGCTCAACGCCATCCTGGCCGACACCCTGGCGCTCTACATAAAGACCAAGAACTTTCATTGGCACATCAGCGGGCCGCATTTCCGCAGCTATCATCTGTTGCTCGACGAGCAGTCGCAACAAATCCTGGCGACCGTGGACGAGCTGGCCGAGCGCGTACGAAAGATCGGCGGCACCACCCTGCGCTCGATCGGACAGATCGCCAGGCTGATGCGCATCCGCGACAATGACGAGGATTTCGTGCCTCCGCTCGACATGCTGAGCGAGCTCATGGCCGACAACAAGGCCACGATCCAGACCATGCGGGCGGCTCACAAGCTCGCCGACAAGCACGAGGACGTCGCAACCGCAAGCCTGCTCGAGCAATTCATCGACGGTGCCGAAAAGCGGACCTGGTTTCTGTTCGAGGCCAGCCGCGGCGCGGACCGGTCCGGACATTGAGGGTGAGCAAATGAATTCCCTGCACCAAGGTGAAATGCCGATCGTGAAATCCACCGATGCCGTCCGCGCCGGCGTCACCGGACATCAGGTTCGGTACGTTCTGGGCTTTGGGCTTGCGGGCATTGTTCTCGCGTTTCTTGTCTTGGGCGTTTATTTTGGCGTGGGGGGCCGCTAATATTCTTCTTGCTTCTTGCCGCCGAGTGAGACCGGCAGGACACCCGAGAGCATGCCCCGCAACGGGAACGTCCGTCGCCGCAGCCATGACCAATTCCGTCGGTTTCCCATTTGGGCTGCATTTCCGCAGAGCCCCATTTCTGGCTTGCGCGGCCTTCCTGGTGCTGAGCACGACCGCCGCACTCGCCGCCGAAAATCCGACCGGTGGCCCCTCGGAAGTCATCTTCCTCGCCGAGCTCGTCGTCCTGATATTGGTCGGTCGCCTGCTGGGCGAGGCCATGCAGCGCATCGGCCAGCCATCCGTCATGGGACAGCTGCTCGGCGGCATTCTGCTTGGTCCTTCGCTATTCGGCTGGCTGTGGCCGGACGCCCAGCATTGGCTCTTTCCTGCCGCCAAAGAGCAGAAGAGCATGATCGATGCGGTGTCCCAGTTCGGCATCCTCTTGCTGCTGCTGCTGACCGGGATGGAGACCGATCTCAAGCTGGTGCGGAAGGTTCGCCGCGCCGCCGCCAGCATTTCGTTGACCGGGGTTGCGGTGCCGTTCGCCTGCGGCGTCACGCTCGGCCTGTTCTTGCCGGAATCGCTGCTGCCGGATCCCGGCAAACGCCTGTTGACCTCGCTGTTCCTCGGCATTGCCTTGTCGATCTCTTCGATCAAGATCGTGGCGGCGATCGTGCGCGAGATGAATTTCACGCGTCGCAATCTCGGGCAGGTGATCGTGGCGTCCGCCATCATGGAAGACACGATCGGCTGGATCATCATCGCCATCACGTTCGGGCTCGCCGAGGCGGGCACCATCAATGTCGCCAACGTCGCCATCAGCGTGCTGGGGACGGCGATTTTTTTGGCCTTGAGCTTCACGATCGGGCGCCCGATCGTGTTCTATCTGATCCGATGGGCCAACGATAACTTCAAGAGCGAATTCCCGGTGATCACCACCATCCTGGTGATCATGGGCGGCATGGCGCTGACGACGCATCTCATCGGCGTTCACACGGTGCTCGGCGCCTTCATTGCCGGTGTTTTGATCGGTGAGTCCCCGATTCTCACCAAGCATATCGACGAGCAGCTGCGCGGCCTGATCCTGGCGTTCTTCATGCCGGTCTTCTTCGGCATGGCGGGGCTGAGCGCCGATCTCACGATTTTGCGGGACCCGCAGCTGTTGCTCTTGGCACTGGGCCTGATCGCGATCGCGAGCATCGGCAAGTTCGCCGGGGCGTTTGCCGGGGGCGCGATCGGCGGGCTGACGCGGGCCGAGGCCCTCGCGCTCGCCTGCGGCATGAACGCGCGCGGCTCGACCGAGGTGATCGTCGCCGCCATCGGTCTGTCGATGGGGGCGCTCACGCAAAATCTCTTTACGATGATCGTCGCCATGGCGTTCGTCACCACCATGGGCATGCCGCCGATGCTGCGCTGGAGCCTGGCGCGGGTCCCGCTCGGCAAGGCCGAACGGGAGCGGTTGGAGCGCGAGGAGTTCGAGGCCAAGGGGTTCGTTTCAAACCTGGAACGATTGCTGCTGGTGGTGGACGAGAGCCCGAACGGCAAGTTCACCGCTCACATCGCGGGCCTGATCGCGAGCCGCCGAGGCTTGCCGACCACCGTCCTGCCCAAGGGCCTGCCCGAGCCCAGCGGCAGGGAGAAATCCAGGCCGCGCGCCGAGCCGGACACCGCGGTGGACACCACCGCCGAGCAGGCCCTGAAGGCGGCGGCCGAGGAGGTCAAGAAGACCGTGCCGAAGGCAGACGAGCCGGCGCCGGTTCACGTGACGATCCGCAAGCCCTCGGAGAACACGATCAAGGAAACGATCACGAGCGAGGCCAAGAAGGGCTACGACCTTTTGTTCATTGGCCTGAAAAGCACCAAGACAAGAAGCGGCGCATTCAATCCGGAAATCGCCGGCATGGCGGTGGCCTTCGAGGGACCGCTGGCGATCGTGATGGGACAGGGCGATCATCTGAAAGCGCCGGATCAAGGCCGCTTCGACATCCTGGTTCCGGTTGCCGGGACCGACATCTCGCGCCGCGCCGCCGAGGTCGCCATCGCGCTCGCCCGCGCCTGCGAATGTCCCATGACCGCGCTCTACGTCGCCAATACGGGCGCCAGCGCCAAGCGCCGGGGCAGCCCGCGCGAGCGCCGCCACGAGCAGGCGATCCTGAAAGAAATCGTCCAGATGGCCGATCGCTACGATGTGGCGGTGAAAACCGCCGTGCGCTCCGACGTCGCGCCCGATGAGGCCATCCTGGCGCAGGCCAAAAAAGGCGGCCACGACCTGATCATCATGGGGGTGCAGCGCCGGCCGGGCGACAAGCTGTTCTTCGGCGATACGGCCGCGGCCGTGTTCGAGAAATCGCCGGGCTCGGTTTTGTTCCTCTCGAGCTAGCGTTGTGATTCTGAGGCCTTACCCATCGGGCGCCTCTTGGGATACAATTCCGCCGTGCCGCCATCAGAATCGACACGACAAAGGAGGAAGCTCATGAAGATTTCCAGCTCTGGACGTCTCGCGATCGGCGTGTCCCTTTTGCTGCTCGGCGCTTGCGCATCGGCAAGCGCGCAGACCTCGCAGACAAAGGGCTACCACCTGCTCAAGACGATCTCGGTGCCGACCGCCCCAGGGACGCGCGAGTATTTCGACTACCTGTACGTGGATGCCGATGCGCGCCGCGTCTACGTCACGCAGGGGACGGAAGTGGACGTGCTCAATGCCGACGACTTCTCGCTGGTGGGCAAGATCAGCGGCTTCAAGCAAAACCACGCCGTCGTCATCGTCAAGGAGCTCGGCAAAGGCTTCATCACCGATGGCGAGGCCAAGAAGGTGGTCTCCTTCGACCCCAGCACCTTGAAGATCACGGGCGAGGTGGTAACAGATCAGGAGGATACCGACGCGCTGGTCTACGATCCGGCCTCGAAGTACCTGTTCTCCATCAACGGCAACAGCGGCAACACATCGGTCATCGATCCGGTGAAAATGACCGTGGTCAAGTTGATGGACTTGGGCGGCGCCGCGGAATTCGGCGTCGTCGATGGAAAGGGCTTGCTGTTCGACAACAACGAAGCCAAGAACGATATCGTGGTCATCGATACGCGCTCGCTCGAGATCAAGTCGCGATGGCCGACCGCGCCGGCCGGAACCGTCACTGCTCTGGCGGCGGATTTCAAGAACAACCGGCTGTTCACGGCGGGTCGCAAGCCGCAATTCGCGGTCATGATGGACGCGACCAGCGGCAAGGTCCTGCAATCGTTCCCCATCAGCGCCGGGGTGGACGCCGGCGCCTTCGATCCTGAGACCGGCCTGGTGTTCTTCTCGACTCGGGACGGCATGGTGCATATTTTTCACGAAGATTCGCCCGACAAGCTGAGCGAGGTCCAGACGCTCAAGACCGAATATGGGGCCAAGACCATGGCCATCGATCCGAAGACCCACAACATATTCCTGAGCACATCGGATTTCGATCCGCCCGCAGCTCCGACCGAAAAGCAACCCAATCCGCTTCCGCGGGCGAAGCAGGCAAACTTCCGGGTGCTGGTCTACGCGCCTTGATTTCGCCAGGTAGGCGCCGGCTGCCCGCTTGACTTGATCCGGAGCCCGGCTTGGTTCAGCCGGGCTCCAAGCCCTTCGATTTGAAAGCCGGCGCGGCGCTCGGCGCGGTGAGGAACTTGACCCAAGCATTGGCGGCGTCGACCTGCTTGGCGCCGACCTGGATGCCGCTCGAAAAAGTCGTGATCTGCTGGATGTCGGCCGGCAGCGGACCCACATAGTCGACGCCCGCGAAGTGCGACATCTCGCTCACCTGCTGCACGCCGATCTCGGCCTCGCCGCTCGCCACGATGCTGCCGACGAAAATGCCGGTCGGGGTCTGCTTGAGCTTCGGCTTGATCTGATCGGCAATTCCCAGGCGCTGGAACAGGCCGGTCACGTAGACCCCGCTCGGGCCGGTGGAATAGCCGATCGACTTGGCGGCCAGCAGCGTCTTCTTAAAGGCCTCGGTGGTGCTGATGTCGGGCTTCGGCGCGCCGGCCCGCACCCCTACCCCCACGCCTGATTTCGCGATATCGACGCGGCTGCCCGGCACGATCGTGCCGGACTTGATGAAGTCGTCGATCGCGGGGCCTGCCATGACGATGAGGTCGTAGGTCTCGCCGGCCGCAATTCGCTTCTGCAGGTCGAGCGTGCCGGTGAAGATGGTGGTGACCTTGTGCCCGGACGCCTTCTCGAATTGCGGCACCAGTTCGCGATACGCTTCCTCGGGGGCCTGCGTGGAAAGAACCTTGATCTCGACCGCTCCGGCGATGCCGGGAGGCAAGAGCGCGCTCACGGCCGCTAGGCTCATGGCTGCGATGATGATGCCGGATTTCATGATGGTGCTCCCATGACGCATTTCAATGTTGCGGGCAGTGTAGCGGATCGCCGCACGGCCCGACAGGCGCCTCCTTGACACGGGCCGCCCAGCCGCATTTGTAGGATGGGTAGAGCTCTTGCGAAACCCGTCAACGGCGGCCGATGGGTTTCGCAAGAGCTCTACCCATCCTACAGAATCGTCTGGTTCGGAGGCCAAGCATGAACAAGCCCGTTACGCCGCCCGGTGCGATCCGCGGCGAGGAGCATTGGGTCCAGAAGGGCGATGTCCGCCTGTTCCTGTTCGAGAAATATGCCGGTGACCCTTCCGGGGCGGCCGGTACCATCCTGTTCGTGCACGGCTCCTCCATGGCGTCGCAGCCGACCTTCGACCTGCACGTGCCGGGGCGGCCGGACAGCTCGGTGATGGATTGGTTCGCGGCGCGCGGCTACGACTGCTGGTGCGTCGACATGGAGGGCTATGGCCGCTCCACCAAGGATCGCGACAACAATGCCCCGATCGCGCAGGGTGCCGACGATTGCTTCGCCGCCGCCAGCTATATCGGCAAGCTGCGCGGCCAGCGCCCGCTCCTGGTCTATGGGATTTCGTCGGGGGCGCTGCGGGCGGCTTTGTTCGCGGAACGCCATCCCGACATGGTCAAGCGGCTCGCGCTCGACGCCATGGTGTGGACCGGCGCCGGCTCGCCGACGCTCGCCGAACGGCGCAAGAGACTGCCGGAATTCCAGTCGAAGAACCGCCGCCCGATCGACCGCGCCTTCGTCCACTCGATCTTCGAGCGCGACCACGCCGGCACGGCGGACAAGGAGGTGGTGGAGGCGTTCGCGGATGCGATCCTGGCGGTCGACGATTCGGTGCCGACCGGCACCTATGTGGACATGTGCGCGCGGCTGCCGGTGATCGATCCCACGAAAATCACGGTGCCGACCATCATCATGCGCGGCGAATATGATGGTATTGCCAGCATCGGCGATCTCATCGCGTTCTTCGAGAAGCTGCCCAACCCGGACAAGCAGTTCGCGGTAATGCCGGGCATCGCTCACGCCTCGTTCCAGCAGAAGAACTATGCGCTGGTCTATCATCTGCTGCTGAGCTTCTTCTCGCAGCCGGAGCCCGTGTATCGCGGGTGAGGGGAAGCGGTGATTGGAGCGCGGCTTCCCTCGCCCCGCTTGCGGGGAGAGGGCAACACGGCACGGAGGAAAATCTGGTTTCGGCCCGGTGAGGGGGCGCTTCCGCAGGCTCAGAATCGCGGAGGGGTCCCATCATCCCACCTTCTCCCCGCACGCGGGGAGAAGGAGTGAAAAACCCTGCGTCCCTGAATGGGAGGCATTCGGACAAGAAACGGGAGGATACGCGATGCTCGCACTCAAACGCACGCTCGTCGCCTGCTTCGCGGTCGCCGGTCTCCTGACGCCCGCTTGGGCGCAAGACGCAGTCGACGCCGCCAAGGCCAAGGCCGAAGGCAAGGTCGTCTGGTACACCTCGACCCCTATCGAGGAGGCCCAGAAGATCGCCGAGCTGTTCCGCGCGCAGAGCGGCATTACGGTCGAGCTGTTCCGGTCCGGCGGCTCGCAGATCCTCAGCCGCTTCCAGCAGGAGATCAATGCCGGACGGGTCGCGGTCGACGTGCTCACCCATTCGGATCCGGCCGCCGCCCGCGCAATGGCCAAGAAGGGCCTGTTCGCACCCTTCCAGCCGAAGAATTTCGACAACATCCCGGACGCCGCCAAGGCGGCGGACGGAAGCTTCATCGGCCAGCGTCTCAATATGATGACCCACTATCTGCGCACCGATAAAGTGGCGCCCGCCGACGAGCCCAAGACCTGGGACGACCTCACCGCCCCCAAATACAAGGGCAAGCTGGCGATGGCCGATCCGTCCTTCACGTCATTGCAGGTGTCGGTGGTCGGCATGATGTCGAAGCTGCGCGGCTGGGGCTTCTACGAGAAGCTGCGGCAGAATGATGTCATGATCGTGCCGGGCAATCAGCAGGTCTCCGACCTCATCAAGCGCGGCGAGCGTCTGATCGCGGTCGGCGCGCTCGACTCCTACGCCGCCGATCTCAAGACCGCCGGCCACCCAATCAAGACCCTGTATCCCTCCGACGGCGTGTTCGTCATCCCGTCGCCCACGTCGGTGGTCAAAGGATCGCCCAACCCGAACGCCGCCAGGCTGTTCGCGCAATTCATGATCGGCGACGAGGTCCAGGGCCTGTTCCCGGCCGACGGCGGCTATTCGGCGCGCATCGACATCGCCGCGCCGCCAGGCTCACCCGATCTCAAGAGCCTCCACATCATCGCGGTCGACGACGATTACGTCGAGCGGGAAGGCGCGCGGATCAAGAAGCAGTTCAACGAAATTTTCCAGTAGGGGCGCGTCGCGCGATGTCGTCAAACGAGAGCGTCGTAGTCGGCGTGCGAGCCGATCCAAAACCACAGCAAGCCGTTTTCGATCTCCACCGCCAGCGCGCGGTAACGGCTTCCGACCCGAACCGACCAGAAGCGCCCGACTTTCTTCATTTGCAGAGACGGATGCCGCGGATTTTCTTTCAGCAGAGCATAGTTCTTGTCGGCGAGTGCCCGGACATTCTCGGGAAGTCCGGCATACGCCTCCCAGAATGCCGGGCTCGCGAAATGCCTCACAGCTCGCGCGCGCGACCAGCACGGTAATCCGCGAGCGCCTGCTCGGCCAGCCTGTCCAGCCTGCCCGCCTTGGCATCCCGCTCGATCTCTTGATCGAAACGAGCGGCCTCAAATTCCGCGAACCAGGCACGAAATTGCTGAAGCTGATCGGGTGGCAATTCAGCCACGGCCTTTTCGAGGTCTTCAATGGTGGTCATGCCCGTGAATATAGCACAGCTGCGTTTCGGTCGTCATTCGCGTTAGCTGACGCGAGTTCCTTGCCGTGAGGGCCGAGATTGCCGCCGCTCCGATGAGGCAGGCAGCCTGGAAGGTCACACCGCGACCTTGCGCAGGAAGCCCTCGACCTCGGCGCGGACGTCGGCGGCGGCGGCTTCGACTGCTTCCGAGGCGGTAAGCACGGTCTGGGCGGAGCGCCGCGTTTCGGTCGCCGTCGTGGCGACTTCTCCCAACACGGTCATGATCTCCTTGGTTCCCCGCACGGCGCCGGCGACGTTCTGTGAAATCTCGCCGGTGGCACCGCTCTGCTGCAGCACAGAGGCGGCGGCGGCCCCGGTGAATTGGTTGATCTCCTGCATGCGATCGGCGATGCGGGCGATGGCTTCGACGCTTGCCGCGGTCGAGGCTTGAACGGCGGAAATCTGGGCGGAGATTTCCTCGGTGGCCTTCGCGGTTTGCACCGCCAGCGATTTGACCTCGGAAGCGACCACCGCAAAACCGCGTCCGGCATCGCCGGCGCGGGCGGCTTCGATGGTGGCATTCAGGGCCAGAAGGTTGGTCTGGCCGGCGACGTCCTGGATCAGCTTGACCACGTCGCCGATCTTCTGCGCGGCCTGCGCCAGCCCGCCGATCTGCTCGTTGGTCGCCGCCGCCTCTTTCACCGCGATGCCGACCAGATTGTTGGTCTGGCCGAGCTGCTGGCTGATCTCGCCGATCGAGGCCGACAATTCCTCGGCGGCCGAGGCCGCGCTGTCTACGTTGATCGACGCCTTGTTGGATGCCTGGACCGCGCTTTCGGCGCGCTCGGAATTCTTGTTGGACGCCGCAAACAGCGTGGTGGCGGTCGAGCGCATCGTGATGGCATTGTCGCCGACGGTGCGCAGCAGGCTCTCGACGCGGTGCCGGAATGCAAGGAGCGCGGCCTCGATCGCGGCGCGGCGCTTCTCCTCGGCGGCGATCCGGTCGCGCTCCTGGTCGGCGCATAGCTGCACGGTCACGTCCTGATGGGTGGACACCCAACCGCCATCCGGCATCGGACGGTTGGAGATCGCGAAAATGCGTCCGTCGCTCATCTCCAGGGTCTTGTCGACCGGCTTGCCCGCGCGAATCTCCTCCAGGACGCTGTCGATGTAGCGGTCGACATCGCCCTTGAAAGTGCCGACCTGGACTCGTTGTCGGAAAAGGTCGCGAAGCGTGCAACCTGGCTTCGCATCGACGCCGGACAGGCCGTACATCGTCAAATAGGCCTGGTTGACCAGGATCAGGCGGCCCGACGCGTCGAACATGCCCAGACCCTGGGACATGTGGTCGACCGCTGCGGCAAGCCGCAGATTTTGCGCGCGCACCCGGTGGTCCACGAAGGCGCCGACCAGGCTCATGCTCAAGACCAGCGTGGCCACGCTGGCGATCGCAATGGCCAGCAAGGACGGCGACAGCGAGGAGGCATCGACCACGCGAGTCGGGTCGGGGACGATCTCGATCGCTCCCATGGCGGTGAAATGGTGCGACACGATCGCCAGCGTGAGCAGCACCGCGGCGAGCAACCTCGACCGTCTGTCGGCGCGGCGCGCCGCGACCGTCATGGCGGCAATTCCCAACAGCATTCCGAGCACGATGGATGCCGCCACCAGCAGCGGATCCCAGTTAATGCTGCCGGGCAGGATGACGGCCGCAATGCCGGTATAGTGCATGCCGGCCACGCCCGCCCCGACGATGCCGCCCCCGATCGCCGGCC
>Ga0209068_10000545_pt1 | contig 20325 bp, 21 predicted proteins | sample ColStrG_CSR_2012_FD_187200 | JGI IMG/M metagenome (GOLD analysis project Ga0209068, IMG submission 187200) | Freshwater sediment microbial communities in response to fracking from Pennsylvania, USA - Cold Stream Run_MetaG_CSR_2012 (SPAdes)... | ecosystem: Environmental > Aquatic > Freshwater >... | reverse complement strand
TCGCGACATAGTGTGCAAGCCAAAGCATTTCCCCTCGAGCTTCTGGCGCGGAAAGCGGATAACTTCCTCAACACCACTTTCTGTAACCAGGCAGAGGTTCAGAAAATGGAGGAGGTTGGGTTGCTGGAGATGAATGCCGCGGATGCGCGAGCTCGGGGAATCGCCGACGGCGATGCGGTGCGCGTTTTCAATCGACGGGGCGACATCCAGTTGAGAGCGCGAGTCGACGGCGTGGTTCAGAAGGGTGTGGTCTCGGCAAAGCTGCATTGGGCTAAGCTGAGTTCGGGAAGTCGCAACATCAATGTCCTTACTTCAGAAAAACTTACCGACCTAGGCAACTCCGCCACGTTTTATTCCGTCTTGGTTGAGGTAGAGCTTTATAAACCGTCTCATTTAGGTCGCGGAAGGGCTGATTTGGACGGTCTCCACAGCTCTACCGTATAATTGCCACTTTCCATACTCCCAGAGTCCGAGGTAGTAGCGATTCTTCGTTTTCATCAGGATAGCCCTGTAGTGACGAAGACCGGGGCGGGCCACGCTTGGGCCCCGCCGGTTCTGGCATCGCACTCATCTCCTTCAATTATAAAGATTTGTAAAGGGTCGCGAGTATTCCTGTGCCTGCTGTTGATCGTGCTCTGGTTGTGCTCGGCGGGTTTGGGTCAGCAAGATGTTGTTGTGGATATTCAAGTTCATGGCCAAAGACGTATCCCGGCCGAGACGATTAAAGCCCGCATTTTCACCCGTCCGGGCGACGTTTATGACGCGGCCGCTCTGGAGCGCGACTTCAATTCGCTGTGGAACACCAATTATTTCGAAGACATCCGCTTCGAGCGCGAGCAGACACCGAAGGGCTGGCGTATTCACGTTTACGTCAAGGAGCGTCCCACCATCAGTGAAATTGAATATTTAGGGCTCAATTCGGTGTCGAAGAGCGACGTGCTCGACCGCTTCAAGGACAGGAAGGTGGGGCTGTCTCCGGAAAGCCAGTACGATCCCACGAAGGTCAAGAAAGCCGAGGTTACGATCCGGGAATTGCTGTCTGAGCACGGTCGCCAGTTCGCCACCGTGCGCACCGAGGTCCGGCCCATTCCTCCGGCCAAGGTGAGCGTCACGTTTGTGGTGAAGGAAGGGCCCAAGGTCAGCGTCGGCAAGATTACATTCGTCGGCAACAAGCACGTCAGCTCTCGAATTCTTCGCGGCGCCATGAAGAACCTGAAGCCGATCGGCATCCCTCACTCCATCTTTCTGGAAAACATCTTCGCCAAGACTTACGACGCCACCAAGCTCGAGGAAGATACCGAACGGGTGCGGGCGGAATTCCAGAATCGCGGTTACTTCAAAGTGCTGGTGCAGGACGCCAAGACCGAGATTCACGACACCGGTCACCCGGGATTCCACATCCCGCTGTTGACCAAAGGGCCGGGCAAGGCGGTGGACATCACGATTCCGATCGATGAAGGCGAGCAGTATCGCCTGGGCAGCATCACGTTCAATGGGAACAAGGAGGTCAGCAACGTCAAGGCCCTGCGCTCGCTTTTTCCCATGAAGGATGGCGATATTTTCTCCCGCGAGAAAGTGGCCAAGGGTCTCGATAACTTGCGCGACGCGTATCGCCAGTTGGGTCACATCAACTTCACTTCAATTCCCAACACCACCTTTGACGAAGACAAAAAGCTGGTGAACCTCACCATCGATATCGACGAGGGCAAGAAATTTTACGTGCGAAGAATCGAGTTTGCCGGCAACACCACCACTCGCGATAAAGTCATCCGGCGAGAAGTGGCGCTGGAGGAAGGCCAGGTTTACGACGAGCGCCTGTGGAAGCTAAGCCTTCTGCGGCTCAATCAGCTGGGATACTTCGAGCCCCTGAAACCGGAGGACCCCAATGTCACTGAAACTCATCTCGACGAAAAGAACGGCACCGTCGACCTTACGCTCAAGGTCAAAGAGAAGGGCAAGAACAGCATCGGACTGAACGGCGGCGTGAGCGGACTGGCGGGGGCATTCGTCGGAATCAATTACAGCACCAACAACTTTCTGGGACTGGGTGAGACGCTATCGGTCCAGGCCAGCATTGGCAACAGCCAGCGCATTCTGTCCTTTGGCTTTACTGAACCCTACCTTTTTGATCGCCCGATCCAGGGCGGTTTTACCGTTTTCACCCAGAAATATAATTACAACCAGGCGCGGCAGGAAGCTATTCTCACCGGGCAGCAGATCAACCTGCCCTCTACTTTTCTGAACAATCTTCAGAATTACACCCAGTCCAGTTCGGGCTTTACCGGCAGCCTGAGTTACCAGCTCCACCATTCGTTCAAACGCGTGGGCTTGACCTATTCGTTCGATCGCTCTTCCATCGTCGCGGTCAGCGATGCTTCGAAGATATTGTTTACCGACCTGGCATTTCGCGGGATCAGCGGCCCCAATTCACTGGAAGGAATCGTTACCAGCAAGATTCTCCCCAGCTTCTCGTTCAGTACCATCGACAGTCCGATTTCACCCAAGCGAGGGACGAGCGTATTTTTTGGAGGTGAAATCGCCGGGCTCGGAGGCACAGTGCGGTCGGTGCGTCCGATTGTGCAGTACAAGCACTTCAAGCCGATGCAGAAGGGGCGCAACACGGTTGGATTCAACGTGCAAGGTTCTTTCCTGGCGGGGTACGGAGGAGTGGTGGCGCCGCCGTTCGAGCGCTTCTACCTGGGCGGTGAAAACGATATACGCGGCTTTGATATCCGTTCGGTTTCTCCGGTCGCATTTCTTCCGGACAAGAGTTCAATCACCTTGATCAACCCGGATGGCACCTCGGTCCCCAAGGATCCGAATAATCCCCTGCGCGGCGCCTATACCATTCCGGTGCCGGTCGAGCGGATCGTTTTCCCCGGTGGAGATGCCAGCCTGGTCACGAACCTGGAATACCGATTCACCATCGCCGGACCCGTCGCCCTGGCGCCGTTCGTGGATGTGGGCATGAATCCCATCATCAGAGGCTCGCAATTGCGCATTAATCCCGGGCAGCTTGCGGACATCAACAGCACGGTGTTTGGCTGTCCCGCGCTTGACATTGCCCTGAACTGTACCGGCGGGCATCAGCAGACCCCCCAGTTCTCCCAGAATCTGCAGATCGTGAGTTCTACTAATTGGGTTCCGAGAATGTCCACGGGATTGGAAGTCCAGGTATTTCTGCCCGTGATCAACGCTCCGTTCCGGGTTTATTGGGCCTACAACCCGCTGCGGTTGGACACGTTTACGCGGGGGCCGGTGCCCATTACCCGCGACATGTTCCCGCCCGGAGCCGCGGGCGACTTTACATTCGAACAGGCCGCGAGAAGCCTGGCGCCCCAGTTTCAATTGCGAGAGCCGCGCAAGACGTTTCGATTCAGCGTGGCGACTACGTTCTAAAGACAGTCGTCAGTCGTCGGTCTTCAGTCGTCAGGTCGACACTTGCAACTGCTGAAGACTGACGACCGAAGACTGACGACTGCCTCCTGTTTGACCTCAAACGGAACCTGTACCTATAATGGGGATATTCACGCCCTGAAGGTGAGGAAGCCACGGGTGGTCGCCATGCCGACCAGGTGCGGCGTGGGTCGCTGGGGAATCCGGCCCAGTCTCTTCCGTCGACGTCGAACGGTCGGGTTATTTCCCGGGACAAAATTCCAAGGAGTTCAGATCAACCACATGACAAGCAAGTTCGCGCGGTTTCTCATGCCTGTTGTATTCGCTCTCTCTCTCGCGGCCCTGGCCCAGACGGCCGCGTTACCGGCCGCTCCGAGCGCTGCTGCCAGCAATGCCTCCGCTCCCGTAGTCACCAATGCAACCGGAACCAAGCTGGGAACGATCAATGTCGAGCAGGCCATCTTCGCCACTAACGAGGGGCAGCGCGATTTCGAGGCTTTGAGCAAGAAGCTCGAGCCCAAACAAAACGAGCTGAAGGGTCAGAACGACGAAGTGGAGAGCCTGAAGAAGCAGCTCAACACCCAAAGCGACAAGCTCAACGATGAAGCCCGGGGCACGCTGGTAAAGCAGATCGAGCAAAAGCAGAAATCCCTGGAACGCTCGGTTCAGGACGCGCGTGACGACGCCCAGAACCAGCAGAACGAGATCGCGCAGCGGATCCTGCAGAAGATGGGTCCGATGCTGGTGAAGTACGCTGCTGACAATGGCTATGGCGTGATCATCGACACTTCCAATCAATGGCCTAATGGGCCAGTGCTATGGGCCGGTCCGGCCGTGGACATTACCCGCTCCGTAGTCGACCTCTACAACGCGCAGTCCGGTGTGGCAGCGCCCGCTCCGAGGCCCGCCGCAACCCGACCCACTACTCCTGCGTCCAAGCCGGCAAGCACGACTCCGGCAGCGCCTAAACCGCAGGGCACTGCGGCTCCCAAGTAATATTTTTCTCTATCGTGTTCGCAGAGAATTTAGAAGGCCGCTTCTGAACGCGGCCTTTTCTTTTTTTGTGAGCTGAGACAAAAATCTGTCCGAAGATGTGCCCGCCGGTGTCCTTAGCCATAGTCGTATCCACATGGAGGGAGGACATCATGTTTGCCGATTCCTTCTGCGATTCCGGCTGGTCGAATCGTTCTCACCGTGGCTGGACAACGCTCCTGTCGTTTGCCCTACAGGCGGTCGTCGTGGGCTGCCTGCTTATGCTGCCAGTGCTCTACACCCAGAGATTGCCAAGGCTGGCAGCGCTCGCGCCCCTGCTCGCGCCTGCTCCGCTGCCGGCTGCACCAACAGCGCAGCACGCTCGTCCGGCTGCGGCTGCCCAAAGCAACATCATGGGAGTCCGGCTGGTCAGTCCTCCGCAGATTCCTCGGAGCATTAGCATGCTGACCGAAACTGTGCCCCCGCCGCCGATGGTCGATCCCGGCGCGATCGGCGTGAGCCATGGGACCGGTGATCCGGGTGCAGGGGGAACTGTTCCCGGGGGAATCCTGGGATCCGATCAGATCCTGCCGCCACCGCCTCCGCCCGCGCCGCATCCCCGTCCGTCGCACATGATGGAAGGAAATCTGGTTGTTCGTGTGCAACCGGACTACCCGGCTCAGGCACGGCAGATTCGGGTTCAGGGGAAAGTCCTATTGCGAGCGGTGATCAGCCGCGAAGGCACGATCGAGAACCTGCAAGTCGTCAGCGGTCATCCCATGCTGGTGCGGGCCGCGGTTGACGCCGTGCGGCAATGGCGGTACCGGCCTTATGTGCTCAATGGCGAGCCGGTGGAAGTAGAAACCGAGGTGACGGTGAATTTTGTCTTATCCGGTGGACAGTGACTGGCCTGGGTGAGGCTCGGGAGTAGCACAGGGGTAACGTGGGGACGTCGGCCGCGCCCGCTATAATCGCCTGCAGTGGCTACTGTCGAAATTGTGAAACGGACCGCGACCCGTCCCACCTGGGCCCAGGTTTCGCTGGAAAACCTGCGCTACAACTTCGGCGTGGTGCAGCGCCATATCGGACCGGGAACAACTGTGTGCGCCGTGGTAAAGGCGGATGCCTATGGCCACGGCGCGGTCGAATGCGCCCGCGCTCTCGAAGCCGAAGGAGCACGGTGGCTGGGCGTTACGTCGCTCGATGAAGCCATCCCCTTGCGCGATGCCGGAGTGCACACGCGCATCCTGCTGATGACCGGCTTCTGGCGGGGCGAAGAAGAAGAGATCATCCGTCTGCAACTGACGCCCACGGTTTGGGAACCGGGCCAGGTAGAGTTGCTGGAAAAGGCCGCTGCCGGCCTGGGTTTGCCCAGGCATCCGGTTCATTTGAAAGTCGACACCGGAATGGGCCGCCTGGGGGTTGCGCCGGAGGACCTGCATCAGGTCTGTTCTGCGCTGAAGTCGTCGCCGCACCTGCTGCTGGAAGGTCTCTCCACGCACCTGGCCTCTTCCGAGGTGCTCGATGCGCCTTCGGTCGACGACCAGTTGCGATCGTTCGAACAGGTGCGGAGCTTCCTGCGCAGCGAAGGATTTGAGCCGCCGCTGGTTCACACGGCGAATACCGGGGCCATCATTTCAAGGCGGGAATCCTGGAACACCATGGTGAGGCCGGGAATCGCTCTCTATGGCTACCACTTGCCCTTTGAGCGGGCGGGAAGGGAAGTGAGCGGCAGCAAGCTGCGGCTCGCAGTCAAGCCCGTGCTCACTTGGAAGACCCGCATCCTCTCGCTGCGCCAGGTGCGAGCCAATCAGGCCTTGGGATACGGCGGCACTTACGTCACCAAAGCTCCGGCGCGAATTGCGGTGCTTCCTGTCGGGTATGCCGATGGATTGAACCGGGCCCTTTCATCTCAGGGACGAGTGATTATCCGCGAACACTACGCGCCCATCGTCGGCCGTATTTCGATGGACCTGACCCTGGCGGATGTAACCGGCTTGCCCGGAGTTTCGGTGGGCGATGAAGCCATCCTGCTCGGTGCTCTGGACGGCTTAAGCGTCGACGCCCACGAGCACGCCAGCCTCGCCCACACCAATGTGTACGAAATTCTTTGCGCGATTTCCAAGCGCGTGCCGAGGAAGTACAGTTAGTCGTTGGCCGTTGGTCGTTGGCAACCACAATTCTTCTGACCACCACAGCCTGTGTGGGGCCGGGTCTTCGACCCGGCCGGGCCGCGGCTCGGCCGCGGCTAGTTCTTGCCGCTTAGCTGTTCCTGCTCTTGCGGCTCTCTACGTATTTTCGCAGGACGGCGTTGATCGTCGTCTGATAGCCTCTACCGCTCTTCCGAAAGAACGCAAGCACGTCGGGATCAAGTCGCAAGGTAATCTGTTTCTTCGGTCCCGGCCACAGTATCGCCTCGGCAAAAAAGTCAGACCCTTGCTTTGGAATATCGGAATAGTCGATATCCTCATCTCGGAGCGAATCAATTCGCTTCCAGTCCGTCCTGGAGCGCTTTTTCGTATTGTTTCCGTTCTTCATGATCTGCCTTCCTCAACGAGATGATGCGGATCGTACCTTGCGGGCGTTCTGCGAACGCTACAAAGGCAACGCGGCCTCGAGTCATCCCAATTCCAACCCATCGCTGCTCGCCGTAGTCCTCAGCCGTATCGGGTCGAACAAGAAGAGCGCCACGAAACATCTCCTCCGCCTCGGCGAAATGGAACCCGTGTTTCCGGATGTTAGCCCGGTTCTTGGTCGCATCCCATTCAAAAGTCATTGTAACTCCAGATGTAGCTACACGAAAGAGCGGGCACAGAACAAGGGTTAAGGTATGCGTTTGCGTCGCTGATCCCTTGTGACGGCCGTCACAAGGAAGCGTTTAACCTGCCGAATGAGAAGGTGGAATGCCGATTGTTGCCCTTCGCTGCGGGCACGCTGACCTGCCGCCGTCTCTTTTGCTATGCTGACTTATCGATGTCTGCTCACTACCAGAAGTGGATGTATGACTGGGAACACCGGCTCACCTCGGTGGACAACAACCGAGTGGTGCGACCCATGGAATGGGGCATCGAGTGGGCGCGGGATTGGCCGTGCCGAAACGGCTTTGCGCCCGGACACCTGCCTCCGAAGGAAGATTCCGAGAGATATCTGCGCGACTACAACCGGCGCATCGTGCAATCGAGCGACGAATTTTATTCCTACACTTCGCCCTCGGATTTTCGGGTTGAACGGCGCGAGGTCCAGGTCTTCAGCACCAGGGAAGTGCCGGACCCGAAACTGGAAACCAAGGTGCGGGGCACTCACGCCAAATTTCTACGTTTCACTTCGCCGGTCCACACGCCTTATCCGGAAAACAATCTGGCCAACGCGCGCTGGTTTCCCGCTCGCGGGCGGCGTGCGGTGGTGCTGCTGCCCCACTGGAATTCCGATGCGATCGCTTACACCGGGCTTTGCCGGGTACTGAACTTGCTGGGCATTGCGGTGCTGCGCCTGAGCATGCCGTATCACGACATCCGTATGCCGGCGGACACGCGCCGCGCCGACTACGCGGTCTCCGCCAACATTGGGAGGACCCTCGACGCCTGTCGGCAGGCGGTCATTGATGTGCGTTGTTGTTTCGACTGGCTCGAGCAGCAGGGATACAGCCGGCTGGGCATCCTGGGCACGAGCCTGGGTTCCTGCTACTCCTTTCTGGCAGCGGCCCACGACCCGCGCATCCGCGTGGCAGCCTTTAACCATGCCGCGACCTATGTCGCCGACGTGGTCTGGCACGGGCAATCCACACGGCACATTCGCGAGGGCCTCGAACCCAACATCAATCTTGACCGGCTGCGCGCCCTGTGGAGCGGCATCAGTCCGATTTCGTACTTTGAGCAATTCGCCCGCTGGCCGAAGAGGTCGCTCATCGTTTACGCGAAATACGACCTGACTTTTCTGCCTGAATTTTCTCGCCATGCGGTGGAAGAGTTCAGGCGGCACGGGCTTGACCACAAAGTGGTGGTGCTGCCTTGCGGCCATTACACCACCGGAGAAACTCCGTACAAATACATGGATGGCTGGCAACTGGCCTCGTTCATGCGAACCGCGTTCGAGAGCGTGTAGGGCAGCTTCTAGCTCCTGGCTCCTAGCTCCTAGCTTCAGTCCTCCTCCGCGTCCCGCTTTTGCATGACACATCTTCGGGCTAAGAGCCAGGAGCTAACGGCTAAGTTAGAATGACTGCAGAGTGAAAGCCTTGGAGAAACAGATTACGGAGCATCGCAGAGGCAAGTTCGTCATCAGCACGGATGAAGAGCGGTTTGATCTGGAAATGGTTCATGGTTTTCTGACCGAGTCTTACTGGGCAGAGGGAATTTCGCGCGAGGTCGTGGCCCGCTCCATCCAGAATTCGCTTTGCTTTGGCGTGTTTTGCGATGGCAAGCAGATAGGTTTTGCGCGTGTGATTTCAGACTACGCGACCTTTGCTTACGTCGGCGACGTGTTTGTATTGGAATCGTATCGCGGGCAGAGTCTTGGGAAGTGGCTGATGGAGTGCATTGTGAGTCACCCCTGGTTGCGAGGTCTGCGCCGCTGGACCCTGCTGACGCGCGATGCCCACGGACTCTACGCCCAGTTTGGTTTCACGCCACTCAGGAGGCCCGAGAGATACATGGAGTTGCATGACCCAGAAGTCTATCGGCGTGACCAGAACCTCAGGAGCTGAAGTCCTGGGGTTTTGGCAGACTCGAATGCAGGGCTGACGCCTGCTCCACCCCAAGACCAACGCTGCTTTGGAGCAAGAGCCAGAAGCTAGAAGCCAGCAGCTAGAAGCTAAGAGAACAACATGAAAAAAGACGCAATGTCCCGCCCGCTATACGAAGTGGATCCGCAAGTGGCCGCCGCCATCGATAACGAAGTCCGGCGCCAGCATGAAGGCCTGGAGCTGATCGCTTCCGAAAACTTTGTCAGTGAAGCCGTGCTCGAAGCCATGGGCTCGGTCTTCACCAACAAGTACGCCGAAGGCTATCCCGGCAAGCGCTACTACGGGGGCTGTGAGTTTGCCGATGTGGTGGAAGACCTGGCGCGGGAGCGCGCCAAGAAACTATTTGGGGCGGAATACGCTAACGTACAACCCCATGCCGGATCGCAGGCCAACATGGAGGCATACGCCGCCGTGTTGCAACCCGGAGACACGATCCTCGGATTGAATCTGGCCCACGGCGGACATCTCACCCACGGCCATCATCTGAATTTTTCGGGCAAAACCTACCGAATCGTTCCTTACGGCGTGACCAAGGACGCTGAGACCATTGATTACGACGATCTGGAGAAGCTCGCCGAGAAGGAACGTCCCAAGCTGATTATTGGCGGAGGCAGCGCCTATCCTCGAATCATTGATTTCGCCCGCATGCGGCAGATTGCCGACAAAGTGGGCGCGCTCTTCCTCGTCGACATGGCGCATTTCGCCGGGTTGGTTGCAGGCGGCGTTCATCCGTCACCCGTACCGCACGCCCATATCGTTACTACAACCACGCACAAGACCCTGCGCGGACCGCGCGCCGGAATGATTCTCGCCAAGCAGGAGTTCGGCGCTGCGATCGACAAAGTAGTGTTTCCGGGAATGCAGGGTGGCCCGCTGGTGCATATCATTGCCGCCAAAGCGGTAAGTTTCCACGAGGCCATGCAGCCCGAATTTCACGAGTATGCACGGCAGATTGTGGCCAACGCCAAGGTGCTAGCTGAAACTCTGGCAGCCGAAGGCTTCCGCATCATCTCCGGGGGCACCGATACTCACCTCATGCTGGTGGATGTGTTCTCGAAAGGGATGTTCGGTAGCGAGGCTGAGAAGGCCCTTGGTGAGGCTGCCATCACCGTCAACAAGAACGCCATTCCGTTCGACGTCAATCCTCCCATGAAGCCGAGCGGCATCCGCATCGGAACCCCGGCCCTGACCACGCGGGGCATGAAGGAAGAGCAAATGAGGCAGGTCGGGAGATGGATCTCCGAAGCGCTGCAGCACCGGTCGGAAGCGCCTGTGCTCGCCAAGGTCCGAAAGCAGGTCCTGGATTTGGCCGAGGCGTTCCCGCTCTATCCGGAGCGCAGGGCGAAGGCCCAGCTGGAAGTAAGAGCTTAGGTGGAAGACGGGCGTCTCGCCTGTCTTTCCGATGATCGACCTTAGAACCGGACGGGCGGGACGCCCGTCGCTCCATCGAAATGCCGAGCGTGCCTGCCCTGTGCCTAGCCGAAGGCTGGTCTCTGTGATTAAATCTCCCCGTGAGAGTTGCCATCGATATCCGGCGGATGACCGAATTTGGTGTCGGCACCTACACGCGTAACATCGTGCGAGCGCTGGGGCGACTGGACAGCACGAGCAATTATTTTCTGATCGGTCCTCCGGAAAAAGTAGCTGAGATCGGTTCACTGCCGGCGAATTTTCGCAGTGTACCTCTGCTGGGAAACGACTCGACCGTCAAGAGCTATTTTGACTTTCGCGCCATCCTCAAGCGCTTGAGTTGCGACCTGGTTCACATTCCCCATCTGTTCTGGCTGCCGCGAAATCTGCCTTGTCCGTACGTGATGACCGTCCACGATGTACTCGATCACATGTATCGGGCGCGCGACCAGTCGGGTTTCAGACGCTCGCTGCATTTCTTTCTCACCCATCGCGCCCTGAAGGGTGCGGCTCGCCTCTTCGCGGTTTCCAACTTCACCAAGAGTGAAGTGGAGAAATTGTTCGGCATTCCGGGAGCGCGCATTGAAGTGGTGTACAACGCGATTGATGAGCGTTTCCTGCGAGGTCATGCCAGCGAGGCGGACCGGCAACTTCTGGCGGAGCGGTATCTGGTCACTCATCCGTTCCTGCTCTATACCGGAAGAATCAGTCCGCACAAGAACGTGGTGCGCATCATCGAAGCCTTCTCGGCACTGAAAGCGGAACTGGAGAAGGAAGGGCTGTTCCCGGGCCTGAAGCTGATCGTCATCGGGGATGAGCTGTCCAAGCACCCGGATTTGCGCCGCACCGTGATTCGCAGCCGGACGCAGAATGACGTGCGTTTCCTGGGATTTGTCCCCATCGAAGTTCTGCGCATTTTCTACGACGCGGCCAAAATTTTCGTCTTCCCGTCACTCTATGAAGGATTCGGACTTCCCCCTCTGGAAGCAATGGCGCACGGCACGCCAGTGGTGACTTCGAATACCTCGTCGTTGCCCGAGGTGGTGGGCAACGCGGCAGTGCTGGTGAACCCGGAAAACGTTTTTGAGATTATGCGCGCCCTGCACCGGGTTCTGCTCGACCAGGCGCTGCGCGACAAACTCAAAGAGCGGGGATACGAGCAGGCAAAGCGCTTTTCGTGGGATGCTTCAGCCCAACAGATTCTCCGGGTGTATCACGAAGTATCAGAGAAGCGGCCAGTACGACCGAAACTTGCCGATGAACGAATCGCATCCCGAGCGGCGAACCATTAATCTGACCCGCGCTCAGGCACTCTTGAGCAGCGGATGTCCCGGCGAATTCAAGCCCAGGCGTAGCAGTTTGGCTGCGATCCGGGTGCGGTCGGCTTCCGTCGAAGCGGCAGCGTGGCGTTTTCTCAGCTTGGCGATCTTTTCATTGCGGGTACGGCGGCGGCGAATCTCAGGCCGGCGGCTCGGTGCGGACATAGTGGGCTCCTGATTCTGTAGGTCGATCCTAGTTTATATCATCGGCCGTCTCAGCATGTTTTCACTTGTCAATGTCCTCAAATGCGAACCTGCCGAGCACGAAGGGATGGGAAGTCTGCGGCTTGCTGTCGGCGCCATTTACCGGGTAAGTGTCCGGAGTGAAGGTCGGGAAGCCCCAGACTTTTCCGGTTCTCATATCCACGACCACCCTGCCGTAAACCTGGCGGCTTCCGTCCGGGGCACGCAGCATCTTCGTGCCAGGTTCGATGTAGAGAGGATAGGGATCGCCGGATTGCGCCTGCACCGGCTCCGGGGCCAGGTATGGTCTGAGGGCGATTGCGATTATGGCGATCGCGATCAGGGCCAGCAGGAAGTTAGTTCGCATGTCTGTTCTCATTTCGCTCCTTTCGTGTTGCCCGTGAGAAGCCCCCAGATTCTCCGGCAAAGTATAGAATGTCGGCTCCAAAGGAAGAATATGTACAAACCGACTCTACTTCTCTCAATCATCTGCCTGGCTGGATGCCTGATGGCGCAATCGAAAGCCGGCACGGCGAAAATTGATGCGTCAGCCGTGTGGCAGATCAAGCCATCCTTCCTCACGACGGCCCACGCTGCCTGCGACGCCCATCCCGGTGACGTTGAATGTCTGATTGGCCAGATGTCGAAAGCCGGCGCCGCACCCGCCGCCGTCAGCTTTACACGCGAACTCTACAAGCAGAGCCACGGCGAGTTCGGCATTATGACCGGCTTCCAGAATCACGAGGGGCCGGTTGCTTTCGCGTGGATCACCTATCCCTTGCGCGCCAATACCAACTACGGTCTCTTGCTGGTCAATGGACAGCCTTCCATCGTCAACGTCGAGGATCTGAAGCTGCTCGATACGAAAACGATGAAACAGAGCGGCCAGTTTCAGGATCTCAAGAATCAATTTCCCAACGTCGATGTGTGGCCGGGCGATCGTGACGGAAAAACCTGGCCCAACTCGCAGGCTGGGCCAAATGGCGGAACCCAATTCGTGGTCGGCTATCCGCTCATCAATGGATGCCACGCCTGCGCACGCGCCGGGTCCGCCATCTTTACCTGGAATTTCGATGCTCAGGGAAAGTTTCTCGGAACAACATTCATGGGAATGACTCCGGCGCCACTTTAGCCGCACGCCCACCATGGCGCTCGCCGGTACAACTTGTATGACGAACTCTCCGTGAAGGTTATTGCAGTAGAATCGGATTCGTCATGTTGAAGCGCCTGGGTTTGGTTGTCGCCCTCCTCCTGCCATTCCACTATGTGTCAGCGCAGCCCCAGAGCGCCGGCGCCCAACAAACCGAGTCTCGAAAGACCAGTACTCCATACACTGGCGACCTTTCCATCTTTGAATCTCCGGGAAGGGACGAGCGGCTCCAGATCAATCGCGTGATGGACATTCTCCGGATTGCTCCCGGGAAGAGTGTCGCTGACATTGGAGCGGGGTCGGGATGGTTCACGGTCCGGGCGGCGAAACGAGTCGGCGATAACGGGACAGTCTATGCCGTCGACATCAATCCGGAAGCGATTCGCTACATTGAATCTCGAATCCAGAAAGAAAATGTGCGCAACGTCAAAACGATTCTGGGCAAACCCGACAATCCCCTCTTACCCGGCACAGTCGACGCGGTTCTACTCCTCAAGACCTACCACGAGGTTGCTCAACCAGTCACACTCTTGCGCAACCTGCGATCATCTTTAAACGCTGGAGCCAGAGTCGGAGTGATCGATCGCAATGGAAACGGTGAGAATCACGGCGTTGCCCGGGAGGTTGTAATTCGAGAGGCGAATCAGGCCGGCTATCGCTTGCTGGAAGAAGACGATTTTGTCAAAGACGGAATGGATTATTTTCTGGTTTTCGGCGCGAAATAGAGCCGGGAAATACCGCCGCGACCGACCGTGGCTGGAAGGTCTCGAATCAGTCAAGCTGTCAGATTGTGCCGTGGCGCCAGCGTCGGTGTCTCCTGTGGGAGCCGCTTATCTCCCACCCACTTTAAGCTGCGAATACGATTTGCGACCTTGTTGTCGTCTTCCTGGTCCGCGATCCGGGCGGCGGCTTCAAGCGCCTCGTTGATCGCCAGCAGCGCCAGGGAACATCCCCCGCGCTTGAGACTCGTCAAGCTATAGGTCTTGCAAAGATCTTCTCCCAACGTCATACAGCACCTCCGTGCCTGAAATCGACGAGGTGGAGCGCAGGCTTCGAGGCGTGGCGTGAGGATTGTGCCTCTGGGAGCCGGCACAGTCAAGTCGGCCGATGGACACCCCCGCCGTGCGATTCTGGCACTGCCACTCCTGCCCGAATGCAGGGTCAAAGCACGCAACGCGGGCGAGCCTTGACGATGAGTGGAACCTCTCTCCGGTTAGTTGCTTTTCAGTGCTTCCAGCTCCAGACGGGTTCTCCCTTTTCGTCTCGCAACGCGAACGTATCGTTTCCTTTCACGATTTCCCGCGCCAGGATGAGGTCGGTTTCGCCTTGTTTCACCTTCGACCCGGTGATGGCGATCTCGTCTCCCTTGGTAAAGCTCATGCCCATGTCATCGAAAAAAGACTTTGGGCACAGGTAAACGTCCATGGAGTTCGTGCCCTCCTTCACCACCAGGTGCGCGATCTCTTTTTCGCTGCCTTTCGGCGGCAGCTTCACTTCTTCTATCGTTCCTTTTATTTTGGTCTCGGTGTGGAGGTCGTACTTTGGAGGACTTGCGGGCTGGGCTTTTTGTGCGCGTGCCGGTAACCCGACAAAAACCGCAAAAAGCACCAGCAGACAAACGTTCTGGCGAGAACGACTCGAGCCGAATCCAATCCGACGACGCATGGCTCCTCGCTTCCCAAGCAGGTACCAGGGAGCCAGCGCTGGATGAATTAGAAGGAAAACTGTGGCTCTCGGTCCTCTTGTTCCTACGTAGGATGAAGCCAGCTTTCTACGGCACCAATGTTACTCCATTTTCGGCGTGATAGGGGCAGGGGCGAATAACGGATTGACTGTTTAGGTCCGCGCCGGGTTCCCTCAATCAGGCAGGAGAGCCAAGCCAGGAGGGCTAAGGTTTGTGGCAGCCGGACCTGTAAGCCGAATTCGCCGGGCTGCGTTGCAAACAGACAAGTTATTGAATCGAAACCCGCACGCACTATGCGCAAGGAACATCTGTGTGCCTGTTCACGATGGAAAGCAGCGCCCGAATGCAAGCAGCAACTTAGGCGATCCTTGAATGCGAATCTTTCGCCGGAGCAGCGCCCATACCAGATTGGCTTCCTTGCGCAGAAAGCGCAGCCATGTCTGGCTGTCGGCAGTGAGTCGCAGATCGGCTTGCCCATTGTGGCCTTCGGATACCTGCAACTTTTCGTCTCGAATCGTGACTGTTGCTTTCACTTCGTCCTGACCGGTGAACGTGAAGTGATAGACAGCGTTAAGACCTTTTGATTGACCTTTCTGAAAAACGAAGTTCAACCCTCGCAGGAAAGCGCGAATGGTTCCTTGGCCGGCGAGGCCGTTCGACACACCCTTGGTCTCTTTGTGCGGAAAGCGCCGCGCTACGAACTCTTCGGCGTCAGAATTCGGAACAACATAGACTGTCTCTGGTTTGTTCTGCAGGGGGTGAACGACATCGTCCAGAAACTGCTTGCGGTTCGTCAGGAAGGGCGCGATTACGTCCTCACCCGCAGGACATACCGCCATGCAATAAGCGGCCTTGTAGTTGGCTCCGAACGACAAGCTCTGCCACATCGAGACAGTTTCAGCCCCTGAGACATTTTTACGGTAATCGTGTGCGCTTTTGCTATCCGCGATCTTCTCTACCCAATCGCTGAATCCGCCCATGAACTCGCGGTAATTATGGGTGTAGCAGGCGGAGAAGTTGAACTGACCGTCTGGGTTGATCGCACCTGTCGGGCAGGCGGCAACACATAGCTTGCATTCTAGGCATGGGTTGTAGACGACCGGATGGGAATATTCGGAGAGTTCTGCATCCACCAGTACTGTTCCCAGGAGAATGAAATTCCCGAACTTGGGATGAATCACGTTGCGATGAATCCCCATCTGTCCGAGGCCGGCCGCTACCGCTACGGGCTTGTGGGAGATCACCCACATTTTTGATCCCCAACGATCAGCCTCCATAGGGAACCCAACGGCTCCGCCATTGATCGCGTTAATCCCAACCTCTTCCAGTGCCGTTACGATTCGGCGGGCCACTTCGTTGGTTTCGTCTGTCGTGTGATGGAATTCGAGATTGGAAATTGAGCGGGCTGGCGTGCGGATGTTCTCCCGGTTCATACGGCAGACAACACTAATGAGCGTTCGAGTCTTGGGAAAGACTTCCTCAATTTCGGCTTTCTGATCGGCAATTTCTGGCCGGTCGCGCTCAACAAAACCCACATCGTCTGCACCCGCATCCAGGCACAACTGCCGGAGCCAAGCTGCATCAAGGATCTGATCCGTGGGGACTTCGCCCCGCTTCGCCTTTTCCTCGTAGAAGTGCTTCACGCTTGGGTGTTCCGACAATTGCGCCACGAATGTTCTCCTTTTTTTCGATGACCTATGTTTTCTTGCCAAGAGCTGTTCGCACTGGATCCTGCTGCGCCTGTTTCTCGTGAACGCTCACCGTAGAACGTCAGCTCCAACCGGCCTAGCCCACCGCGACTGGCACCAGCTTCTTAGACGCCTTCCAGAGCTGGCGGTTGATGAAATCGGGGGCGAGGCGGCGCATCCACGCGAGGGTTTTCGACTGTCCTGGCCGGATTTCGACTGCGCCCGCCTTGAGGGATGCAAACGACTGCATCACCAACTCATCCGTGGTGATCAGGCTGGCGCCGCCCTCGGAAAACGCCGCCGTCATGTCGGTCTTCACTGCCGGGGGCATGAGCTCAATGACCTCTACGCCGGTTTCCTCCAATTGGAACCGCAGCGACTGGGTGTAGGAGTGAATAGCCGCCTTGGTGGCGCAGTAGATTGGCGCGGCCGGCAGCGGGACGAAGGCGAGCCCGGAGGATACGTTGATCACCGTACCCTTATTGGCAGTGAGGATGTCGATGAACGCGGAAATCATGCCGATTACGCCGCCCACGTTGATGTTCATCTCCGCCGTTAGGCCAGCCAGGTCGGCCGCCGGGGCCTTAAGGTTCTTGTAGAGCATGATGCCTGCATTGTTCATGAGTACATCGAGATTGGGGAATTCCGTTTTTACATGTGTCGCGAGCGTAACGATTTGCGCGGGATCTGCGACGTCGCTCTGGATAGTGTGGAGCTTCGGGTGCCTCCTCTTTACCTCCTCCAGTACTGACTCCCGCCGACCAGTCACGATTACCTCGTTACCGAGTTCGACGAATTTGAGCGCGAAAGCAAGGCCGATACCGGCGGAGCCTCCGGTAATGAGGATGGTGCGACCACTGAGAATCATAAGATTCCTTTCGTGCGTTTCATTTGAGGTAAGCCCAAACCTTTTTAGTACCTATCGAGTTCATCTTCAGATTGCATTGCGTATAGGATTATGAAAATAATCCAACGGTCGCAAAAAAAATCAAAAGCTGTGCAAAAGATAATCTCGCACACTGACCAACAGTTTCTGCCTCTCGATAGGCTCGGTAAGAAGACGAGCGACGGACACGGCGCCCACCATCGCACTAAAGATGACTAAGAAGTTCTGTTCCCGCTCTTCTGCTGTCCGTCCCGGCATGAACTCCACCCACTGGTTCGTACGCTCTTTCATCAGGCCTGAAACTCCTTTTCTGACGCTGAACTTGGCGCGAGCAATTTCAGGTGCCAGCGCGGCAACCGGGCAACCAGTTTCGGGATGATCACAGTGCTCGGGGGAGAGGTACAACCGAACGATTTCCTTCCACCTTTCCTCGCGTGGCATATTTTGCAGCGAGGAATAGACCTTCTCGGTATCCGAGAATGCGTGTGCAATGGCGTCGGCGAGAAGCTCGTCCTTGCTCCGAAAGTGCTTGTAGAAGCCGCCCACTGTGAGACCCGAGGCCTTCATTAAGCCAGCGACACCAGCGCGGGTGAGTCCCTCGGCGCGAAACTTACGAGCGGCATTCCGCACAATACGATCGCGAGTTCGGGTCTTGTGTTCCGGTTCGTAACGCATGTCAATCAATTGGATTATATACGTAATCCATGGACTCAAATTGTTTCAGTCCGCGGCGAGCAGCAGTGGCTATGCGCTTTCGAGCCGGTTCCGAGTGAATCGTCGGCCACTCGGAAGTTGTCCGCTCCGTACTCGCTCCGCTTCTTATGCAGTGTCCCAGTGTCTCGAGCATTGCAGTTTCCCGGACAAAGACAGGGCGAGGGAAGATCATCATTTTCCTGGCGAGCGATTGAAGTGCGTCACACCGGCGTCACAATCGAGTTTTGGGCTCTGCAAGTACCTGACAAGAATGGTTTGTGGCAGCCGGACCTGTAAGCCGAATTCTGTCCGCCGGATTGCTCCGGTGGGACGGTCATTCCTCTGGGCCACGCATTACTGCGGGGCTCAAGCGACCTACCCGGAGGTTGTGACGCACCGAGCCGGTACGTCCCGAAGCCGAAGCCTCAGGCTCCCTCCCTATTTGGTCTTGCTCCGTGTGGGGTTTGCCCTGCCTGGCGCATTACTGCGACAGCGGTGCGCTCTTACCGCACCTTTTCACCCTTACCTCGGCGTTGCCGCCGGGGCGGTATGTTTTCTGTGGCACTTTCCGTCAACCGGTCTTGAAACCGGCCTCCCGGACGTTATCCGGCACACTGCTCTGCGGAGTTCGGACTTTCCTCCCGCCTTGCGACGAGCGACCGTCCGGTCCAGCTGCCAACACACTCATTATAGCGGACGGCGGGCGTCAGACCCCGGGCGTCACGAGAAAAGCGGCCACGGATTTCACGGATTCACACGGATCAGACCCTCTTTTTTTTTTCTTAATCTGTGCAGATCCGTGAAATCCGTGGCGTGACCTTCTCACTCTTAGTTCGGTAAGTTCTTACCGAGCTTTTGAATCTTCCAGAAGGCGTTGGGCAGCCTCTCATTGACTGGCGGCAGCGGGAGTAACTTCTGGTGCGGTTCGGTCTGGTACCAGAAGGCTACGCTGGTGTAGTCGTCTTCGCGGTCGTTGGCGTGGCCGTGTTCGATGGTTGCGCGGAGAGATTTCTGAAAATAAATCGGATCTTCGATGTGGAACCGGTACATGGTATGGCTGCCCGTCCAGTCGCGATTGCCTTGCTGCGAATAGCCGATAAACGGATAATTGAACTCTTTCTGGAACATCCACGCGTTGTTGAAATAGTCTTCCATGCCGGTTCCGTTGATAGTGGCGCGGGTGTTCTCTCCGTCGACAAAAAACATGTCGTCGCCCTCGCCCCACCATCCCGTCGAAAGCCCGAAGACGTTCAGGATTGTTCCCACGTACTGGCCTTTGCCCCGGGCTTCCATGAACAGATAGTTATTTTTGCCATCCACATTCTTGCCGCCGGATTCGGACTCGGGAATGGCGCGGGTCTGTTCGTGCCTCCACTGGGCATGAAAGCGGCCCTTGTCCGCGACTGCCTTCGGGTCGCGGTACTCCTGGTAGTCGATATGAAAATAAAGGTTGGGCACATCCTGCGTTCCGTCATTGGTCAGCGTGACCCGCGCTCCGCTTCCAAATGGCATCTCGAAGTAACAGTTCATGGCGCGGTCCTGCACCGTGATGGGCAAGGAGACCCAGGATTGATATTTCTGCCCGCGATGTCCGCCCGGAACATCTTCGTATTCGAATCCGGTCCCGAAGAAATCGCCGATAGGAACTTCCACGCTGGGGTCGGTTTCGCCATCCCAGTACATGCGCAGCACCAGTTCGCGCAAATGAAACGGACTAGGCGAGTTGATGGTGAACCAAATATGCCGGATCGAGCCTGCGCCTTTAATATCCGCCAGCGTGACAGTGGAGTTGGCCTTTACTTCCACCCAGTCCGCGTTGCCGCCCGAACGGTCGGCACTCGACGCGCGCCGGGAAACCGCGTCGCTCAGGTTGGCCAGACCGTTCAGGGGGCCGCTCTGTTGCCCGACCACGAGAGCCGATAGCCACACCAGAACCACAACCATCCGAATCACGGCGATCCTCATCGTGGCATCCTCCGGAAAATTGCGGTAGGAACATTATCACAGCCCGAAAATGTTATGTGCTGAGCCCCCTGACCATGGATTCTTCCAAGATGGCGCCGATTCAGCCGAGCCGATCGCCCCAGTCGGCGCTCTGCTAGACTTAATACAGCGTACGGTTCTCAGCGCTGACGCCTGACGCCTGACGCCTGACGCCTGACGCCTGACGCCTGACGCCTGACGCCTGACGCCGAACACTGACGAC
>Ga0209068_10000544_pt1 | contig 20350 bp, 16 predicted proteins | sample ColStrG_CSR_2012_FD_187200 | JGI IMG/M metagenome (GOLD analysis project Ga0209068, IMG submission 187200) | Freshwater sediment microbial communities in response to fracking from Pennsylvania, USA - Cold Stream Run_MetaG_CSR_2012 (SPAdes)... | ecosystem: Environmental > Aquatic > Freshwater >... | reverse complement strand
AGTGCGTCACGAAAGATTTTGGCGGCGCCTCGTGCCTCAGGTGCGGCCGCGCCGTTCAGGCAGGCCGGGTGCGTGGCCACAAAGGTGCCCTCAAATGGGTAGACCGGCACGATCTGTGGGTCGCCTTGGCCATATTCAACGACGGTGCTCTCATAGACGGCTGCCGCGCCCAGATAGCCGATGCCGCGCTGGCGCATCGTCTTGCCGAGTGCGTCCGTCGAGGTGGCAAACGACGCCACCGACGACTCGAACGATGCGACCGAGGCCTTCACAATCGGGTCGCTGACATCGGCGTCGGTGATCGTTTTCGACTGTTTGGCTGCGTGCACCACTGCGAGCAAAGCGCTTGCGCCCGAACCCGATAGGGCCGGGTGGGTGTGTGACAAGCGCAACGTTTTGCCAAACTGTCCCCCGCTGTAATACGCCCACGACGGCGGGTCGGCGGCCAGGCTGCTGATATCGAGCCAGCCGAGTGATCGCGCTGGCCAGCCCAAGGCCTCGGCCAGCGGTCTCCACATCGCGATCACCAGCGGGCTGGTGGCGACGCTGACGCAGTCACTGGTAAAGCCTGGGTTGCCACGCGAAGCGAGCACGCCCGTCCAGCTATTGTCATCGGGTATCCACAGGGCCGTTTGGGTATCCCCCTTGGCGAGGTCGCTCACGGCCTGACCCGCTTCGACGTAGCCCATCTCGACAAACACATCATGCCCGCCGCTCTGCTGATGCTCGCCATTAAACTGGGCAATCGCTTGCGTGAGCCACGGTTGTAAAGCCGTGTTAGCGACAACCTTGACCACCGTGCTGTTAAACGGCGGTTGCGGTGTGCCGTCTTTAGCCGGGCCGCTCCCGCAGGCCGAGGTGATCAGGCCAAACACGAGGCCGATCACCATGACGTTGGCAAGCTTGTGGTCCTTGCGGTCGCGTGAGCTGACCGGTTGAAAATGAGGATCGAACTGCATCACACACCTCCTATCGCCCGACAGTGACCAGCGTCATCTCGACGAAACGGTCTTCGGCTTGCTTGTCGGCGTCCTCGGTCTCCCAGTGCTCTTGGGGCGGCAAGGTCGCATCCACCAGGAAGCGCGCCCGGTCGACGCCTAGCGAGGCCAGATAATCCACCACCGACTGCGCCCGGGCTTTGGAGAACTCAAGGATTTGATCCTTGGTGAAGGTGCCCTTTGGACCGGGCCAGGCAGATGATCCTTTGACCTTCAGGAACAGACCCACGCTTTGCTGCAAGGTCGGCACCACGCAGTCATCCAAGATGCGGCGCGACTCGAGCGTGAGCGTGGTGCTTTCTGGCAGGAAGGTAAAGCGGCGGCAAGGCAATACCGCGAGCGTGGCCGCATCCTCCGCTTTGGCCGCGCCCGAGATGTCGAACTTCGCGCCGATCGAGAACGTGTCGTTGGTTGGGCGCGCGTTTGACTTGAGCGCCGAGTTTTGGGCGGCTTGCAGGACAAAGCGTGGGTCGACCAGGTCTTCAACCTTGTCCGTCGTGCTCTGCTTGCCAGCCGACGCCCACACCCGGCGTGCGATCGTCATACGGTTGTAGATCGGCGTCGGATCGCGCATGACAAAGGTGTTCGCGCTCAGGTCGGCCTGGGCGATACGCTGTAACTGGGCTGACAGATCACCGGGCTTGTGGACATCGGTCCAGTCGTTGTTCCCCCAACTCACCAGTTGCTGCCCGGCCAGGTCTGGGTTTTCGACCGCGAATTTGAGCGCCGCAAACCAGGCGGTGTGAAAGGCCTGCACGACTTGTGGCCGTTCCGCGATGGCCTTCTTAGACGTGGCCAGGGTATCAAGTACGAGCCGCAGTTGCTTGGTCGTGATCAGCGGTGTGCCGGTCTTGCTGGCGCGCGAGAGCTGTGGGTCCCAGGCACTCACGGCGTCGAGCTTGCCGTCGTTAAAAGCGGCCACGGCCGCATCCGGCGTGTCATACGGCATCAAGGTCACATCGAACTTTGGGTTCAAGCGGGCCACCGACAGCACGTAATACACGTAATACGCCGCCGAGCTATCGCTGACAAAGCCGATGCGCTTGCCTTTCAAGTCGTTTAAGGTTGCAATGTTGTGGGCATACATGCCGTCGCCACCCGCGCTCTCGTCGACGATGGCGGTGATGGCGCCGTAGCCGGTGATCGAGGTCGAGTCAGCCGTATCGAGCAGACAGTCCCACTTGCCGTTGGTAATGAGCGCATTGGACTGATCGCTTGACAGGGCATACTCGGGTTTGTTCGTCAGCTGCAGGGGCACAATACCCAAGTGAAAGCCGTTGGCCACATCCAACTTTTGGGTCTGGACTAGCGCCAAGGTCAGATACGACGCGAACGCATCGGTGCCACAGATATAGGTTGGTTTGCCATCGCTGGTGTTTATGCCCGGCCCAAAGAGCGGCGGTGGTGACTTCACGTCCGCTGGCAACAATGTCGCGTTGGCTGCTGGTGGCGCATCCGTCGGGACCAGCGTGGGTGCCGGTGGGTTCACCGGCCGGCCGGTGACACTGTTAAACACGACTCCGGCGAGCACGGCCACGATGGCCAAGCCCACGATCACAAAAAACAACGTGCGAGTGCGGTTCATTATTTAATCCTCCCCAAAACTGACGAAACTAACGCGACAGGTGCGCCATATCCAGCCCGGACATGCCGGTTGCGGTCATGCGACGGGTGCACCTGGTCTAAATTCACGGTTATCTCTCACTGCGTGTGTGCTTGCATGTGCTTGCATGCCGCTAGGCCCGTCAGGCCCGCTAGGCCTTGGCAAGGCGCGAGCCATACACCTCATCGATGGCCGCAGCCGTGTCTTCGAGCGCGCGGACTTGCTCCACCATATCGGCCCGCAGGCGTTGTGCGCGCGAGTCGTCCATGTCCTTGTTGCCGATCAGCTTGGTCTGCATGTAAACCGTGCCCATCGCAGCCAGGGTGTTGTCGAGCTGCAGCCGCGCGCGCATCATTGTGTCGCGCAGATGCGTGAGCGCCTCCCATTGCGCCTGCTTCATTTCAACAGTTTTGCGCAATTCTTCCTGAACTGGATCGCCCAAGTTGTTGACGCTTCGCCGAAGCTGATCTTGAAAACCGGCCAGGTCACGCGGCACCTGTTGTAGGTCGCGGGCAATGATCGGATCTTGCTGAAACGAATCGACGCCCTGCGCCAGCCGGTAGATTTGGGCGATCCAGTCTTCCATACTGCGGGCCGCCTCCTTCAAACGCTCGTCAAATGGGTCGTCGCGTCGCTCGATCTCTTGGGTGATGAGCGTCCGGTATTGGAGGGCTTTGGTCACCCGCTCACGCAGCTCCGGGTTGCGGATTTTGCCCAGGTCAAACTGGTCGGCAATGAGCTGGTCGATCAACTTTCGATAAAACTTCTCGTCGCGCAGTGAACTGGCGACGATAGCGCCCTCACCGATCAAGCCACCCGCGGCCCACATCCACCAGTCGCCCGGAAACCAGGGCAGATGCAGCAGCGACATACCCACACCGATGATCGCTAGCGCGATCACAAGCGCACTTTCGGGGCGAAAGATCGAGTAGGAAAGCACCTGCTTGCGTGCCTGCTCTTTCACGCGCTCACTGACTGATAACTGCTTCATGATGTGGGTCGATCACACAGGATGGCACTTGCGATGGCACTTGCTACAACCGGGCCTGTGCCGAGCCGTATCACGGCCGGGCTAAGCCTCGGGGTGTGACGAATTGCTTCACCCAGGTCACCTCAGCGCCAGGCCGCCGTGTTCCAGCGCCTCATTCCATACGAACGCGCCCACGGCTGCCGCGCTGGCTGTCGCGATGGGTGCTGTGACGGGTGCTGGCGCGAGCCAGAGCTGACGACCCGTGCGCTGGCGGCGGCCTTGCCGGGCGACTCGGTAAACCATTCCATTCATACTCTACATGTTACGTCTTTTAGGTGTGAGATGCGCATTAGAAATGCATATGCGCCATTTCTAGCGCGCCTTGGCGTTTCACCTCACACCAGTACATTATGGTCCGCGCCTGCATTTGTGCCTGTCATCTACAACCTGCCAGTCTGTCGCGCGCCTGTCAGCACCTGACGTCTCCCGTTTTCTGCCCGGCGTCACCGCCCTGTGTTACCGCCCGGGGTCACTACCGGGTGCCGCTGCCGGCAGGCCGCGCCCCTATAATTTCAACTATTCATGACCGTTCGCATCTTGGCCATCGAGACGTCGTGCGATGAGACAGCCGCCGCCGTCATCGACGATGGCCGCACGATCCGCTCCAACATTGTTGCCTCGCAAATCGATTTACATCAAAAATACGGTGGCGTCTTCCCGGAGATGGCCTCGCGTGCGCATATCGAGGCGATCGCGCCTACGATTGACGCCGCGATGAAGGCTGCGCAGGCGGACTGGGAGTCACTCACTGCCGTCGCAGTCACGAAGGGGCCGGGCTTGCCAGGCTCACTGGTCGTCGGCGTGAATGCGGCCAAAGGCATTTGTCTGGCCCGTGACCTGCCGCTGGTCGGTGTCAATCACCTCGAAGGCCATATCTATGCGCATTGGCTCGAGACGCCGGACGCCGGTGGACCGCCTTCCGATAGAACGGACGCTGGGCAGCAGCAGCCGGTGCCTGAGCCGCTTCCAAGCACACTCGCAACTCACGGCACCCAGTCGGCGCTGGCTCACGGGGTGGCTCATACCCAAGCCCCGGACCAGCCTAGTGGCCAAAATCGGAGCGGACGGCCAGCCTGGCTGGCGGCCTTGCGGGAGGCGCCGCGGGAGACATCGCTCGAGACATCACTGGAGGGATTACTGGAGGCGCCGTTTCCGCTGCTGGTGCTGATCGTCAGCGGCGGGCACACCGAGCTGGTGCTGATGCACGGCCACGGCCAATATCAATTGCTCGGCCATACTGTCGATGATGCCGTCGGCGAGGCGTTTGACAAAGTGGCGCGGTTGCTTGGCCTTGGCTACCCAGGTGGTCCAGCCATTCAGAAAGCAGCCGTCAGGGGCAACCCGCAGCGATTTAAGTTCTCGAAGCCGCGCGTCAGCCTGGGGGCGAAGACGGTGCGAGCGGTGAGCGATGCGTATATGTTCAGCTTCAGCGGCGCAAAGACCCATGCCATGCATTTGGTGCGCGACAATGGGGGCAGCGTCGATGGCAACCGCACGCCGTATACGCCCGTGGCCGACATCGCCGCGTCGTTTCAAGCCTCCGTCACCGATTGGCTGGTCAGCACGGCTGCCCGGGCCGCTGCGGCGTTCAAGACGAAAGCGGTGCTGGTCGGGGGTGGCGTGAGCGCCAACGCCCTGCTGCGTCACAAGATGCAGGCTGAATTTGGTGCGGCGGTCTTGTTCCCGCCGCTCGCGCTATGCACGGACAACGCCGCAATGATCGGTGCGGCTGGGCACTATGCCTTTGTCCGGGGCGTGCGCGATGACTTGAAGATGGATGTTGCACCCGACTTGAAGTTGGGCTGAAAGGCGCGTTTGTTTATGGTGAAAGGCACATAGGCACAATGGCATATGAAGTCGTCATCGGCATGGAGACCCATGTCGAACTCGATACGAGTAGCAAGATGTTTTGTGCGTGCGACGCACACTTTTTCGGCGCACAGCCGAACACGCATGTATGCCCGACGTGCTTGGGGATGCCGGGTGCGATGCCGGTCATCAACAAGCGCGCGGTCGAATTCGCGATGATGGTTGGTGTTGCCCTCAACTGTAAGATCGCGACGCACACCTTCTGGGAACGCAAGAGTTATTGGTATCCCGATTTGCCAAAGGGATATCAGATTACCCAGTATCAATTCCCAACAAACTATGACGGCTATCTTGACGTTGACGTGCGCGACGTGGGCAGTGGCAACTGGGTCGAAGACAGCGTGCGTAAGCGCATCCGCATCCGGCGCGCCCACCTCGAAGAAGACACGGGCAAGCTCACGCATGCCGGCAAAAATAGCTATGTCGATTACAACCGCAGCGGCGTGCCGCTCCTGGAGATCGTGACCGAGCCCGACATCCATAGCGCCGACGAGGCCTATGCCTATCTCAGTGCGCTGCAACAAATCGTGCGCTATCTTGGGGTCAGCACCGGCGATATGGAGAAAGGCGCGATGCGCTGCGAGCCAAACATGAGCCTGCGCCCGACGGGCAGCACCGCGTTTGGCACCAAGGTTGAGATCAAGAACCTAAATAGCCTGCGTGCGGTGCGTGACGCCATAGGCTATGAGATCAAGCGCCAGAGCGAGTTGCTTGATCGTGGTGCCGCGGTGCGCCAGGTCACGCTCGGCTGGGATGACGCACGGGGCGTCACCTTCGTGCAACGTGACAAAGAAGATGCGCACGATTATCGCTATTTTCCCGAGCCGGACCTGCCGCCACTGGATATCGACGATGAGTGGCAAGCGGGTGTGCGCGCCCAGGTGCCAGAACTCGCGCTCGCTCGGCACGATCGCTACCGCAAGGACTTTGGCTTTAGCAGTTACGACGCCGCGCAATTGACACAGGACCGGGCCGTGGCCGACTGGTTTGAATCGGTCGTGTCGGCTATTCCGGCCGTGCCGGCCGTGCCGGTCGCGAACGGTGCTAGTGGGGAGGCAAGTTCCGCCTCAAAACCAGGTGCTGCGCCAGCCAAGCTCATCTCCAACTGGATTCAAACCGAAGTTTTCCGGTTAATGAAGACACGCAGTATGGCTCCATCCGCGATCAGCACGATCAAGGTCTCACCCCAGCAGTTGGCCGGGTTGATCGGGCTCCTTGAGGATAAGACGATCAATCACACGACCGCCAAGCAAGTGTTTGAGGAGATGTTTGACACCGGTGCTGATGCAAAACGCATCGTCGAGGCGAGGGGCCTGGCCCAGGTCAGTGATACCAGCGCCCTAGCGCGCATCGTCGACGATGTGCTCGATGCCCACCCGCAGCAAGTTCAGCAGGTGCTGGCCGGGCAGGATAAGCTGTTTGGCTTCCTCGTTGGCCAAGCCATGAAGGCCACCCAGGGCAAAGGTAACGCACAGGTGATCAACCAGTTGTTGCGTGAGGCGCTCGAAAGACGCAGGCACTAGCTGAGCCGAGGCCGCTTAAGGCGGACAATCAAGCGGCTCTGGGACAGCGTTTGCGCGTGGTATCGCCCGGCCCATATTCCTGCGCGCCTGTCAGCTATGCCTGACGCCTGGCAGACGTGCACTCGAGTCGTTGGATCGACCGGCGTGCGTGAGCGTTACCCAGCTGACAGTGACGGGCAACTCTGGTCACGACCGGGGGCGGCCTAGTCAAGGCGTCACGCCATCACGGCCCGTCGTTAATGTGATGATATCTGACCCACATGCCGCTGAATAAAGGCGCTTTGGTCTGCAAAGAACAAACGCATGATCCTTGGCGGCCAGAATCGGGTAGCGGGTGCGGATGACCCAGACGGCCGTGTTTGAATTCGTTTAGGACGACTCCAAGACCGACACGACCTGTCTCGCGACACGTGCGCGATCGGCATAGCCTAGCGGGTCATCTGATAGTGGTATCGGTCTGTTCTCCCAAAAGTTGGCCGAGAGTATCGCAACTCTTTAATCAGAGGGTCCACTAGGTTCCCATTCCCCGTCGCCGCCTTGCACGGTCCCCGCCGCGCCGTTTGTCCCGTTTCCCACGGTCCCAGTGTCCTTTGTCTCAAGGGGAACGGGTGCAAGGGCCTCCGAGTTAGGCGTAGCTGTCCCCGGCGCTTCTGGGTCAGCGTCTTGCGTGGCCTCGAGCGTGGTCGATACGACCGGCTTCATAAACTCGGCCTTGCGTAGTAGCACATCCCGCGCTGCAAGTTGCTCAGCGATTTGTTTGCTCGTTCCACTTCCACTGGCCGCGCGCTTTTCGCCCAGCCAAACGTCAATCGTAAAAATCTTGGCGTGGTCAGGGCCTTCGGTGTGAGCCAGCTTGTAACGGGGCGTGAGGCCCAATTCACCTTGTGCCCATTCCTGTAACTGGCTCTTGGCATCGCGGTCGCGGTTTTCGCGCACCAAGTCGTCGATCATTTGCTCGAAAAAAGGCAAGAGAAACGTACGAACGGCCTCCACCCCTTGATCGAGAAACAGCGCCCCCAGGATGGCCTCAAACGCATCCCCCAGGATATTTGGGCGGTTGCGGCCGCCCGTATCGATCTCACCTTTCCCCAAACGCAGGTGATCGGCTAGCTCACACTGGCGGGCAAAGTCGGCGAGCGTGCTGACCTTTACCAGTGCTGCGCGCAGACTGGTCAACCGGCCTTCGTCGATATCAGGGAAACGGTCATACAGCCAGGCTGCGGCGATGAAATCTAAAATCGCATCGCCCAGAAACTCCATGCGCTCATTGTCGGCCATGCGCACGTCGCCATTCAGGTGCTCATTGGCATAGCTGGAATGCGTGAGAGCGCACTGCAAGAGGGAACCATCTTTGAATTCTGGAAGCATCAGCGTTTTCGACTTTGGGGTTGACGAGGGTCGCCGGGCTGTTGTCTAGCGTTTGGCCATGCGTAACGCGTCCGGCGCTGTTTCACGGCTCGAACACAGCCCGTTCGTATGGTTCGTGGGTAGGGCGAGATGCGTCCAAATCAATCCGTAAACCGCCTGAAGATCAACACGCTATTGTGTCCGCCAAAGCCAAACGAGTTGTTCATGGCCGTGTTTACCTTGACATCACGGGCTGTATTGGGCACATAGTCCAGATCGCACTCAGGGTCGGCCTCGGTGAAATTGATCGTCGGCGGCACGATGCCATGCTGGATAGCGTAGATGCACACGGCTGCCTCAAGCGAGCCGGTCGCGCCCATCATGTGGCCGGTCATGCTCTTGGTGCTGCTCATCGGGATGTTATAGGCGCGCTCGCCCAAGGCTGTCTTGACAGCAGCGGTCTCGGCTGTGTCATTGAGCGGTGTGGCGGTGCCGTGGGCGTTGATATAGTCGATGTCGTCGGGGGTCACGCCTGACTCGGCCATCGCCTTCTTGATGGCCTTTGACGCACCCAGGCCGCCTTCAGCCGGTGCGATGACGTGAAAGGCATCGGTTGTCTGTCCGTAACCCAATATTTCAGCCAGGATGCAGGCCCCACGCTTCTTCGCAAACTCGAGTTCTTCCAGGATCATCACGCACGCACCCTCACCCATGACGATGCCATCCCTGTCCTTACTAAAGGGGCGGGGTGATGTCGATGGCAACTCGTTGTTGTGGCTAAGCGCGCCCAGCCGGTCAAAGCCAGCCATGCCAAGTGAACTGACGGTGGCGTCGGCCCCGCCGGTGATCATGGCTGTGGCCGCGCCGCGGCGAATGAGTTCGCTGGCTTGGCCGATGCTGTCGTTGCTGGTGGCACAGGCGCTCGTGGGGGAATAGGACGGGCCACGCGCGCCAAATTCGATGGCGATCATGCCGCTGGCACCGTTACTCATCACCATCGGGATGACAAACGGGTTGATCTTGCGTGCCCCCTGCTCTCTGAGCATGTCATATTGCGACAGCATGGTGGAAAAGCCACCAACCGAAGATCCGACAATCACGCCCACATCGTCGGCGATGTCTTCGGTGATTTGAAGACCGGAATTCTTCAGTGCCTCCTTGGCCGCAGCCATCGCATATTGCTCATACCGGTCTGTGCGGCGCAACTCTTTAGCACCCACCGCGGCTGTGGCATCGAAGTTTTTCACCTCGCAGGCCACGTGCACTGGCAATAGGGTGGGATCGAAGCGTGTGATGGGCGCGACACCCGATTTGCCCTGCACCAACGCTTCCCAGGTTGCGGGCATATCATTGGCGAGTGGCGAAACTGCCCCGATTCCAGTGATGACGACTCTTCGGTTACGCATCCGTATCTCTCCCAGAAACAAGTTATAGACGTAGTCTAAGCCTAAAGCCGGGAGAGATTCGCGATCGGTTCACTCCCGGAACTTCGTGGTCCGCACGCGCCATAGACCTTGCAGGTCCTCCACGGCCGTGGACGCAATCTTAACGCGAGTGTCCAAGTCTTCGACCCACTCGACCGGTACCTGCCAAATCTTGTAGCCTTGCTGCTCAGCGCGCAACAACAATTCGCTGTCGAAGAACCACCGGTTGTCCTGTATGTGGGGCAACAGGTCTTTTGCGGCCTGGCGGGTGATGGCCTTGAAGCCGCACTGGGCGTCGGTGAACCTGCGGCCCGGGAACATCACCTTGACGATGACGTTATAGATCCGCGAGATCACTTCCCGCTTGAACTGCCGTTTGACGCGTGCACCACGCATCAAGCGGTTGCCAATGCCAATTTGGAATTCACCCTTGAACAGCGGATCGACCATCGGCATCAGGTGCTTCAAGTTTGTGGACAAGTCCACATCCATATAACACGAAACATCCGCGTTGGATTCGGTCCAGGCCTTGCGTAGAGCACGGCCGCGCCCTTTTTGATCGAGGTGGATGTAATCAACTTCGCCCGGGAATTCAGCTTTGAGTTGCTTGGCAATGTCGAGGGTCTTGTCGGTGGAAGCGTTGTTGGCAACGAGGATGCGCCACTTGTATGGACAGCTTGACTTTAGGAATTCTCGAAGCTTCAAAACGCTGGGCCGCAAGTCACGTTCTTCGTTGTACACCGGGATAAACACGTCGAGCGAGTGTGTACCCGGTGCGGCGGTTGGATTGGCCATTGTGACAGCCGCGATTATATCTTTCTGGTATGGATGACTGATGACCACAGATTTTCCTCACTGTGCCCTAAAAATCTTGCGAAATCTCCGCTTGATAGTCGTGTCTGTGCGGCCAGTCCACACCGAAATACTTAGCCTGGTCACTTAGAACTGAGCTCAAAACCTACTCAATTGTCACCAAGCCTCACTAAAATCTCTGCACAACGCCTGTCTTCTTCCCAAAGGAGGCAAAGCGCTGGCAAGTAGCTGGCAAGTAGCTGGCAAGGACTGAGATTCGGCTCTCCGTAGATGTTTGGGATGCGCAGGCGTTGGGGCGACTGGGTGATGGGCGCATCTGGCTGAACTGAGCCCGCTGCAACATTGTTGCCCTGCCTACGGGTATCGGGGTAGGCTAACAGGCACGTTGATGTGTCAGGGCTGGAACTAACCGACTGAACTCGTCGCGCCCATCAAGCCCGCATATCTCACCCGCAACCCAAAACACGCGCTAGCGCTTAAGTTTCGGTAACTTCAAGCTCACAATCAACCCGACGCCAACGCTCACGATGACGATCATAAAGAGGACAACATAGGCCGCGAGTGGCTGGCCACGAGCCGATAAGCCGTCGATCCACACACCCGCCAACAGCGGCGACATCGCGACGATGCCGCTGAGCGTGTTAAAGGCACCCACATACATCGCCCGGTGCCGTTCTGGTGAGGCGTCAAGCAGGTAGCCCAGCGCACCCAAAACGAGCGAATGCTCAATCGCCCCACGCAAGACGAATACGGCAAAAAAGCCCGCCAAGATGACACCGGCCTGTGCACTAGACACCACATGCGCAGCGTGCAGCAGCGCGAATAGCAAGGCGACAAGCGGCGCGCAAAATTGCATGACGGCGGCGGCGCGGATGACGCTGAGCGACGTAAAGCGGTCTCCAAGCCAGCCAAACAGCGCTACGCCAGCAACGCCACCAATAATCAGGGCAATGTTAAAGATGCCAGTGGCGGCATCGCTCAAGCCCAACTGCTCCTTGGCAAACACGAGATAGAACGAGGCGGCCATCAGTTCGAGGCCCGTCAGAGCGCGCATGACTAAGACGCGGCGGAATAACGGATCGGCCGACCAGGCGGCCCGCAAGCTAGCGATGAAGTCCGTGTCAGCGGCTTCCGCTTGGGCGGCTTGGGTCATGGGTATCTCGCGCATAAAGCCGATGAGCAGCAGTGACACGGCCATGCACACCCAGGCACAGCCAAAGATGACCGCGTAGTTCTGCGGGAACGGCAGGCCACCCGGCGCAAGAATTTGCTCGACCACCAGCCCAACACCGATGCCGAGCAGGCTAGCGACGAGTTGCCCGGTAGATACGGCACGCGACCGCATACGCGCGCTGAGAGTGCGGCTCATCATGTCGAACCAGGCCACACCCGCCAGGGCATCACAGATGTTAAAAACACACAGCCCTGCGATCAATACCCACACAGTCAGGATGGGCGCCTGTGCGCGGGTGACGATCAACCACAACGCGATCAAGAGAAAGGCGTTGCGCCCAATCAGGCTGGGGATCATGAGATATGGCTTCTGCCGTTCTTTGCCATGCACGATCCGGGCGGCGATGAGCTGGGGCAGGAACCACGACACCGACCAGGTCATCCCCACCGTGCCGATCAGCGCTTTATCAGTGGTGAGTTGGGAGGCAAGGCCGACCAGCACCGTGGTGGAGGGGATGAAATACGTGCCGACGACGAAGGCGCAGATGTCGGACGTGAAGGCCAACACATTGCGACGGGAGTCCAGCGGGACGGTCACGACTTGAGCATCGATCTCGGATTGAATAATTGCAGCCACCTCGCCATGATACGCGACCAGTGCAGCAGTCTGTTGCCCATGCCACGAAAGCGTGCCACGAAAGCCTGTCACGAAAGCGCCGGTTCAGATACACTACGGGTCTTGGGCCACTGCAGTAAAGGGCAGTTCGAGACTGAAGGGTCAGGCGACCAGTGACCGGTGGTGGGCTGATCGTTTAGTGCCGGGCTCACCCTACTTGAATCATCTTTCCAAACTTGCCAACTGATATGGGAAAAACGTTTGCAGAAAAAGCGCTCGCCCGCGCGTCGGGCCAATCGGAGGTAAGCGCTGGTCAGATCGTCGATGCCTCGCCCGATCGGGTGCTCAGCCACGACAACACGGCCGCAATTTACCGCTTGTTCAAGCAGCTGGGCATCGAGCGCGTGAAGCATCCCGAGCGGTTGTGTATCACGCTCGACCATGCGGTCCCAGCGCCTAGCACGCAGCATGCGCAAAATCACCTGGAGGTGCGCCGCTTTGTGCGTGAGCAGGACGTGCAGCACTTTTTTGAGGTGGGCCGCGGCATTTGCCACCAGGTATTTAGCGAAGAAGCACTGGTGCTGCCGGGCATGATGATCCTGGGCAGCGACAGCCACACCCCCCATTTTGGCTGGCTGGGCGCGTTTGGCGCGGGCGTAGGCCGCAGTGAGGTGGCTGCCATCTGGGCGACGGGTGAGCTGTGGTTACGGGTGCCAGAGAGCATGAAGATTACGGTCACAGGGACGTTGGGGCCGTTTGTGAGCACGAAAGACTTTTGTCTCAAACTCATCGGCGATCTTGGTCAGGATGGCGGCTTATACATGTCGATCGAGTTCGATGGTGACGGCTTGCCGGGGCTGAGTGTCGATAGCCGTATGGTCATCCCCAATATGATGGCTGAATTCGGCGCAAAGAATGCCTATTTGCCACCGGATGAGGTCGTGTTTGCGTATTTGAACACGCGCCTGGCGCGGCGGCTGTCATCGGAAGCAGCTCCTGGAGCAGGTCCTGGGCAGCAGCCCCCAGTCGTCGGCCGGCAGACATCGATCTATCCCGACCCTGACGCTCATTACGCGGCCAGGCACGCCTATGACCTGAGCACACTCGAACCGATGGTTGCTCGTCCACACCGTGTCGACAATGTCGTACCTGTCAGCGGCGTCAAAGGCACACCGGTCAACCAGGCTTGGCTGGGCACCTGCACCAACGGCCGGCTTGAGGACATCGCGAGTGCCTGTGACATCTTACGTGGCAAGCACGTGGCCCGTGGCACGCGGCTATTGTGGAACCCTGCCTCAAGCGAGGTGCTGAAAGATGCATTGCGTTTGGGTTTCGTTTCAACCTTTGTCGATGCCGGTGGCGTGATCGGCACGCCGGGCTGTGGACCCTGCATGGGCAACCACATGGGCATTCCAGCCGCAGGTGAGGTGACGATCTCGAGTGCCAACCGGAACTTCCAGGGCCGCATGGGCACGCGTGATAGCGAGATTTATCTTGCCTCACCAGTCGTCGTCGCCGCGAGCGCCGTGGCCGGCGTCATCGCTGATCCGCGCGAAGTATCGTGAAAGACTAAGCAAGGTGACTACATGAATCGCAGCAACGCACTCCACACACTCGCTGAGCACTTTGACACCGAAGGCTTGTTGAACCTTGATTTTGAGCTTAGCATGTGAGGCTCAAGGCAAGCTCAGTCAGCTTGGTGAATGCTGTGCGAAATGGCAACCGGGTGTTGGCGTCGATTGGAAGGGATTGTTTGAACCGGACGTTGAGCGAGATGAAACCCCACATCCGCCGATATCGGGGTTGGTCAAGGTGTACGAGAGATTCGCATTCGAGATGAGGCTGGGGCCTTTCGTGTAATTTATGTCGCCAGGTTTGTCGCTGCTGTTCATGTACCTGTTCCCAGAAAAAGACTCAGAAAACCAGCCAACACGATATTGATTTGGCGACAAAACACTTTAGTGAGTTGAAACGGGAGTTGGGGTCATGAAGGCTGAAAAATTTGACAATATGTGGGATGCCATTGAAGACACCACCGAAGCAGCAGAAAACATGAAGCTGCGCTCCAAGTTAATGATGGCGCTCAAGAAACATATTGTGCGATCAGAAATGAGCCAATCCGAGGCCGCTAAACTGTTGGGTGTTACTCAAGGGCGCATATCGGATCTATTGCGGGGCAAGATCAATTTGTTCGGCATTGATGCTTTGGTCAACATGGCGACAACAGCGGGGCTTCATGTTGAAATCCATATCACGGAGACGGTATGATGGTCAGCCGACAATTGCCAAGCCCATGCCACAAAAGTCGATCAGAGTTTAGTCAATGACTACCTGCTTCAGCAGGTAGCTTGAGTCTGCGATTGAACCCACCGCTCGCCCCCGAGCGGCCCGTTTTAGGTGCGCGGCCCTCTGAGGGGCTGGGCTGGGCCATGGGCTGGACCACTTACAGCCACGTAGGAAGCTGAAATGGAACTAACCCAGACACAACGTCGCACCTTCTTCGAAAACGGCTACGTTCAGGTCCCAAATATTGTGCCACAGACGGCTTTGAATGCGGCCTTACGCGCGATCAATCACAGCCTGGGTGAGGGCATCGATCCGGCCAAGATTGATCTGTTCCGCTCACAATCATATTGCCCTGAACTACAACGCGAGTATGTCATCACTGACCTGTATAACGCCACGCCCGTGGCCCAACTGGCCGAGTCGCTGGTTGGCATAGGCAAGGTTAAGCCGGTCAATGCGGGTCAGATCGCGCTGCGCTTCCCAAGTATGCAGTCGCAAGCCTCTGAACCGCACCCGCACCTAGATGGCATGTACACGCCTGCCAATGGCGTGCCGAAGGGCAAGATTGCTAGCTTCACTTTGCTTCTGGGCGTGATGCTGAGCGATATTCACGCGCCCTTCTCCGGCAATCTGGCCGTATGGCCCGGCACCCATCGCATCTACGAGCGCTACTTTCGCGAACACGGCCCCGAGTCTTTATTAACCGGCATGCCCCCGGTGACGTTGCCTGATCCCGAGCATGTGCTAGGGCGGGCGGGTGATGTTGTGCTGTGCCACTATCAACTAGCCCATGGCGTGGCCCAAAACGTGTCACCCCACATCCGCTACGCCATCTACTTCCGGCTGCACCACATCGACCACGAGACGCGCTGGAAAGAGGCCATGACTAACATTTGGCTCGAGTGGGACGGTATGCGACCGTTCGTGGGCGGGTAGGGCCTACGGTCGACTATCGGCTCTTACGGTGCAGCGCTTCCAGATGTCCCGAGAAGCTGCTCGAGCCGCTCGGCGGACATCTGGCTCATTGATCGACCGGTGGAAAGCTGGCGCTCTAGGAGCTGTTCGGGACCCGATAGCTCAGCGTCTGGCGCTGCTCCAAGCGCATCCAGCAACTTGCTAGCCAAACAGCGCACCGCGGCCGGTGTGGCTACGTCGAAGATATCGGTATCAGTCAGGCCGTAATCCCGCCAGCGTTTCACATCCGCTTCGATAATCGCCGTCACATCGCGGGCGATTTGCCTGGCAAACTCGACGATCGCTAAATCGACCTCGTCCAACCCTGGCGCGTAATGCACTTTGGCGTAACGATTCAGCCTCCTCGTGTTGACCCCATATATGGCGAAGTTGGTCCATTTGGCTCGTTTTGGTCATATGTGGCAGTAGCAACAGGTAAGAGCTGTATAGTTACACTTGGGCGTTGTTTTGCGCAAGCGCTTGGAGTTGGTCGGGGGCAAGCAACTGTTCGTGCAGGATTTTGCCATGCGCTGCCAACGCGGCATACACACTGTCATGCCGCCCCGAGTCGATGTCTGGGCTGGGTTGGTTCATGCCGATTGGCATGGGCATCGATACCGGTGCACCGTAGCCCGACCACGTCTTGCGCTGCTTTGACCACACAGCGATACTGCGATCACTTTTTGGCGCCGAGGCCGAAACACATGCGCAAAACCACGATAAATTTGGTGACGGTGACGGCGACAGGATTTGGGGTTGGTATGGATTGTGGTCGAGCCACCCGGCATGTGCCGGGCTGGTGATGCTCAAGCTGGCCACAGCCACGAGCTCAAAAAGCAGGACATATAGACATATGAATGATGGATTGATTGACGCCCTGCGTCACAATGCTTGGGCGATGCGCTCGCTGCTTTCAGTGTGCAAGGGGCTGACCCAGTCGCAGTGGCAAGCGACGGCGACTGGGACATACGGTAGTATCGCCGCGACCATGTGGCATACCATATCGGCTGAGGCGAGCTATTGCGCGCGGCTAATGGGTGAGGAACCGGGCTGGGATCGGCGGGCCAAAGAACCACCGGGTGTGGCCGACATGGAGAGTTCCATCGTGGATTTGGCTGAGCGCTGGGACAGATTCCTCGCGCACCCCTTTGATGCTGAGCGGACGATCGTCGTGAAATGGCGTGACGGCATTGACCGTGATGTGCCCGCTGGTGTGTTTCTAGCTCAAGCATTGCATCACGGCAATGAACATCGCGCACACATCTGCACCATCCTGACGTCTATCGGCGTGCCCACACCCGAATTAGGGGTGTGGAACTATGCCGAGGCTACGAACCGTGCGACGCCGAAACGGGAGGCGCATTGATGTCCCGCAGCCTGTCCGCGCGCTGATGCGCGCTGATGCGTATCGGCAGGTGGTTGTCAGATCAGATGCAGTTCGCTGGCCCTATGCACGGCTTTGGTGTGTGGCTGAGGAAAAGCTGGCCCTTGACAGTGGCACAGCGGCCGAGGCGTTTTCCCAGATGCTCTCCGAAAGCGGCTAATGGGCGTGCGGCCTGTCCCGCAAGCGGGTTTGTGCCCAGTTTTTCGGCGATGCGATAGGCCTGGACCAAATGCTCGACAGCCGCTCGCGGATCAGACAGGTACGTCAGTAGGTCTCGGCCTATTCAAAAGGCGATTCCACAAGCCGCCTGCCAAGCAGCTTCGAAACCGCGGATCCGGCTGCTACTTTTGAAGTCGTTCGGCCTGACTCTTTCGGATCATGTCTCACCGCACCACGCCCATAAAGATGGGCGGAGATTTGGCCTTGCAGCGCCCGACACGCCTTTCAGGGCTGCTTCAATTGCGCTAAGATGGCCGGGCCATAGGTGTGCAGCTTCCATGGGGTCAGTCCCGCGACGCCATTTAGGTTGTCGAGCGAACATGGGTCACGCCGGGCGATTTCCACGAGCGTAGCTGTATTGAGCACAATGTCGAGTGCGACGCCGCGCCCGACGGCCGTGCGATTGCGCCACTCACGCAACCTTTCGAATCGAGACTGCCCGGCCTCATCCAGTGCTTGCTCTGGCCGCGCCCGCGGCATAGGCCGGGCGGGTAACGGCCGCCGCAGGCCAGCGTCGATGGTTTTTAGCAGCGCATTGCCCCAGCGGCGTTCTACATACTGGCTTAAACCGGGGGTCCGGGCCAACTCACGCAGATCCCTTGGGGCCGTATCGGCTAGCGCCATCAAGACGGCGTCGTTCACGATCTTAAACGGGGGCCTGTCGAGGCGGCGGGCCTCGGCCTCGCGCCACTCCCACAACGCCGCTAGCACCCCGTGTTGCTCACGTGGCACCTCACGCACGCCTTTCATGTCCCAGAAGGTGCGGGCCTCGGTATCGGCTGCTGCGGCCTGTCTGATATCGATCACGATTTGTGCGAAGGCAGCCTGTGCCTCATCAAAGCGGTCTTTGGCTCTTAACTCATCGATCAATATGTCTCGCAGACGCGACAAATAATGGGTGTCATCGGCTGCGTAGCTTACTTGCTCGGGCGAGAGTGGACGCTGGCTCCAGTCCGCGCGTTGCATGCGTTTATTCGTCTGAACGTCAAAGCGCTCACTCAGCAAAGCTGCCAAACCGGTGCGTGGCCAGCCTAAGATGCGTGCTGCGAGCTGTGTGTCAAACACCCGTTCGAAGCGGAAACCAAAACCCTGAGCTAGCATCCGCATGTCGTTCTCTGCCGCATGCATGACCACCTCGATATCGTGATCTGCCAGCAGTTCACCCAGCATCTCAAGGTGGGTCAGGCTGAGCGGATCGACTAAATAGTCAGCCATGGCCTCCGGCGCTTCTGCTTGGGCTGACAGTTGAATCAAACAGACTTTTGGGTAGTAGTGATACAAGCTGTCGGCTTCAACATCAAGGGCGATCAATTTCTGACTGCGCAAGTGCTTCAGCATGGCATCAAGTGCCGATGTGGTATCGATGAAGCTGGGGATGGCGTGACGTTGACCAGGCATAGGGTGGCTGGGTGAAAGTGTCTCACACTGTTGACACCTCGTCCTTGTTGGCCACGCGTGGCGGAACACAGGGCCAATCACGGCTGGCCGATTGGCTTGACCCTCGTGAAGTTTTGCGGGAGTGCGCTTGCCTAACCCAGACAGGTGCTGGTTCTCGTCCATCGATCCACAGGCCGAGTGTATCTGGATGCGCATGATATATACGCCGAGGCGCGCCTTGGCAAAAGCGATTTAAGCTAGCTAAAATTCGACGAAGAAGTGCTTCACATCACGGTTCATCTGGGCCGCAGCTGGCTTCACGTGGAGCAACATGAACCACGCACCCTAAAGTGCACCGATGACCGTGTTCTTGCCCTCGAAGAACGCGTCGGGCGCCTTGGCCCGTAGCCGGTTTGCGCCGCTACGAGCCGCATCAATTAACCGCTGACATCCAAAGCCGAAATGATCTGGCGTGCCTTGCTCAAGATGTCTGCCTGCTTCCATTCGTGGTGGCGCGTAAGCCGTCTGGTGGGCGTTCATGGGCGTGTGCTTCGCATCAGCCCTATGCACACTGTTCGGTTTATCAATCGATATTTGGAAAACTGCCGACCCCACGGACCTGTGAAGCCCGTGGGGCCTACTCCCCCTATATCCCCTCGCGGATTCTGATCACCCGGGCGGCATCGGCAGTGTGCTAGCGCGCTGCACCAACCCGGCAAACTCTTGCACGTCGGGATCGTTCGGCAGCATGCGTGCGGCTTGCCAGGCATAGCCGCTCAATTCGTTTAGGGTCGTATGCGAATATGGGCTGCGGCGCAGAATCTCAGCATACTCGGCCACGACCGCATTCATCTGGAAGCGGGCTGAGGTCTGGTCGAAGGTCTGGACCAGGTCGGTCGTGCTGATGTCGCCGGCAAGTTCTTGGGGCTGGAGCGTCGTCGGGTCGCTCCAGCGCAGATAAACCGTCGCGATCTTGCGACGTGCAGCCGAGGCAACCCCAGGTGGCAATGGGCGCAAAAAGACTTGATAGATGGCCGTGGCGTTGTGCCCAGCGTTCATGCCGCCAGCGATGACGGTATCGTTCCTGAAATCCTGGTTGGCTATGGCGCGGTTCTCGTAACCAATCAACCGATATTGGGCGACAACATCGCTGTTGAAGTCGACCTGGGTCTTGGCGTCCTTGGCGATTTCCTGGAGCGAATTGGTCAGACGGTCGAGGAACATCTTGCGCGCCTCTTCCAGCGTATCGACATAGGCATAGAAACCGTTACCCTTGTCGGCCAACTGTTCCATCAGGGTGTCGTTGAAATTGTCCAACCCGACACCAATCGTGCTCAGCGACACATCGGCCGGCGCGGTGCCCTTGACCTCGTTGATGATCGCCACCGGGTCGGTTGTTCCGGCATTGGCCCCGCCGTCGCTACACAACACCACACGGTTGATGCCACCGGGTATATAACTCTGCGACGCCATTTGGTAGCCAAGCAGCAAACCCGCTTCAAGGTTGGTGCTGCCTTCGGGTGCGAGGTTGTAGATCGCGTTTAGGATGGCGTTTTTATTTGACCCACTGGTGGGATATAGCACGATGCGGGCCGTATCGCCGAAGACCACGATGCTTACACTGTCATCACTCCGCATGCGGTTGACCAGCAGTTGCAGCGAGCGCTTCACCAGACCAAGCCGGTTGTCCATGTTCATCGAGCCGCTCACGTCAATGACAAACGTCAGCGACGC
>Ga0209068_10000542_pt1 | contig 20374 bp, 21 predicted proteins | sample ColStrG_CSR_2012_FD_187200 | JGI IMG/M metagenome (GOLD analysis project Ga0209068, IMG submission 187200) | Freshwater sediment microbial communities in response to fracking from Pennsylvania, USA - Cold Stream Run_MetaG_CSR_2012 (SPAdes)... | ecosystem: Environmental > Aquatic > Freshwater >... | reverse complement strand
GCCCCGAATGTGCATCCGGTAGGGGTTCGCGCTGCCATCGGACACGATGTAGCACCCGAGCTCACCCCGGGGCGATTCCACCGCGCAGTAGGCCTCTCCCTCGGGCACCTTGAAGCCCTCGGTGAAGATCTTGAAATGATGGATCAGTGCCTCCATCGACTCGTCAATGCGAGCGCGCGGCGGCGGCGTGACCTTCTTGTCCTGCACGCGAAAGTCACCCTTGGGCATCTTGTCGAGCACCTGGGCCACGATGCTGATCGACTCGCGGATCTCGTTGAGACGGATGGCGTAGCGATCGAAGCAGTCACCGTAGGTACCGACCACCACATCGAAGTCGACGTCGTCGTAGGCCAGGTAGGGCATGTCTCGGCGCAGGTCCCAGGCATACCCGGTCGATCGCAGGATCGGCCCGGTCGCTCCCAGGGCGATGGCCTCCTCGGCGCTGAGTACACCCACCCCTTGGAGCCGCTCGCGCCAGATGGGTTGCCCGGTGAGCAGTGTGTCGTACTCGTCGAGCCGCGGCGGCAACATCTCGATGAGGCGCAGCACGTCGTCCCGCCATCCGTCGGGGAGGTCGGCCGCCACCCCTCCCGGTCGGATGTAATTGTGGTTCATGCGCAAGCCGGTAACGCGCTCAAGGAAGCGGAGTGTCTCCTCCCGTTCCCGCCAGCCGTAGAGCATCATCGACACCGCACCCAGGTCCATGCCGTTCGTCGCCATGAACAGCAGGTGCGAGGAGATGCGGTTCATCTCGGTCATGAGCATGCGAATCCACGTCGCCCGCTCGGGGATCTCGACACCCAACAACTTCTCCACCGTCAGCGAGAACGCCAACTCGCTGAACAAGGGTGCGGCGTAGTCCATCCGCGTGACGTTCGTGCAGCCCTGCAGGTACGTGAGTTCCTCGCCCGTCCATTCCATGCCGGTGTGGAGGTAGCCCACGATGGGCTTGGTGCGCAGGACCGTCTCACCCTGTAGTTCCATCATCAGCCGCAAGACGCCATGGGTGCTGGGGTGCTGTGGCCCCATGTTGATGATCATGGTCTCGTCCAGGGGAGCCCCGTCGAGCTGTGGGTCGTCCACGACCTGGCCGGCTGCCTCGGATTCCGCCATGCGCAGGACCGCGCCCAGCTCACGCATGCGCTCGGCCGCCGCCGTCACGTCTCGAGGGGCCAGGCCCTGGGCACCCTCGGAGGTGAGCGACGGATCCTCGCGGAGGCGTTCCTCGCCGGTCATCGTGTCATCGGTGGTGGTCATGGGTGGCCTCGTCGAAGTCCCGGCGCTCAACGCGCGGTGGGAGCGCCCTTGAACTGCACCGGGATACGACCACTGTCGTAATCCTTGCGCAGCGGGTGGCCGACCCAATCCTCGGGCATGAGGATGCGGGTCAGGTCGGGATGACCGACAAAAGTCAGCCCGAACATGTCGAAAACCTCGCGCTCCATGGCTTCAGTTCCGGGGTGGAGGTCAAAGAGCGACGGAACCGAGGGATCATCGGCTGGTACCTGCACCCGCAGGCGGATGCGCTCGCGCTGGCGATGGGAAATCAGCGTCACCACCAACTCAAAGCGCTCGGGCGACACACCGGGGGGCAGCGACCGACCAGGGTGCACAAGGTAGTCGACGGCGGTGAGATCGAGGCACATGAGGAAGCTCTCTTCGAACAGCGCCGTCACCACTCCCACCAGCTCCTCGCGGGCCGGGAACACCACCCGCTCGCCGGGCCCACCCAACACGGGCACGCCGTGCACGAGTTCCTGCTCCACAGGCGCCTCAGCTTCGAGCGCGGGTGCTTCGGCGTCGCTCATGACCCGGGGACGGCGAGGATCTCGGACGGCCCGCGAGCGCCCGAGGTCGGGGCACCGATGCGCACGCCGCTAAGGGTCTGACCGTCGCGCTGTTCGATGACCAGACCGGCGCCTACCCCGGGACGCCGCGTGAGTTCGCCCTCGCGGATCTTGGCGTGCAGGGTGAGGATGGCGTGCATCAGTGTCTGGGGACCGGGCGGGCAGCCCGGGGCGTACACGTCCACCGGGACGATCTGGTCGACGCCTTGCACGATGGCGTAGTTGTTGAACATGCCCCCGCTCGATGCGCACACGCCCATCGAGATGACCCACTTGGGTTCCATCATCTGGTCGTAGATCTGGCGCAAAACGGGGGCCATCTTCTGCGACACCCGGCCGGCCACGATCATGAGGTCGGCCTGACGAGGCGACGCACGGAAGACCTCCATGCCGTAGCGGGCCAAGTCGTAGTGCGGCCCACCGGTGGCCATCATCTCGATGGCACAACACGCCAACCCGAAGGTGGCGGGCATGACGCTGCGGGACCGAGCCCACTTCACGAGTTCTTCCAACGACCCGGTGAGGAAGTTGTGGTTGAGCCCTTCGAGACCCTTGTCGAGGAAACCGCCCTCCACCGCCACTAGGCCGCCTCTCCGGCCGACTCAATCGGTTCCCGACCCTCGAGGCCGACACGCTTGATGGTCGAGGTCGAGGTCCGGGCGGGACTCACGACATCATTGCCCCGGAGGCGCTTCATCGGTCCCCAATCGAGGGCCCCGTTGCTGATGAGGTACACGAACGACTCGAAGACCGCCGCCGCGAAGATGGCCACCGCGAAGAGTCCGAAGGGACCGAGGGCTCGGTAGACCACTGCCCAAGGGAAGAGAAAGACGATCTCAATGTCGAAGACGATGAAGATCATGGCCACCAGGAAGAACTTGACCGGGAACCGTTGGGGCGGCTCGCGCTCGGGGACGATGCCGCATTCGTACGGGGCCGACTTGGCCACCGTGGGATTGTGGGGGCCGAGCAGCCGGGAGGCCACGCGACTGAGCGCGGCGAACACGACCGCCAGCACCAGCATCACGAGGATGGGCAGATACTGAGCCACGGGGGTCAGACCTTCTCCAGGTCCTTGGCCTCGGCCAAATGCTTCGTGAGGGTCTTGTCCCGGTAGTGCAGCATGACCACGAAGAAGATAAAGAGCGAGAACGAAACCACGAAGAACGTCGCCGGCAGCAACCGGACGGTCCCGAGGTCACGCACCATCACCACGTAGAACACCGGCTTGGTGGGGTCCACCTTGGGGATCGGAGGGGCCTCGCCCGCCTTCGTCTCTTGCGGGATCACGGGCTGAACCTGCACCACGGCGTAGTGGGGCGGGTGGGAGAGGCTGAAGGCCTTGTAGAACTTGTACTGGATCCGGCAGAGCCATTCGCCCGGGATGAGGTTGTGCTGGCCGTTGTTGATGTCGTTGGGGCAGTACTCAGCCCGAGTTTGCTTGCCGCCGATCTCGAAGACGCTCAGCTTCTTGTAGTCGGTCGTCGCCTTGAACACCTGGCTGGTGGTGACCAAGGCCACGTCGGCCGCCGCTTGGGCTTCACCCGCGGCTGAGGCCGGGACGAGCCTCCAACCATTGAGATCAACCCCCGCCTGGTCTAGAGCGGCCGCTACCTCGTCCGGGTGGGACGACTGGAGATCGGACAGCGACACCGTCTCGGGCGTGGGGAAATCGACGGCCATGTCGGGGTTGGCGTTGATGATTTGGGTCGGCGTCGGAAGCGTCTCGGGACGCGGGAGATCGTCGATCACGGGCGTTTTGGCCGGACCGGTGGCGGGGTCATCGACGTAGATCTCGACCGCGTGCCACGACGGATTCTGGCCGCGAGGACCGATGGCAGGCGGCTGGAGCCACCAGGTCGCGGTGAGAATGGTCAGCCATCCGAACAGACCGGCGAAGGCCACAAGCATGGCCAGCCGAGCGCCCATGTTCGTGGCCAACAGCACGTACGTCGACCCACACAACACGGCGAACCCGGTGAGGACCACCAGGATGCCGCGGATGCCTGGGCTCCAGGCGATACCAGCGAGAATCTCAAGGTTGCGCATGGGGGTCAGAGGCTCCGCTCGTAGGCCACGACTGCGTCGATCTGGTCTTGGCTGTACATCGTCTGGGCCGGGTTCATTCCGGTGGCCGCCGCCGCTTTGGGATCGACGGCCGTCGGGTTGAGGCCAAAGCCGGGCATCTGGCCGCTGCCGATGCCGCCCTTGCCGTAGGGCTTGCCCAACTCCGAGCCCAGGCTGACGAAGATTTGCTGCTGGTCGGCGGTCTCGAACTGGCGGCGTTCACTGCCGTTGGTCAGATTGAACCCGAGGGCACCTCCGCCACCGGCCACCTGTGGGAAGCCATACGACCAGCCCGCCGTGTGACACCGCGCGCAGGAGTAGGCGCCACCGGCAAATCCGTCGAACTCACCCATGTTGAAGAGCGCTTCACCCAACGTCTTCCAGTGGCCCTTCGGGTCGTCGACGGTGCAGTTGTTGTTGGCGTCAGGCTTGCAGACGGTATCGATCTCTTTTTGCAGGGCGTCCTGCGAATCCGTCGCCGGCAGCTGGATGCTGTAGAGGTAGGCGATGACGTTGTCCAACTGCTGTTCGGTCAGGGGCCCGCCGCCCGGTGCACCCCAGGCCGGCATCGGCGTGTTCTGGCGGCCGAAGTTGAGGATGAACTTCACCTCATCCTTCGAGTACCGATAGAGCACCGTGTTGAGCGCCGGCGCCTTCCAGTCGACTTCCTTGACGAAGTCGCCGTTGGCGTTCAGCAGGGTGTACGACTTCACGCCTCCGACGCCCTTGGGCCCGTGGCAGTCCGAACACTTGGCCTTGACGTTGTAGATGTTCTCGCCGCGGGAGACGAACTCCTCGTCGAACTTCTCCACCGCGCCGGATTGCCGACCAGGCTCTGCCAACCAATACAACGGCAGCGCCACGGCGATGATCACCAACAACACGAGCGCCAAGCCCAGGGTGCGGGTGAGCTTTTCGCCCTCGAGCTCCTCGTCACTCAGGTACGGCTTACGGTTGGCCGCCAGCTCGAGCTCGGAGCCGACCTCGGCTCGGCCCTTGCGCATGTTGGCCACGACCGCGATGAAGAAGCCGCCGATGAGGACGACGGCGATCACGCCACCGATGGCGGAAGCGGCCGTCGCGAACACGGCTTGGCTGGCAACGATGGGCATCAGTGACTGCCTCCACCCACGCAGTGCGGACCCTCGGCCTCTTGGCCGGTGGTGTTGGTGCCGATCGGTGGGCCCTGGATCACGGTGCCGGTGTCCACGTTGAGGACCCCGTCGGTCACCTCAGTCGAGAAGCGATCCATGCCCCGCGGCGCCGGGCCGCCCTTCTTCTCGCCCGCCTGGTTGTACTGCGAACCGTGGCAGGGACATTCGAACCATTGCGACGTACCACACGACGGCACCCGGCACCCCAGATGAGGGCACTTCTGGTATACGACGACCAGGCCGGCTTCCATCGAGTTGAGCACAGGCTGGGAGTAGACCTGCTTGGCCTTGTCGACGGCCGATGACGGGTAGATCGTCATCCACATTCGACCCTCAGCGTTGTAGAGGAAGCCCTTCGCCGCCGTGATCTGGGATTGCAGGTCCGTCACCTTGCCGACCCGGAGCTTGGAGCCGAAGCCTCCCTTGGGGACCGGCCACAGGAAGGCCAAGACCGCCGCACCGAAGCTTGACAGGCCCAAGGCGAAGAACACGACGATGCTGCGGTTGAAGAACTGCCGGCGTGTGACCCCGACCGTCTCGGGATCGGGGGGCACGAAGGCGGTGATATCGGCGGCGCCGACCTTCTCGAGCTCGGGCGGGCGGCGTTCGAGCGCGGCGGCACGCTCAACCTCGCGACCAGTGGTGGGCTCGTCCGCCCGCTCGAGGGCGACCGTGGACTCGCCCCGGTCGCGCTTCTTGGTCTCACGCGACAGTTGACCGACCGCGGTGTCGAGGTCGCGCCGACGCGTGGACGCGAACAGGGCCAAGCCGGCCAGCAGGACGAAGATGGGGATGATGATGAGCAGGATCATGGGGGGTGTCTCGAGTCTGAATCAGAGTTCGAAGAACAGGCCGCCCGTCCACGGCGCCACGAAGTTGAATCCGGGGCCGCGGAAGAACGAGCCGATGATGACGAGGATGGCCCAGAACATGAGGAACACCGTGAAGATCGACACGGCGAACTTGCGCTCTTCGGGCTTGATGCTGGGGTTCTTGTCTAGGTAGGGGGCGAGGATCAGAAGGAAGATGCCCATGCCGGGGATGGTCACGCCCGCCACCATGGGGTGGAACATGGTCAGGAGTTCCTGAAGACCGAGGAAGTACCAGGGCGCCTTCGAAGGGTTGGGCGTCTCGTTGACGTTGGCCAGTTCGAGCAGCGGGGCGTTCACGAAGATCGAAAAGACCAGGGTGAAGGCCGTCATGAGGAGGGCGGCGACGAACTCGACCGCCAGCAGGTGGGGCCAGACGTGCACCTTGTCCATCGGCGTCGACTTGACGTCTTGGATCGACCCCGACTTGACCACGGTGAGCAGGCGTTGGGTGTGACCGGCGGGGCCGGTGGCCGCCGGAGGCGGTCCGGCAGTGGCCAACGCGGTCGCGGCTCCCGCGGAGACGACGGCGCCGCCGCCCCCTTCGGCCTCGGTCGTCGCGGCCGCCTTCGCCGCCTTGGAGCGTTCGAGGAGATGGGCCGGGATCTTGCTGTCGCCCTCGCTGGACACAGACGCCTCGGCCGCGGGCGCGTCGTCGCCCCCACCGGCGGCGGCAGCAGCCTTGGCGTCCTCGGCCTTCTGACGAGCCGCTTCGGCCCGCTTACGAAGATGTTCGGGAATCTCAGTCATGGCGTCTCTTCGTTCGATCTAGAGCGGACCGGAGATACCGCCGTCCTTCCGGACCCGCCAGAAGTGGATGGCCAGGAAGATGACGGTGACGAATGGGACAAACAACACATGCAGGACGTACCAACGCAACAAAGTGTCGGTACCGATCTCCTTGCCTCCGAGCAGGACGAACCGCACCTGGTCACCAAAGACAGGGGTGTAGCCCATCATGTTGGTGCCCACCGTCACCGCCCACAGCGCCAGTTGGTCCCACGGCAGCAGATAGCCGGTGAACGACAGCAGCAAGGTGAGGGTGAGCAGGATGACGCCGATGACCCAGTTGAACTCCCGCGGCGGCTTGTAGGCACCGTGGTAGAAGACGCGAGCCATGTGCAGGAACACCGAGAGCACCATCAGGTGCGCGGCCCATCGGTGCATGTTGCGCACCAACAGGCCGAAGGTCACCGACGTCTGGAGGGTGTAGATGTCGTTCCACGCCTGGGCCGCAGTCGGCCGGTAGAAGAACATCAAGAAGATGCCGGTGATCGTCAACAGGATGAACAGGAAGAAGCTCAGTCCGCCGAGGCAGAGCGTGTAGCTCACCTTGACGGCGTGGCGCTTCACCTTCACGGGGTGAAGGTGATAAAGCACGCTGTTCATGATGACGTAGGAGCGATTCCGGGGGCTGTCGGTGTAGCCCTTGCGGAACACCGAGCCCGGTCGGAAGATCGAGTTCCAGGCCTGCGACCCCTGCATGGAGTCGTTCAGCTCGGACATCTTGCTCTTGCCCTTGGGCTTCATGGTCTTGGCCATGGTCAGTTCCTTTGTCCTGAGCAGAACGGGGTACCACGAACATGGGGAGTCATCCGAGCCTCATCCCGTAGCCATAGCCGTAGGTCGTCGTGCGCTGGTGCGCATCGCCCTCGGCCGGCGCTGCCCCGACCTTGCCGAGGATGATCACGCCGGTCGGGCAGCGGTCGACACACAACGCACAGCGGGTGCAGACGTCGTCATCGATCACGAAGATGGAGTGGTCGCCCGGGTCATCGCCGGGCAACTCGGTGCCGACGGCCTGGTCGATGGCCTCGGTCCTCACCAGATGGATGCACTTCCACGGGCAGATATCGACGCAGCCCTCGCAGGTGATGCACTCGGACTGATCGATGTGGATGAACTGCTTGGGCTTAACCGCTTTGGAAAGCCACTCGGCGTCGACTTCCTGCAGGACGTAATCGTCCAGGAACTCGGGCATCGGAGGATTGGCATCGGTGCGAGCCATCTCAGCTCTTCTTCACGAGCGGGCGACCGAAGTCGGACGTGGCGATCTCGGGCACGGCGGCCGCACGCTTGCCCCGCTTCTGCCACCAGGCGAACAACCACATGTTCAAGCCGAGCGCGACCACGTAGATACCCACCGCGATGAGATCGCGCAGCGTCTGGTAGGAGATCGTCAACGGGTTCCAGCCCCCGAACTTCTGCGGCTTCACGACATCGAAGGGGCCGAACAGCAACTTGTCGGGCCGCCAGTTCAGCTCGTTGCCACTCCAGGTGAGCCACAGGTGGGGCACCTCGCCGTAGACCCACCACATGATGAAGAAGACATAGACGGAGGCGACCATGGCCTCGCCCCACGACAGCGGAGTCCCGACGGGGCGGCGCTTGGCCATCGGGAAAATGAGCGCGACCAGACCGAGTGCGATCAACACCGATACGACGAACCCAACCACCTGAGTGGGGACCTCCGTTGTGGACAGAATCAGCCTACCGCTGAGACCAAACGGGCCCTTGGCACCCGAGAGCCGATTCAGCGGTACAGACGTGTGGTTTAGCACGCCCCTCGCGCCCGGGGCACATCGAGCAACCACCCCGTCGATGTCGTGCGCCCGGGGTCGAAATGGCCGGACCGTCTTGGCCTCGTACGCGCCGCGTGACCTAGTGTTCGCCTGACGAAATTGGTCCGCGGCCAACGCCTCCGAGCGGGGAGCGAACCAACCCGAAACATCGCCCCCGGAGGCCATCCGTGACCGAAGTTCCCGACCATCTCCTACAGCGCTCCCGCGATCGTCGGGCGGCGTTGGGTCTCGGTGGTGGGGACGATGGCGGTGGCGCCGGATCAGCAGGTGAGACGGCCCCGGCGGCGTCCGCTTCCAGCGACGTTGAGACGACCGCGGCGGCCCGTCCCGCGGCCATCACCCCCGCCGAGTCGCCGGCGGCGCCGCCCAAGCCGGTGCCGGCCTACGTTCAAGCCTCGCTGCGCCGCAAGAAGATCCCGTTGTGGGTCATGCCCGTGCTCGCCTTCCTCCCGCTGTGGGCCATCGTCTACGTGAACACGTTGTCGAAGGCACCGAGCACCACGCCCACCCAAGCCGAGGCCGGCACCACGATCTTCGCCGCCAAGTGCTCCAGCTGCCACCAGGCCGACGGCTCCGGAGGCGCGGGCCGCCCCCTCTATCAGGGCTCAGTGGTCAAGACCTTCCCCAACATCGCCGAACAACTGCAGTTCGTGTGGCTGGGCAGCAACGGCACCGGGCCGGGCGGAACGCCGTACGGCGACCCGAACCGCGAGGGCGGCCAGCACAAGACCCTGAGCTACAACGGCAACCCCATGCCGAACTTCAAGGGCGCGCTCACCCAGACCGAACTGCTCGAGGTCGTGCGCCACGAGCGTGAGGTGTTCGGGGCCGAGAAAATCGACCCCAAGCAGGTCGCCCCGGACGGGTCGCTGCTGTGGCCCAACGGCAAGCCCATGTTGAATGCCGCTGGTGAACTGATCGATCCCAATGGCAAGCCCCTCTTCGGCACCGACGGCAAGCTGGCCGACCCGACCCAGTTCGCCGGTGCGCCCGCCACGGGACAGGCCGCCGGTAGCTGATCGGGCGCCCGTAGGCTTCCCCCATGACCTCAGCACCAGAACGCCGCGACGTGCTCGTCATCGGTGGAGGCCCGGCCGGCGCCGCCACCTCTTACTGGTTGGCCGAAGCTGGCCATGACGTCGTGTTCGTCGAGAAGAAGCTCTTCCCGCGGGTGAAGACTTGCGGCGACGGACTCACCCCCCGAGCCGTCCACCAGCTCGATGAGATGGGCCTGACCGAGCCACTGACCCGGTTCCACCGCTACAACGGGCTCCGGGCCATGGCCCACGGGATGTCCCTCGAGTTGGCCTGGCCGCAACACCCCATCTACCCCGACTACGGCTACGTCGTGCGCCGGTGCGACCTCGACACGATGGTGGCCGAGCACGCCGTCAAGTCCGGGGCGACGTTGTTGCAGGGCACCGAGGCCGTGCGCCCTCTCATGCGCGACGGGCTGGTCACCGGCGCCGTGGTCAAGGACAAGGACTCCGGTCTGAACCGCGAGATCCGGGCCCGCTACGTCGTCATCGCCGACGGGGCCAACTCACGCTTCGGGCGCGCCCTCGGAACCAACCGCAACCGGGGGTACCCCCAGGGCATGGCCATCCGCGGCTACTTCTCCAGCCCGCTGAGCGACACGCCCTGGATCGAGAGTGCGCTCGACGTGCGCGACCGGAAGGGCAACTCGCTACCGGGCTACGGCTGGATCTTCCCGCTGGGCGACGGCGAGATCAACGTGGGCATCGGCCTGCTGTCGACGTTCCGAGACTTCAAGTCGGTGAACACGAGCCACATCCTCGAGGAGTTCGTGGCCACCGCGCCCGAGCATTGGGGCATCTCGGCCGAGACCGCCACCTCGGTGCCCACTGGCGGTCGGCTCCCCATGGGCGGATCCGTCGAGCCGAAGGTCGGCCCTACGTGGATCGTCGTCGGCGACGCCGCTGGGTCGATCAACCCGTTCAACGGGGAAGGCATCGACTACGCCTACGAAACCGGACGGATGGCTGCGGGGCTGCTCGACGATGCGCTGCGCTCGGGTGATGGCATGGCGCTGCAGCGCTACCCCGCCATGCTCGACGCGGAGTACGGCCTCTACTTCAAGGTGGCCCGCCTCTTCGCCCAAGTGATCGGTCAACCGGCGCTGATGAGCGAACTGACGCGGGTGGGTATGCACTCGCGGACCCTCATGGATTGGGTGCTGCGCATCATGGCCAACCTGTTGCGGCCCGACGAGTTGGGTCCGGCCGAAGCCGTGTACCGCACCGTCGCGCAGTTGGCCAAGGTCATTCCCGAATCAGCTGCCGCCTGACCAAAGCCTCAACCCGTCGGCGCCCAGCACCTGCACCCGGGGGCCGAGAGCGCCGTCGCGCCGGGCCGGCGGCTCCCGGTCGGGACGGTGGCCCAAATTGACCCAGCCAAGGAGCTGCTCGCCTTCGGCCATGGCCAGCAATTCCCGCAGTGGCTGACCATCGAGTACCGACGCCGTCTTCCACACCGCGCCCAGGCCCAGGGCATCGGCGGCGAGGACGATGGCATAGCCCGTGCACGAAGCCGCCACCACCTGTTCCCACACCGGGACCTTCGACGGCTCGACCGGCGACGCGATGAGCGCCACCAGACACGGAGCCAGGAACGCCTTGCGCCGGGTCTTTTCCCTCAGCTCGACGGGAAGCTCCGGTGTCGCATCCACCGCCGATGCCACCAGGGCATCGCCAAAGGGCTCCCGCCCCTCGCCTTGGACCACCACGAAGCGCCACGGGTGCAAGTTCCCGTGATCAGGGACGGTGGCGGCGGCGGCGAGGATGAGTTCGAGTTCCTGAGGAGATGGCCCCGGCTCAACGAACGTGGCCACACTGCGCCGCGCCAACATGGACGCGATCACGGCGGGTACGGGCGTGGACATGCATCAGCCTTTCGGAGGGTGGGCCTGCGCGGTGGCCTCTGCCGCGGCGCGTGCTGCCTCGATGACGTCGGCGAGGACGGCGTCGTCGTGAGCCAGACCCGGGAAGAGCACCTCGTAGGCACCAGGGGCGAACGCCACACCCCGGTCGAGCAGGTGGTGGAAGAACGTGGCGTAGACCTGTTCGTCGGTTCGTTGGGCCGAGGGATAGTCGGTGGCCGCGCCCCCGGCAAAGGAAACACCCAACAGGCTTTCGCACACCGGGACGTGGGCGACGAGGCCGCTCTCGGCGAACACCTCCGAAAGCGCCGACGCCAGATGCGCGGCTCGAGCAGACAGCACCGCGTATGCGTGGTCGTCGAGCAACTCGAGGGCGGCCAGCCCCGCGGCCGTGGCCAACGGGTTCCCTGACAGCGTCCCCGCTTGGTAAACAGGCCCGAGGGGAGCGAGAACCTCCATGATCTCGGCTCGACCGCCAAAGGCGCCGACGGGCAGGCCGCCTCCGATCACTTTGCCGAAGGCGGTCAGGTCGGGGCGAACGCCGAACACTTGCTGGGCGCCGCCGCGGGCCAACCGGAACCCGGTGATGACCTCGTCGAAGATCAACAAGGCGCCGACGCGATCACATTCGTCGCGGAGTCCTTCCAGGAATCCCGGCTCCGGAAGAACGAGACCCATGTTGGCGGCCACCGGCTCCACGATCACGCAGGCCACCCGCTCGTCGAGCACGGGAACCACGTTGTAGGGAGCCACGATGGTGTCCGCCACCGCACTGGCCGGAACACCGGCCGAGGCCGGCAGGCCTAGCGATGCCATCGCCGTGCCCCCTTGCACCAACAGTCCGTCGGAATGACCGTGATAGTTGCCGGCGAACTTCACGATCTGGTCCCTTCCGGTGAAGCCGCGGGCCACCCGGATGGCGCTCATGGTGGCCTCCGTCCCGCTCGACACCATGCGCACCATCTCGATCGAGGGCACCCGCTCGACAATGGCCTCAGCCAGCAGGACCTCACCAGGGGTGGGAGCGCCGAACGACGTCCCTCCACCCGCCGCCCGCACGACGGCCTCGATCACCGCCGGATGGGCATGACCTAAAATGATGGCGCCGTAGGACTGCACCATGTCGGTGAAGCGTCGCCCTTCGACGTCCCAGACGTAGGGCCCCTGTGCTCGGGCCACGAAGTAGGGCACCCCGCCCACAGCGCGGAACGCCCGAACGGGAGAGTTGACGCCCCCGGGGATGACGCGCTGGCCCCGGGCGAACAGCATCTCGTTGGTGAGTCCGCTCACGAACCGAGCACCTCGGCCAAGTGGCGGGCGAAGTACGTCAGGATTACATCGGCACCAGCCCGCTTGATAGCGGTGATCTGTTCGAGTGCCACCGCCGGGCCGTCGATCCAACCCCGCTCGGCGGCGGCCTGGACCATGGCGTACTCCCCGGACACGTGGTACGCCGCCAAGGGAACGTCCAACTCCGCACGCGCTCGAGTGAGGACGTCGAGGTAGGGCAGCGCCGGCTTCACCATGATGATGTCGGCGCCCTCCTCCAGGTCGAGACGAATCTCCTCCATGGCCTCGCGCGCGTTGCGGACGTCTTGTTGGTACCCCCGTCGATCCCCTCCCCCGGCGATGGTCACGTCGACCGCATCGCGGAACGGGCCGTACAGCGCCGACGCGTACTTCGCCGCATAGGCCAGGATCGCGACCTGCTCGAAACCCTCGTCGTCAAGGGCCTCGCGGATGGCCAGGACCTGGCCGTCCATCATTCCGCTCGGCGCGGTGAGATCGGCCCCGGCGTGGGCTTGGGCCACGGCCGCCCGGGCGTAGAGGTCAAGGGTGGCGTCGTTGTCGACCGCTCCGCGCCCGTCGAGCACGCCGCAGTGCCCGTGATCGGTGTATTCGTCCACGCACAGATCGGCGATCAGCACCATGTCGCCACCGACCTCCTCGCCCAGGTCGCCCAAGGCCACCTGAACGATGCCGTCCGGGTCCCACGCGCCCGAGCCCTCAGGATCCTTGGTGGCGGGTATCCCGAAAAGAATCACCCCGGGGACACCCAGAGCGGCGAGCTCCGTCACCTCCTGGCGCAGCGACTCGCGGGTGTGCTGCACCACTCCGGGCAGCGAGGCGATGGGCTGCGGTTCGGTGATCCCCTCGCGCACGAACAGCGGCGCAATCAGATCATCGGTGGTCAGCCGAGTCTCGGCCACCATCCGCCGCAAGGCGGGTGTGCGCCGCAGCCGGCGCATTCGTCGTTGGGGGAAGCTCACGCCCACAGCCTATGGGCAGCCTCCGGCTCCCGATGCGGGTCGCCTCCGGCCGGCGCCAAGCTCCCCCGCCACGAGCGAAACCTGCAAGCGCAACTACCCCTGCGGTGGCTCCCCTTGCAGATTTCGTTGGGAACGGCTCACGCGAAGTGCGCGACCAGGGCGTCGACCAGCCCAGCCACGGTGTGCTCCGTGGCCTCGACATCCACGACGAGACCGTGGCGACGGGCGGTGTCGGACGTGATCGGCCCGATCGACGCCACCACCGGCGGGACGGCGTCAGCCCCGACCGCCTCGACGAAGCGCTCCACCGTCGATGACGAGGTGAACGTGACGGCGTCAGCGGTGGCCACCGCCGCCCGACCCTCGTCGGTCACCGGTACCGCCGCCGTGCGGTACGCCTCGACCACGTCGACATCCCACCCCGCGGCCCGCAACCCGTCGGGCAACACGTCGCGCGCGACGCCAGCTCGGGCCAACAACACGCGTCCGCCGCCCACGGGTGGCGCGGGGAACACCTCAAGCAGACCCTCAGCCACGAACCGATCGGGAACGAGGTCGGCCCTGATGTTGGCCGCGGCCAGGGCAGCGGCCGTACCGGGACCGATGGCCGCCACCCGGACCCCGCCCAGATCCCGAGCATCGCGAAGCGAGCCCATGACTCGGCGCGCTCCGTTGGGCGAGGTCACCACCAACCAGTCGTAGTCCGCCAGCCGACCTGCGGCAGCCGCCAGCGCGCTCCCCCCGTCGTCAGGCGGGGCCACCTCGATGACCGGGAGCTCAATGGGCTCAGCGCCGAGCCGGCGAAGCTGCACCACCAGGTCCGAGGCCTGGGCCCGCGCTCGGGTGACCACCACCCGTTTGCCGAACAACGGTCGAGACTCGAACCAGCGCAGGTCGAGGGCCGCCACCCGGCCGATGACGATGGTCGAGGGCGAGGAGAGATCCTGGTCAGCCAGTGTGGCCAGTGTGGCCCGAACGGTGTGTTGGTCGGGGCGGGTGCCCCAACGGATGGCAGCCGCCGGCGTCTCGGGATCGAGCCCACCGTCGAGCAGCCGTCGCACGATCTTCGGGAGCCGACCGACTCCCATCAGGATGATGATGGTGCCTCCGAGGCGGGCGACCGCGTCCCAGTCGAGTTCGCCGCCTTTGGCCGGATCCTCGTGGCCGGTGATGACGGTGAACGACGTCGAGGAGTGGCGCATTGTCACCGGAATGCCGGCGTAAGCGGGCACCGCGATGGCCGACGAGATGCCGGGAACTACCTCGAAGGGAACTCCCGCCTCGAGCAGGGCCGCCGCCTCCTCACCGCCGCGGGCGAAGACGAAGGGATCGCCGCCTTTGAGCCGCACCACCTCCCGGCCGGCGCGACCTTCGGCCACCAAGAGGCGGTCGATCTCCTCTTGGGGCATCGTGGCGTGACCGGCCGACTTGCCGACACTGATGCGTTCCGCCGACGGTGGAGCAAGGTCGAGCAGGCTGGCCACCGACAGGCGGTCGTAGACGACCAGATCGGCACGAGCGAGCACCTCGGCTCCTCGCACGGTGAGCAACCCCGGATCACCCGGTCCTGCTCCCACTAGATAGACGGTCACGTTTTCCACACTAAGTGACCCTGCATAGACCATCGAATGACAAGATGCAGAAATGGCAATGGCCGATGCAGGACCGCGCACCGCTCGCAGCGAACGAACGCGGGCCGCCATCGTCGATGCGCTCCTGAGTCTGCTGGAGGATGGCGAACTCCAGCCGACGGCCACGCGCATCGCCGAACGGGCGGGGATCTCCCTCCGACTGATCTATCACCACTTCGGTGATTTGGAGGCGTTGTTCCGGGAAACAACCGAGCGGGAGACGGCCAGAATCCTGGCCCGAGTCGTTCCCGTCCCCAGCGATCTTCCCTTGCGCGATCGGATCGATCGCTTCGTCGAGCAACGCTGCCGACTCCTGGAATGGATTACCCCGGTGCGCCGGGCGGCCATCCTCCATGAGCCCTTCTCGGCGACCCTCCGCGATGCCCGGAGCGCCATGAACCGCCTCGCCGAGGACGAGATGGCCCGCCTCTTCGCGCCCGAACTGGCGGCGATGGATTCCGAGAACTGCGTCGCGGTGGTCGATGCCTTGGCCCTCGCCACGGGATGGAACGCCTGGGACGCCCTGCGCAGCGCCGACCGTTCCGAGGAACGGGCCCGCACCGCGATAAATCTCACCGTGACGCGGCTGTTGACGGCTCCCTCCGGAGGCTGAGGTCATGGCCGCTCCGGTGGACAACGTCATGTCGCTCACCGAGGCCGCCACCCGCCTCGGGGTGCACTACATGACGGCCTACCGCTATGTCCGCACCGGGCGCCTCGCCGCCACCAAGGACGGCTCGCAATGGCGGGTCCGTGTTGCCGACGTTGTCGCGTTCGCGGCGCCGAGCCGAGACTCCCCGAGCCCACGGGGGGCCCGGGCTGACCGAGGCGAGGCCACCACCCGGGGCGGCCACCGCCGGTCGAACTGGTCGGGACGGGCGGAAGATCGCCTCGTGGCCGGGGACGAGGCGGGGGCCTGGACGGTTATGGAAGGGGCGATGTCCGCCGGCATGTCCCCCGAGGGCCTCTATCTCGACGTGATCGTTCCTGCCCTCCGCTCGATCGGAGACCGGTGGGCGTCGGGGGACCTCACGGTCGCCGATGAGCACCGAGCGTCGGGAGTCACCCATCGCCTCGTAGGGCGCCTCGGGCCACGCTTTGCCCGCCGCGGTCGTAAGCGGGGAACGGTGCTGCTCAGCGCTCCGCCCGGCGAGCTTCACGACCTGCCCATCGCCTTGGTCGCCGATCTTCTCCGCAGCCGGAGCTTCGACGTCAGTGACCTGGGCGCCAATGTCCCGATCGAGTCGTTGGCCAACGCGGCCGCCCACACCCCGCGGCTCGTCGCCGTCGGCCTCTGCGCCACCTCCCCGGACAACGAGACGAACATCCGCACCGCCATTGCCGCGGTGCAAAACGTGACCCTCGCTCCCGTCGTGTTGGGTGGGGGGGCCATCGCCAACCCGACCCATGCCATGGAGCTGGGAGCCGACCGCGGCGGCCTCTCGGCGGTAGCGGTGTTAGCGGCGTTCGAGAGCCTCACCCCCGTGAACGCCTGACGACGTCTCTCAGCTCGACAGCCCCCGTCGAGCTTTGCTTCGGCGCGTCCGAGACCCGACTCGATTCGCACTCATCCCCCATCCCCTTTGGCGCCGTAGTAGCTGTAGTCGGTCTTTACCGCTAAATTAGGAATTCCTCACCCCCTCCACCCTCAGCCAGTCCCATGCCGAGTACCGACGAGCACGGAGCCGCTGGTTCGGGAGGTCCCCATGTCCGTGTACTCGACACTCGATGGCCTTGACCTTGATCGCCCAGCCTGGATGGACGACGCGGCCTGCAAGGGCCGTACGAACCTGTTTTTCGGCGTGGCCGGCGAACGCCCCGAGCGGCGCATCCGTCGGGAAGCCGATGCCCGGCGGGTCTGTGCCGCTTGCCCCGCACTGCTGGCCTGTCGCACCCTGGCCCGGGAAGGTCGGGAGAACGGTTTCTGGGGAGGCGAATCTGAGGAAGAACGAGCCGCCGCCGGGTATCCCCCACGCTCCATCAGCCGCAGAGCGGTGCAGCAGGCGTCACTCCAGGCCGAGGCGTCCTGAGCCGGGCGGTACCACCTTGGCCCGGCCATCTCCCACCGCGGCATAGGCGGCCAGCGAGCGAGAACGGGCCTCGGCGTGGTCCACCAAGGGCAGCGGATAGTCGGTACCCAAGATGACACCCGCCGCCGCCAGCTCGAGTGGGCCTACGTCCCAGGGGGTATGGATGGACTTGGCGTCAAGCGACCCAAGCTCAGGCACCCAGCGGCGGATGTAATCACCGCTAGGGTCGAACTTTCGACTCTGGATGATCGGGTTGAAGACGCGATGGTACGGAGAGGCGTCGGGTCCGGTGCCCGCCACCCACTGCCAGTTGCCCACGTTCTGGGACACATCGGCGTCCACCAGAAGACGGCGGAAATGGTGCTCACCGATGCGCCAGTCGACGAGCAGATCCTTCACCAGGAATGAACCCACGATCATGCGGACGCGGTTGTGCATCCAGCCCGACTCCCGCAGCTGGCGCATCCCGGCGTCGACGATCGGGTAGCCGGTGAACCCGCCCTTCCACGCGGCGATGTCGCCCGGATCGTTGCGCCACTCGATCAGGTCGAACCGCTCCCGCATAGAGCGGGTGGCCATGTCGGGGAGCTCGTAGAGCAGGTGGGCGTACCAATCCCGCCAGGCCAGTTGCCGCACGAACGCGGCTCGGCCCGCTGAGCCCTCACCGATCACGTCGATGATGGTGCGGGGCGAGAGCGTGCCGAACTTGAGGTCGGCCGAGAGATTCGACGTCCCCTCGAGATCGGGTCGGTCCCGGCTGGTGCCGTACTCGTCGACCCGCTCGAGGAACGCCTCGAGGCGGGTACCGGCCTCCGCCTCTCCCTCGAACAGCGGGGGTGGGCGATCCAACGTCGGCATGGCTTCGCCCGGGTCATCGAGGATCGTGGCGTCGCCAGCTTCCGGCCACCGGTCCCAACTCCGAGCACTCCACGCTTTGTGGAACGGAGTGAAGACCCGAGACAAGGTGCCCTTGGCGGTGAGCACCGTCCCGGGGGCGTGCACCAGCGTTCCCCAGGACCGATGGACCGGTACGTGGAGCCCCGCTTCGACCTTGGCATCGCGCGTCACCGCGAACGGTGACACGTCGTTGTTCCAGTAGATCGACCCTGCCCCCAAGGCGGCGGCGGACTCCGCCACGAGCTGGACCGGGTCCCCGATGCGGACCAAGAGGCGGCCCCCGGACTCGGCCAAGTCGAAGTCCAACGCCTGGAGGGTGGCCAGGAGTTGGCGCCGCCGGAAGGGTCCGGCCCGCGAGACCAGCCTCGGGTCGATCACGAACAGCGGAACCACAAATTTGTGATTCGAGGTTGCTCCTGCCCATGCCGGGTTGTCATGGAGCCTCAGATCCCGACGAAACCAGACCAATCCGATCTCGTCTGACGGGGCCATGACGGCCGAGCGTACGGTCCTACCGCAACGGCGGCCACTCATGGCCGAAGTTCGCCGCGTTATGCCAGGGGCCGTCCGAAGGGCAGCTCGTCGCGCCAGCTCAGCAGGTAGCCCTCGGCGCGATAGCAGGCACCAAGGAACGGCCCATCAGCGTGTTCGAGCACCTCGCCCACACTCGTAGCGATGCTTTGGGCCGCGGCCTCGCTCGGGTCGTCGGCTCCCCGCGAAGGCCACCCCGCGAACATCGGGCCCGCAGTGGCCAAGAAGTCGGGCACGACCACGCGGGCGGCTCGTCGCAGCACCGCCAGGCCCTTGGCCGTGACCGGCACCGGGCCACCACCGACCACCACCGCCGCCTCGATCCGCGCCGCGACCTGGTCATCGACGATCCCCGGTTTGGATCCCACCACCAATACATCGGTGGCGACCGAGAAAACGGCCGATGACGGTCCGGGTTCGGCCGAGACCACCGAGACCAACTGGGGGCCCTGGTCGTTCCACGCCGCCTCGAGGGCGGCCGGGTCGAACCCGTCGGGGGACACCGCGGTGCCCAATGGGGTGGCAATGGCGACGACCCGCCCGCCTCGCTCCACCACGGCGCGAGCCAGGGCCGGACTGGCCCTATCGAATCCCTCGATCGCCACCGCCCGCCCGTCGAGTCCGCCGGAGGCCACGTCTGCGGCCACCGCGATCCCCAGACCGGTCAGGTCGGACTCCCGCTCCCAGTAGGCGTCGGGTCGAGGATCGACCGCCCGCAATGGCGCTAGCTCATCAGGGTTGACGCCCTTGCCGGCATCGATCATCAACAGGCCCGCGCTCACCTTCGACTCAACCTCAGCGACATAGGCCGCCAGCGCATCGGCCCGAGCGTCCGGTGCGGCATTGATCCCCGACGACGCACCACCGACCTGGCGTTCGAAGGAGGCAAAGCGATACGTGAGGGACCGGGCTAACAGGGTCGCTCCGTCGACCAGGATCTTCGGTGCGGCGCGGACGATCCCGGCCGCCGGCGCCCCGTCGAGGTCGGCCACGATGAACGCGTCGGTCGAGGTCAGTTTCTCCATGGTCACGGCGGCATTGTGGCACCGGTCCGACACCTTCTGCGCCGGTGGCCTTCCCGATGCGCCACCATGGGCCGTGGTCTTTTCCAAGTCATACGACCTCGTGGTCATCGGGGCAGGCATCGTGGGGCTGGCCACCGCCCGCGCCTGGCAGGACGCCCGTCCCGACGATCGTGTCCTCGTGCTCGACAAGGAAACAACGGTGGCGGCGCATCAAAGCGGCCACAACTCCGGAGTGATCCACGCCGGGGTGTACTACCCACCGGGTTCGCGCAAGGCCCAGCTCTGCGCTTCCGGGCGGGTCGAGCTGATGGCGTTCTGCGAACGCCACGACATTGCGTGGGAGCAGTGCGGCAAGGTGATCGTCGCCGTCGACGACGACGAAGCCGCTCGCCTCGCCACGCTCGCCCAGCGCGCCGAGGCCAACGGCATCGAGGTGAACCACCTTGGCCCGGCCGCGCTCGCCGAACGCGAACCCCATGCCACCGGCGTTGCCGCCATTCACATACCGGCCACGGCCATCGTGGACTTCCGAGCGGTGTGTGCGGCGCTGGCCGGAGATATCGAACGAGCGG
>Ga0209068_10000541_pt1 | contig 20400 bp, 17 predicted proteins | sample ColStrG_CSR_2012_FD_187200 | JGI IMG/M metagenome (GOLD analysis project Ga0209068, IMG submission 187200) | Freshwater sediment microbial communities in response to fracking from Pennsylvania, USA - Cold Stream Run_MetaG_CSR_2012 (SPAdes)... | ecosystem: Environmental > Aquatic > Freshwater >... | reverse complement strand
ATCCGAGCGAAGGGTAAGCCGGCGTTCGTTCAGCTGCAGGCGCCGCAAAGTCAACTTGAAGCGGGCCCTGATCTGATCCGCGTAAGGTCCCGAACCTTTCTGCCGCTCAAACCACCGGGCGTCATAGTCCTTGCCCCCACGCATCTGCCGCAAGATTGAGATAACCCTAGCGGCTCGATCCGGGTATTCGGTTGCCAGCCACTCCCGGAACAACGCCTTGATCTCCAGGGGCATACGCAGCAGAACATAACCAGCTTCGCTGGCCCCGGCGGCCTTGGCGGTCTCAAGGATTTTCTCGACCTCGGAATCGTTGATTGCCGGCACAATCGGGGCGACCAAGACTGAAACGGGGATTCCGGCCGCGGCAAGCGCCGAGATGGCTCCGATCCGCCTGCCGGGTGTCGAGGCCCGCGGCTCCATCTTGCGGGCGGTCGCGCGGTCCAAGGTTGTCACCGACAATGCCACCTTGACCAAGCCGTCGCGGGCCATTGGTGCCAGAATGTCGAGGTCGCGCAAGATCAGTGCCGACTTCGTGACGATACCGACGGGATGGCGCGCTCGCGCCAGCACTTCGAGCACGCTTCGTGTCACCCTCCACTGCCGCTCGATGGGCTGATACGGGTCGGTATTGGTGCCCAAGGCGATGACCTTGGGTCGATAAGAGGACTTCGCCAGCTCGTGCTCAAGCAATTCGGCGGCGTTGGGTTTGACAAACAGCTGGCTTTCGAAGTCCAGCCCCGGTGACAGTCCCAAATACGCGTGAGTAGGGCGCGCGTAGCAGTAACTGCAACCGTGTTCGCAGCCGCGATATGGATTGATCGACTGGTCGAAACCGAGATCAGGCGATGTATTTGTGCTGATGATGGTGCGTGCTGTTTCGACTTGTACCTTGGTGGTGAACGGCTCCAATTCATCGAGACTGTTCCATCCATCATCGACGGCCTCGCGCGCCGTCGGCTCGAACCGGCCACCGTCATTGGATCGCGCACCGCGGCCACGCCGGCGCTCCGCTTCGACCAATCGAATGTTGTCAGTGACCGGCACCGCTCGACCCGCCTTTGTTGGCCTAGTCAGCAGTTAGCACGAAGACACAAACAAAACAAGAACAAATATTCGTTCTTTGTTCTATTATGATCGAGCCTTAATCGCCGAGGCGCTCAGGCCGGGGCTTCATCATCGGCCTCGAGCCCACTGGACAGTTGGGCCAAGACCGCGCTTACGACAGCGGCGTCGGTCTCCAGCCTGCGAAGCAGGTTGTGCAGGTTCGCTCGCAACGCCTGCGCTTGATCGGAAGGAATGTCGCGGCACAGATGGTGCTCGTCGGTTGCCAAGAGCTCCGAGCACAGTCGCAGTGCTTCTTGCCGCTGGCGAGCCTCGGTCAACGCATGGGCGTCGACCGTCGTCAACAGCTGGGACAACAGTTTGGTGGGTCTCGCCATCGGGCGTATCTTTAGCGGCATCAGACCTCGGCGCGGAAAGATCGAAGGTCGTATCTTGCTTATGCATCGGCGACTTGACCTGTTTTCCTAGGTAAGTTCCTAGGTCGGGGGTCAGCCGTTCCAAATTAACGATGCGGGTCGCACTGGGCACTGCGACTTGCGGGATTTATTTCATGCTTGAGCGCATTTTCTACGAGCTTGCCGAGGATATTGATCGCATCACTACTGTCGACCAGGGTGATCGGTTTTTGCAGCGCATGGCCGCGCGGTACGAACTGAAGCACGTCGCCTATCTTGGCGTAAATCTGCCCGTCTGCAATCATCCGGATAACTACTACGTCGCCACGACCTATTCGCCCAAATGGCTGGCGCGCTATACCTCCGCGAATTATGTCAGCATCGATCCCATCGTGCGCCTGGGGATGCAGCGGGTTTCTCCGCTAGATTGGCAAGAAATCGATCGATCACAGCGCCATCTGCAGGATTTCTTCGATGACGCAAGTCAGGCTGGACTGGCACCAAACGGAATGACTATCCCGGTGAGGGGTATTCACGGCGAAACGGCACTGTTCAGTGTAAACGCAGAGATTCAGGACCGGAATTGGCCTGCCTACCGTAAGACCTACATGCGCGACTTCCAGGTCATCGCTTGCAGCTTTCACGAGCACGTCTTGCGGCGTGAGAAAATCCTGCCGCCGACCATTGAGCTGTCACCGCGACAGTTGGAGGTTCTAAAATGGGCTGCTCTCGGCAAGACTGAATGGGAGGTCGGCGCGATCATGCGGCTGAGCACGCGCACCGTGAAATATCACATGGCCGGGGCTTTCGCGCGACTTGGAACGCCCAACAAGGTGTCAGCGGTCGCTCGGGCCGTAAGGCTGCACCTTATCTAGGTATCAACCTTTTTTGCCGTCATTTCCGACTGCGCGGTCACACCTGCTGTGGGCAAGCCATGCTCTTGCTCTAGGTGTTTCCCCACCTGTACTCCCGTACAGGTGACAGAGCCATGCACCGGAATAGGATTCCCCACATTGAATTGCTGTGGGAGGTGAGCATGATCATCATCATCGACGGTTCCGAGCGCGATCAGCATCCCGAATTGATCGACGAGATGCACAAGTTGCGGGCGAGGGTATTCAAGGATCGCCTTGGCTGGGACGTAACTGTTGTGAACGGTCGCGAACGCGACCGGTTCGATGATCTGTCGCCGCTATACGTCATAGCGGTCGGGCTGGGTGGCCAGGTCGTCGGCAGCCTGCGTGCGCTCCAGACGACTGGACCAACCATGCTCGGCGAAGTCTTCAGCGAACTTCTGCCGCCGGGTGAGGTCGTCCGTTCGCCACTGATGTGGGAGAGCACGAGGTTCAACATCGATATGGATTATGCCGCCCGGCGCGGTGACGGCGCCGTCAGCCAGATCACCAGTGAATTGCTGTGCGGACTGGCGGAAGTCGGCGTCGCCGCCGGTCTCACCCATATCGTCTCGGTCTACGATATTCTGATGGAGCGCGTCCTGAAGCGGGCAGGAGCGGATCCAGTCAGACTGGCGCCACCCAAACGGATTGGAGGGGTGATGACTGTCGCGGGAACGTTCGAACTGACCCAGCGGCTACTTGATCAGCTGCATGGCCGTGCCCACCTGCCCGTCCCGACCGTGGGTCACCATGATCTGCAAAGGCTGGGCTTCGTGGCCTGAGACCGATACGCGCCAGCTCGACAGGCTAACGCAAAAGCAGGATTCAGCCCGCCGCCATGTATGGCGAATGTCCGCGGGTGTTCTCGTCGATGTCGAGTTTTTGCGTCAGCGACGGACTGGCGCGATCGGCGCAGTCGGTCCGCGGGCACGTGCGGCAGGAAACGCCGATGGGCGTGGCGATATTGGCGTCTTCCAAATGCAAGCCGTCGGCATAGACGATTTCGCGGGCATGTTGGACCGCGCAGCCAAGGCCGATGGCGTGCCGGTCAACCCGCTGCGGCAGCCCGCCACGCATCGAACCTGGCCGGGCCGACGAGATGGTGCGCGCGACACAGAAAAAGGTCTGGCCATCCGGCATCCGGCTGACCGCGATCCGGACCATGCCGGGAGTAGCGAAGGCGTCGTACACGTTCCAGCGTGGGCAGGCTGCGCCGAACCGGGCCATCTGGATGCCCGAAGCCGAGAAGCGCTTGGAGATGTTGCCGGCGATGTCGACCCGGATCAGATGGAACGGTATGCCATCGTCGCCAGGCCGTCGCAAAGTCGTCAGCCGGTGGCAGGTCTGCTCAAAAGATACGCCAAACCGCGATTGCAGCACTTCGAGATCATAGCGGGACGTTCGCGCCGCCTCCATGAAGCGGCCATAGGGCATCATGACGGCCCCGGCGAAATAGTTGGCGAGGGCGGAACGGGCAAGTGCGTCCGAGGCGGCCGAAGTGAGTTTGCCGCCAGCCGCGAGCCGCTCCAGCAGCTGCCGCTGGCCAAGGAACGCGATCTGGTGAGCGAGTTGGAAAGTGCGGCTGGCCAGCGGAAGCATTTCAGAGAGCTCCAGCCGCCGGGTCAATGGGTTGTAGCTGCGCAAGTGCCTGGGCATCCGGTCCGCCGGCACAATCTCGACCTGGACCGCGAAACGCTGCGACAGCACCCGAATGAGGTCATGTTGCAACGTGTGAAGGGCGATGTCGTTGTCGAGCCAAAGCGCCTCGGCGGCGCGCTCTAGCTCGGGGAAATGATTGCCTCGCAACTGGATGAAGTCCGTCACCTCCTCCGAAGGGAGCACGGCCAGACTTTTGTCGGCCTGCGGATCGGCCTCACCCTCGATTTCGGAGCCGCCTTGCGACTTGATGTGGTGCGAGCGATAGAGCGCCAGCATGGCCCGGCCGACGGCCGGCAGGGTGGCGACCAGTTCCTTGACGTCGCTAACCTTCACGTCCTCGTCCTCGAAGACAGGATCGGCCAGCACTTCCATCAGATCGGACGTTAGCTGCTGGTCGTCATCCGCGGCCAAACTGCCGATTTCAAGCCGGAATTTGTCGGCCAGCCGCAAGAGCACCCGGGCCGTCACCGGCCGCCGGTTGCTCTCGATCAAGTTGAGGTAACTCGGCGAGATGTCGAGTTCTGTCGCCATCTGTGCCTGGGTCAGATGCCGCTCCTGACGCATCCGCCGAAGCTTGCCGCCAATCTGCAAGGATTTCATGCTCGCCCCCTGGGCATGACTGATTCAAACACTTTTGTAGCATGATTGACAATTTACACAATGAATTTTGTAGCGTTGTTGTCATATTTCCACATTTCACGGCCATTTATGCTTGGTTATTGCATCACAGCATAGAGTCACCCAGTGTGCGATTGTGAATTTTTGCAAAGCCACCAGCGACGGGGACATCAGATGGCCACCAGCACCGACAGCAAGACGCGTCCGACCATCAAGCGCGATTACACGGCTGAAGACGTGCGGCGCTTGCGAGGCTCCATTCAGATCGAGCACACGCTGGCCAAGCTGGGCGCCAAGCGGCTGCGTAAATTGCTGGCCGAAAAGCCCTTTGTCCGAGCACTCGGCGCCCTTACCGGCAACCAAGCCGTGCAACAGGTCAAGGGTGGGCTGGAGGCCATCTATCTCTCGGGCTGGCAGGTCGCGGCCGACGCCAACAATGCCGGCCAGATGTACCCCGACCAATCGCTTTATCCCTCCTCGTCGGTGCCCGAGGTGGTCAAGCGCATCAACAATGCCCTGCTTCGGGCCGACCAGATCGCGACGCTTGAGGGCGATGCCTCGACCTACTGGATGGCGCCGATCATCGCCGATGCCGAGGCCGGTTTTGGCGGCCCGCTTAACGCTTTTGAGCTGATGAAGTCGATGATCGAGGCTGGCGCGGCGGCGGTCCATTTCGAGGACCAGCTGGCCTCGGAAAAGAAATGCGGTCATCTCGGCGGCAAGGTGCTGGTCCCGACTCAAGCCTTCATCCGCACCCTGAACGCGGCGAGACTGGCGGCCGATGTCAGCGGCACCGAAACGCTGGTGGTCGCCCGTACCGATGCCCATTCGGCGACGCTCATCACCTCGAACATCGATGAGTACGACGCCCAGTGGATCGCCGGCGATCGCACCCCGGAAGGTTTTTATCGGCTCAAACAGGGCAATCACCACTCGGTCGAGCACGCCATCGCCCGCGGTCTGGCCTACGCCCCCTACAGCGACCTAGTATGGTGGGAAACCTCGACGCCGGACCTTGGCGAAGCCCGCGAGTTCGCCACCGAAATGGGCCGCCAGCATCCCGGCAAGCTGCTCGCCTATAACTGCTCGCCGTCGTTCAACTGGCGCGCAAAGCTCGACGGCAAGACCATCGAGTCGTTCCAGGAACAGCTTGGCGCGATGGGCTACCGGTTCCAGTTCGTGACACTGGCCGGCTTCCACGCCCTCAATCTCTCGATGTTCGAGCTGGCGCGCGGTTACTCCAAGCGCGGCATGGGCGCCTATGCCGAGTTGCAGGACCGCGAATTCGCCGCCCAGCCCCAGGGCTTCACGGCGGTTCGCCACCAGCGCGAAGTCGGCACCGGCTATTTCGATGCCGTCGCGGTCGCCATCTCCGCCGGCAAGTCCTCGACGACCGCAATGGCCGGATCGACCGAATCCGAACAATTCAAGTCCAGGCCGCACGCGGTTGCAGCCGAGTAAGCCGTTTCCATTGGGTTTCAACGCAAGGATAGGTCCATGCCAAAGCAATTCTGGGTGATCGGCGCCGACTACCGCGATATGCAATTCGCCGAAGTGGTCGATGGGTCGTCGCAAGTGCTCGGCCCGTATTCCGACTATCGTGAAGCCAGCAGCGCCTGGCGCGAGCAAGCAATGGCGACGCGCTACCGGGCGACCACCCGTTTCACCATCGTGGTCAACGCAGCCGGCTGAGCAGGTTGCCTCGCTGGCGCGGGACAACTAAGGTCCGCGCCAGAGAGGTGTCCTCATGCGCAAGACAATCGCCGAAGCCGTCAAGACCACGATGAAATCGGGCGACAAAGCGCGGTTATCGGCACTGCGTTTGATCAGCGCCAAGATCAAGGACATCGACCTCGCCGCACAAGGTGCCGGCAGACCCGAGGCAAGCGCGACCGAACTTGCCGAGGCGCTGGCCAAGATGATCAAGCAGCGGCGCGAGTCCATAGCCCAGTTCACCGCGGGCAAGCGCCCCGACCTGGTCGCCCAGGAGGAGGCCGAAATCGCGGTGATCGAGGGCTACCTGCCAAAGGGCCTCTCGGCGGCTGAAACGTCGGCGGCAATCGAGATCGTGGTCAAGGAAACGGGCGCCGCCTCCCAAAAGGACATGGGCAAGGTGATGGCGCTGTTGAAGGAACGCTATGCTGGCCGAATGGATTTTTCGGCCGCGAGCGCTGCGGTGAAAGCACGGCTCACGGGTGGATAGAGGTGCAACAGGTCGCCCAGCGAGGCGGGCTTATCCGGCCTTGTGGTCCCTCAGTCATCAGCAGCTACGGCGCCTTCGGCTTGGGCGCCAAGCTATCGCGCAGCATCCCGGCCATCAGCACGTTGATGATGCCACTTGAGCCGCCTTCGCCGCCCGCGCCGCCAGCCACCACATCGGGCACCAGCTTGAAGCCGCTGCCGGCCAACGCCTTGCCAACCTCGATAATGGCATAGTTGCCCTGGCCCACCGCATCGGTCTTCAACTGGATGACCTTGGCCTCGCTCTCGCCCACCGCGGTGATCTTGGTGCCCTCGGCCGCACCGACCGTGGTGAGCACCTCGGCATCGGCCTTGGCGTTGATCGTCTTGGACAAGGCGTCGCCCTCGGCCTTCTTGACCGTGGCCTTGGCGGCAAACTCGGCGATGGTGACGCTGCGCTCGGCGTCCACCACGCGGGCCTGGGTGGTTGCCAGTGCTCGCGCCTGCTCCAATTCCTTGCGGGTATCCTCGGCCATCCGTTGGGTGTCGTAGGTCACTTTCTCCTGTTCAGCGATCTTGCGGTCGGTCAACGTCTTCATCAGCGCATCGGGCGGCGTGATGTCGCCGATCAGCGTGTCGACGGCACCGACATTGTATTCCTGCAATGCCGCGCCGATCTTCTGCTTGGCATCCTCCTGGCGCTGCTGGCGGCCCTTGAGGAAATCGATGACATCGGAGCTCTGTGCCGCATTGCGGAAATAGTTGCCGATCGTGGGCTCGAGCACCTGCGTCACCAGATTTGCCATGCTGCCGAAGCGGGCGATGACGCGCGGAGCGTCGTTGCGCGGCACATGAATGATCTGACTGACGTCGAGGTTGAAGGTGAAGCCATCCGATGAGCGAACGCGGATGGTCGACAGGTTCTCATCGAGCTTGTGGGCCTCCGATTTGCCGGTCGCCCAATTGAGCACCACGTTGGCCGTCGGCACGATCTCGACCCGATGCGTAAACGGATTGATTGGATACTTTCCCGGATCGAGCGGGTCACTCCAGACACCCTTCTGATTCCGACCCACCAAATTGCCGTGCTTGAAGGCGTCGCCGGTCACATCCACACCGACAGCGCCGACATAAGCGATGACCACGCCGGCATTGGCAATCGGCACATCGGTCATCGGCTTGGTCTCGATGGTGGCGAATCGCGGATTGATGAAATAGCGGCCGGCCAGGATGACCTGCTCCTGCAAGCCTTTGAAGCCACCGCCATCGATGAAGGCCTGGGCGTCCTGGTACATATTGTGCCCGGCGATCTCGCTCCCGGCGATGTCTCCGGTCGCCAGTGCCTTGCCCTCGCGCGTGGTGACAACACCGACCATATTGTCCTCGATTTCCAGCACATTCTGGAGCGCGACCTCGAAGACCCGCCGGTTGATGCGATAGGTGCCTGGCGGAATGACCGTGATCTGGGGACCGCGTTCGCCGTTTTCCATCAAGAACTTGCGGGCATCCTGGAAACTGTCGCAGTCGACCCTACGGCCAAGCACGCGCCCGGCGGCGAGCGGCTTGCCGTCGCGAGATTCAACGACGCCAATCTGATCCTCGGGAATCGTGGTGAATTTCTCCGTCTCGATTTCGTATTGCCACGGCCAAAAGCCAAAATGGACTCCCGGAGCCAAGGTGTCGGCTTGGATGCCCGCTTCGCCGTTGAGCGCGATGATGGCCCCGTCGGGCAGCGAGCGGTGCTTGCCGAACAGCACGAACTTCTTGTTGATGACACCCACGCTATCTTGCGGCAGCATGACGATCCCCAACAGCCGGAACACCCAGCGGTAGGCGACAAGCGCCAACACGATGAGGATCAGCCACCAGTAGTTCGTCAAGGCCTGCGCAGCGAGCGCGCCAATATCCTTTTCCATGGGGCGACTTCCTCCCGAGTTTCCAGATTGAGCCTGTTGGCTCGATCGAGGGCGCTGAAATTACGCTTGTTGCCTGCGGGCTGTACGGCCCAACAATGTATCATCGTGAACGCACCAGTCGTGGCCGTGCCGCATCTGCAACAGCCGATGCACTGCCCAATTCTGCCGCCCGGGTGCCATCCTGCCGTCACGGTCCGCGCCCAGCGTCCTGTCAGCGGGGTTGCCGATTCGTCTGCCAATTGCCGACGGCTTTGGGTCCCCAGGTAAGTTTCGAGTGTTCCAACCTGAGAGGAGACGCCATGCCCGCACCATTCCGCCCCCTCACCCGAGATGGCTTCATCGCCCAGTTGATGGCTTTCGCTTGGTCCCGCCGTGTCTGGCGCGTCGACATGCACCATACCTTCCATCCCTCGCACGCCGACTATGACGGCGAGGCGTGCATCACGCGAATGGCCCAATTCCACGTCGGAACCCGCAATTGGGATGATATCGCCCAGCATGTCTCGATCGCGCCCGACGGCACGATCTGGACGGGTCGCGATTGGAACAAGACACCCGCCAGCGTCGGCGGGGTTCTGAACACGGGCGCGTTCATGTTCGAAGCCATCGGCAATTTCGATGCCGGCCACGACAAGCTGGAGGGCGAGCAGCTCAGAAGCGTCGCGCATGTCATCCGCGCGGTGCAGCGGCGCTTCCGTTTGCCACCCGAAGCGCTGCTCTTTCATCGCGACGTGCCGATGACGGCCAAGAGCTGTCCGGGAAACACGGTGGACAAGGCGGACATTCTTGCCCGCGTCACCAGGTTGCAGCTGCCCCAGATCACGCCGATTGCGGCAGCGATGCGCAAACCCGCGGCACATTCGGGTGCCGGTCGGCCTGTCGCGGCCAACTGTTGAAGCAAAAGGCCAGGGCGGAGGCTCGATTTGAGCCCCGCCCTGTGGATAGCGGGGACAGCAAGCTTGAGATTGGTTGCCGGACCATATTGAGGGGCCGAATCGCCCTACGGTGTAGTCTTGACTGACGTTTGACGTCATCACCCAGGCCTGCACCCGTCCCATGCGCTATCCGCCCTCCGTCCTTGATGACATCCGCGCCCGCTTGCCAGTTTCACAGGTCGTGGGCAAGCGGGTGGCGCTCAAACGCCGGGGGCGCGAATTCGTAGGGCTGTCACCGTTCAAGTCCGAGCGCACGCCCTCCTTCACGGTCAACGACCAGAAGGGTTTCTTTCACTGCTTTGCCTCCGGCGAGCACGGCGACATCTTCGGCTATCTGATGAAGACCGAAGGGCTTACGTTCCTCGAAGCCATTGAGCGGTTGGCGGCTGAAGCGGGCGTCGTGCTGCCAAAGCCGTCCGCGGAAGTGGCACAGCAAGAGGACTCCCGAGACAAGCTGATCGCCGCCAACGAAGAGGCCGCCCGCTTTTTTGAGGCCATGTTGGCCGGCCCACGCGGACGCGAGACCCGTGATTACCTGGGCAAGCGGGGCGTGCCGCCGGACCTCTCCAAGCGATTTCGCATGGGCTTTGCGCCAGACCACCGGACCGCGCTGAAGGACCATCTGACGGCGCGTGGTTTTGCCGTCGCCGACATGATCGCCGCCGGGCTACTGATCGCGGGCGACGACATCCTAACACCCTACGACCGGTTCCGTGGCCGGCTGATCATTCCGATCACCGATCTTCGCGGCAAGGTAATCGCATTCGGCGGACGAGCGCTGAGCCCCGATGCCAAGCCAAAATACCTCAACTCGCCCGAGACACCGTTGTTCCACAAGGGCTCCGTGCTGTTCAACGCCGCCAACGCCCGCAAGGGTGCCCACGACTCCGGCAGCGTCGTGGTGGTCGAGGGCTACATGGATGTGATCGCCCTAGCCGGCGGCGGGATCGAGAATGCGGTCGCACCGTTGGGCACCGCGCTGACCGAGAACCAGTTGGGCCTGCTCTGGCGGATGTCGGCCGAGCCCACGATCTGCCTCGATGGCGATGGGGCTGGACAGAAGGCGGCCTCGCGCGCCGCCGATCTGGCGTTGCCGCACATTCAGCCCGAGCGAAGTCTGCGCTTTGCGTTTTTGCCTTCTGGGTTGGACCCGGACGACCTCATGCGCAGAGAAGGCCCCGAGGCCGTGCGCAAGGTGCTCGCAGATACCTCGCCACTGATCGAAGTCCTGTGGCGGCGCGAGCGCGATGCCGAGCCGCTGGATACGCCTGAGCGCAAGGCCGGCCTCGAGCGCCGGCTCACCGACCTGGCCCGCCGCATCGCTCACCCAGCGGTGGCGTCCCAGTACGGCCAGGATTTTCGCGCCCGCGCAAAGGACTTGCTCTGGCGCCAGCGTGGCGGCGGCGTCGCGTCCCGAAATGGGGACACACGCGGAAGTCCAAGGGCGACGCTGGATTGGCGAACTCGCGAGTTGGCGCAGCACCGCCGCAAGCCGGGACCACCTGCCCCTCCCAAGGCGGTAGCGCGCGAGGAGTTGCTGCGCCATGGCGTCGCGCGCTTGGCTGGCGAGGTTGGCCTGGTGCGAGAGGCGGTGATCCTGCGCACGCTCCTCAATCACCCGTTCCTGCTCGACGAAATGGCCGAGGAAATCGCCAATATCAAACTTGCCAGTGCCTCTCTCGCCCGGCTTCGCGATGCCATCCTGGCGGTCCACGCTGAACGATCCCCCCTTGACAGCCGAGCACTTGCAACCCATCTGAACGCGTCTGGCCATGAAGATGCGCTGGGGCTGATCGCGCGCGCCATCACTCACAAGGCCGTCCGCTTCTCCGAAACGGACGCCGCCGACCATGATGTCAAGATGGGTTTGCGCGATGCCCTGGCCGAACAGCATAAGGCGGAGCTGCTTGAGGCACTGAAAGTAGCCGAGCACCATTATATGAGTGATGGTTCGGAAGCGGCGTGGGCGCAGTTGCTCGATATCCAGTCCAGGTTGCGTGTGACGGATGCGCGTTATGCCGCGGAACCAGGCAGTGACGGAATTTAATTGGACTGAAGCATCCCGCTAGGACGGCCCGACCAGCGGCCCAGGCGGCGCCACGCGAAGCGGCGCGCCGGGCAGCCCAGGAGCCTCCTTAGTGGTCATAGAGAGCCGAAGCGATGTGGCGGCGCACGATTTGCTCGTGCCAGCCGCGCATCAGGGATCAAGATAATTCGCGGAGCGACCGATGGCATCACCAACCATGAACGCCGATGAAGCCACAACCACCCCGGCCGAGGCCGCCGACGGTCCTGTGCTCGATCTCAACGACGCGCAGATCAAGAAGCTGCTCTCGATCGCCAAGCGGCGTGGCTTTGTGACCTACAACGAACTGGCCGAGATGCTCCCCTCCGAGGAAATTTCGTCGGAGAAGATCGAGGACACCTTGGCCATGCTGTCCGATCTTGGGATCAATGTCGAGGACACCGAGGAAGCCGAGGAACCGGCCGCGGCCGAGGAGGCCGAAGAGGGCGAGGCCGAGGAATCGCGGGCCGTTGCTCCCGTCAGCTTGCCAACAAAGGCGACCCGATCGACTGAGGCGGCCGACCGCACCGATGACCCTGTGCGCATGTATTTGCGTGAGATGGGCACCGTGGAGCTGCTGTCGCGCGAGGGCGAAATCGCCATCGCCAAGCGCATCGAGGCCGGCCGCGAAGCGATGATCGCGGGCCTCTGCGAGAGCCCCCTGACGTTCCAGGCCATCATCATCTGGCGCGACGAGCTGAACGAAGGCAAGATTCTCCTGCGGGACATCATCGACCTGGAGGCCACCTACGAAGGCCCGGACCGCAAAACCCCACCCGAACCGATGGCGGTCCACGGGGGCATCCCAGGCGCCATTCCTGGCGTCATGCCGGCCGTCGAAGCGGCAGCACCCGAGGGCGCCGAGCCGGAGCTGGGCGAAGACGGAATGCCCCGGCCTCCCATGGATGGCGACCTTGACGAAGATGACATGGACAATGCCTTGTCGCTCGCCGCGATGGAAGCCGAGCTGAAGCCCAAGGTGCTGGAGACCTTTGACCGGGTCGCAACCAGCTATAAGAAGCTGCGCAAATTGCAGGACACGGTCGTTGAAAACGAAACCACCGACGATCCGCTGTCGCCCAGCCAGCAGAAACGCTACAAGAAACTCCGTGACGAGATTGTTGTCGATGTGAAATCGCTTTCGCTCAACAACAACCGCATCGAGGCGCTGGTCGAGCAGCTCTATTCCATCAACAAGCGGCTGATCAGCATGGAGGGCCGCCTCATGCGGCTCGCCGACACCTATGGCGTGAGCCGGGCCGAGTTTCTCGAGCACTACCACGGCAGCGAGCTCGACGCCTCTTGGCTCGAGAAGGTCAAGGTTCTGAAGGGCAAAGGTTGGAAGGACTACGTCAAGCACGAGCGCGACGGCATCGAGGGCATCCGCGGCGAAGTGCGCACCCTCGCCGGCGAGACGGGCCTGGAGATTCCCGAGTTCCGGCGCATCGTCCGTCATGTGCAGAAGGGCGAGAAGGAAGCCCGCCAGGCCAAGAAGGAAATGGTGGAGGCCAACTTGCGCCTCGTCATCTCCATCGCCAAGAAATACACCAATCGCGGCCTGCAATTCCTGGATCTGATCCAGGAAGGCAATATCGGCCTGATGAAAGCGGTCGACAAATTCGAATACCGGCGCGGCTACAAGTTCTCGACCTACGCGACCTGGTGGATCCGCCAGGCCATCACCCGCTCGATCGCCGATCAGGCGCGCACCATCCGCATCCCGGTGCATATGATCGAGACGATCAACAAGATCGTGCGGACAAGCCGGCAAATGCTGCACGAGATCGGCCGCGAGCCGACGCCTGAGGAATTGGCCGAAAAACTGGCTATGCCGCTTGAGAAAGTGCGCAAGGTCCTCAAGATCGCCAAGGAGCCGATTTCCTTGGAAACGCCGATTGGCGATGAGGAGGACAGCCATCTCGGCGACTTCATCGAGGACAAGAATGCGATCCTGCCCATCGATGCGGCCATTCAGCAGAACCTGAAGGAGACGACGACCCGGGTGCTGGCGAGCCTGACGCCAAGAGAGGAGCGCGTCCTGCGGATGCGCTTCGGCATCGGCATGAACACCGATCATACGCTCGAAGAGGTCGGCCAGCAGTTCTCGGTGACCCGCGAGCGCATCAGACAGATCGAGGCCAAGGCGCTAAGGAAGCTGAAGCATCCCTCCAGGTCGAGGAAGCTGCGGAGCTTCCTGGATAATTAGCCTGACGAACGGCTTGCGCAGGAAGCGCCACGGCGGACTTCCTGCGGTTTTGTTGTCACAAGTCGACCATCAACCGGGTACGGTCTTACCAGCCGACCCGCACGCCGACCTTGCCCGCCCAGTTGCCATCATCGACCGATACCGCGCCGCCGCCAAAGGCGCTCCAGCTTTGATCAAGCCGCAGCACGCCGGTGACACCCAAGGCCGCCCTTCCGTTGCTGAATCCTAGGCCTCCCGAGAGCGAGCGGTGCTCGTTTTCCTGCAACCATGCAGGGATCGACAGGGCAGAACTCAAGGCCAAGCTCTGATCCAGATTGAAATCCGCTCCCGCTGCCCCTGACGGACCGGCGGGTCCGGTGGCACCTGCTGGGCCAGTTGGACCGGCGGGACCAGTTGCACCGGCCGGGCCCGCCGGACCAGTGAGACCAGTCGGACCGGCTGGGCCCTGGGGACCTGTTGAACCCTGGGGACCGGCTGGGCCCTGGGGACCGGCTGGGCCAGTTGGACCCATCGACCCCGGACCGCCGCCGTCATCCCCCGAACTGCCATGAGAACTGCCTCCTGCCCAAGCAGGTTGAGCCCAAGAGCCCATCAGGACAGGTCCAATCATCAGCGACAAGACACTTGCCGACAGCAGCGCTCCGAATGTGACCGACCCCGCGCATTTCCGACTGATCATACGCATTACAAACACTCCCAGCCCAACACTGTTACTCTCGCATCACGCGCCAGGCCCCAGTCGGACCCCAGAGCGCAATTCTCCCGTTGGCCGGCCCCTCAATGGGTCCGTCCACCAATCATCTTGCGGCGGTCAAGTGGGCCCCCCAGCCCCTATGACTTGACGATCCAGCGTATGCCGCTGGATTGCTTCCAGCCAAACTCCCGCGCAATTCGACGCGCGGCGCGACAATCTCTGTCCCGGCTGTCCAGGCACCTCCTTGGGTCAGTTCTGAACTGGCGACCGGCGTTTCGCCTCCTGTGCTTCACCCCGCTGAGCGCGGCGGACTGCCTGCGTTGGATTTAATCAGTAAGGGCTGGTGTTGGCTCGGCTCCGCAGCAATTCAACCCCGCAACAGGCAAGTCCTAGATCCGACCGGCGCCATACCAAATCTCGCAACTCAGGCTGCAATCCGGCCGCACTGAGGCCTTGCGCCTTGATGGCCACGGACCGTTTGCGCCAGCGGTACCGGTCTTGCTTGCAACTCCGAATGGCCCCGTCTGGCTCGCCATCCACAACTTATCCACAGAAAGAGTGCTCGACTCATGCATCTCCAAAGGGCTCAACTGGGTCAAGAGTGAAGTTGTTGCATCCACCCATATCCACTCATTACGTTGCTGATTTATCACATTAAAGGCCTGCCTATGGGACACGCATGGCGGCTCGGACCAGATGGTTTGGCCCCATCGCGCTGGCGCCGCCAAATCGCGCCTCTACAAACTGTTGAGGAAATTTCGTATCCATTGACATGAGAAAAAGGACTATCCACTGGGCGGACTAAGGCCGCCGCCCGAGGAGAGACGAGAGCAGGGCGGCTTCGCCGGGCGCAAGATTGGTTGTAAACGGAATCGGCAGAACCTTAGTTCTGCCAAAGATGGGCCCGATGTATGTGGGCGCGGGTTACGAAGAAGTGGCTTCGGGACAGGGTGGCGTTGTGGCCCGTGCGCCACGGAGTGAGGTAAACCTGCTATTTTCAAGCCTTTGGCATTGATTCGCTGCGTCAAATGAAGGTTGTTGGTGGAAGGGCGTTGAGCACGGAACGTGGCAGTAAATGGCCGCGAAACATGGTTTGTACCCGGGAGTGTAGGCAATGGCGTTTGTCAGACCGTCGATCAAGGATCTCAATTTCACGCAAACACGCGATGGCACCAATGGGCCCGGCCCGGGTCTGGTGCCCAGGATGGGCGAAACAGACGGCACCATCAGCCCACCCGCGATGCACATGCCAAGAATCAGTGACGGTGGAAATTCGCCGTTCGAGCCGAGCAAGGACAGGGAGCTTGGCGCCTCGGTCATTGGCACCGATCTGACCATCCTTGGCGACAAGATCACCATCATTTCCCAGAACCGGCTACAGATTGACGGTGACATTCATGGCGATGTCACGGGCAAGCAGGTCACGATCGGTCTGGAAGGATCGGTGATTGGAACAGTGTCGGCCGAGCGGATCGAGGTACTCGGTGGTGTGCACGGGGCTATCCGGGCCCGGACTGTCACGCTTCATCCGTCGTCCCAAGTGGAAGGCGAGATCGTGCACGAAAAGCTGAGCATCTCGGAAGGCGCGCAATTCGATGGACGCGTGCGCCGGTCTAAGGATGTCAACGAATTGACGCCCAACCTCGATGCCAGCACCTACTCGACACACGTTTCGAATGATTTGAAGACGAGCTAGACCCTTGTCGATGCGTGCCTCCAAGTCCGCTGGTCGCATGAGTATGCCGCCACTAGACTAGGGAGTGCCGCGTCGACAAGTTTTGATCGCCTCGAGGGCACTGTCGGGAACGTTGATCGCAAGTGGGGACTTGGTTCAGGTCGTGCCCTTTCTCTCCTGTCTTCTCGCCGACCACCTATCCGGTCGCATTGCGAGCGCCGAAAACAGGAGATCGTCGAGGTTGATGTCATGGAAAATGCCCAAAACAGCGTCATCGGCACGGTTGAGCGGTGCCGTTTGAATAGTGGCTGGCCGCGGTCAAATGGAATGCACCGATCATGCGCATATTGAGGATTGAGCTTCGCGGCCAGCTGCGCTCGACCAACCCCAACGTCAGACTTGATTCAGAGGAAGTGCGCGGCCAGTTCTATCATGAGATGGACGGCCTGATCCCCGATCTCTCCGAACTCAGCCGCAAACGCATCGCCTCCTATTTTCCCGCCGACTACAGCGTTTACGTCAGGATGACCGTCCAACCCGACGTTGACGCCGTGAAGATTTTGATTTGGGTTGATGACCCGACCATCAGCTGGCCAGCCGGCCTGCTGGCGCGGCGGGCCTGGAGACTATCCGTCCCGGTCTTGTCCCACGCGCTCATCGAAACATTTGAACAGCGCATCCAGGGAGTTTCAATGCAAATCGAAAGGTCAAGCGCGCGGATCACCTCGCTTGCTCCCATGCGATTTTGGAGCGATCCGATTGTCTTGACCCTGAGCGTATTTGCACTGACAACGATATTGTGGCTGTATTTGATGCCGCTGCTTTTGCCAAAACTCTAGGGACCGAACGCGGCGATCGATGGCGCCGTGCCGGGCTCCGGCATGTCAGGTGTGTCGAAGTCTTTTGCTTACAAAGCCGAAACCAACTAATGGAAGCCGCAAGACCCAATTGCCTTGCGCCAGGGCACTCCGGCCGAGGTTTTGGCCTCGAAACAGCTGAGTGTTCTAGAGGCATTGTGGGTTCCTGCACACAGCAGCGCGGCGTTGCCAGCCGTCCAAACCACACCACCGCCCCAATTGACCGCGCCGTGAACAACGTTGCTGAAGCACTTGACGGGCTCCAGGGAATTCTCCGCGCCTGAGCACAATCCCGCGGGATTGAAACCGGTTTGCCCGGCCATCGCCAGCTGACTGCCCAAGGCTGCGACACAGGGAGTGACTGCCTTGGCTTGCGGCACGGCGCGCCTGGCAGCCTGTGGGACGACCAAAGGTGGCCTGGCGGCCGCGGATGGCACCGGCGGGGCGTTGTCTGTTTTCTTCAACAAGGATGCGATCTGGTCCCCTGGGGCGGGGTCTGGCGTCACCGTGACAGTGCCCATCTGCCCACTCACAAACACGCCGTCCTGGGTCTGGGACTTCAACTCATTGTTTGCTGTGTCCAAGGCCCTTTGCAAGGCGGTCCTTGTCTCGAGCGCGTCGGCAAGACTCTTGTTCAATTCGTCCACTTTACCGCGCAGCGCCATATTCTTTTGCCGCTCATCCGCTAGCAGACCATTGGATGTTGCCGCCCCATTCTCCGCAGCCTGATTGGCCTGATGCAGCTCGGCCAACTGGTTGGTCAAGGTCTGCGCCTTTGCGCGCTCGGCGCTCAAGTCAGCCCGCGCACCGCTGAGGCCCTGAGAGAGCTTGGCCCGCTCGGATTGCACGGCGGCCATCTCGGCCTCCGCTTGGCGGTTGCTGGACTGGAGGTGCTCAAGCGATACCTTCAGCTCCGCCGAGGCGTGCGCGGCGCTGATCCGCGCGGCTTCCGCATTGGCCAGTTGCTTCTGTGTATCGGCCAATTTCGCGGTCGCTGCGTCAGCCGAAGCCTGCTGATCCTGACGGAGCTGGAGCATCTCGGCCTTTAGCGTTGCGTTGCTCTGCAGATCGGATTTCAAGTTCGATATCGCTGTCCGATTTTCCTGCGAATTTCTGTCCAGCTCGACCCGCAAGGCGGTCTTTTCGGTTTCGGTCCTGTCTCGTTCAAGCCGCAGCTGTTCGGCCTTTGCCTTTAGGTCGGCGAGGGCGTGTTCAGACGCCACCTTGTCCGCTTGCGCACCGGTCAAATCCGATTGGAGCAGGGCCAACTGCTTTTGAGTAGTCTGCAAGAGTGCTTCGCGGTTCGCGACATTTGCGGTGACCGCTGATGACTCAACGGCCCGCGCTTCTGGGGTGGCCAGAGTTCCCGACGCCACCGGCTGGAAATGACCGGCGACGCCTGCGAGATAGCCCAAACCTCCGGTAGCCACAATGGCCATGACAGCGGCTCCCAGCAGGGCGCCCCGGAAGGACGACCGGCTTGGGCTTGCTGCACCTTCCGCCTTGCCCGCGTTCCGTCCGAAGGCCGACGAACCGAAACTCCAGACATGACCTTCAGGATCCCGGCATGAATAATAGCTTCCGCCATTGCCATCGTCCTCCGGTTCGATATCAATTTGGGCGCCGGCCAACGCCGCTCGGTTGCGGTGAGCCGGCACATCCTCGACACTCAGATAGCAAATCTGCGTGTTCGCACCGCCCAGGTCCTCGGGCTGCGCCATCAGGCCATCAAGTGGTGATGTCCCGGCCGCAGGGCAAATCAGAGCGACACCGCCGCCAAGCTCCACAGCGATATAGCCGATGGCCGCATCAGCATCGGTTACTGTCTGGCCAATCTCAAACCCGAAGGCATCGCGCAGCCAGCGCGCCGCCGCCGCGGGGTCTCTATACCTGATGACCGGCACCGCCGTGGCAGGTCGTCTCATGGCGCGCGCTCGCGATTGGGATCCGCCGGCGCGCGCACGGCTTGTTGGCCACTCATCAGTAAGGTTAGAGATTGAGACAACGGGCATAAACCATTTGATTGCATCGAAATACAGAGGCACCGGCAGGAGGTGTAAACAGGAACCCGATTTGCAGCATCACAACTGTAGGGCGCCATGCCAAAACCACTGCCGTTAACTTTGTGTGTGTTAGTGTCGATAGTGTCTGGTTGCGCGCGCTGCATTCCTCCACAAGATCCAAATGATGTCGCCCTTAACTCCCGTCACATCGCGGCGCCCCTCCAGCGCGATGGGTTTTGCGCCATTGAGATCGCCGACTTGAATTACGGCTTGCGGTTCGCCACTGACATCGAGCGAAGGCGTTTCATCAGCGAGTGCGGTCCCGGACTAAATCGGCACGAATTCCAACGGCTGCTGTTGATGGGAATGGGCCACTAGCAGGTCGCGCGCGCACCGCTTGGACCGCCACGGGCGCCCGCGTGATTGGCGAAAGCACATCGCTTGCAGTTCCAACTACGGCTCGACCATTCCTTGCCTGGGCGGCGTCCGATGCCACCGCCGAGGCGTGGATCGAGCCCGCCAATTTCGCCCCGGCCGAAACCGACAACGACCCGTAAGTCAAATCTCCGTCCACCTCGCCGGTGCTGCGAATATCAAGCCGGCCCTTGACCTGCCACCGGCCCGCGACAGTGCCATTGATCTCCGCGTTTTCGGTTCGCACATCACCCCTGATGACGCCGCCAGCGTGCACGACCACGAAATCTGCGACAAGATCGGCTTCAAGAACGCCATGCACGTCGAGACGAGAGCAATTGTCGATATCGCCCTTTATTCGAGCCCCCGCGCCGACAACAATCCGGCCGATTTCGGCAAAGGACGCGATCGCGCCGCCGCCGGCTGCGCTCGCATCCTCTTGTGGTCGTCTTGGCCGATCGACGGCGGCGCGCCCCGGTGGTCTTGCGCCCACGACCGGACCCTTGGAGAACATGCTGGCCGCCTTCCTCGATCCAAAATTGCCATCGCGCCGAGCGTGACACTCGGCGGCCGGCCCTGGCACCAGGGGCTGGAGAGCAGCCAAGTTCCAACACCCGCGCTGAGCAAATCCAAATAACAATCTGAAATACGGTCAAATTATGTAATTGACCGTTGGCTGGCCCGTTTCATGGCGCGTTCGGCGTTGTTTTGAATAAGGCGGGACTGTGACAAATAGCTGTTGACAGCTGCGGCCAATCGACCTTCTCGTTGGTCTGCGTGCTGGTTCTCTGCCGGCACGGCATATCGCTACCTGACCCTGGGGG
>Ga0209068_10000540_pt1 | contig 20403 bp, 19 predicted proteins | sample ColStrG_CSR_2012_FD_187200 | JGI IMG/M metagenome (GOLD analysis project Ga0209068, IMG submission 187200) | Freshwater sediment microbial communities in response to fracking from Pennsylvania, USA - Cold Stream Run_MetaG_CSR_2012 (SPAdes)... | ecosystem: Environmental > Aquatic > Freshwater >... | reverse complement strand
TCGTCAAGCAGGCCGTGACGTTGCCGAACCCCGAGCTTGCGATGGTGGCGGCCGGCACGGCCGCCCGATTGCTCGGCATCACGGTGCCGAACTGAGGTAGCTTGCGCTTGCGCGGATCCAACAAGGCAAATTGAACGGAGTTGGTCTTGGCCTCTCACGATGTTCCGATCGGCGCCACCCAGGTGAGCCTCGCCCAGCTCAACGAGCGCTCGCGCGAAATCTTCCGCCAGATCGTCGAAAGCTACCTCGCTACCGGGGAGCCGGTCGGCTCGCGCAACATTTCGCGCCTGATCACCACGCCGCTGTCGCCGGCTTCGGTGCGCAACGTGATGTCCGATCTCGAGCAGCTCGGCCTCGTCTATGCGCCGCACACGTCGGCGGGCCGCCTGCCGACCGAGCTCGGCTTGCGCTTCTTCGTCGATGCCCTGATGGAGATCGGCGATCTCGCGGAGGACGACCGGCGCGCCATGGAAGCCAAGATCGCGGCCTCCGGCAAATCGCTCGAGGCGGTGCTCAACGAGGCATCCGGCATGCTGTCCGGCCTCACCCACCTCAAGCATATCGAGTTTGTTCGCCTGGAGCCCGAACGCGCCCTGGTGGTGCTGGTTGCCGAGGATGGGCAGGTCGAGAACCGGATCCTCAACGTTCCGGCCGGGCTGTTGACGTCCGCGCTCACGGAGGCGTCGAACTTTCTCAACGCCCACGGCCGCGGCCGCACCTTGGCCGAGGCCAAGGCGGAGCTCGAGAAGGCGATCGAAGCCGGCAAGGCGGCGCTCGATCAATTGACCCAGAAGGTGGTGGAGGCCGGCTTGGCGAGCTGGTCGGGGGGCGAGAGCGAGGATCGCCAGCTCATCGTCCGCGGCCATGCCAATCTGCTCGACGATCTCAGGGCGTTGGAGGATCTCGAGCGCGTGCGGCTCCTGTTCGACGAGCTCGAGACCAAGCGGGGCGTGATCGACATGCTGGGTCGGGCCGAACGGGCCGACGGCGCCCGCATCTTCATCGGTTCGGAGAACAAGCTGTTCTCGCTGTCGGGTTCCTCTACCATCGTGGCGCCCTATCGGGACGGCACCGGCCGAATCATCGGGGTGATCGGGGTGATCGGCCCGACCAGGCTCAACTATGCGAGGGTCATCCCGCTGGTGGATTACACCGCCAAGGTGGTGAGCAAGCTGGTCGGGGGTTAATGGTGGCTTGCCGACTTGATTTTTGCGCCTCAAGCCCTGATATGCGGGGCGAGCCCCAATCGAATTGCAGAACGGAACCAACATGATGACGGACACGCGCCGCGCGAGCGCCGACGCCGAGCCCGACACTCCCGAGCGTGGCGAGCCCGCAACCGCTCCGCAACCAACGGAGCGCGGCGAGACCGCCGATCCGATCGAGGCGGTCGCGCGCGAGGCGGCGGAACTCAAGGACAGGCTCCTGCGCACGCTGGCCGAGATGGAGAATCTGCGCCGCCGGACCGAGCGGGAGGTGGCGGAGAGCCGGATCTATGGGGTCGCGTCGTTTGCCCGGGACATTTTGGCGGTTGCCGACAACATGGACCGCGCCCTGCAGATGCTCCGCACGGAGCTCAAGGAGAAGGCGGACGCCGGCGTCAAGGCGTTGCTCGACGGCGTCGAGTTGACCGAGCGCGAGCTCTTGAAGGTGCTGGAAAAGCACGGGGTGCGGAAATTCGAGCCGGAACCGCGCGAAAAATTCGATCCCAATCTGCATCAGGCCATGTACGAGGTGCCGGATCCGTCACTGCCGGCCGGGACCGTGGCCCAGGTGGTACAGGCCGGCTACATGATCGGCGACCGCATGCTGCGCCCGGCGCTGGTCGCAGTCGCCAAAGGCGGACCGAGGGCGGCACCGGAGCCCACCGTCAATGACCATGCGGATGCCGGCCGGCTGGGCTCCGACCAAACCTAGAAGCCTCAGCTTTTGCAGGTTTCGAACACGATCTCGACGCGCCGGTTCTTCTGCCGGCCCTCGGGATCGTCGCGCCCGTCGGGCGTCGTATTGGGGGCGATCGGCACCCGTTTGCCGGACGCCTTGATCGGCGTTGCGGCCGGTATCGCCCCATTGGCGCCGAGCCAGTCCCGCACCGTGCGGCCGCGCGCCTCCGAGAGCTTCATGTTGTAGGCGTCGGTCCCTTTGCCGTCCGTGTGGCCTTCGACGTAAGCCGGCCGTCCGGTCGCCTTGGCGATCTCCGGCAGCGCTGCCTTGAGGGTGGCCTCGGCATCGGGGCGCAGATTCGCTTTGTCGAAGTCGAACAGGGCGTCGGCGAACACGCTGAGCCGGTTCTCGCATCCGGTCGTGGTGACCCGCACCGCCTCGATGCCTTTCGGTACCTGAATCTCTCCGGGCTTGATCCACGGGCCCTTGGGTTGCTGGATCTCGTCGGCCCTTTGGATTTCGCCGGGCGTTTGCCAGGTGCCGCGGGGCTGCTGGATCTCGCCTGGCTTCTGAATCTCACCGGCCTTCGGGATTTCGCCTGGTGTTTGCCAGGTGCCGCGAGGCTGCCGGATCTCGCCTGGCTTCTGAATCTCACCGGCCTTCTGGATTTCACCTGGTGTTTGCCATGTGCCGCGAGGCTGCTGGATTTCACCCGGCTTCTGAATTGATCCCGGCGTCTGCCAATTGCCGCGCGGGGCGTCCTGGGCCGCCGCCGCCGATACGCCCGCAAGCAGAACGATCAAAATCCGCACGCTACCCATGACGCCACCTCCGCAGACCCATTCAACAATAAAATAGCAATCGATCACTTAACGACCGCAGGGCGGCCCGGGTTCTGGGCCGCCTGGTGATAGTTGCCGTCCTGAGCCGGGCGGTTCAAAGCGCGACTGATATTTGCGTGGGTAGGCGGATGTGCCGCAAACTGCGGTTAATGAAGCCAATATAATTTGCCGACCGTTTGGGTTGCCGAAGCGGCAAATGCGCTAACGCTGTTCGATGCCGTCGCGCACCGAGCGAAAACGCGCATAGGCCGGCGTCCATGCCGGCGTCGGCGCCATTCCGACCAGATGCAGATAGGCGCCGCCGCCGAAGCGCAGCCATTGCACCAGCGAAATGTCGGCGCCGGTTGCCGGGTCCTTGGCGCTGGCCATGATCTCGTGGCCCTGCTGGCCGCCGATGCGCAGTTGCTCGGAGCCGGTGATGCGCACGTCCTTGAGATTGGGAATGCCCCGAAAAATTTGCCGCGCGACGTCGTCGCGATCGCCGGCCTCGGCCGGCGCGCCCGGCATCAAGGCGACGATGATGTGCGGCTCGATCGCTTTGCTGGCGGCATCCGCCGCCACATCGGTGAGCAGCACGCCGCGTCCCGGCAGAATGCCGCCGATCTTGAAGCCGGCCATCTCGCCCAGCCGGAACGGCAGCAGGCCGAGCTGCTCTTGGACCGGAACCTCCGGGCGGACCGCAAGGCTCGCGAATGCGGCGCGGATGATGCTGTCCGAATAAGTGCCCTTGGCCGAGTCCGGGATCCGCAGCGTGAGCATCGCGGTCAAATCGGACGTGGAGGCCACCAGCATCCAGGTGCTTTGCTTTTCCTGGTGGCCGATCACCAACAAAGCCTTCCCGGTCGCCAGCGTCATCGGTTCGCGTTTCTCCAGCGTGGCGCCGAGCTTCTTCAACCCCTCGGCACTGTCCGATTTTTCGAATTCCGCATAGGCCTCGGGCGGCAACGCCCCGATCAAGAGCGCGACATTCTTCTCGCGATCCTCGAATCCCGGAAAGCTCGCACTGGCGTGCAGCCCGGGCGGCGGAACGATTCCGATGCGCGAGCCGGCCGGGTAGACGACGTCGTCGGCGCTCGCCGGCACAGCGAGCGCGAACAGGAAAGCCAGCATCCAGCGAAATCGAGCCATCACCATCTTGAATCTCTTGCGAGTCTCGCCCACCACCATCAACTTGCGCGGACGAAGCGGTGAAAATACGGCAAGGGCTGCCGGTCGGAACCTTGGCGGACACTTAGCGCAACCTGGCCCTAGGGTTGCGGCCGGGTCACGCGCCGCAGCGTCAGATTGATCCGTCCGCCTTCCGGCAGCAGCGTGGACGTGCCGGAGATGATCCGGTCGACGCCATGAAATGCAAGCCGTGCCCGCCCGCCCAGCACCACCGCATCGCCCGAAGCCAGGCGCAGCGCGCGCGTGGGATCGTTGCGCCTGTCCCCGCCGATCCGAAACAGGCAGCTGTCGCCGAGCGAAAGCGAGACCACTGGCGCGGTCATGTCCTCTTCGTCGCGATCCTGATGCAGGCCCATGCGGGCGGCCGGCCCGTAGATATTGATCAGGCAGGCTTCCGGCGGATGCGGATAGTCCGATAGGTCCCGCCAGGCCGCGAGCAGAGCGTCCGGGATCGGCGGCCATGGCTCGCCCGTTTCCGGGTGATTGCGCTGGTAGCGATAGCCGCCCGCATCGGTCATCCACCCGAGCGGGCCGCAATTGGTCATGCGCACCGAAAGCGGGCGGCCGCTTTTCGGCATGCTGGGCGTATAGACGGGCGCGACCCGCATGACCTCGCGCAGCGCGGCCAGCAATTTCTCCTGGGCCGGCCGGTCGAAATAGCCCGGCACGATCCGTACCCCATGTCCGCCCACCGCCATACCGCTCGCGGCGGGTCGCGGGCTGCTTTCCGTGTCGTTTTCACGGGTCATGGGGGCGGCGGGACCGATTGGCGAATTCCTGATTTGGGCCCCTTCAAATCGTCACAGGCCCGGACTAGGATGTAAGTAATTAGAACGTGCGGAGGAGAGGTCCCCATGAAGATCCTGGCAGTGCCGGCAATTGCGGTCGCGATTTTTGGATTTGCGAATATCGCGCAGGCCCAGAACGCGGGCAAGTTGTTCATCGATGGCGACATGGTCCGTGGTGCCCAGCGCGGCGCCCCCGGCCCGGCTTGCGTGCTCAACAACCAGTTCAAGCATCTCGAGAAGGTGGTGTGGCGCATGCGCGTGCGCGATGCCGATGGCAAGCCGCTCGATGACAAGGGAATGAAGAGCGTCACCGTCGAGGTATCCAATGGCCAGAAGGTGCAGGCAGTTTATGGCCCACACCCGCCGAATGGCCCGGCCACCGACCGTTTCTGGTCGGCGATCTGGATCATCCCGACCGATTATCCGAACGGCTCGCTGACCTACAAGGTCACCGCGGTTGATCAGAAGGGCGATTCGGCAACTTGGGAGCCGTTCAATCGGTCGACCACCCAGCTGGAAGTCCAGGCCGGTGCGATCGAGATCAAGGAGCCGCCGCCGGCGCCTCCTAAGCCGTAAGGTTCGCCCAAGGAGTTGAAGATGTCTCTCGTTCTCGAGCACGGACGGGGGCGCGCGGTTGCGTGCGCGCTCCTGCGTTTTTCGTTTCTGGGGCTTCCCCTTCTGGGGCTTTCGCTGGGGTCTTCGGGTCGCTCGGCTGCAGCGCCGCTGGCGGCTCAGCTCGGCCCGGCTGTAACGTTGGGCGAGCCTGCGGCCGGGTTTGTGGGACGACTGAACGTCACGCCCGACCATGGCCCGGTCGGCACTCCCGTCACGGTGACCGGCCAAGGGCTGCCGGCCGAGCAGGACATCGACCTCATCTGGCGCACCGTGCAAGGCAGCTGGAAGGTGGCGGACGGCGAATACCACGGTCGCGCCTTCGATCCGATCGCCTACCGGATCGCGACCGTCAAGAGCGACAAATCCGGCGCTATTACCGCAACCTTCACGGCGCCGGACGATTTCGGCTTCTCGCATGACATCGTCGCGCAGCAAAGCAACCGTCTGCTGACCCAGACCGCTTTCACCACCGACATGACCATGACGCTCGCGAGCGCGGGCGCGAGCGGGCCGGTGGGAAGCCCGATCGCGGTCGAGATCAAGGGCATGGGCTGGAAGGAGATGCAGGACAGCTGGATGGTGCTCTACGACAACAAATTCACCGGCTTTGCGTCGGTGGTGACAACCCACGGCGGCGCGCATTTCACCGTTCCGGCGACTGGCCAGCCCGGCCGGCACATCGTGGAGCTGCTGCACTCGGATTTCGGCTCGCCCTACCGCAACACCCAGCAGTCGCCGTTCGTGGGGCGCCCGCAGTTCAAGCTGACCTACACCATCACACCCGGCCCAGCGGCGCTGCCGCAGCCGCCGCAGCAGCAGGTCCAGAACCAGGTTCGTTCGCTCCCGGCTCCGGGTGAGCTCAAGGCCACGCCCGCCTTCGCGGGCGTCGACCAGCCGATCGTGGTCAAGGCCGGCGGCTTTGCCCCTGGCAAGACCTACCAGCTCAATTGGGGCACGGTGGTGGGCAACCGCATGTCGGGCCTCGGCTGGGAAGAGCAGGGGCGGGTGGTGACGGAGAGCACGGCCGACGCTGCAGGGGTTGCCGAGTTCCGCTTCAAGACGCCCGATGACCTCGGCGGCCAGCACAACGTTTGGGTCGATCTCGGCCCGACCAAGAAGGTGGGCGCTTTTTGGCTCGCCCCGACCGCGCTGCCGCTCGACGTCGCGCGCGGGCCAGCCGGCACGACCTTCAAGATCCACCTCAAGGGCGTCGGCTGGACCGAAACCGCCAATATCTACACGGTGGTCTACGACAATGCCGGCAGCGGCTATGCGTGCGGGTTCAACAGCCAGGGCGATGTCGAAATCTTCATGCAGGCCACCGGCGAGCCCGGCTGGCACTTCATCGATCTCTATCCGGCGATCTACAAGGGCAAGGAGACCCGGCCCAACAACTATCGCCTGCCGCAGCTCACCTATGCGGACGACCATCCGGGCGAAGACCTGCCGGCGTTCCATTTCGCCTTCGAGGTGACCGAGGGTGCTCCGGTCGGGCAGTAACGCCGAGGGCCGGGGCTCCAAACGCCGATCGAAATTTCAGCACGTTCCGGAGCGCCCGGAGCGCTCCGCATAAAGGTTGCCGGCGCCGCATCGGTCGAGAACTCGGCGCATGATCGGGGTCGGCTCCAGCTGCAGGACGATGCGCCTGCCGATCAACAAGGCGACCGCAAGAATCGCTACCGGTCCGACAGGCGCCTGCACGACCGGGAAGACGAGAATCAACAGGCTTGCCGCGCCAAGCCCGATCATTTCACCGCGCAAGAATCCCTCCACCATGCCGGCGCGCACCAGAAGCGCCATCGGCACGGCGAGCGTGACGAAGTCGTACATGTAAAGGTAAGGCGTCGAAAGCAATGCACCGATCGCAAGGGCCGCGGCCTTCATGTCGAACGAGACCCTGCTACGCCACAACCCGCATAGCAGCATCGCGATCGCCCCGGCCAATAGCCCCTGCAGCCACCACGCCAGGGTATCGGTGCCGCCGAGCAGCCGGACGATGCCCAACAGCGTCTGCAATTTGCTCCAGTCCGCCTGTCCTTCCGTGAGGAAGGCCTGGGACGCTATCTGCATGGATTGAAAAAACGCGATCCAGGCGCCGGCGCCGAACGCCGCCAAGGACATCAGGATCAGGAGCGATCCAACGCCCGCCGCCGTCCAGAACACGCGCCAGCGGCCGCTGGCGATCAGGACCAGCGGAAACAGCAGCCCGAGCTGCGGCTTGTAGGTCAGCAAGCCCAGGAAGCATCCCGCCAACGCCGGGCGGCGTTCCATGAAGAAGAGCGAACCCCCGAGCAGCGCGGCGCTCAGAGACCCGGTTTGACCGACCATGAAGTTGGAGAGGACCGCCGGAAACGCACAGGCGAGGAGAATGCCGATGCGATCTCCCACGATCGTGCGGACCATGCTGACGTATGCGGAGAACGTCAGGATGGTCCAGCTGACCTGGGCGGCGACGAGCGGCAATGTGGCCAGCAGGCCCGCCACGAAGAGAAAGGGGGGCGGATAGAGCCACGCATAGAAGCCCTCGAACGGCTTGCCGACGGCGGCTTCCTCGACCGCCTTGAGGATCGTGGTCCATTTGTAGGTGGCTTCGGGATGTCCGTCGAGCACGAGGCGCCCGGCCGACCAGAGGGTGACGAAGTCCGCCGGAATGCCGTGGCCATCGCTGTCGATGAGGTACGCCCCCGAAATGAAGGCCACCAGGAGAAAGACCGCGGTGACCACGCAAAACCCGAAGCCGATCAGCTCGACCGCGCGCGAAGTGCGGATGTCCCACACCGCATCCGCGCGAGCTGTTTCGTGAAGGGTCATGATCGCGATCGAGGCTCTCAAGCGAACCTGAATTTCAGCAGGTACCAGAGCGCCTTGACGCCGTCCTTCCAGTTGATCTTCTTGCCCTCGTCGTAGCTGCGGCCGTGATAGGTAATTCCGAGCTCGTAGATGCGCAGCTTGCTCTGCCGCGCAATCCTCGCGCTGATCTCGACCTCGACGCCGAAATCGTCGGACGACAGCTGCAGCGATCGAGCCACCTCCGCGGTCATCATTTTGTAGCAAGTCTCGATGTCGGACAGTGTTTGATTGTACAATGCGCAGAACAACAGCGAGATCAGCCGGTTTGCCAAATAGTGATGAAAATACAGCGAGCGATGCGCCCGGCCGTGGAAGCGCGATCCGTAGACCACGTCGGCGACCTTGCGCACCGCGATCAGGTCATACATCGCGGCCCAGTCCTGCGGATCGTATTCGAGATCCGCATCTTGAATCACCACGACGTCGCCGCGCACGGCCGCAAGGCCGGTCCGCAGCGCGGCGCCCTTGCCGCTGTTTTGCTGATGGTAGAGCGGCTCGATCGAAATCTGCGCGTCGTTGAACGGCGCCGAGACGTCGAGCCGGCCCGAGCCGTCGAGGCTGATCTCGGAGCCTGTTCTGGCCCCGACCGGAAAGTTCGCCTTGAGCCACTCGCGGGTGCCGTCGGTCGAGCAATCGTCCACCACGATGATGTTCTTGCGCACGCCCGGAAGCGCGCGGCTCACCGCGGCCAGGATCTGCCCCAGGGTTTGGTGCTCGTTGTAGACCGGGATGACGACCGAGAGCAGCGGCAGCGGCCGCGCGGCGTCGGCTTGCGAGGAGCCGGATGCTCGCGGCGCGAAATCGCGGCTCGACGATCGCTCGACCTCGAACCGCAGGCCGGCACTGCCGCCGAATCCTGCCCCAAGTTCCGACCGCGCGGCGCCCATGAAGTCTCCTGGTTGTGAGGGTCGCCCGCCGCTGCCGGCGCCGGCTTGCGCCCGGCGCACGGGTCGCGATCATGTCCCCGGCCAAATCTTGGCTGTTCTTCGTTAATGTGCCGCTTAATCCCTTGGCGCGCGCAGCCGCGAATGCGGCGGCAGCGTTAAGCAATCCTCAATGGACTTCCGACATTTGATCGGGTGGCGCGCCGGTTCGAGGATCCCGCAATGTCACGTGGCTCGACGCATCAGCAGGTGGCGACGGACACCGCGGTGCAGGAATTCTGGCTGCAAAACCTGTCGAAGGCAGACGCCTTTACGCGATGGGTGCTGAGCGAGATTTCGCCGTGGCTGGGGCAGCGCGTCCTCGAGGTCGGCTGCGGCATCGGCACCTATACGGCGGAGATGGCGGTCGGCGCGCGGAAAATCGTCGCAATGGACATGGAGCGTGCATTCGTCGACGAAGCGGTCCGGCGTCTGGGACAACATCCCAATGTCCGGCTGATTTGCGGAGATGCCACCGATGCCGACGCGCTAAAGCCGAACGATGAGGCGTTCGATACGGTCGTCTTGCTCGATGTGCTGGAGCATATCGAGGACGATGTCGCCCTCCTCGCCGGCCTGCGCGCGCGGCTCGCACCCGGGGGGCACCTCGTCCTGAAGGTTCCGGCCATGCCTTCGCTCTACTCGCCGATGGACGAGGCCATCGGCCATTGGCGTCGATATGACAGGAAAGGTTTGATTGAGGTTATTTCGCGTGCCGGTCTCGAGGTTGTCCGCGTCTGGGCCTTCAACGCGGCTGCGGTCCCGGGGTGGTGGTGGAACGGTCGCGTGCGCAAGCTCCGGTCGCCGCCGCAAGAGCAGGTCGCTTTGTACAATCGTCTCGTTCCGGTGCTGCGCCCGCTCGATCGATTGGCGAGGCTGTTCTGCGGGGTATCGCTGCTTGCGGTTGCGCGGCGTCCGGCTGGTCAAATCTAGCGCGCCCGTGCGCTGCTTGTCCGGCCTGCGCGAGTCTGGGCTGCGTTAAGCAATCCGCAATGGACGTCCGATAATTGATCGGGCGGCGCGCGGGGTCGAGGTTCTGTTCATGCCATTTGGCTCGATGCATCGACCGAACTTCGCGGTTCTGTTGGGTCTCGCCTGGCTCGCGGTGACGTTGCAGCTCATGGCCGAGTTTTGGACCATGACCGGCTACACCTTTCCGGATACCGACGACGCGATGCGGCTCGTCGAGATGCGCGACTTCCTGGCGGGTCAGGGCTGGTTCGACCTGCATCAGGCGCGGGTCGCCCCGCCGGCCGGTTTTGATTCCCATTGGTCGCGCCTGATCGATGCCGGCCTTGCGGGCCTCTTCCTTTTTTTCCGGCTGTTCGTCGACCCGGCGCTGGCCGAGCGGCTGATGCTCGCGCTCTGGCCGGTGCTGTGGCTCATTCCGGTCATCGGCGGCGGCGCCGCCGTTGCTTGGCGGATCGCCGGACGCGAGGCGGCGTACATCGTCCTGCTGCTGGCGGTGTTCGGGCTGCCCGGCATGGGACAATTCCGGCCTGCCCGCATCGACCATCACAATGTCCAGCTCGCGCTCGCGGTGCTCGTGATCGCCGCCACCGTCTGGTCGGATCGGCTGCGCTTCGCGGCCCCCTTGGCCGGGGCGATCACCGGCCTCGCCTTGGCGATCGGCTTGGAAAGCTTGCCGATGCTGGCGCTCTGCGGCGCGGCTTTCGGCTTGCGCTACGTTTTCGATCCGGTCGCGGCGGCGCCGTTGCGCGCCTATGGTCTGTGGCTCGCGGGAAGCACGGTCGTGGCGTTCCTGGTCAGCGTCGGCCCCGATCATTGGACCTTGAGCTTCTGCGAGCAGCTGGCGCTCAATTCGACCGCCGCCGTCACGGCTGGTGGCCTCGGGCTGGCCTTGGCGAGCGCGGGCCTGGTGGCGCGACGTTCTTGGTCGCGATGCGTAGCGCTCGGCGCGACCGCGGCGGCCGCGGGTGTGCTCGGCCTATGGTTCGAGCCGCGCTGCATCGGCGGACCTTTTGCCATCATGGATCCGACCGTCCGGACGTTGTGGCTGATGAATATTTCGGAGATGCAATCGCTCGCCACGATGCTGCGGCTCGAGCCATTGAGCGCGGTCGCCACCGCGGCGTTTCCGGCCTTGGGCGTCGTCGCCACCCTGCTGGTGGCCAAGGAGCTCCGCCGCGACTTCGGCTTCTTGACCATTGCCGCGGCTTTCTTGCTCGCGTGCGTCGCCATGGTGGCGGTGATCAAGTTCTATTCCTATTCGGTCTGGCTCGGCGTGCCGCTGGTTGCGGTCGCGGCGCATTACGTTTTCGGCTGGCTCAAGCTCAGGAGCATCGTGCCGCAGTTCGCCGCGTCCCTGCTGGTCACGCCGGCGGTCGTCACGCTCGGCGCGATGACGCTGGCAGCCGCGAGCGGCACCGCCGCCGGCTTGGATATCGATCCGCCGGAGCGGCAGGCTTGCGTGAACAGGGAAAACTTGGCGCCGCTCGCGCGGTTGCCGGTCGGCCTCATGGTGACCGACGCGGTCGAATGGGGTCCCTATCTCTTGGCGGCCACGCCGCATTCGGTTCTGGCCGCGCCGTACCATATCCGCTTGGCGGCCAGCATCCTCACTGCCAACGAGGCTTTCGCGCGGCCGCCGGCACAGGCTCGGAAGGTCATGGCTGAAGCCGGGGTGGATTACGTGGTCACCTGCGGTACGCAAGGACCGGTCGGCCTCACCGACGACCAAACAGCCGCCAGCCTTTGGGGGCGGCTGAAGGACGGCGACGTGCCGGACTGGCTTGCGCCGGTGCCGGGGCTTGATGGCCACCCGTTCGCGGTCTATCGGGTGCGGCGCTAGCATCATCCGTGCGACCGGGCCGGTCTCCGGATGTACGCCCGGCCCGCGACACCTCGAATATCCAGCCCCAATGACAAAGCCTGCTTCGCACCATGATCGGCGGCCCGCACCGACCGCAAGTCCTTGCCACACAAGCCCCATTCACTGGCGATTTCGCGGCTTTGCGCCTTGCGGGCCAAGGCCGCCCTCCTATATGAGCCAAGACGCCGCGGGGGCGGTGTCAAACCTGTATCCAGGGGGTCGGACGAAGGGCTCCGCGATTGTTCGCGAAAGTTTCCGTCCGGGTGCCGCAAGGGCCCGGCCGACCTGCCAGAAGCGAGAGGACAAACCATGGGCAAGGTGATCGGCATCGATCTCGGCACGACCAATTCCTGTGTTGCCGTGATGGAAGGCAAGACTCCAAAAGTCATCGAGAACGCCGAGGGCATGCGTACCACGCCTTCGATCGTCGCTTTCACCGACGACGGCGAGCGGCTCATCGGCCAGCCGGCCAAGCGCCAGGCGGTGACCAATCCGGAGCGCACCATTTTCGCGGTCAAGCGCCTGATCGGCCGGCGCTACGACGACCCGATGGTGGAGAAGGACAAGAAACTCGTCCCCTACAAGATCGGCCGCGCCGGCAATGGCGACGCCTGGGTCGAGATCGAGGGCAAGAGCTATTCGCCTTCGCAGATTTCCGCTTTCATCCTGCAGAAGATGAAGGAGACCGCGGAGTCCTATCTGGGCCAGAAGGTGGATCAGGCCGTCATTACGGTTCCGGCCTATTTCAACGACGCCCAGCGCCAGGCCACCAAGGATGCCGGCAAGATCGCCGGCCTCGAAGTCCTGCGCATCATCAACGAGCCGACCGCAGCCGCGCTCGCCTACGGTCTCGACAAGCAAAAAACTGGAACGATCGCGGTCTATGACCTCGGCGGCGGTACCTTCGACGTCTCCATCCTGGAGATCGGCGACGGCGTCTTCGAGGTGAAGTCCACCAACGGCGACACCTTCCTGGGCGGCGAAGATTTCGACATGCGGCTGGTCAGCTATCTGGCCGACGAGTTCCAGAAGGAGCAGGGCATCGATCTGCGCCGCGACAAGCTGGCGCTGCAGCGGCTGAAGGAATCCGCCGAGAAGGCCAAGATCGAGCTGTCCTCGACGACCCAGACCGAAATCAATCTGCCGTTCATCACGGCCGATGCATCCGGCCCCAAGCATCTGACCATGAAGCTCACCCGCGCCAAGTTCGAAGCGCTGGTCGACGACCTGGTGCAGAAGACGGTCGAGCCCTGCCGGCAAGCCCTCAAGGATGCCGGCCTGTCGGCGGCCGAGATCAACGAGGTCGTCCTGGTCGGCGGCATGACCCGCATGCCCAAGGTGCAGGAAGTCGTGAAGCAGTTGTTCGGCAAGGAGCCGCACAAGGGCGTCAACCCGGATGAAGTCGTGGCGATCGGCGCCGCCATCCAGGCCGGCGTGCTGCAGGGCGATGTCAAGGATGTGCTGCTGCTCGACGTGACGCCGCTTTCGCTCGGCATCGAGACGCTGGGCGGTGTGTTCACCCGCATCATCGACCGCAACACCACGATCCCGACCAAAAAGAGCCAGGTGTTCTCCACCGCCGAGGATCATCAGAACGCGGTGACGATTCGGGTGTTCCAGGGCGAACGCGAGATGGCGGCCGACAACAAGATCCTCGGCCAGTTCGACCTGGTCGGCATTCCGCCGGCGCCGCGCGGCGTACCGCAGGTCGAGGTCACCTTTGATATCGACGCCAACGGCATCGTCAATGTCCAGGCCAAGGACAAGGCCACCGGCAAGGAGCAGCAGATCCGGATCCAGGCTTCCGGCGGCCTTTCCGAGGCCGATATCCAGAAGATGGTCAAGGACGCGGAGGCGCACGCGGAGGAAGACAAGAAGCGCAAGGCCGCGGTGGAAGCCAAGAACCATGCCGAGGCGCTCGTACATGCGACCGAGAAGGCGCTGACCGAGCATGGCGCCAAAGTCGGCGAGGCCGAGCGGCGCGCGATCGAGAACGCGATGGCCGATCTCAAGGAGGCTCTGAAGGGCGACGATCCGGCCGCCATCACCGAGAAGTCCAATGTGCTGGCACAGGCTTCCATGAAGCTCGGCGAGGCCATGTACAAGCAGGCACAGGATGGCACCGGCGCGCCTGGTGGCGATGGAGCCGGCCCCGATGGCGGCGCCAAGAGGGAAGATGTCGTCGATGCGGAATTTACCGAGGTCGACGACGACAAGAAGAACAAGAAATCGGCTTGATGCCGGGCGGGACGCCTTCGCATGCCTGCCGCCGCACATAAATTCCTGATCCCTTGGACCTGCAGGTCGGACGATTCCGGCCTGCGGGTTTTTCGCGCGCCCGCGCCGGGCGCTGGTCGGGACGGCCGACCGTCGTCCGGCAGTGAATTGTCGTGACGCTCCAAGCGCAGGAATCCGGGATGGCCAAGCGCTGCTACTACGAGGTTCTGGAAGTCGAGCGCACCGCCACCGATGCGCAGCTCAAGGCCGCGTTTCGCAAGCTGGCCATGCAATGTCATCCCGACCGCAATCCGGACGACAAGAGCGAGCACAAGTTCAAGGAGATCAACGAAGCCTACGAGGTGCTCAAGGATGGGGACAAGCGCGCCGCCTATGATCGCTTCGGCCATGCCGCCTTCGAGCACGGCGGGGCAGGGGCGGGCGGCAATTTCGGGGCGGATTTCGGTTCTGCGTTCTCGGATCTGTTCGAGGGCATTTTCGGCATGGCCGGAACGCGCGGCCGCTCCGGCCGCGAGCGCGGCGCCGATCTGCGCTACAATATGGAGATCAGCCTCGACGAGGCTTTCGCCGGCAAGGCCGCCCAGTTGCGGATTCCGACTTCGGTCGCCTGCGAGGCCTGCTCGGGCACCGGGGCCAAGACCGGCACCAAGCCCAAAGCCTGTCCGACCTGCGCGGGTGCAGGCCGCATCCGCCATGCCCAGGGCTTTTTCACCTTGGAGCGGACCTGCCCGGCCTGTCAGGGCCGCGGTCAGGTGATCGAGAGCCCGTGCCCGACTTGCTCGGGCGCCGGACGGGTGACCCGCGAACGCATGCTGTCGGTCAACATCCCCGCCGGAGTCGAAGACGGCACCCGCATCCGGCTCTCCGGCGAAGGCGAGGCGGGGGTGCGGGGCGGGCCGGCCGGCGACCTCTATATTTTCCTCTCGCTCGCGGCGCATCCGTTCTTTCAGCGTGACGGCGCCGACCTGCATTGCCGGGTGCCGATCTCGATGGTGACGGCGGCGCTCGGAGGCGAGTTCGAGGTGCCCACCATCGACGGCGGCAAGACTCGCGTAAAGGTCCCCGAGGGAACGCAATCGGGCCGGCGCTTCCGGCTGCAGGACAAAGGGATGCCGGTGCTGCGCTCGAAGCAGACCGGGGACATGTATGTCCAGGTCGTGGTGGAGACGCCGCAAAGCCTGACCAAGCGTCAGCGCGAGCTGTTGAGCGAGTTCGAAAAACTGTCCTCGCAGGATACCCATCCCGAATCGGCGGGATTTTTTGGCAAGGTCAGGGAATTTCTCGGCGGCCGGGCCGGCTCGGCCTGACCGGGACCCGACGGGAATTGTCCTTGACCCCCGTCACCCTTGCCTCTACCGATTAGCCGTCACAAAACCGTAATCATTCTGTTGCGTTAACCCCTATGCCGCTGCCCGCCTTCCAGCTCCTCGAAAAGAAAATCGAGAAACAGATTCGGCTGTTCGAGCTGAAGCGTGGCGCTATCGAAAAAAAGATCGAGACGCATTTCCGCCGCTTCGAGGAAAAGAACCGCACGCGCCTCGATGACGAGGTGCGCTTTATCCGGTCCTGGATCGAGAAGCCGCTGTCCATCGGTGCCGTGACGCCCTCCAGCCGGGCGCTGGCGCGCGCCATGGCGGCCTACGTGGACCCCGACAGCAAAGGCCCGGTGATCGAGCTCGGGCCCGGCACCGGTCCGGTGACCGAAGCCTTGGTGGCCCAGGGCATCGATCCGGCCCGGCTCATCCTGCTCGAGTTCGATCCGACCTTCTGCCGGTTGCTGCGCCAGCGCTACCCGGCCGCCACTGTGGTGCAAGGCGATGCCTATAGCCTCAAGCGCGTGCTGGGCAGCCATTTGGCTGAACCGGCCGCCGCCGTGGTGTCGGGCCTGCCATTGTTCACCAAGCCGCTCAAGACAAGGCTCAAGCTCCTCTACGAGGCCTTCGCCCTGATGCTGCCGGGCGCGCCCTTCGTCCAATTTACCTATGCGACGATCGCCCCGATCCCCAAGGCGCTCGACCGCGTCCGCTCGGAAGCGTCCGAGCGCATCTGGATGAATATCCCGCCGGCGCGGATCTGGGTCTATCGCAAGGACTGAGCCCGTGGGCTGAGCCTTCTGCGGTGACGGGCTGCTCCCGATCCGGCCGCGCCCGTGATATGCGTTGAGGTCGGGAAGACGCCCCCTCAAAAACCGGTTCCGGTTTTCCGTCCGAAAAGCCGCCTGATGCCTGATCCGAAAATCCTGGTCATTCCGGGCTCGCTGCGCAGCGGGTCCCATAATGTGCGGCTCGCCGCGCTCGCCTGCAAGGAGCTGGTGCTGGCGGAGGCGGAGGTCACCCGCATCTCGCTGGCCGACTATCCGCTGCCGATCTTCGACGCCGACCTCGCTCGCGACGAAGGTCCGCCACCCAATGCGGTGAAGCTCAAGCGGCTTGTATCGGCGCATCGCGGCGTGTTCATCGCGAGCCCCGAATACAATGCCTCCATCACGCCGCTCCTCAAGAACGCGATCGATTGGATTTCGATGGTGCGCGAAGGCGATGAGCCGCAGCTGGCCGCCTACCAGGACCGTGTCTTTGCGCTCGGCGCCGCCTCGCCCGGCCGCTCGGGCGGCATGCAGTCCCTGCTCGCGCTGCGACAGGTGCTCGCGGTCGGGTGCCGGGCGCTGGTGATCCCTGAGCAGATCGCCATCCCCAATGCGGCCACGGCCTTCGACGAGATGGACCAGCTCACCGATGCGCGCGCCGCCGCCCAGCTCAAGACCGTGGCGCGGCGGCTCGTCGACTACGCGCGGTTGTTGCGATGATGGGAGGCCATGCATGACCCTTGATCCGCGTGAGCGGCTGATCGTGGCCCTCGATGTGGCTTCGGTCGGGGAGGCGCAGGCGCTGGTGGAGCGCCTCGGCGCCTCGGTGTGCTTCTACAAGATCGGCTACCAGCTCGGCTTTGCGGGCGGGCTTGCGCTCGCGCAGGCCCTCACCGAAGCCGGCAACCAGGTCTTCATCGACATGAAGCTGCACGATATCGGGAGCACGGTCGCGCGCGGGGTCGAAAGCATCGCCCGCATGGGAGCGACGTTTCTCACCGTGCATGCCTATCCGCAGACCATGCACGCCGCGGTCGAGGCGCGCGCCGGCTCAAAGCTGCGCCTGCTCGCCGTCACGGTGCTCACCTCCTACGACGATGCCGACTTGGCGGCTGCCGGCTACGATTTCACGGTCCCGGAACTGGTGGCTGAGCGCGCCGCCCAGGCGCGCGACATCGGGATCGACGGGCTGGTCTGCTCGGCCGAGGAGGCGGTCAGGCTGCGCGCCGTGATCCGCCCCAGCATGGTGCTGGTGACGCCCGGCATCCGGCCCGCGGGCGCCGCTGCCGGCGACCAGAAGCGCGTGATGACGCCGGCTGCCGCCATCCGGGCGGGCGCCGACTACCTGGTGGTGGGTCGGCCCATTGTCGCCGCCGCCGACCCCAAGGCGGCCGCCGAAGCCATCGTGGCTGAGATCGCGGCCGCGCATCACAATTAGGGAGAGCGAGATGACGAAGGGCTATTGGATCGTGCGGGTCGATATCACCGATCCTGAGGCCTACAAGGCCTACGTGGCGGCCAATGCCGAGGCGTTCCGCAAGTTCGGAGCGCACTTTCTCGTGCGCAGCGGCAAATACGAGACGATGGAGGGCGCCAGCCGCGGTCGCAACGTGGTGATCGAGTTCAAGGACTACGCCACCGCGCTCGCCTGCTACCGCTCGCCCGAATACGCGGCGGCCAAGGCGCTGCGCGTCGCCGCCGCGACCGCCGATATCATCGTCATCGAGGGCTATGACGGCCAGCAGCCCAACTAACATCTTTGCCTTGTCGCATTTTCGGACGGAAATGCCCGCCTTCGCGGGGCAGGCTTTTCCTGAAATTGCTCCGCGTCGCTTTCCCAATCGGCCTTGCCCGCGCTATACCCGCGCCGCAGCGGGGCTTCCGCCGCGGCGGAGGTTTGATTTATGTCCGACATGCGGTTGATCGTGGCCGGCGCCGGTGGGCGCATGGGGCGCACCCTGATCCAGGCGATCGCGGCGAGCCAGGGTGTCACCCTCGCGGGTGCCGTCGAGGCGGCCGGCGCCGCCGTGATCGGACGCGACTCGGGCGAGCTTGCGGGGCTCGGCCGGAACGGTGTCGCGGTGGTGACCGAGCTCAAGCCGCTGCTTGCCGCTGCCGATGGGCTGATCGATTTCACCATTCCCAGGGCGACGGTCGCGTTCGCGGGTCTGTTGGCAGATGCGAATAAAGCGTTGGTCCACATCATCGGCACGACCGGCTTGTCGGAGGCCGACGAGACTGCGATTGCGGCCGCCGCCGAGCGGGTCACAGTGGTCAAGTCCGGCAATATGAGCCTCGGGGTCAATCTCATGGCCGCTTTGGTCAAGCGCGTGGCGAAGTCGCTTGATGCCGAGTTCGACATCGAGGTCCTGGAAATGCATCACAATCGCAAGATCGATGCGCCCTCCGGCACCGCCCTCATGCTCGGCCGCGCGGCCGCGGAAGGCCGCGGCGTCAATCTGGCGCTGCACAGCGTGATGAGCCGCGACGGTGTGACCGGGGCGCGGCACGCTGGCGCCATCGGCTTTGCGTCGCTGCGCGGCGGCACCGTGGTGGGCGACCACAGCGTGATCTTCGCCGGTCCCTCCGAGCGCATCGAGCTCACGCACAGGGCCGAGGATCGGATGATCTTCGCCCACGGAGCCCTCAAGGCGGCGCGGTGGGCGCGCGGTCGCGCTCCCGGCGTCTATTCGATGGCCGACGTGCTGGATCTGAAGGATTTTTGAACGCGGGGCCATGTGCCATCCGCTCCAATGTTGCCTATGATCGCCAAGCCGGGGGAGTTCATTGAGTTCTGACCTTCTCTCTGCGATCTTCATTCTGCTGGTCGGCAGCCTTTTTGCGGTCGGCTCCTGGTCGGCCCCAAGACTATTTCCATCGGCATTCTCTAGCTTCCCGGGCGGAATCGAAAACGCAAAGTGGCGCTGGAGCATTGGGGCGCCGATCTTACTGACCTACAGCCTTATCGCGAGCGCCTTCGCCGCTGGCGGCGTCCCTGTTTGGATCGCCCTCATGCTTCCATTTATGGGCGCGACGCCAATCGGGTTTCTGGCCCTGGTCTGCCTTGGCGTCTACCATTCGATCGTTGAAGCCCGTCGACTTCGAAAGCCGAGGCGGCCGTCGCCTGAGCAGATGGCGCGCTTTCGCGCCGAGCGGACTGCTCGCCGGACGGAGAATTGGCGCAAGCAGATCGAACAGCTTCAGTTCCCCTACTCCCTTGTTCTGGGCGATGCAGGAGCGGCCGCATTTGTGGCCGAGCAGGAAAAGGGAAGGTCAGCCGGGTTTTCGCCGCTGGTCATTTCCCCCGAGACTTGGCGCTTGCCCGAGATGACACGCCGAGAATGGATGGCGGCTGCTCGGAACATTCTGAAGAGCGCTTGCTCAGTCGAAGAGTTTTTTGCGGAGGCCGAACAAGAAGAATCGACTTCTGAACTTATGGAGAGGTTGGCGAGCTTCTCGTCAGATGGACCCGCCCGGGGTGCCGAACGGCCTACGCACCACGGTGAGGGGAGGATGGCGACGCTCATCGACCATATTGTTCCGCCGAACGAGTACTTTGAGGAGGTTGCGATCCTGCGCATCCCGACCGCGCAGAGTTGGAAAATTCCTGCGTTTGTCCTCTATGGTGGCTGGAACGCATGTCCGGATGCGGCCGAAATTATGAGTGTCGCAAAGTATTGGAGGGAAAAATACGACGCCGATATCTGTGCGATTGGCAACGGAACACTTGAATTTCGGGTCGGCCGCCCGCCTTCCACTTTCGAAGGAGCCTTGAAGCTGCTGCGCGAGCACATTTTGTTCTGCCCCGAGGGCTTCAATGATTTGGCGCACGTGCCCGATCTTGTTCAAACTTTCGCAGAATCTCTGCAAAGCAGCAGATACTGGACCTTCTGGTGGGATTGACTTCCCTAGTACCAAAAAAGACACGGAATAGCGTAAACGGGGCCTTGAGCCGCTTAGCCTTCGAGCAGCGACGCGCCAGTCATCTCCTGAGGCTTCGGCAATCCCATCAGTTCCAGCAAGGTCGGCGCGATGTCGGCGAGCCGGCCTCCTGCCACCAGCGCGCGGTTGCGCGCGCCGAGCAATACGACGGGCACCGGGTTGGTGGTGTGCGCCGTGTGCGGCCCGCCGGTTTCCGGATCGCGCATCATTTCGCAATTGCCGTGGTCGGCGGTGACCA
>Ga0209068_10000539_pt1 | contig 20417 bp, 14 predicted proteins | sample ColStrG_CSR_2012_FD_187200 | JGI IMG/M metagenome (GOLD analysis project Ga0209068, IMG submission 187200) | Freshwater sediment microbial communities in response to fracking from Pennsylvania, USA - Cold Stream Run_MetaG_CSR_2012 (SPAdes)... | ecosystem: Environmental > Aquatic > Freshwater >... | reverse complement strand
ATCCGGAAATGGGTGGAGAGGCAATGTTGCCGCTCTGTATAAAATATCCGACTCCTTAAGCACTGGTCTTTCCTACAGAAGTCGCGTTCATATTAAAGTTGACGGCACTGCGGAGATTGCGGGAGTAACGAGCGGTCCCGCATCAACAAAGCTTACTCTTCCGGACCTGGCGCAGTTGGGCGTCTCGTATAAAGCTTCGGACAAACTTACTTTAAACGTCGATCTTGGCTATACGTGGTGGTCAACTTACGATAAGATTGTTATTTCATCCAACAATGCCACATTTGATCAGAAAACATATGATAAGGAGTGGAAGGACGTTTGGAACGTTCGCATCGGCGGCCAGTACAAGCTGAGCGACGAATGGAAGCTGCGCGCCGGATTACAGTATGATCAGAACCCCGTGCCGGATGCTCACTTCGAAACAAGAGTTCCTGATTCGGACAGATATGGCGTTTCCGTGGGCACGGGATATACCGTCGGGAATCTCACTGTCGATCTTGCATACTTATATTTATACATCAGCACCAGACACATCGCCGACAGCACGGCAGACGATACCGGAATGACAAACACGAATGCACTGAACGGCACGTACAAAGCCGACGTGCATGTCGTTGCAGTGAACGTCGGATATAAATTCTAGCATTCCTCCTCCCTCACCTCACCCGCCACCTCTCCCCCACTGGGGAGAGGTGGCGGGAATTTTTATCCCCCTTACAATAATTATGATAAGTTCGCGTAGAAATAGGCGTCAGCTTCGGTAACGATATATTGATGAACATTGTATAGCCTGAAAGTCTCGGGAAGGTTGCTCGTAATCCTCATGCCATCTCTAGTGAAGATTCGGCATCAACTTGAAAGTGGAAAACGAGCAATCGACTGCCTCGATCTAGTCGGAAAGGGGCCGCCGCTTCACGAAGCGGCGGCGCATTATGCAATCACCTTACTTTAGCAGTCTTGCCGTAAGAGCGGGGACGAATTGCAAGACGTCGGCCACTACCAGAACGTCCGCCACTTCGCCGATGGGGGCGTGCTTGTCCTTGTTGATCGCCACCACGAAGTCCGACTTCTTCATTCCTGCCAGGTGCTGGATCGCCCCGGAGATGCCGCACGCCACGTAGAGCTTCGGAGAAACGGTCTGGCCGGTGGTCCCGACCTGGTGGCTGTGGTCAACCCACCCCGCATCGACGACCGGCCTGCTCGCGCCCAGTTCGCCGCCGAGCGCCTTGGCCAGGGCCGCGATGGCCTGCACGTTGTCCTTCTTGCCGACTCCACGGCCAGCGCTGACGATCACCTCGGCCCGGGTCAGGTCCACAGCTTTCGCTTCCGCAGCCTCGTAGCCTACGAACTCAAGACAAGAAGCGATTTCTGCCGGATCGAGCCTTTCCAGATGAGGCGTTCCCTGGGGCTCTCCCGAAAAGCTGAAGGCCCCGGCCTGGATGGTGACGACTGTCTTTACCGTTTTCAAGGAAACCATTCTGCGCATCTTGCCGTTGCAGCAGGTCGCCTCGAATTTGCCGTCTACGATCGAGACCACTTCGGAAATCTGGGCTGCCTTCAAAGCCGTTGCCACGCGGGGGGCCAGGTCCCAGCCATAGGAGGAATGAAGAAAAACGACACAGTCAGAATTTTCGCGCTGCGCAGCCTCCAGCACGATTTTTTTGTGGACGTCGGGGTTGTACTCCCCATATTTCGCGGCATCAGCCAAATATACTTTCCCGTTGAACCGCGGGGCTGCGGCTTCACTGCCGATAAGAACCATGGTCTTTTCCGCGCCGAGCTTGTCGGCAAACGCCAACAACTCATAACTCGCGTCAAGCAGTTTCCCTTCCCGGTATTCGGAAACGAGTAATGCTTTCATATCCGCCTCCTATCTTACAACCGCGTTTTTTTCTTTCAAAATTTCGACGAGCCGGTCAACCATATCGTTCACATCCCCCTCAAGGAGAATCCCTCCGCCCTTCTTCGCCGGGAGATAAAATCTCTCCGTGGCGGAATGCGCCCCCTCCTTCAGAAAATCGGCGACAGGATGAGTGAGCATCTCTTTTTTCTTCGCCTTCATGATGTTGGGAAGCGTGGGATAGCGCGGAGTGTTGAGACCGAGCTGACAAGTGACCACTGCCGGCAAACGGAGTTTGATAACGGACTTCAAGCCCCCCTCCAGTTCCCGCTTGGCAGTGATGACGTTGCCGCCGTAGGCAAAGCCGACCAGGGTGGTGGCGCAGGAAAAACCGAGGAGTTCCGCTACGGTGACCCCTACCTGGGCCGAGCCCCGGTCCTGGGACTGCATCCCGGTGAAGATCAGGTCGAAGTTCAGGTCTTTCGCGTAGGCGGCGATGATCGACGCGATCTGCCAAGAGTCCTTTAGGTAGTACTCGTCGTCTTGAATGTGAACTGCGCGGTCACACCCCATGGCCAGGGCCTTCTTAAGGGCTTCGACGACCCTGCCGGGGCCGATGGACAGCACCGTCACGTCGGGGGCATTTCCCGACTGCTCCTTGAGCTGCACTGCCTGCTCTACCGCGTACTCGTCGTACTCGTTCATCCGGAAGGCGAGGTCCGTCTCCTCGTACCAGACCCCGCTGTTGTTGACCTTGAACCTCGACTCCATGTCCGGCACCTGTTTGATGCAAACCAGTATCTTCATCTTATCCTCCTATTCTGGCGGCGATAATCTCGGCCAGATCAAGCGCCTTTAGCTTTCCTTCGCAATCTCCGGTCTTGATTCCGTCCTCGAACATGGTGAGACAGAAAGGACAGTTGGAAACGAGAAGCGGGGCACCCGTTGCCTCAGCCATCTTGACCCGCTCCACATTAATCCTTGTCCCGATCTTTTCCTCCGCCACTATCCTGCCGCCGCCGGCGCCGCAGCAAAAACTTTCGGAGCCCGATTTGGCCATTTCTGTTAACCTGCCGCCGGCCGTCGTGAGAATGGCCCGAGGCGCATCGAAAATGTCCATGTAGCGGCCGAGGTAACAGGAATCATGGTACGTGAATTCAAACGGCTCCGGCTTGAGTTTCAGTCTCTTACTGGTGATCAAACCGTGGACAAAGGTACTGTAGTGCTCAACATCAAGCTCCAGCCCCAGGTCCTTGTAATCCCGTCCCAGCGTATTGAAGCAGTGGGGACAGGTCGTGACGATTTTTTTGACCCCATATCCTTTGATTCGTTCTATGTTCTCTGCCGCCGTCATCTGGTAGAGGTACTCGTTCCCCAACTTCCGCATTGGTTCGCCGCAGCATTTCTCCTCCTTGCTGAGGATGCCGACCCTGACCCTAGCGGCATTGCAGATCTTGATGAAGTTCCGGGCAATCTCGCGGTTCCGTTTGTCGAACGAGGCATAACACCCGACGAAATAGAGGATGTCCACATCGCTATCCTGTTCCATCACCTTGACGTCGAGCCCGACGGCCCACTCGCCCCGGGCCGCGAAGGCCAGGCCGAAGGGATTGCCGTTCACCTCCACGTTGGATGTCGCGGTCCGTACCTCGTCACCGGCGAAGACCCCTTCCATGAGGGAGAGATTGCGGCGCATTTCCAGGATCTTGTTGACATGTTCGATATTCGCCGGGCAGATCTCCTGGCAGGCGCGGCAGGTGGTGCAGGCCCAGAGAGCATCCTGACTCACCGCCTCTATCAAGCCTGCCTGCGGGTTCGAGAACGCCGCCTCGCCGATCTGCTTCACCATTTTCATGGGCGAAAGAGGCTTGCCGGTAGCAAAGGCCGGGCAGCGATCCTGGCAACGCTTACAACTGGTGCAGGCGTCTGCATCGAAGATGTCTTTCCAGGTGAGATCGGCTACCTTCGCAGCGCCGAACTGTGCGGCCCCTTCATCTTCCAGGTTGATGGTGGAGATCGTCCCCTTAGGCGCCAGATCGGTAAAGAGATAGTTGGCGGACGTGGTGAAAATGTGGCGCAGCTTGGTGAAGGGAATGACCGCAATGAAGCCCATAGCCAGGAAGAAGTGGAACCACCAGAGCGCCTTATGGGTGAGGAAAAGAGCATCCAGCTTCATGCCGACGAAAGGCTTCCCGACGAGCATACCGACGGGAGAATAGAGCGACAGGTTGGGATTATTCCGAATTTCGGTAGCGGCCATCCGCACCCCTTCCACTACAAACCCGGTTGCCAGGATGGTAAAGAGGAGCGCATGAACCACGTAATCATCTCGGATAGTTTCCAGTCCCTCCGGTTTCGCGAAGAAGCGCCGCACCTGGAGGCCGACGAGCATAACCAGCGCGACAAGCCCGGCAACATCAAGTACAAGGGAAAACAGTTTGTAGAAGGTCCCTTTGAGGAATACTACCCCGAACAGCGGCTGGAAGATGTCGGCCTGGGCCATAACGAGGAGCGTGCCGATGAATAGGAAGCCGAAGCCCCAGAAAAAGAGGGCATGAATAAAGCCGGGGCCAAGCACTCGGAGCACGCGCGTCTGTGCCAGCACATTTCTGAAGACAAGGTTTACGCGAACCCTCAGCCTGTCAAACCGGTTCAACCGCTTGCCCTGCCGGTATACTACGAGGCGCCGGTAAAAACCGTATACGCATACGGCCATGGCAATAAAGGAGAAGACATACATGGGCCATACAACCCCGTGTCCGACATTCCAGTAAATTTCCCGTGTAGCTTCCATGGAGATACTCCTGAAAGGATTTAAAGTATGGTCAAATCATACTTCTACTTAACGTTAATGTCAAGTAGAAATCCAACATTATACGCTGTCCTGCCTATAAATTTTTATTTTCTTGACAATCCGTTAAAATATGGTTTATTTTAATGAATTCATTAACGTTGAGGTAAAGTATGCGACTGAGCTCCGAAGAATACATGCAGATCAGCGACCTGGCCGAGGCCCTTAACATCACGACCAGGACTATCCGTCTTTATGAGCAACTGGGGCTGGTAGAACCGCCGAAGCGGACCGAAGGAGGGATTCGGGTCTATGAGAAAGCTGATATTATACGGTTCAAATTCGTCCTCAAGTTGAAGGCGCTGGGCCTCTCTCTTCAGGAGATGAAGGAACTAGCGGACATCTACTACCGGGAACAGCGGCTCCCCGAAAAGATCATGCCGCGCCTGATCGAGCTGCTCGATTCTCATCTTGACAATATGAGAAAGAAAATCTCCCAGCTGCGATCCCTGGAAACCGACATCGCCAAATACAAGCAGAAGATCCTTGATTATTACCATGTGCCGAGATAGCGCGGCCAGTTCTTTACACGGATCATCAATCGCTACCCGGCTCTCGGGAGGAAACCGGCCGACCGGCTGTTTCCTCCCCTCGCCTTCCAACAAACCGCTCACGTCCCTACAGTGATGTCACGGGGAGCTATTTCGGATTTAAAGCCGCGAGCTTTTTCATCTCTTCATCCCGCAGCACGCGTCGGAGTACTTTGCCTACCAGCGTCTTCGGGATATGGTGGCGAAATTCAATCTCGTTCGGCACCTTGAATTTGGAAATATGCCGATTGCAGAATTCTATGATCTCATCGGCTGTCGCCTTCTCCCTTTCCTTCAGCGCAATGTGTGCGGCGTAGTCCGTGATGTTTTCGGAGTTCGCTATGTCTGTTGACGTCATTCCGTCCTTCAATACAATATACGCTTTGAGCTTCTCGCCCAGGAACTCCTGGGGGAGCCCAACCACGACTGCTTCTTGCACTTTTGGATGCTTGTAAAGGAGTTCCTCGACCTCGCGCGGGTAGACGTTCTCACCTCCCGTCTTGACCATGTCTTTCATGCGGTCCACGATATAAAAGTAGCCATCGTCGTCCATTTTCGCGATGTCACCGGTATGGAGCCAGCCGTTGCGCAGCGTAAAATCCGTCTCCTTGGGCTTGTTCCAGTAACCCTTCATCACCTGCGGCCCCCTGATCACGAGCTCTCCGGCCTCACCAATCGATAGAACTTTTTCTCCCGTTTCCACATCGACGACCCGCGCTTCGGTGTGCGGCCAGGGCAGCCCAATGCTCCCGATTTTTCTCCTGCCGAAAATCGGATTTGCGTGGGTCACAGGGGATGCCTCGGATAGTCCATACCCTTCAACGATCCGCGCCTTGGTCAGGTGTTCGAACCGCTCCTGCACCTGCTGCATAAGCGGTCCGGCCCCGCAGAGCGCGGCTTCGATCGACGTAAGGTCGTACTTATGGATTTCCGGGTAGTTTCCGATCGCGAGGTACATGGCTTGAATGCCGGGGAAAATCGTGGGCCGGTATTTGTTGATGAAGTGGAGGACCTCCTTGGTATGGAACTTCGGCAGGAGAATTAGTTCGGCGCCGATGAGTATCCCCAGGTTCAACGCAATGGTGATGCCGTAGACGTGGAAAAAAGGGATGACGGCAAGGACGATATCTTCACCCTCCTTCAGGTGCGTGAACCATGCCCTGCTCTGCATGGCGTTCACCAGGAGGTTCCGGTGTGTCAACATGGCCCCCTTGGGGATGCCCGTTGTGCCGCCGGTATATTGCACGAGCGCGATGTCGTCCGCCGCTACCGCCGCGTTCACTGACATTGTTGTTTCGCGCTTGATGAGTTCAAGAAAATCATGAATCGGCCGTTTCAGGTCCTCCTGCACTGCCTGTCTCTCGAGCCTGGCCTTGAGGGGGTAAAGTACTTTTTTAGTAAACGGCAGGAAGTCCTTCACGCTGCAGAGAATCAAATGTTTTACGTTCGTCTTCTGCCACACGCGAGAAATGACGGGATAGAACATGTCCAGCGCCACGAGCGTCTCGGCGCCGCTGTCTCTCAACTGTACCTCGAGCTCGTGTTCAAGGTAAAGGGGGTTGGTGGGAACGGCGATGCCGCCCAACCTGAGCGTCCCGTAATAGGCAATGACCATTTGCGGAACGTTCGGGAGCATGAGCGCCACCCGGTCGCCCTTCTTCACTCCGAGTCCGGTGAGCGCGCGCGCAAACTGATTGGCGAGCCCGTCCAGCTCGGCGTAGGATATTTTTTTTCCGTAAAATAAAAGTGCGGAATGACCGGGGTACTTGGATGCGGTTTGGGCGAGGACGTTGCCCAAGGTGGTGTCGGGACAAGTAATGCTGGCGGGGACTCCCGCCTCATAGTATTTACTCCAGCGATGTTCGGTATAGGACGGAACAGTAGCCATGACCTGCCTCCTTTGGAACGACATGGTACTGTCGCTCCTCATGTTTTGATATTGTCTTTTTCCTATCAGATGAACCGTGAAAAATTGGGTCTCCGCCGTTCCAGGAACGCCGTCATCGCCTCGGTCGCTTCCGGCGAGCGAAGGCGTTCTCTAAAGCACCACACTTCTTCAGCTATGGTTTCCCGCAGGTCGGCTAGCGTGCGCCGTTTCAGGAGCGACTTGGCAAGACGCACGGCAGCCGGGGGCTGGGCCGCCAATTGCATGGCCCTGACCCGCGCCGTTTCCAGGAGTTCACCATCTGGACAAACGATATTGACGATACCGATCTCGCGGGCCGCTTCCGCGCCGAACGGCTCGCCGAGGAGGAGAAGTTCAGCGGCGCGTTGGTGCCCCATCATCCGGGGTAGAAGAAGCGTAGAACCCGCCTCAGGACAAAGCCCAAGATTGACAAAAGGCATCTGAAAGACGGCGCTCGCCCCGGCATACACCAGATCGCAGTGGAGCAGCATGGTCGTGCCGATGCCGACGGCCGTTCCGCTTACGGCCGCGACGACCGGCTTTCTCGCCAGGAAGATGGCCATAAGAAACTGAAAGACGGGGCTCGATTCCCCATCCGGCGGGGTATTCAGAAAATCGGTAAGGTCGTTGCCGCTGGTGAAGCATCCCTCGGTTCCGGTAAGCAAAATGACCCGCACTGCGCCGTCATCATCGGCCCTCCTGAACCCGTCAACCAGCGCGGAGTACATAGCGGGAGTGAGTGCGTTCTTTTTCTCCGGCCGGTTGAACTGCAGGGTAAGGATCCCATCCTGAAAATCAGTTTGTACATGCTCTGTTGTTACCGCAGGCTCCATGTGTTGTCTCTCCCGCATGCTTTCTAAAAGACGGCTAAATCATTTCCTTCAGGTGCTCCGGCACGGCTGTCGTCGTCTTTTTCCCTTTGTCAAAGCAGACCATCGTTGTTCTGGCGGTGGCAAACATCTTGTTCGCGTTGTCATGAATTTCGTAGTCAAGGTCGAAGCTCGATTTGCCGAGACGGGACACCCATACCGAAACCATGACATCATCATGCAAGAGGATCGGGCTTTTGTAGTCGCACTCGGCCCTACCAACAAGCATGAATATCCCTTGGTCGGTCAATTCCTGGAAAACCTTGCTGAACAGCTTCACCCGAGCGGTTTCCAAGAGGGTAAAATAGGCCACATTGTTCACGTGACCATAGAGATCGAGATCGGCAAACCTCAGTTCGATGGAAGTTGAAAATCGTTTGGCCATATCCACTCCTTATCGTCGTATCCCCAGCATCCCTTTTTTCAGCCCCTCATCCGCCGGCTTGTTTCCGAAATAGATAGCGAGTATGCCGTGCGCCAGATTATTCGATTTCATAGAGCCCAGGACTTTACCGTTGTGCTTTGCCACGACTGTCCCATCTGCGCCCAGTTGCAGATCAACCGTGTCTCCCCTGACAAAGTCATCAGTGAAGAAGGAGAGAAACTTTTTCGCTTCTCCGGAGGCGGAAACATCTGGTGCATTGTTGGCAAACCCCTCGGCAAACGCCTCAGTGATTTTTTCTTTACTGACCTTGCTATGGAGGAAGTTCATCCGGATAAGCTTGTTTCCCATATTCTGCAGTATCTCGTTCGGAGATGACAGGTATTTTCCCGCGTAAAATGAGCCTATGTACACCTTGACAAAAAATTTCTTGCGAATTCCGCTTCCGTTCAGCCTCAGTTCCTGATTATTAACCATAATCGTTTGTTCCACCGGAACACCCGCCACCTCCAGTGCCGAAACGTTGTGGGAAAAGAGAAGCAGCGCCGTTGCCAGAAAAATCATTTTCATAAAAACCTCCAGAGAAAGTTACGTTATACTCTTTTCCAGAAAGGTTGTAATTTTAACCGATCCTCGCTCCAACATCGAAACCCTGATGGATAGCGTCGAAAACCGTGGCAGCCGTGACTGCATCTCCCGCGACCCGGAACGGGATTCCTTTCTTCGCTACAATTTCCACAAGGGGATTGTAGGCTCTTGTCCCCACGGCGAGGACCACGGTATCGGCGGGTATTTCCTCGACCCCGCTCCCGCTTTCTATCCGCACCTGCGCGGCGGTTATCTCGAGAACTCGAACGGTTGTTTTCGTTTTAACGCCGAACCGCTCCACGTCCTGGAGCATTCCCCAGCGGGTCGTCTTGCCGAAGTTCTTGCCGATGTCGTCGAGCATCTCGATTATCGTGACCTCCTTTGCCCCCCGTATTGCAAGCCCGTAGAGCTCCTCGGGAGTTGCCGCGCCATGGACAAGGAGAAATTTCAGCGCCTCCCCGGTGAGGGTGCCTTTTTCCGCCAAGAGGAGCGCTGTCTCAACGCCCACTGCTCCGCCGCCAATGACCACCACCCGCCTGCCGGTATGAACCTTGCCCGCCAGCACGTCCCAGGCCTGCACCACGTGGGGAAGCTCTACCCCGGGAATGGGAGGGGTAATTGCCTTCCCTCCCGTGGCGAGCACCACGGCGTCCGGTTTTACTTCATCCAGAAGCGTAGCGTCGACCTCCCGGTTCAGGACCACCGCGACACCCTGCAGCTCAACCTGCCGGGTAAGATCTTTCGCCAGCCCGATGAACTCCTCCCGTCCCGGCGCCGCACCGGCAAGGTAAAGTTGGCCGCCGACCCGGTCGCTCCGTTCAAAGAGGGTCACTCGGTGCCCCCGTTCTGTTGCTGCGATGGCCGCGCTCATTCCCGCGGCCCCGCCGCCGACGACCATGACATTCAAGGGTCTGTCGGTCTTCCCGATCACCCGCTCCTGCTCGTGTCCCGCCCGGGGATTGCAGAGGCACTCGACCGACTTCATCTTAAAAAGATTGTCGAAACATCCTTGACCGCAAGCCACGCAGTGGACGATGTCCTGCTCTCTACCGTTCCTTGCCTTCTCGGGAAGCATGGGATCGGCGATAAGGGCCCGTCCCATGGCCACCATGTCGCACACCCCGTCAGCGAGCATCTCCCGGGCCGTGACCGGATCGTTGATCCGGTGGCTGGCAATGACCGGCACCGGCACCCGCTCCTTGATCCCTCGCGCCAGGTAGGCAAAGACGCCGCGCGGCACTTTGGTGACAACCTGCGGGACCCGAGCCTCATGCCAGCCCACGTTGACGCAGAGCGCGTCCACTCCCTCTTTCGTCAGTTGAACAGCATATTCCTGCAGCTCTGTCCGGGTCGTCCCCCCTTGCATGAACTCGTCGCCGTTCAGCCTGACCAGGAGCGGAAAATCAGCCCCAACAGAGGCCCTAACCGCCCTGACCACCTCAAGACCGAAGCGCATCCGGTTCTCGAAGGGGCCGCCGTATGCGTCCGTACGTTTATTGGTAAGCGGCGAAAGAAATTCACTGATCAGGTAGCCAGTGCCGGAGAGGATCTCAACGGCGTCAAATCCCGCCTTCTTGACCCGTTGGGCAGCCTCGGCGAAACGCACGATAATCCCGTTGATCTCGTCAACAGTCAGCTCATGCGGCGTTTCCTTGGTAAGACGAGAAGCCACGGCAGACGGGGCGACCGGCTTCCTGCCTAAGAGAAACAGGGAGTGGTTGTAGCGGCCCGCATGGTTCAACTGTACGGAAGAGCGGGCGCCGTTGTCCCTGATAATTGCCGCAAGACGGGTTAGGCCGGGGATGAAGTCGTCCCGGTGAGCGCCGATGTTCCCGGGGTTGCCGGAGAGCTCGTCTATTGTGGCGTAGCCCACGGTGATTAACCCCGCGCCTCCCCGCGCCCGTTCCGCGTAAAACGCCGTCAAGCGATCAGTTACCGCGTAATTGCGCGCCATGTTCAAATGCATGGCCGGCATGAAGATGCGGTTTTTTATCTGAAGGCTGTTGATGGTGATAGGTTGAAAGAGGGGATCAGTCATTTTTTTTCTCCCATGCCGTGGGTTGCGCTTTTTGCCGTCACCGCGGCATACAGAACGCGTACTGCATCGAACAGCCCGATCCGTTCGAGGGAGCTCTTCAGTTTCTCCGGCTCCGCGAGGAAATCACGCATAAAGACGATTTCGGAAACCTTCAAGTAGATATAGAAAGGCTCGACAAGGGTCCCCCCAAAAAGATGCCCGACGACATCACAGATAGATTCGACATCGGAGAACCTCTTCACCTGCGCTGCCCTTTCCAAAAGCTTCCTGACATAGAAGAGGATGGTATCTCCCCAACTCTCCACGTACTCTCGGTGACCGGGGTGGATCTTGTACCCCCCTAATTTTCTCAGATTCAGAAGGCTCGCACAGTAAGCGTCATAATTTTTGAATCTACCGGCGAACGTTTCCAGGTCCACATCGAGAAGCGGGGCCTGGAAAATGGTGCGAATCAGAACGTCGCCGGCAACCGCATGATCGCCGCAGAGATAGACGAGATCGCTCTGGGAATGTCCCGGGCAGCTTAACCAGGTGATCCCCAGCTTCTTCGGAACGTCCGATTCCTCCACGACGGTGAACTTCTCAGGCATGCCGGGGAATAGGTTGTTTTTTTCAAAGGAGCCCCGCAACCGTCCGCCAAACGCGTCGTCAAAGCCGTACTCGTTGAGAAGGTTCTGGATATGCGTCAGGCGCTCCTCATGACGCCGCAATTTGACGGCGTCCTTCCGGGGGATGCAGATTTCGGCTGCCGTGTTCTGCGCGATGTAGGCCGCAAGGCCGTAGTGGTCCACGTGGCAGTGGGTAATAAAAAGATACTTCAGCCGCTCCAGATCAACCTGTTCCCTCAAATAAGCAAGGGCTTGTGGCGTAGCCGGGCCCGTATCGAACAGGACAAGCTCCCCGTTGATCTCCGTGGAGTAGAAGTGCGCCTCGCCGACCATATAGGGAGTTTGTACCGTGTGCTGACGCATAAATTCCCGTCCTAAAAGATATACTTCTCCGTCTCGCTGGCGGCTGCGGCGAGCTGCCGCTTGGCCTGGAGGAGTCCCGTGGCGTCATACTTGGTCAGGCGCCTGATGCCGTTGAGGAGCATGGACAGATTGTCCCCCTCTTCGATAAAGTAGGCCGCCTTTCTCGCCGCGGTCCCGGTCTGTTCCAGAGCATTAAAGGTGAACACCTTCACCGCCGCCGTGACAGAGGCCGCTCTCGCTTCACTCAACATCGGCATAATTTTCTCAGCGCGTAAGAGGGCGCTCTCGATGGCAAAAATGTTGATGGCCACGTCAGCGGCCGCGAGGAGAATTTCCTGCTCGTCCTTGATGGTTGCCATAAATTTCTGCACGCTGCTCCCCGCGATTACCAGGAAAGCCTTCTTCAGGTTGGCTAAGAGAGCCTTCTCCGCGGCAAACGGCGTCGTCTCGTCGATCTCGTCGACGGAGGGGGACATAAGCGCCTCGAACGCCTTCATCGCTTCACGCTGGAGCGGGAGTTCCCCCTTCATGGAGCGGGAAAGGATGAGGCCGGGAATCAGGAGACGGTTGATCTCGTTCGTCCCCTCGAAAATGCGGTTTATCCTCTCGTCCCGGTAGAACCCTTCCGCCGGATATTCCTGGATAAAACCGTAGCCGCCGTGAATTTGCACGACCTCGTCCACGACGTCAGCCAGCACCTCGCTGCAAAATACCTTCGTTATGGCGCATTCGACGGCATACTCCTCGATGCCCTTCTGGTAGACCTCGTAATAGTTGGGAATGTCCTTGACAATGGTTGCCAGCTTGTTGTCGAGCAGACCTGCCAGGCGATACACGAGCGATTCCGCGGCAAAGACTTCTGCCGTCATATCAGCTATCTTTTCCTTGATGGCACCAAAGGTTGCGATCGGAACGCCGAACTGCTTCCTGATATTGGCGTACTTTATCCCTTCGGCAAGGGCATGCTTGGCAGCCCCGGTCACCCCGGCGCCGAGCTTGAAGCGGCCCACGTTCAGCACGTTAAAGGCGATCTTGTGCCCCTTGCCGATCTCACCGAGCAGGTTTTCCACCGGCACCTTGGCGTTCTCGAGAATGATCTGGGTAGTGGACGACCCCCTGATCCCGAGCTTTTTCTCCTCCGCCCCCACGGACAGCCCCTCGGTGTTCCTCTCCACGAGAAACGCAGTGAAGTGCTTCTTGTCGATCTTGGCAAAGACCGTATAGAGGTTGGCAATACTCCCGTTGGTTATAAACTGCTTGGTGCCGTTCAAGATATAGTATTTCCCGTCAGTGGAAAGAACGGCGGTTGCCTTCGCCCCGAGGGCGTCGCTTCCCGAGTCAGGTTCGGTCAGGCAGTAGGCTGCGATCCACTCGCCGCTGATAATCTTCTGCAGGTACTTCTCCTTCTGCTCCTTGGTCCCGTAGTAGACCAGGGGAAGCGTGCCGATGCCCGTATGGGCAGAATAGGTTACGGAAAAAGAGCCGGCAGGGCCGAGCTTCTCCGCAGCAAGCATGCTGGTCGCCTTGTCCAGCGCAAGACCGCCGTACTCCTCCGGGGCATCGATCATGAGGAGCCCGAGTTCGCCGCACCTTTTCATCAGTTGGATTGCCACGTCGAACTTATGGTTCTCGAGATCCTCTTTGTGGGGGAGGACCTCCTTCGTCACGAACTGTTCGGTCGTTTCGCCGATCTGCCTCTGCTCGTCCGTGAAATCTTCGGGCGTAAAGACATCGTCCTTGGTTGCCTCAGTAATGAGATATTCAGCCCCTTTGAAAATTCTCGCAGCCAATTTTTTCACCTCTATTTCTTTTGTAGCCATGGTATCCACCTCCTGATGTAATTTGTTTTCCCTTAGCCTTGAGCCCTATGCCGATGACCGCGTTGTCCCTACATCTTTTCGAAAATCCCCGCTGCCCCCATGCCGCCGCCGATGCACATGGATACCATACCGTAGCGGATATTGCTCCGCTGCATTTCATGGAGCAGGGTGGCGGTCAGCTTAGAGCCGGTACAGCCGAGGGGATGTCCCAGGGCGATGGCGCCTCCGTGCACGTTGACCCGTCGGGGGTCGATCCTGAGGGTCCGCACGCAGGCGAGAGACTGAGAGGCAAAGGCCTCGTTGAGCTCGATCAGGCCGATGTCGTCCTGCTTCAGCCCCGCGAGCTTGATGGCGGCCGGGATGGCCTCCACCGGACCGATCCCCATGATCTCAGGCGGCACGCCCTTGACGGCAAAGGAGAGATAGCGGGCCAGGGGAGATTTCCCCGTCTTCTTCAGGTACTCCTCGGAAACGACGAGCGCCACCGCGGCCCCGTCGGTCATCTGGGACGAGTTGCCGGCGGTCACCGTGCCGTTCAGCCGGAAGGCGGGCTTGAGTTTTGCTAGCCCCTCTACGGTTGTATCCGCGCGCACGCCATCGTCAATGAGGACCATCTCTTTTCTTTTTTTCAGCTTGCCGTTGACAAGGGCCGATCTCTCGACCTCTACGGGAATGATCTCCTCGGTGAACTTCCCCTCCGTGATGGCATCCGTTGCCTTGCGGTGGCTCTCCACGGCGAAGAGGTCCTGGTCTTCCCGAGAAATGCTGTACCTATCCGCCACCAACTCGGCGGTCACCCCCATGGTGGCGAATGATTCCGGCCAGGAAACCATAAGCCCCGGATTGGCGCTGAACTTGGTCCCTCCCATCGGCACGAGGCTCATGCTCTCGGCGCCGCCGGCGATGATGCAGTCGGCAAAGCCGGCCATGATCCGCTCTGCGGCCATGGAGATCGTCTGCAGGCCCGATGAGCACCAGCGGTTGACTGTCTGGCCCGGCACCTGGTAAGGCATGCCGGCCTTCATACCCGCCACCTTCCCGATGTTCATCCCCTGCTCCCCTTCTGGGAAAGCGCACCCCATGTAAATGTCCTCAACGGTGAGCGGGTCGATCCCCGTCCTGTCGAGCAGCCCTCTGATGGCGGCGGCAGCCAGGTCGTCAGGTCTGACATCCTTCAATTTTCCTTTTTTCGCCTTGCATCCGGGGGTGCGAAAGGCTGCTAAGATATATGCGGTTTTCATGAGTTACCTCCGTCGACTGTTTTCGTCGGGCGCATGACATGCGTCCCTGTTTCATTAATTCCTCAGCGGTTTCCCCTTTTTCAACATGTGCTGGATGCGCTCCAGGGTCTTCTTCTGGCCGCAGAGTCGGACGAACGCCTCTCGCTCAAGATCCAGCAGGAACTGCTCGGTGATCAGCGTATCGGCCGGGACGTCACCGCCGGTGATGACGTCGGCTATTGTGGAACCCAGGAACTCCTCGTACTCGGTTATGAACCCTCCCATCCGCATGTTCCAGAGCTTTGACTTGATGCTGGCTGCAATGCTCCTTCCCGGCGCCCTCAGGTCAATCAACGGCTTGCCGGGCCGGTAATTGGCTGACAGCGCCAGCACCTTCTGTTTCGCGTCGAAGATCCGTTTGTCGAGGTCCATGGTGACGGCGTCGCCATGGCGCAGGAAGCCCATCTGGCGCAGCTCGTCGGCGGACGTGCTCACCTTTGCCGTCGCGATCTGGGAGAAGTTCTTGAAAATGAAGGGCGAGACGTCGGTCTCGTTTTCCTCTGCGAGCCGGATCGCGCGCAGGGCCATCTCCTTCGTTCCTCCGCCCGCCGGCAGCAGTCCGACGCCGATCTCCACCAGCCCCATGTACGTCTCGGCATGGGGGTTCATCGCGTCGGCGTGGAGACAGACCTCGCAGCCGCCGCCCAGCGCCAGGCCGTGGGGCGCCGCGACCACCGGGATCTTCGAGTATTTGATCGCCATCATCGCCTTCTGAAAGTTGCTGATGATCAGCCCGATGTCGTCGTAGGCTCCCTCGGCAATGCCCATCGAGAGGAGCGCCAGATTCGCGCCCGCTGAGAAAGCATTCCCGTGATTGGCGATCACGAGCCCCGTTCCCTCCTCTTCGGCACGTTTGGTCGCTTTGTGGACCATGGACAGGATTTCGTTCCCGATAGCGTTCATCTTGGTATGGAACTCAAGACAGAAGACCCCATCGCCTAGGTCAATGACAGAGGCGCCGCTGTTCTTCTCCACCAATGAGCCGTTCTTTTTCAGGAGCGTAAGGTTGATATGACCGTCTGCTTGCGGCGCCTCCCGGTAGTCGTTGAAGGGAATACTGTAATAGTAGTTTTTGCCGTTCTCATATTTATAGAAACGCTCGATCGCCTTAAGCCCGGCCGGCACCTGTACGCCGTCCTTTTCCACCCGCTCCACGAAACTTTTGACGCCGATGGCGTCCAGCATTTCGAAGGGACCGAGCTCCCAATTGAAGCCCCACTTCATGGCATTGTCGACATTCACCACGTCATCGGCGGCCTCCGGGATTCGCCTGAAGGTGTAGATAAGGGTGTCGCGCAGGTTTCTCCAGGCGAACTGGGCCGCGTTGTCCGTTCCGGAGACCACGGCCTGCAGCCGCTTGGCCGGATCGTCGATCGACTTCGCTGCCTCAATGGACGCGAACTTGGGCCGCTTCGACGGCGCGTACTCGCGGGTCTTGTGGTCGTAATAGAAGTAGGACGATCCGTTCTCTCCCTTCGTTTTTTTGAAAAAACCCTGTCCGGATTTGTTCCCAAGAAGACCCTTGGACACCATTTCCTTCACGCACTCGGGGAAAAGGAAGGTCTCCCGCTGCTCGTCATCGGCGAGAACGGAAGTGTTCGCCACGTGCTGGAGGGTGTCGATACCCACGAGGTCGGCTGTGCGGAAAGCGGCGCTTTTCGGCCGGGCAGTCGCCGTGCCGGCCACGGCGTCCACCTCCTCAACGGTCATGTCCATCTCAAGCATGTTCCGGATGCTGTTACAGATGGCGTAGATGCCGATGCGGTTGCCGATAAAGTTGGGGGTGTCCTTGGCGTGGACAATCCCCTTCCCGAGGCGCTTGGCGATAAACGTTGCCATGAAGTCGACCACCGCGGGATCCGTGAAGCGGGAGGGGACGATCTCTAACAGGCGCATATAGCGCGGGGGGTTGAAAAAGTGTGTGGCGAGGAAGTTCTTCTGCACGTTGTCGGGTAGCGCGTCGGCCATTTCGTTGACGGAAAGGCCGCTCGTATTGGTGGAGAGAACCGCCCCTTCTTTCAGATTTGGGACGACCTTCTCAATGAAAAGCTTTTTCTTGATCTCCATCTTCTCAACGACTGCCTCGATGACCCAGCCGCACTCCCGGAGCTTCTTCGCATCATCCTCGAAGTTCCCCACCTCGATGGCTGAGGCATGGGCCGGGAGGAAGAACGCCGCCGGCTTCATCTTCTTCAACCCCTCCAGCCCGGCTGCAGCGATCCGATTCCGCACCGCGGGGTCGCTCAGCGTGAGCCCCGCTTTTTTTTCGGCATCGTTCGGCTCCTTCGGCACGATGTCGAGCAGGAGCGTCTGTATGCCAGCGTTGGCAAGGTGGGCGGCTATGGTCGCCCCCATCACCCCTGCACCCAAAACTGCTGCTTTGTTGATCTGTTTCATCGTGATCCTCCGTCGTAAAGTTGCCTGTGTAAAATCACTTCCTCGTATCCGCGTACATCTCCTCGATCTTATCTTTGTATTTTTCGTAGATAATGTGGCGTTTAAGTTTCTGGGTCAGGGTCACCTCTCCCCCTTCTATGGAAAAATCGCGGGGGAGCAGCACGAATTTTTTTATGGTTTCATACGGTGCAAGCTTGCTGTTGAGTTCGACGATCCTCAGGGCGAAGAGCTGCCGGATGGATTCGTGCGTCAAGAGGTAGTCAAAATCGTAGCGGCCGAGATTCTGCGTCTTGGCATACTCTATGAGCTGTTCGAAGTTAGGGACCAGGAGAGCGGTGAGGAACGGCCTGCGGTCTCCGTAAACAACGGCCTGGGTTATGTATTTCCCGCCCTGCAGTTCACCTTCAATCCGCAGGTGAGCGATGTTTTTTCCTCCCGCGGTAATGATGAGTTCTTTTTTTCTGCCTGTAATATAAACGAACCCATTGTCGACATGTCCGAGGTCACCGGACCTGAACCATCCGTCCTGCAAAGCCTCTCTGGTAGCTTTTTCATCTTTGTAATATCCCGCCATCACCTGCGGGCCCCTGATCAAAAGCTCGCCGTCCGTGTCCGCGCGGACCTCGGTGTTCTCCAGTGCGGTCCCCACGGAGCCGAACCGTATCTGGTCGAAATTGTTGAAACAGACTGCCGGGCTCGTCTCGGTCAGACCATACCCTTCAAAGATGGGAAGGCCGACTATCCAGAAAAATTCGTTGATCGTTTTGTCGAGCGGCGCCCCTCCGCAGCAGAACAGCCTCATGTTCCCGCCGAGCCGCTTGCGCAGCTTGCCGAAGACGAGCTGGTTGGCAATTCCGTATTTAACGGTGAGGAACGGTGAGCTCCGCTTCGCGATATAGTGCGCTTCCACATACTGTTTACCGGTCTCAATTGCCCAGTGGAACAACTTTTGCTTCACAATCGGCATCTGGCGCACATTCGCGATGATGCGCGAATGGATCTTCTCGAACAGCCGCGGCACGCTCACCGAGACCGTCGGCTTCACCTCCAGCATATTCTCCGGAACCTTTTCTATGCTGTCGGCAAAGGCCATCAAAGAGCCATTCATGATCGTCATGTAGTAGCCGATCGTCCTCTCCAGCACGTGACTTAAGGGGAGGAAGCTGAGATGAACATCCCTTTCGCTCAGGACCGCCGTTTTCTTGCTGGTGTAAAAGGCATCGAAGAGAATGTTACGGTGAGTGAGCATCGCCCCCTTCGGCACGCCGGTCGTACCGGAAGTATAGATCAGGGTAAGGAGGTCGTCGGAAGTGATGCGGTCTATCCCCTCTTCAAGCTCCTTTTTTTCACTCTCCGTGAGGGGGTGGTCGATTTCCGAGAGTTGGTAGAATGTGCTGACGGGGAGCGCTGGTTCGCCCAGGAACCTCTCGAAAGAAACCACAAGCTCCACCTTTGGGGTCACCTTCCTGATCTTGAGGAGCTTTGCATACTGAACCTTACTTGAAACGAAAACGACCCGCACCTCAGCATGGTTCAGTACATACTCAATCTGCTCAGGGGTGTTCGTAGGGTAGATCGCCACGGTCACGCCGCCAGCACATAAAATCCCCATGTCGGCGATGACCCACCCGACACGGTTCTCTGACAAAATCGCGACCTTCTCACCCGGCTTCACGTTGCACTTCTTCAGGCCGCGGGTCGCCATCAAGGCCCGTTCATAAAAATCCGCGTAGCTGAGGGCGACAAATTTTCCCTGCTTCCGGTACTTCAGGGCAGAACGCATTGAGAATTTTGTTGCGCTCTGCCGCAACATGTCAGACACTGATTTGTATGATATCTCTTCTTCCATGTATGACACCGCCTTTAAAAGAGAACTCTTGAAGCAACTATACATAACCTTAACGTTTATGTCAAGTAGTATATAAAATATTTCTTCTCCTCCTTTATAATTCGGAAAAAGCACGTCTTATTGGTACATTACAGATAGCAATTGAATCCTGCGTCACTGAAACACACCGAATTTGCCGGAACCAGGATGTAGATAATCACAAAAGGCCACAATAAAGAACCGCCAGATCATGATGATCTGGCGGTTCAGAAAGTGCCGGCACTCGGGTCGGGCTTGAATCCTGCGTACACGCGGGAGTGGTTAATACCGCCCCTGGCGGGACGCTACCGCGCCCGCTGGACATTTTGAAGAAAACATTCTATGCCTTTTTTTGATCTTGCGCTCAAAGATCAAACACGCGGCACGAGTTGCAAACGCTTGTGACCAGAGAAATCGCAATGGACCCGAGAACCGCTTTGTGGTCTTGCCTCTGTGATATTCCGAGTCGTTATGTTGACGCAACAGTTTTTCCACATCATCTGTATGACCACTGTAATGGCGACACGTCGCTTCGCTTTGGAGTTGGAGAAGTATGCCCGATAGCTTATAGAAATAAAAAAGCCAGAATATAATATTCTGGCTTTTATTTGTTTGGCTCCCGGAGCAGGACTCGAACCTGCGACATGGTGGTTAACAGCCACCCGCTCTACCAACTGAGCTATCCGGGAATGCTTGGTGTTTATTTTGAATCAAATCAGGTTGGTATAAATACCATACACGACGTATTCTGTCAACGGATTATTTGCAGTCCGAGCCTTGGACCCTTGCCCCCTGACCCTGCTTTTCTACCCGCCTTCTTGCCCTTTTTTGAGTTCCATGATTACGAGTTTCGCAATAGCCTTGAGGGTGTCAAAAACGCCGGTGCCGTCCGTGGCAACGCCCTCAAAATCCGGAACGTTCCGGGGATTAAGCGCTCTTCTCAGTTCATCTACCGGCACGACATTCGGCAGGTCCCGCTTGTTGTACTGAAGGATAAAGGGAATCTTGTCCAGGTCGTATCCTTGCTCTGCGAGGTTCGTGCGCAGATTCTCGATGCTCTCGATGTTGGCTTCCA
>Ga0209068_10000538_pt1 | contig 20440 bp, 15 predicted proteins | sample ColStrG_CSR_2012_FD_187200 | JGI IMG/M metagenome (GOLD analysis project Ga0209068, IMG submission 187200) | Freshwater sediment microbial communities in response to fracking from Pennsylvania, USA - Cold Stream Run_MetaG_CSR_2012 (SPAdes)... | ecosystem: Environmental > Aquatic > Freshwater >... | reverse complement strand
GGTCAGCACCACCGAGTCGTCGGCCGAAAAGCCCACCAACGCGATCGCCTTGGGGGTGATGGAAATTTTCTTGACCTTGCCCACCTCGACACCGGCGATCCGGACGAACTCGCCCTCCTTCAGCCCGGATACATCGGTGAACTCGGCCTGGTAGAGCTTCTCCTGCTGAAACCGCAATTGGGCGAAGATCAACAGCAACGCGAACGTCCCCACCAGGCACGCCGACACGAAAATGGCCAGGCGCCAGACGGCGGCTGATAGTTTGCCTCTCAAGGCTGCACTCCTCGACTACTCGGCAGTCACGGTGGCGGTGGTTCGGGTTGGGGTCCCGGTCCCGGCGGCGGAAGTTGCGTCTGCGGCCCGGGGGCCGGTGGCGGCGGGACCCCCGGATACAGCGGGGTTCCGCCCGGCCCGTAGAGCGGTGCCCCGTACGGCGGCGCTCCCGGGTACGGCACCGGCCCGATCGCCGGCGACCCCAGCCCGGACGGGCCCACCGGACCGGGACCGGGCCGGATGCTCGGCGGCTCTGGCACCGCCCGGGTCTCCGGGAAGAAATCGATCCACGACGGATGCCCGATACCCGGGTTGGGCCGCATGTCCACACCGCTACCCCACCCGGTATTGGTGACCTCATAGCGCACCGGGAAGTTCTGGGCGACATACGGTAGAGACCCACAGCCCGGCTTGCCGCCCGGACCGCCCTTGGCCGCCACTATCGGTAGGTTGTCCGGATACCTGTACGGGTCTGCGCCGAAGTGCAGGCCCGCGTCGACGATCAGCGACCGCCCGTTAATGCCGGCGAAATTGTCATAGCCGCCGTGGTCCAAGAAATATTGCGCGCCGACCAGCAGGCACGTGTACTCCGGGTTGTACTTCATCAGCAGGTCGGTGGTGGGCTCCAGCGTGTTGACGTCATGGACCACGTTGCGCTCATTCGGGCCCAGTAGCTGGATGCCGGCCTGCGCGAACCCAGCCGTAGCGAGCAGCAGCGCGTCCAGGTCATTCGAATGACCGGTGATGGTGGTGCTGGTGGTGCTGGCCGCATCCAGCGTCGCCAGGATGTCGTGGGCCGCAGCACTGTAGGCGTCGCTGAAACCCTGCAAGGAGCGCCAGTCCTGCGCCACGGTGGGCATCCGTGGGTTGACCGCCAGTAGCACCTGATTGGCGTCGGTGGTGGCCTGACCGATTCGCTGCCCCTGGCCCCGCACCCCGTCGGCCAGCGCGGTCAGCGTCGCGTCGAGCTTGGCCACGTCGACCTGATGCAGCAAAACGACCACGCTCTGGAACACCGTGTTCACCTCGGTGCTGACGTTGCGTGATCGCAGCACCGCGCCGGCCGACAACCGTTTCGGGCTGGGGTGATCCGGATAGAGCAGATCCACGTATTTGGCGCCGAACGCCGTGGTCGCCTCGATCCGCGCTTCGACGTTGGCCGGTATGTAGCGCACCTGATCCGGGAAGATCTCCAGCTTCAGGCTCACCGGCTCGACGCCGCCTTTGACGGTAGCGACCCGGCCGACCTCGACGCCACGCATCTTGACCTTGGCGCCGGACTCCATCACCAGACCCGCCCGATCGGAGGTCAGCGTCACCGGTACATAGGTGTTGAACGAGCCGGCGAAAGACGCGAGGCACACCGCCACGGCCCCCACCAAAACTGTGAACAGGGCCGCCGTCCACCACAACGGATGGATGCGGCTTTTCCCGGCTCGGGCTTTCTTTCTTGGTGCCATCGCGCTATCCGGACAAATGGAAGTTGCCGGACTGCCCGTAGATGGCCAGCGATAAGAAGAGAGTGACGAAAACGGCGGCGATCAGCGAGGTGCGAACCGCGCGGCCGACGGCCTCCCCTACCCCGGCCGGCCCCCCAGTGGCGGCGAAGCCGTAGTACGTGTGCACCAGCATGATAACGACCGCCATCGTGACCGCCTGGAAAAACGACCAGACCAAGTCGGTGGGGTTCAAGAATGTGTTGAAGTAGTGGTCATAGACGCCGGTGGATTGCCCGTAGAAGAAGGTGGTCCCGAACCGGGCGGCCAGAAAAGACGTCAGCACCGCCACGCAGTAGAGCGGGATCACCACGATCACCCCTGCCACCACCCGGGTGGAGGCCAGGTAGGCCACCGAGCGGATGCCCATCACCTCCATCGCGTCGATCTCCTCGTTGATGCGCATCGCGCCCAGCTGGGCGGTCGCGCCGGCGCCGATGGTGGCCGCGAGCCCGATCCCGGCGATCACCGGCGAGATCAGCCGGACGTTGAAGTAGGCCGACGCGAAACCGGTCAGCGCCTCCACCCCGACGTTGGCGAACTGGTTGTAGCCCTGCACGGCAACCAGCGCGCCGGTGGACAAAGTCAGAAAGCCCACGATGACCGTGGTGCCACCGATTACGGCCAGCGCGCCGACGCCCATGCTCATCTGGGCGATCAGCCGTACCAGCTCGAGCCGGTAGTGCACGAACACGACGCCGATGGATTTCAGGGTGTTGCCGTAGAACTGCGCCTGGGTGCCGATCCGGGTCAACCCGTCCACCCAGCCCCCGAAGGTGCGACGCAGGCGCGGGTAGGCCCTGCTGGGGACGCTGACGCTCATAGGGTGGCTTTCACACCGACCGCGGTCGCGATGATGTTGATCGCGAACAGCGCCATGAACGTATAGACCACGGTTTCGTTGACGGCGATACCCACGCCGGCCGGACCACCCCCGACCGAGATGCCCTTGTAGCATGCGATAAGCCCGGCGGACAGACCGAACAGCGCGGCCTTGATCAACGATATGATCACGTCGGCCGCCCCGGTGAGCAGCGTCAGACCCGCAACAAACGAGCCGGGAGTGACGTGCTGGACGAATACCGCGAAGCAGAAACTGCCGACCAGACCGACCAGGATCACCACCGACGACAGCAGTGTCGCTACGAAGGTGGCGGCCAACACCCGCGGAACCACCAGCGCCTGGAGCGGATTGATGCCCATCACCCGCAACGCGTCGAGTTCCTCGCGAATGGTCCGCGCGCCCAGATCAGCGCACATCGCGGTGGCACCGGCGCCGGCGACGACCAACACGGTGACCACCGGCCCGATCTGGGTGACCGTCCCATAGGCAGCGCCGGTGCCGGAATAGTCCGCCGCACCCAGCTCCACCAACAAGATGTTGAACGTGAAGATCAGCAACACCGTGAACGGGATCGCCAACATCAACGTCGGCACCAGCGACACCCGGGCGACGAACCAGGACTGCAGTAAAAACTCCCGCCACGCAAACGGCCGCCGCGGGATCAACATCAGAGTATCCAGCGACGTCGCGAAAAATCCGCCGAGGGCGCCGAACGGTTTCGAAGCCACCCTTGCAGCGGACACCATCGGTTGGGCTCCGGACCGCCGAAAGACCGGGGTCGTGGACACCGCTGCGCGGTCGGCGGACGGGTGGCCGGCGGGGGCGCCCTCAGTGGCACCGACCTCGTCGGGAACCGGCGCCGCGATCCCCGACGCCAGCTTCTCCTCGGTGATACGCTGCCCGGGTAAATCTTCCGGCGAGCTGGTCACGGCGCACCACCGATCAGCTGCCCCCAACGGGGATCGTCGATCTCGTTAACAGCCCGGACAAGTCGAAACCAATAACTGCCGGCACCACTCGCCAAAGATGTCGCTCCCGCCGAGCTATCGTGGCGTGATGACAATCGGTCGGCCCCGATCGGCACTCGTGCCCCCAATCGGCTTTGGAACAACAGCTTCCGCCAGATGAGCAGGATTCTGGCGGCAAGAAACAACGTGTTCAACGCCCCGACGAAAAACACGACGACGGCGTGCACCCACCGACCGCACGTGTCCACCGAAGCCATACAGCGCGTCCCTCTCCCGATACGTATTGCGATGACCACCACACATCAGGCGAGGTGAAGTCGTCCAGAGTAGTCACTACTCCGTCGGACACCGGTACCTCCGAGAAGTCCTGCGCAGCCCCAACGCTGTCCAGGCGGGCTCACCCCGGTACCCCATCAGGGCCGGCGAAAACTGGTCTGCCACCCGGTGAATTGCTGAACTCCGGATGAAGCGCGACATCCTGGGCCTATGAGCCGGCGCTGGTGGTGAGGGCGCGACGTCCTCTCGCTTACTCAGCGCCGGCCGCCTGCTCAACGACGCGGCCCGGTTAGTGTCGGCCGGCGTACCGGTCGAGTTGCACATGCATGCCTTGTCACGGCGCGCAACGAGTGCTCTGGGACTCCGCTGCGGTGCGTCTGAGCAAATCCTGAACGGTGATATTCCAGCGGAACTGCCCGGTCCCCTCCCAGATGTCCAGTAGCCGTCGCTCCAGATGCGGGCGAGCACCTGCAGCGGTGCCGGCGACTCAGATGTTCACAACCAGCTTGGTGTTGGGACTCTGCGACTGCCTCTGCCAACCGATGGCCACGTCGTTCAGCGGCAGCACCTCAGACGTGACGACGAGTTCGCCCGCGAGCACATGGTGCGCTATCCGTTCATAGGCTGCGCGGTATATCGGGACGGGCGGAAGGTCCAGGTTGTAGTTCAGCAGGTCTCGCCCCTTCAACGCCAGACCGGACAGCTCGACGGTTCGTCCCGCACGCATGCCGAGGTTGACGATCCGGCCGCCGTATCTGGTGGCCCGAAGTGCGCCCACCATCGGCGCCGCGAACAAGCTGTCGACGACGAGGTCGAATCCGCCGTTGGCGGCGTCGATGAGTCGCTGTTCGTAGCCGTCGTCGAGCACTACAACGTCGTCCGCGCCCAGTGCCTTCAGCGACTTCAGAACATCGCGGTTGCGCCCTGCCGCCACCACCCGGGAAGCCCCGAGCAGCTTGGCGGCCTGCACGGCGATCTGTCCGACCGCGCCGGTGGCGCCCAGGATCAGGACGGATTCCCCGGCCCTTAGTTCGCCTTTCCATGACGTCGCCAACCAGGCGGTGCACCCAGCGATCCCGATGGCCAGCGCATCGCCATCGGATAATCCTCTCGGGATCGGGAATGCCCGTTCTGCGCGAACCGGTGCGTACTCGGCGATGCTGCCGTGGGGTAGGCGCGTCGGGGCGAAATACACACGGCTGCCGTTGGCGAGCAGGCCGACACCTTCGGTGCCAGGCACGTAAGGTATCGGCAGGTTGCCGCGCACTCCGGTCGACGCCACCAGATCGGTAGGGTTGAGACCCGCGGCCGAAACATGGACCAGGACTTCGTTTTCACCAGCGACGGGCCGGTCGACGACGCGTACGACCGGGGAGGTGTTCATAGCCTCGATCACGGCGGCTCGCATGTGAGCACTGTCCGCGGTGTTCTGGTTCACGGTTACCATATTCCGCACGATCGACGACGGCCGCGGAGCACGTTTTCCGCACGTCGGAATATCCGGTTACGCCGCGGGCCAGCCGCCGTGGCGTGCACTGAGCATGCGGGTTGCGACAGCGCCGTGGTGAGATGCGATTCCGGCGGGCGGAACGCCAAGCGGGTGAAGTCAGTTCCACGCGGTGGAATGACGACGCCCCGCGGCCGCCGTCGGGCGAGCAAGGTTGCGGTAACTGAACATCCGAGGAGATGACGCATGGTGCAGACGGCGGGCACGATCCCGGCGACGCTGCGCGCCACGGCCGCCGCGCACCCGGACCGAGAAGCCCTCGTCGACGGGGACGTCCGCCTGAGTTATTGCAAGCTCGACGGCGCGGTGATCGACACCGTCCGCGGGCTCATCGCCCTGGGCGTATCGCCCGGTGACCGGGTCAGCGTGTGGGCCCAGAATTGCTGGCAGTGGTGTGTGGCATGCCTGGGCGTCGTCGCCGCCGGTGCGGTACTGGTACCGGTGAACACGCGATTCCGCGGCCGGGAAGCCGCCCACCTGGTCAACAACAGCGACTCGGTGGCACTGTTCACCACGACGGGCTTCCTCGGCGCCGACTACCCGCAGATGCTGCGCGCGGCATCGCCAACGCCGATCACCGTGCCGATTATCGTGATGGACGGGAACGCCTCGGATGGGGACCTGACCTGGGAGGTGTTCTTGCGCGGCGGCCGGGAGGTCGCCGAAACCGACGCGCAGGAGCGGATGCAGGCGGTCAGCGCCGACGACGTCTCCGACGTCATGTACACGTCGGGGACGACGGGATTTCCCAAAGGGGTCGTCCAGACGCACCGGAAGAACTTGCTCGCGATGAGCGGGCTCGCTGCCGCGTTGGGTCTGCGAGCCGGTGACCGCAACCTCGTGCTGGCCCCGCTGTTCGCCCAGTTCGGGCTTCGGTGCGGGCTTTTCATCGACATCCTCACCGGCGCCACGACCGTGCTGGACTCGGTGTTCGACGGCGCACGGGTCATCGACCTGATCGAGCGGGAGCGCATCACGATGCTTCCCGGGCCACCGACGATCCTGGCGGCACTGCTGTCCCCGCTCGCCGGCGGGCGAGACCTCTCGTCGCTGCGAATCGCGATCACCGGCTCGACGGTGATCCCCGAGAAACTCGTGATGGCTCTGATCGAGAACAGCGTCTTCGACCACGTGTTTACCGCCTACGGGCTCACCGAGGCGTGCGGTCCGGTGTCGGTATCTTCGCACAACGACTCGCCGGCGCAGGTGGCGACGTATGCCGGTCGCACCCTGGATCACATCGAGCTCAAAGTGGTCGACCCGGCCGGCACTACACTCGGTCCCGGCCAGCGTGGCGAGCTGTTGGTGCGGGCGCCGACCGTCATGAACGGCTACCTTAACGACGCCGAGCAGACCGCTGCGGTGATCGACACCGACGGCTGGCTGCGCACTGGCGACGTCGGGCTGATCAGCGAGGACGACCATATCCAGATCACCGGCCGGGTCAAGGAGATGGTCATCGTGGGTGGCCTGAACGTCTACCCCACCGAGGTGGAAGCCAGCATCCGCGAGCACCCCGCGGTTCGTGATGTCGCCCTTGTCGGTGTCGAAGACGAGCGGCTCGGCGAAGTGGGGGTTGCGTTCATCGTCTCGCACCCGGGAGCGAGATTCGATGCCGGGGCGCTGCACACCTGGTGCCGGGAGGTGCTGGCCAACTACAAGGTGCCCCGCCTGTTCGTCGAGATGGCCCAGCTGCCGTTGAACAGCAGCCTCAAGGTCGACAAACTCGCGCTGCGCGACCATGCCCGACGACTGGGTTACACCGTCCCCTCCAGGTGAGCGGTTGGCGCCGATTACCCCTTTGACGTCGTTGAGGTCGTGGCCGGGTTGCGCCTACGGCAACGTCAGTGCGGAAGCCGACGTCGGAGTGAAGGTGACCGGCATCGACTTCACAGAGTGCACACCCTGCATCGCACGGTACTGCACGCGGTCCAGCTGAATCTTGTAGTCCGGAATAGCGTTAAGGACCTCCTCTAGCACGACCCGCATTTCCAGGCGCGCCAGCCCCGCGCCCTGGCACAGGTGGATGCCCGCGCTGAAGGCGATGTGTTTCTTCGCATTGGCGCGTTCGATGTCGAAAGTCGCCGCGTCGGGGAAGATTTCTTCGTCGAGATTGCCCGCGGCGTAGAGGACCATTACCTTGTCTCCGGCCTTCATCGCCGCTCCACCGAGGACGGTGTCCTCGGTCACCGTCCGGGCCAGGTGCACCACCGGCGAGTCGATGCGCAGCGTTTCCTCGATGGCGGCCGGTATCAATGTCGGGTCGTCGATGACCCTCTGGCGCTGGTCGGGGTTGAGCCCAAGTCGCCACAACAGGAAAGTGATGCCGCCGATGGTGGTCTCGTGGCCGGCGATCAGAAAGAAGAACGCCACCCCCATCATTTCCTCGGTCGTAAGCGGACGCCCGTCGAATGACCCGTGAGCAAGTTGGGTCAGCAGGTCACCCTGAGGATTTTCTCGGCGCGCCTCGAGGTGTTTGGCTAGATAGGCGGCGATCTCGAGGCCCGCAGCGGCGTTCTCTTCGGCCTTCTCCTCTTCGGCGGTGGACAGCAGATGATCGTTGATCCCGGCGAACCACTGCGCGTCTTCGCGGGGGAAGCCCATCATGTCGGCGATCACATACGGCGGAACGAATGCTGCAAGGTCGGTGGCGAGGTCGGCACTGCCCTTCTCGACGAACTTCGCCAGGCACTCACGGGTCACTTGGCGCACCGAAGACTCTAGATTCGCCACCGCCGGCGAGGTGAAGAACGGAGCCGTCAGTTTGCGCCACTTCGAATGGTCGGGCGGATCGACCTCGTTGGGGGGAAAGCGCAGGGGAAAGCCAGTGGGCGGGATGGTGCTGCCCTGCCCCGAGCAGAACAACGCCGGATTCGCCAGCATCTCCTTGAGATCGTTGTAACGGGTGACCACCCAGAATCCCCCGTACGTGTCTGTCCAGCGGGGCGGGCCATCGCGTAACTCGGCGTACACCGCGGGCGGATCCCGCCGCACCTCCGGGTCGCTGAAGTCGAAGTTCTCCGCGAGCGCCGCCGGGGTGGGGTGGCCGATGACCATAGATGACACCTCTGTGGGTTAAGAGAATCGGAGTTCAATCGCCAATCCCGATCCCGGTACGCGATCGAATTGCTTCTTGTTTACCGAGTTAGACAGATCACATTCCATCACCGGCGCCGACCTCCTGTCAACCTCCGCGTTGACTAGCAAACGGGTTGTTAAATACAGTCGATGTGAAAAGTCAGGCCTGCAGGTTGCAGGCGCGACCAGAGTAAGGAGCTGCAGTTCCGGTTCGCCAGCGTTGCCCGCTGGGTCCGCCGCAGAGCCCCAGGCTGGGGAGAACACAACAACGACGTGCTGCACCGCTGGCATCCAACCCGAGTTTCAGCATGTGATTGATCACGGACAAGGAATCAACGATGAAGCAGTCGTTCGGCGTCAAGCTCCCCGGGGTCGTGCCCCGATGGGCACCCACCTACCGCCAGGTTCCAGATCTTGTTGTCGAACTCGAGCGGCTGGGTTTCGACGATGTCGTGGACGGCGAGCACATCCTGTTCACCCCCGTCATGCACCATCCCGGTGGCGCCGGGAACATGGTCCACGGCCGAGACACGCAGCGGTCCGACCGAGCCGACACGATCGTGATATTTTCCGCCATCGCGGCGAGGACCACCACGATCAAGCTCGGGTCCGGCATCCTGCTGGCCGCGGCGCACGGGTTCGCAGTCCTGGCCCGCCAGGCGTCGACCCTCGACCTGATCTCCGACGGCCGGTTCATGTTGGGGGTGGGGATGGGTTGGGATGCCGCCGAATTCGAGGCACAGGGCATCCCGGCCAGGGAACGCGACGCGCGCACCGAGGACGTCGTTCGAGCATGCCGGGAGCTGTGGAAACCGGGCCTGGCGAGCTACCACGGCCGGTGGATCGACTTCACCGACGTCATCAGCGAGCCGGCCCCGGTCACCCCGGGCGGCCCGCCGATCTGGTGGGGCGGCAACGCTCTAAAGGGATCCACATCGAGGCGGGTGGCTGAATTCGGCCAGGGTTGGCTCTCACGTGAAGCCGCGGACTACGACGAAATCGCCGGCTCCATCGAGGCCATCCGGAATGAATGCACGAAGAGAGGGCGCGACCCGTCCAGCGTGTTCTTCCGGTGCTCGTTGACCCCCACCGACTGGGCGGTGCCCTCATCCGTCGATGACCTCATCGAGGGTGCTGTGCGCAGTGCGGGCCGCCTGGCCACTCTGGGCGTCACACACTTCACCATCCCGCTGAACTACTACCAGATCGATTTCGACGCCCTCGCCCAGCTGCTCAAAGCACTCCGGGCCGCCTGAGCGCCGCCGTCAACGGGCGGCCGCCGTCCCACTTCGAGCCTGTCAACGTGAGAGTTGACAGCGAACGGGGTTGGTGCGAAGGTCACTTGCAGACGGTTAGGTGCATCACATCGTGTTCGGTCCGAAAGGCATTTCATGAAAGTCCGCGCGTCGGCGCTACTCGCCTCCCCCGGTAAGTACGAAACCATCGAGGTCGATCTTGAGGGTCCTCGGCAAGGTGAGGTCCTGATCCGGGTCGTTGCGGCGGGCCTGTGCCACTCCGATGACCACATCGCCACCGGCGACCTCGGCGTGGGTAAGTACCCCGTGGTCGGCGGCCACGAAGGCGCCGGCGTCGTGGAGGAGGTCGGCCCCAACACGCACGGCGTCATGCCCGGAGACCACATCATCTTCTCGTTCATGCCGGTGTGCGGTCGCTGCCGCTGGTGTGCCACCGGTCATCAGAATCTGTGCGATCTCGGCGCGCTGCTGTTGGCGGGCAGCCGCTATGACGACCCGACCAGCTTCCGGATGTCCTATGAGGGAGAGCCGGTGGGGCAGATGTGCGGCACGTCGACGTTCGCCGAGTACACGACGGTCGACGTGCGCTCCGTCGTCGTCATTCCCAAGGACGTCCCGCTCGAGACTGCGTGCATGGTCGGCTGCGGCGTCATCACGGGGTGGGGGTCGGCAGTCAACGCCGCCCAGACCGGTCCCGGTGACGTCGTCATCGTCATGGGCGTCGGCGGGATAGGGATCAACGCCGTACAGGGAGCGCTGCAGTCCGGCGCCGCGCAGGTCATCGCCGTCGACCCGGTGGCCTTCAAGCGGGAGTTCGCGCTTTCGCTCGGGGCGACCCGCGCCTTCGCGACCATCGAGGAAGCAACCGAATACGCGCAGTCGCAGACCAACGGCCAGGGCGCGGACAGCGCCATCATCACCACCGGCGTCACTACGGGCGAGCACATCGCGCAAGGTTTCTCGTCGATCCGCAAGGCGGGGACGGTGGTCGTCGCCGGTTTCGGCAACCCCACCGAGGTCGGGGTGCCCATTGTGGGCCCCGAACTTGTGCTCTACCAGAAGCGGATCCAGGGAGCGATCTTCGGGATGGCCAACCCGACTTCTGACATCCCGCGAGTCCTGCAGATGTACCGCGAAGGCTCGATCAAGCTGGACGAACTCATCAGTCGCCGCTACACCCTCGATGAGGTGGCGCAGGGCTACGAGGACATGCACGCGGGCTTGAACATCCGGGGCATCGTGACCTTCCCGTCGTGAAGGCCAAGCCCGTCCGCATGAACAACTTGTCTTACTGGACAATATGAAAAGGCAGACGTGACCGACACGAACAGCGACGACGCGCAACTCGACAAGTGGGACCCAGCGTTCGTCGAGCGTCTGATGCGCGTCGCCCGACCGTTTGCCAGACGATGGTTCCGGTCGGAGGTCCGGGGTCTGGACTTGTTGCCGCCCGGCGGCGCGTTGTTGGTGTCTAACCATTCGGGGGGATACCTGCCGATGGACGTCCCTGTGTTCGCCGCTCACTTTTATGAGACGTTCGGCTACCACAGGCCGCTGTATACGCTGAGCCACGACCTTCTCTTCCGGGGGCCGACCGCCGAGGTCGTCGAGCGGATGGGCTTTATCCGCGCCAGCCGGGGCAACGCCGCCAAAGCACTGCGCTCGGGGGGCTTGATCATCGTCTTTCCCGGTGGTGACTACGATGTCTACCGGCCCATCACGGCACGTAACGTCATCGATTTCAACGGTCGCACAGGCTATGTCAAATCGGCCGTCGAGGCCGGCGTCCCGATCGTCCCGATGGTGTCAATCGGAGGACAGGAAAACCAGCTCTATCTCAGTCGCGGCACCTGGCTGGCCAAGCGGCTGGGGCTCAAACGGCTATTCCGCGCAGAGCTTTTTCCGATCTCGTTCGGTATCCCGTTCGGGGTGGCGGTGCTTCCGGTCAACCTGCCGCTGCCCACCAAGATCGTGACGCGCGTTCTGGAACCGATCGATATCGCCGCCGAATTCGGCCAGGAACCCGACATCGCGGCCGTCGACGCACATATCCGCGACATCATGCAGAAGGCCCTCGATGAGCTCGCCGCCGAGCGCCGGTTTCCGGTACTGGGCTGAGCGGGATGACGGCACGTACCCGAACCGATCGCTTCACCGAGGTTCGCGGCGTGCTCGCCACGATGACTCGTGCGCGGCTGCTGGCGCCGATGCGCCCCGACAAATACCTGCGGATGGTTACCGCGGTGCGCCGCGAAGGCAGATCGATCGTCTCGGGGTTCGCGATCTCGGCCCGGCGTTGTCCGAACCGGGCAGGCTTCATCGACGAACTGGGCCCGCTCACGTGGCGTCAACTCGATGAGAGATCCGACGCGTTCGCCGCCGGCCTGCAGGCGCTCCCGGGCGCGGTGCCCACCACGATCGGCATCATGTGCCGCAATCACCGTGGTTTCGTCGACGCGTTGGTTGCCGCCTACCGGATCGGCGCCGACGTGTTGCTGCTGAATACCGCGTTCGCCGGGCCCGCCCTGGCGGAGGTGTTGAATCGCGAGAACCTCGACACCGTTGTCTACGACGAGGAATTCACCGCGACCGTCGAACTCGCGCTGGCCGACACGCCGACCACCAGGCGGATCATCGCCTGGAGCGACAACCCGAGAATTCACGACGTCACCGTCGAGAAGATGATTTGCGCGCACACCGGCAAGCGCCCCGCCCCCGACGAGCGCACCAGCAAGCTGATTCTGCTAACCTCCGGCACCACCGGCACGCCGAAGGGGGCCACGCATTCCGGTGGCGGACCCGATGTGCTCAAGTCGGTCCTCGACCGGACGCCCTGGCGGGCCGAGGAGAACGTCGTGGTGGTGGCGCCGATGTTTCACGCGTGGGGTTTCGGGCAGCTGGTGCTGGCCGCGATGATGTCCTGCACGGTGGTGACTCGGCGCAAGTTCGATCCGGAGAAGACACTCGAACTCGTCGACCGCTACTGTGCGACCGGCCTGTCCCTGGTGCCGGTGATGTTCGACCGCATCATGGCGCTGCCCGAGGAGGTACTGAGCCGCTACAGCGGCCGCTCGCTGCGGTTCGCGTCGGCGTCGGGATCGCGGATGCGACCCGAAGTGGTCACCGCGTTCATGGACCGGTTCGGCGACGTCATCTACAACAACTACAACGCCACCGAAGCCGGCATGATCACCACCGCCACGCCGGCGGATCTACGCGCCGCGCCCGACACTGCCGGAACACCCGCGCAGGGTGCCGAGATCGCCATCCTTGACGACCAATATCGAAAAGTGCCCCTCGGCGAGGTCGGAAGTATCTATGTCCGCAACAAGAATCAGTTCGACGGCTACACCTCGGGACTGACCAAGGAATTTCACGACGGCTACATGGCATCCGGCGACGTCGGCTACCTGGACGGCGCAGGCCGACTGTTCGTCGTGGGACGCGACGACGAGATGATCGTGTCCGGTGGGGAGAACGTCTACCCGATCGAGGTCGAGAAGATTCTGGCCGCCCACGCCGACGTGGCGGAGGCCGCGGTGATAGGCGTCGACGACGAGCAGTACGGCCAACGCTTGGCCGCGTTCGTCGTACTGCACGACAAGGCGGCCGCTACACCCCGCACGCTCAAGGCGCACGTGCGCGACAACCTCGCGAATTACAAAGTGCCACGCGAGATCGTTGTTCTCAACGAGCTGCCGCGCAGCAGTACCGGCAAGATCGTGCGCAGCGAGCTGCAGTCGCGCCTGACATCCCCGTCATCAAATGGCGCTTAGCACACCCGTTGAGGTGCCTGGCGAGCAGTGGCCAGCGGCGGGCTAATTGACCGCTGAGGCACGCGCCATGGCGGTGGGCACTTCGGTCACGTGCCCGGAATAATTAGCAGCCCTGCGGATTTCGGCGAACGCCTCGATCATGGCGTCGGTCGCGATATGCGGGTCGGCCGTTGTGAGATCATCGCAGAGAATCGAGATGTTCAGCTGGTCGACGTAGCTCCACACGGTGATGTTCATCCCACATCCCGGAGACAGTGGCCCCACCGAGTAGAACTCGCTCAACGTCGCACCGGCCAGGCGACCGCGTTCGCGTGGACCCGGCACGTTGGAGATCGGGATGTTGAACAGCTTGTACTGCGCGCCGCGCTCCGATAGCCATCGGAACGCCGCCGGCCCCAGGACGGGCGGCACATAGGCCATCCACCGGTTGATCAGTTGCCGGCCCAGCAGCCGATCGTTCTCCTTGGCGACAGTCGTGGAGACGCTCGTCAGCCGGACCCGCTCCAGCGGATCATCGACGTGCACCGGAAGGGACACCACCATGAGGCTCATTGCGTTGCCGGCGATCCGGTCCGGCGACATGTCGGTACTGACCGGAACCGACGCCAGGATCGGCGCTTCTACGCTACCGTCATTGTGCAGCAGCAGCAGTTTTCGCAACGCGCCGGCCGACGTCGCGAGCACGAGGTCGTTGATCGTCACGCCCAGATGCTTGCTCGTTTCCTTGAATTCGGCCAGTGCCAGAGTCGCGCTGGCGAACCTGCGTGTCGGGGAGACCACGTGATTGATAAACGTGGGGGGCGGGTTGAAATTACGCGCCAGATCCGGATGGTGTCCGCGTTCCTGCGATCGGCGACGCACGCGAGAGACACCCACGGCGGAGTCGCTCACGATTCGGGGCAGCTTGCGGATCTGCCGAACGTGATCACGTCCTGCCGCCCGCAGCAGTTGGGCCTTCGTGGGCGCGGCGCTTTCCGCCGGAGGATCACCGCGTTCTGGCACCGGACCATCGTGGTCCATCGCGCGGGCCAGTAGGTTCGCCGACGCGACCCCGTCGGCCAGCGCATGGTGGACCTTGCCGATCACCGCGACGCGGTCATCGGCCATACCCTCGGCAAAGTAGACCTGCCATAGTGGATGCGCCCGATCAAGTGGTGTGCTGGCGACCTCGCCGATGACCTCATCGAGTTCCCGTCGGCGGCCCGGGCTGCGCACCTGCACCCGGCGCAAGTGATAGCTCCAGTCAATCTCATTGCGCTCCAGCCACATCGGGTGATGGAGCCGAAATGGGATCTCAACCAAGCCAACGCGCAGCGGCTCGAGCAAGTGCAGCCGACCCGCCAGCGTACGGCGGAACATCTCAAAGGTGTACTCCCCGACCACATCGGCAGTGTTCACGACGGCGACCTTCAACGTGTGGTTGTGCACATTGGGTGTCTCGCTGTACATCAACATGGCATCCCAGCCACTGAGTCGCTTCAACAGCCGCCTCCACTTCGTTCACCGAGATCCTGGCGCTGGCGTCGACCACTTATTAGGCGTCGTCGAGAATGCTTATGTGACATAGCTTTGCGGCGATCCCACGCGCCTTGTCGACCTCAGGACGACGGGGATTCCAGGCGGAAGCCCACCTTCAACGTCACCTGCAGGTGCTTGACGTCACCCCCTTCGATGCGCCCGCGCACCGACTGCACCTCGAACCATTCGAGTTGACGAATCGTTTCCGATGCCCGCGACACTCCGTTCTTGATGGCCGCGTCGACACCGTCGAGCGACGTTCCGACAACTTCGATCACGCGGTAGGTATATTCGTTCATGTCTTCTTTTCCTTACTTCTTTGGAGGATGTTCGAGGACGGTGACCGGACACTTCGACGACTCAGCGCGCCCGGATTCCGCCAGACATCAACGTGCGCAGTTGCTCGGCGATCGCATCAGGTGTGGCGCGATGCCACACGATCAGCCGCTTGGTGAACTGCCAGCGTTCACCCTGACGTGTCATCTCGTCGTGGTAGCGGCCCTGTGCCATCGTCTGCCAGCCGGCGTCGGGCACCATAGCCTGCACGACCAGATCGCTGACGGCTGACGCCCGGGCGCCGTCTACGGTGATCACGGTGTTGAGCTGCAAGTGTTTGAGGTTGGCGTGATAGATGCCCTTGATCAGCGCGGTCAGCTTGTCGGACCCGGTGATGCTCAGGCCGAGCGACTCCAGTCCGCCGCCTTCGACGAACAACGCGGCCAGCGCTTCGCCGTCGCCGTCATCGGTGGCATGCGCGTATGACGCGATGAGGTTGCGGATGGCGGCGTCGTCACATGTGGTCGAACCCATGGCTAGTTCCCTTTCTTCAGTAGGCGGCACACGTCGATGGAGCGGGTAACGGCGGCGTGTGCCGCTGCCGCGTTGAAGGTGAACGGCAGGCGCCGTGGGTTCGTGGGAGAGTTCATCGGCGTCGGTAAGCCATGCCCCGGGGCGTGCTTGTGCTAGAGACATCTGGACCTCTCATCGGAACTGACGGGGCTCGCCTCGGGGGCCGCCGATCGTTAGTCGCCTGCCTTAACCTGACACCGGGCCCGCAGCACGGGACAGGAGTAGTCGGTACTCCAATTCACGATTACGACGAGGTATTTCACGGCTCGGCGCCTGCGCGCACCCGGCTAACCCGATCAGGTCAGCCACGCCAATCGGCATCGGCGGCGCGGATTCGATACGACCTACGGAAGCCTCCGGCGGGATCGGCGCGGCTGAGGTGGATGCCGAAATCGCCACTGGCCTGTTCACGGAAGAACAGCCGCAGATACCTGCTCAGCTCCGGATAGGCTAGCGCCTCCCAGGGGATTTCGGCCTGGCTGAAGAAGCCCGCATCCAGACTCTCCGCGCCGACGCTGACCGTCGGCTCACTGACCGAGCCTCGGAAGACGACGTAAACTTCGCTGATCGTCGGCAGATTGGTGATGGTGTACAGCGTCAGCAGATCCGGATCGATCCGCACACCGGTTTCCTCCACGAGCTCGCGCGCCGCGGCCTGTTCCAGTGTTTCTTCCCGCTCCATGAAACCGCCCGGGGCGCACCACAGCCCGGAGTAAGGCTCGTGCGCCCGGCGACACATCAGCAGACGTTGCTTCCAGGTGATCATCGCGGTCACCAAGATGCGCGGATTTTCGTAGTGGACCCGGTAGCAGCTCGTGCAGACCGCGCGGTCGCGCCCGTCGGCTTCGACCCACTGACGGGTGACCCGGGCACCGCAGTCAGGACAGAAATTCACGGCCACAACGCGCCTGATCGGTCCATGACACCCGTGCGGCGCCACGCACGCCTTATCAATTGGTTTTGGCCAGCTGGTGGACGCCTTCCCAGGGCGCAGTCAGGTCCAGAGCCTGCGCCAGTGCCGCGCGGGTGCAGATGCCCAGCTTCTCATAGACCCGCTGCAGACGATTTTCGATGCTGCGGACCGACAACACCAGTTCGGTGGCGATCTCTTTGTTGGAATGTCCCGCGGCGGCCAACATGGCCGTATCGCGTTCGGCCGGGGTGAGCCGCGCGCGGGCATCGATTGATCGAAGCGAGGGTGTGGAGGCGCCTTCGCATGCATCGGCGTGCGTGATGGCCAACCGGGTGGCGGCCGTCGCCGCGCGCGAATGGCCGATGCGGGTGAACGCCACTGCGGCGTCCGCCGCGGCGTCCGCGGCCAACAGGTCGGCGCCCAACCCCGCGAACGACTCGCTGACCTCTTGAAGCCCAGTCGCGTTGTCGGTGGCCAGATGGCGGGCGTGAGCGGCACGCAGGTTGATCAAACCCGCGTCGATCTGCGTTTCCAGGTGATCCAGGCGCTGGGTCGCCAGCCGTGCGCGACCCAGCCGTGCCAGATCGTGCAGCGCCGACGACGCCACCACCAAGTCACCCGATTCCAGCCCGAGAGTGGCCGCCTCTTCCAACAGCCGGCACGCCTGCCCCACGCGACCGTTGACCACCGCATTCCATGACCGCGCATGCAGCACGTCCACGGCGTCATAAGTCATGTGGGGTACATCCGCCCGATCCAGGTCGGAGAGCACCGCACCCGACTCCGCGCCACCATCGATCTGAGCAACCGTCATCGCCAAAATCATCAACGCCTCGTGCAAGAACATCGGACGCCCGATCCTGCGGAACACCCCCACCGCCTCGCGGGCGCGACCCGCGGCGCTGCGCACCCGGCCCCGCGCCAAGCACACCTTGGCCAGCTGCAGCGCAAAACAGGCCTGCGCCTCGGGGGAATGCTCGGCCAAACCGGTTTCATACTCGACGCGCGCAAGTTGCTCGGCGTCACGCAGCCGGCCCACCCCCAACAGCGCCTCGCACCGGTTGAACAGATGAAACCACGGATACCATTCGATGGGCTGCTGAAGTCTCAGCTGGGCGGCGTGACCCCGTTCGGTCAGCGTCACCGCCTCCTGGCAGCGACCCAGCCTGGCCAGGCTGTGAGCACCGGTGAGGCATGCCCACACCAGCGCCGGCTCGCTACCGGTTCCCGCCAGCAGCGGCGACACTACCTCGAGGGTGGCACGCGGACCAGTTACCTCCACCAAGTTGGCCGATCGGCGTGCCGTGATCTCGTCACGCCAGCGAAGGTCGCGAATCGACGCCTCCGCCTGGGTGGCAACGCGCAAGCTGTCCATCGAGCGGCTCGCGTATAGAAAATTGTCCATCCGCCCGATGGTGACGAGGCTGCGCTGCTCATCGTCGGCCGCGTTCTCGGCCAGCGCGACGAACATGCCCTCCGCGGCGTCACTGAGACCCTGGACGCTGGCCAGCTTCGCCGCCAGCAGATCAGCCTCGAACCCCGCGCCCAGCTGCTGCGCTCCGGCCACCAAGCGATCAGCCAGCGTGAAGTCATACCTCCACCGCGCCTCGCTCGCCGCGGCGACCATCAGCTGGGCACTGCCGCCGCCACCCACCAACCGCCAACGGCCAATACGCAGCAGGTCCTCACCGCGGTGCAACCCGCTCGACTCCACCGATTCGGCCAGTGCGCGCGCCATCGACTGAACACGAAACAGCGGAAGGCCCGCGCGGATGACGTCCCCGTAGACCGGGTGGCCCAACCGCACGTCCATTCGCCCGTGGCTGAGCTCAACAGCTAGCAGCCCCTTACGCTCCAGGCCCTCAGCGGCCCGCAGGTCTGCCAGCGTCTCCAGCTCGGGCTGACCTAACGGCTCGCCGAACGACACCAACTCCAACAGCTCGCGTTCCTCGCGGCACAGTCCGCTCAGCCGCACCTCGACCAGCTCGACCAGCCGGTTCGACGGGCGCAGCGGCCGCACCAGCCGCCACATACCGTTCTCCATAGACAACGACCGGTCCGCGAGCCCACCAAGCACCAGCTCGCGCAAGAACAACACGTTGCCCTCACACCGCGTCGCCAAGGTCAGAGTGGTCTGCGGATCCACCGGGCCGCCCAGCGCCGCGCTGACCAACTCCTCGATGACCTCCGGCGGCAGGCCGACGAGCTCCCGACGTTCCAGCAGCCCGTCCTTCCACAGCGCGACGATGGCGTCCGGCGCGGTCTCACCCGCCCGTACCGTTGCCAGGATGAACGCCGAACTGCTCGCCGCAAGTTGGTAAAGAAGGGCCGCCGACGGAGCGTCCAACAGATGCGCGTCATCGACAAGCAGCACCAGCCGACGGCCACCCGCCTGACCCACCAGCGCCGAGGCGAATCGTCGCAATAAACCGGCACGGTCCTCGAACGTGGCCTCCTGGCCGCTGTCGACCTCAGGCAGCAGATGCGCCAAGGCCCCGAACGGAAGTTCGGCCGATGCCTGGTGACCCGATGCGCGCGCCGGGTAGCAGCCTGCCTCACCGCCGGCAATCGCCAAACACTCGGTCGCCGTCCTGGTCTTGCCCACTCCGGAAGCGCCAGCCAACACCAACCCGCACGAACCCGCATCGGCGAGTACCCGGCGAAACCTGACGAGTTCCCCCTCGCGACCCACGAAAGGCCACGCGTGATCATCAAACATGCGGCTCCTGCTCACCCAGACGGCCTCCGTGACGTTCCAGGGGTGTGGCGTAGAACACTTTCTACACTAACGTTTACTGCGGTGTGCAGGGCCCACTTGGCGATATATTTTCGCCGCGGCGCCGGTGATGCGCCCCGAGCCCCGCCCACAACCGCTGGCGAAGTCCAGGGCCCCCGGTCTGCGAATCCCCGCGAAGGCGGCGGAGGCGGGCCCTCAGGTTATGGTGAGGCCGCCATCGACGGCGATGGTTTGCCCGGTTACGTATCCGGCCGCCGGGGAGGCCAGCCACACCGCGGTGGCGGCCAGTTCGGCGGGGTCGCCCATGCGGCCGAGGAGCAGCCGATGCGATTGGCTCTCGAGGTACCCCGGCCGGTAGTCGTCCGTCATCTCGGACTGGAAGAATCCCGGCGCCAACGCATTCACGCGGATGCCCTTGCGCGAGCCCCACTGCTGCGCCAGATCGCGCGTCAGACCGATCAGCCCGGCCTTGCTTGCGCTGTATGCCGCCTGGGGCAGCCCGGCGGTGGTGATACCCAGCACGCTGGCGATGTTGACGATCGCGCTTCCTGGCAACATGACCCGGCCACATGCCTGCGCCATCCAATACGCGCCGTGCAGATTGACCTCGATGACCGCGCGGAACTGGTCGGGTGTCTCGCGCGTAGCCGGATGGGCGCTGCCCACTCCGGCGTTGTTGACCAAGACGTCGACCTGCCCGAACACCTCCATGGCCGCATCCACCAGCGCCTGACACTGCCCGGGTGCCGCGACGTCGGTGACGACCGGAAGCGCTCGGCGTCCGGCGGCCTCGACCAGTGCGGCGGTCTGCGTCATGCGCTCGGCGCGGCGTGCACCCAACACGACGTGTGCGCCCGCCTCAGCGAACGCCTGCGCAAACGACACACCCAGTCCTGACGATGCCCCGGTCACGATCACGACCTTGCCCTCGAGCATGAACGTATCGAGC
>Ga0209068_10000537_pt1 | contig 20441 bp, 16 predicted proteins | sample ColStrG_CSR_2012_FD_187200 | JGI IMG/M metagenome (GOLD analysis project Ga0209068, IMG submission 187200) | Freshwater sediment microbial communities in response to fracking from Pennsylvania, USA - Cold Stream Run_MetaG_CSR_2012 (SPAdes)... | ecosystem: Environmental > Aquatic > Freshwater >... | reverse complement strand
GGTCATTGAGGTTGCGGGGTGTGAACACTCGGGAGAGCAGGCGGCGATGGATGTGGTGGGTGGGGGGGTCCTCGAAGATGATCGATCCCGGGGGAATCTCCATGCCGCTCTTGATGAGCTCGAGCACCGTCCCCTTGCTGGAGATGTAGGTCTCCCAGTCCTTGGTGCAGTTCTCGACGTCCTCGAAGCGGCTCAACGCGTAGAACTCGTACTTTTGGTTGTAGTAGAGCGGCCGCTCGTCGCGCAGCCTCTTCCAGACCGGATACGGATCCGAATCGATGTCGAAGTCGTACGGGTCGTAATAGAGATCGGATTCCATCGTGGTCATCGCAGTCCCCCTTCGGTCCGAGCCACTTCGCCACCTTTCACCAGTCACGGCTTCGCCAGCCACGGCTTCATGAGGCAGGCCTTCATGGGTCAGGCCCCGCCTCGTTCGGCGATCAAAACAAGCATTGCACAGAACAAAGAAGAACATTCTCGACTCGTCGGAGAGGGCCGGTGCGGACCCGGGCCCGGGAGGGGGCCAGGAGAGCCGGCGCTGGCGGAGCCCGAGCTAGGAACTATACTCTCTTCAAGGCATAGTACCGTTCTCAATCGATGAAGATCCAGGAATTTGGAGCCATGTCGGAGCCGGCGTTGCATATCCCCCTGTTCGATGCGGACAACCACCTCTACGAGACGCGAGAGGCGCTGACCAAGTACCTCCCGGACCGCTACCGGGGCGCGATCGACTATGTCGACGTGCGGGGTCGGACGAAGATCGTCATCCGGGGCCACATCAGCGAGTACATCCCGAACCCGACCTTCGACGTGGTCGCCCGTCCGGGTGCGCAGGAGGAGTACTTCCGCCTTGGCAACCCCGAGGGAAAGAGTCGGCGCCAGATCTTCGGTGAGCCGATGAAGTCGATTCCCGCCTTTCGCGAGCCTGCGGCCCGCTTGGAACTGATGGACGAACAGGGCATCGACCGTGCCCTCATGTTCCCCACCCTGGCCAGCCTGGTCGAGGAGCGGATGCGTGACGATCCCGATCTCACCCATGCCGCCATCCACGCCCTCAATCAGTGGCTCCATGAGACGTGGACCTTCGACTACCAAGGCCGGATCTTCACGACGCCGATCATCACGCTTCCCATCGTGGATCGGGCTGTCGAGGAGCTCGAATGGGTGCTCGAGCGCGGCGCCCGAGTCGTCCTCGTCCGGCCGGCGCCGGTCCCGGGCTTGCGGGGACCTCGCTCATTCGGCTTGGAGGAGTTCGATCCGTTTTGGCAGAAGGTGGTGGACAACGACGTCCTCGTCGCCATGCACTCCTCGGACAGCGGGTACGAGCGCCAAGCCAACGAATGGATGGGGAGCGACAGCGAGATGCTCCCGTTCCAACCGCAGGCCTTCCGGATGCTTTCGGCATGGCGCCCCGTGGAGGACGCCGTCTCGGCGCTGGTGTGCCACGGCGCCCTTTCACGATTTCCCGACCTCAAGATCGCCGTGGTGGAGAACGGCAGCAGCTGGGTCGAGCCGCTGCTGAGGAACATGGCTGACGTGTACAAGAAGATGCCGCAGGAGTTCCTCGAAGATCCGGTGGAGGTCATCAAGCGCAACATCTACATAAGCCCGTTCTGGGAAGAGGATCTCGGCGCCCTGGCCGAACTGATCGGCGTGGATCACGTGCTCTTCGGGTCCGATTACCCCCACCCTGAAGGGCTCGCCGATCCGACGAGCTATGCCGACGAGCTCACCGGCCTCGATGACGAGGCCATCCGCAGGATCATGGGAGGGAACCTGGCGCGGTTGATGAACGTCACCGAACTCGTCACTCGATGACCATCGGCGACAGCCCGGGGTCGACCATCCCGACGGTCATTTCCATTGCCGCCGATCGCTTCGGTGGGGGAGTGGCCATCGAGGACGGTCAGACCCGGCTGACCTATGCCGAGCTCTCCGAGGAGGCCCGTACCTTCGGTGCCGCGCTGATTGCCGCGGGCATCCAACCCGGCGACCGGGTTGCCATCTGGGCGTTCAACAGTGCCGAGTGGGTGGTGGCCTTCCTCGGCCTCTCACAGGCGGGTGCCGTGCTCGTCCCGATCAACACGCGTTTCAAGGGGGGTGAGGCGACGGAGCTCCTCTCCCGGAGCCGAGCTCGGGCACTGGTGACGGTCACGGATTTCCTCGGGACCGACTACGTGGAGATGCTCCGCGCCAGCGACGTCGAGCTTCCCGACCTGGAGACCGTCGTGGTGGCCAGTGGCCGTCCACCGGCCGGCACCGAGTCGTGGGAGAGGTTCATGGGCCGGGCCACCGACAGCCACCTGGCGCTCGTCGATCGACGGCGCTCGGCCCTCGGCCCCGACGATCCCTCGGACATCCTCTTCACCTCCGGGACGACGGGATCGCCCAAAGGGGTCGTCATGACACACGGTCGGACGTTGTGTGTCGCCACCGACTGGGTAGAGATGACCGGGCTCCGGGCCGATGACCGCTACCTCATGGTGAACCCGTACTTCCACATGTTCGGATTGAAGGCTGGGATATTGGCCTGCGTCGCCAGCGGTGCCACGATGCTTCCCGAGGCGGTGTTCGATGCCGACCGCATTCTGGAACGCGTCGACAGGGATCAGGTCACCGTACTACCGGGACCACCGACGCTCTATCAGGCGATCCTCGACCACCCTGAACGATCCGACCGCCGGCTCTCCACCCTCCGGGTGGCAGTGACCGGAGCCGCCGACATTCCGGTCGAGCTCGTGCGCCGCATCGACGACGAACTGCCGTTCTCGATCGTCATCACCGGCTACGGGCTCACGGAGGCGGGCACGGCGGCGGCGACCTCTCCGGGGGATGACGTGGAGACCGTGGCCACCACCGTCGGTCGGCCGCGCCCCGGCTTCGAGCTCCGCATCGTCGACAGCGACGGTGACGTCGCCGCCGGTGAGCCCGGCGAGGTGCTGCTGCGGGGAGGCAGCGTCATGACCGGCTACCTCGATGATCCCGGGGCGACGGACCGCGCCTTGTCTCCGGACGGGTGGTTGCGGACGGGCGACCTCGGAGTGATCGACGGTGCCGGGTGCCTGCGGATCGTCGGGCGGGTCAAGGACATGTTCATCGTCGGTGGCTTCAACGCCTATCCGGCCGAGATCGAGAACCTTCTGCTGCACCATCCCGACATCCAGCAGGCGGCGGTCATCGGAATCCCCGACGAACGCCTCGGTGAGGTCGGGATGGCGTTCGTCATCACCAGATCAGGCGCGGGTTCAGGCCCGGAGATAGTCGAATGGTGCCGGACCGAGATGGCCAACTACAAGGTCCCGAGGGTCGTGGAGATCGTCGACCAGCTCCCCGTGAACGCCACCGGGAAGGTCATGAAGGACGTCCTGCGCCAACGGGTCGGGCACCGTGCTCCGGGGTCGTCATATGGGTAGCGGGGGCGCGTCGGGGCTGTCCACCTTTGCCGGGCTACGGGTTGTGGAGATGGGCGTATGGGTGGCGGCTCCGTCGGCCGCCGCCCTGCTGGCGGATTGGGGCGCCGACGTCATCAAAGTCGAAGGACCGGCGGGCGACCCCATGCGCAACGTCTTCGGGTCCCTCGGCATCGACAGTGACATGCCCAACCCCGCCTTCGCTCTTGACAACCGGGGCAAACGGAGCGTCGTGCTCGATCTGCGGGAGGCGGAGGGTCGCCGGCACCTCGAGAGCCTGATGGCCACCGCCGACGTCTTCATCACCAACCTGCGACCGGACTCCCTCAGCGGGCTGGGGCTGGAGCCCGACGCCACCGTCGCCCGCCATCCGCGCCTGGTGTACTGCAGCATCAGCGGCTACGGCCTGCGGGGTGGAGACCGGGATCGACCCACATACGACATCGGGGCCTTCTGGGCCCGGTCGGGGCTGTCGATGCAGATGGCCGACAGTCAGGGGAGTCCCCTCAACGCCCGCGGCGGGATCGGTGACCACATCACCGGGCTGGCCGCCCTGGCCGGCCTCCTGGCGGCGGTGATGGAGCAGCGCGAGACGGGCCGGGGGCGAGTGGTCGACGTGTCGCTCCTCCGGACCGGCACCTACGTCCTCGGGTGGGACCTGGGACTGCAGATGACCCTCGGAAGGGTCGCCCGGGCGGAGTCGAGGGACCGGAACCAGGCACCCCTGATGAACCCGTACCGTGCCGGCGACGGCCGGTGGTTCTTCCTCACCGGCCTCGAGGCGGCGCGCCACGTCGGCTCAGTTTGCCGTGCCATCGGCCACCCCGAGCTGCTGGACGACCCCCGCTTCGCCGATGCCGCCTCCATCCGCCGCCACCGGACCGAGGTCATCGCCATCTTGGACGGGATCTTCGCCGAACGACCGTTGGCCGACTGGGCGCAGGTGTTCGACGACGAAGGAGTCTGGTGGGCCCCGGCGCAGACGCCGGAAGAGGTCGTCGGAGACCCGCAGCTGTTGGCCAACGACGGCATCGTGGAGATCGACGGTGGTGGCACCGGGGTCCTCCAGCGGTCCGTGAACGGACCGGTGAGTTTCTCCGGCCTGGCCGGCGGGCGTCGCGCCCCGGTCCCCGCCCTCGGGCAGCACACCGAGGAGGTGCTGAACGAAGCGGCCGTTCGGGAAGGTACTCGTCCGCCGAGCCGCCCCTAGTGACGAGCGCGTGCGAGGAGGCCTCGGGCGATGACCAGCCTCTGGATCTCGTTGGTCCCTTCGCCGATGACCATCAGCGGGGCGTCGCGGTAGTAGCGCTCCACCGGCAGGTCGGTGGTGTAGCCGATGCCACCGTGGATGCGCATGGCCTCGGTGGCCAGCTCGAGGGCGGTCTCGCTGGCGAACAGCTTGGCCATGCCGGCCTCGACGTCACAGCGCAGGCCGGCCATCTTCCGCTCGGCGGCATTTCGTGTCAGCAGGCGGGCCGCCTCCAGCCGGGTCGCCATGTCGGCCAGCTTGAGCTGGATGGCCTGGTGCTCAGCGATCGGCTTGCCGAAGGTGGATCGTTGCTGGGCGTAGGCGAGGGCAGCGTCGAAGGCGGCGCGGGCCACACCCACCGCCCGCGAGGCGATGTTGATGCGCCCCACTTCGAGCACGCCGAGGATCTGGGCCAGACCCCGGCCCGGCGCACCGACGAGGTTGGCGGCCGGCACGCGGTGGTCCGTATATGCCATCTCGACGGTCTCGACGCCCTTGTACCCGAGCTTGCCCACGTGCCTGCCGACGGAGATGCCCTCGAAACGGGGCCCCGGCTCCTTCTCGATGACAAAGGTGGAGATACCTTCCTCGGTCCGGGCAGCCAAGGCCACGAGCCCGGCCCGCTCGCCGTTGGTGACCCACGCCTTGGTTCCGTTCACCACGTACTCGTCGCCGTCTCGTTCTGCCCGGCACGAGAGGCTTCGGGTGTCGCTGCCCGCGTCCGGCTCCGAGAGCGACAGCGCACCCCGCCGTTCACCGGAGGCGAGCACCGGCAACCACCGCCTCTTCTGCTCCTCGTCCCCGTGGTGGAGGAGGAGGGTGGCGACCATGGTGTGGGTGTTGACCACACCGGTGAGGCTCATCCACCCGTAGGCCAGCTCCTCGATGACCCCGACATAGGTCAAGAGGTCGAGCCCGAGGCCTCCGTAGGACTCGGGGATGGTGATGCCGAACAGTCCGAGCCTGCGCATCTGCTCGACGATGTCGGCCGGAAAGCGGTCGTCTCGCTCCAGCTCGGAGGCGGCCGGCGTGACCTCCCGGGCCACGAACCGGCGAACCGTCTCGATGATCTCACGTCTGACGTCGTCGCCATGGTCGTCGGTCATGGATTCGCACCCCCAATCTCATAATTGGAGAAGTCTACATCTGCAATATGTTGACGCTCGATCTTGAATTGGAGAAGAATGTTTTCGATGACTGCGGCCCTGATGCACGAAGCGCTGGAGCGGGCCGCCCACCTCTTCGGGGACCGCGACGCCGTCCGGAGCGGCGACGAGCGATGGTCGTTCCGGGACCTCGACGGTCTCAGCAATGCCTTCGCCCGACACCTGGTGGCCCGGGGAGTCGGCCGCGGCGATCGTGTGGCCCTGATGACGGCCAACCGCGTCGAGTTCATTGTCGCCGTCCATGCGACGAGCAAGCTCGGGGCGGCCGCCGTCCTCCTCAGCCCGGCGTGGAAGCAGGCCGAGGTCGGGCACGCCCTGGGTCTGACCACACCGGTCCACGCGGTGGCGGACGGTGAGGCGGCGCCCCTGCTCGCCGGCTACTTCGACCCGGACGGTGTGACCGATCTCGACGACCGTTCGGCCGACCCCTTTGTCCACAGCCGGACGCGGGCGGTTGCCGGTGGGGTGCGCGGGGTCGACGAGGCGGTCCTCGTCTTCAGCTCGGGTACCACCGGCCTGCCCAAGGCGGTCCGGCATACCCATCAGTCGATCGGGCTGGCCACGGTGCACTGGTGCGCGGCCCTCGGCCTCGGTCCCGACGACCGGTTCCAGGTGGCGACGCCTCCCTCGCACATCCTCGGTCTTCTCAACCTCCTGGCCGCCTCCAAGTCCGGGGCGACGGTACGGCTGCACCGGAGGTTCGACCTCGATGAGGTCCTCCGTCGGATTGCGGGTGAGCGGATGACACTGGAGATGGCGGTGGCGCCGATCGCACTGGCACTGGCCAACCTGCCCAACCTGGAGGACTACGACCTTTCATCGCTTCGTTACATCATGTGGGGCGCCACCCCGGTGACCGAGAGCGTGGCCAGGGTGGTGACCGAACGTACCGGCGTCCGCTGGCTCCCGGCCTACGGTGCCAGTGAGGTCCCCGTGATCGCCGCCAATCCGGTCGAACGCCCCGAGGCCTGGCGATTGGACTCCGCCGGACAGCCGCCCGCCGGTGTCGAGCTCCGAATTGCCGACCTCGGGAGCGGCGAGGTCCTGGCCACCGGGGAGACCGGCGAGATCCAGGTCCGAAGCCGGTCGGCGATGGCCGGCTACCTCCCGGATGACGCCAACGGCGATGCCTTTGTGGACGGCTGGTACCGGACGGGCGACGTCGGATGGCTCGAAGCGGAGGGCTGGGTCCACCTGACCGACCGATCGAAGGAGATGATCAAGGTCATGGGGTTCCAGGTGGCACCGGCCGAGGTGGAGGCGGTGCTGCTCCACCATCCCGCAGTGCTCGACTGCGCGGTCTTCGGTGTGGTCGACGAGCGGGCGGGGGAGGTGCCCGCCGCCGCCGTCAAGCTCGACCCGCTCGAACCTGTTGCCGAAGGTGAGCTCCAGGCGCTGGTCGCCGATGCGTTGGCGACGTACAAGCGCCTGCACCACGTCGTGGTCGTCGACGAGATCCCGCGCCTCCCGTCGGGGAAGGTGCTGCGGCGGGTGCTCCGCGACGAGTGGTCGGACTCGGCGGCGGCGACCTCCAAGGGCCGCTGATGGACGTCCGGCTCTCTGCGGAGCAGCAGGCGCTGCGCGACTCCGCGGCCAGGCTCGTCGAGCAGCTCGGCCCTCATGCTGTCGGACAGATCGGCGACGCCGACCGGGCGGCGAAGCTCGACGCGGCAGTGGGTGCCTCCGGATGGCGTGAGCTCCGGACCGCCACCGAGGGCGGTGCGCCGCTGGCCTCGGGGGTGGAGGCCGCCATCGTCGCCGAGGAGCTGGGCCGGGGACTTGCCGACGTCGCCTTCTTCGGTCCAGTCATGGCCAGCGAGCTCCGCCGACTGGCCGGGGCGCCGGTCGGTACGGAAGTCGAGACGGTAGCGCTCACCGCCGATCTCTCGTCGGTGGCGTGCGCCGGAGACGGCCCGGCGCCTCCCATGGTGGCGATCGACGTGCAGGGCTCCTCGCGGGCCCTGCTGTGCGCGCCCGGGTCCGATGGCCTCCTCCTGGCCGAAACGGTCCTCGGATCCTCACGGACAGGTGTGGACCTGACCCGTCCCTCGATGGCGCTAAACCCGCCGGTGGCGATGGCTCCCGTCGGCGGCGCCGACCGGGCGATCACCGTCGATGGGCTGACCCGCTGGACCGCATTGGGAATCTCGCTGACCTGTGGCGATCTGGTCGGGACCATGTGCGGTGCTGTCCAACTCGCCAGTGCCTATGCCGCTCAGCGATATCAGTACGGTGCTGCCATCGGTTCGTTCCAGGCCATCCAGCATCTGCTGGCGGACGCCTACGTGTTGACCGAAGGTGCCCGCAGCACCACCCTGCACGCGGCGTGGGCGGTGGACGCGCTCACCGCTTCTGACGCCCTGGCGTCTGCGGCAGTGGCGAAGGCGTACTGTGCCCGCGCCGCCCGCGACGTCTGCGAGGCCGCCATCCAGGTCCACGGCGGCATCGGGAATACGTGGGAGTGCCTGGCGCATGTCTATCTCCGGCGTTCACTGCTGTCGAGCGACCTCTTCGGCGGGACCGGGGCGAGCCTGGCCCGGGTGCTCAGCCACCGGGGCATCGGGGGTGGCGATGGACTTCGGTGACTCGCCCGCCGAGTCGGACTTCCGCATGCGACTGCGGGGCTGGCTGCAGGACAACAACCCCGGCCTGCCGACGTCGTCGACCGACGACGCCTACTGGGCGGGGGCGGCGGCCTGGCACCGGTCCCTCTACGACGCCGGCTTCTTCGGAATGTCCTGGCCGGAGGTGATCGGAGGCCAGGGCCTGCCGACCGTCTACGAGGTGATCGTCGACGAGGAGCTGGCCGCCGCGGGCGCGCCGCCCCGCCCGAGCCTGGGCTACCTGGTGCAGGGGATCCTCGAGCACGGCAGCGACGAGATCAAGCGGCGCTTCCTGCCGGGCATCGTCAGCGGACGTGACCGGTGGTGTCAGGGATTCAGCGAGCCTGACGCCGGATCCGACCTCGCCTCGCTGCGCACCCGAGCCGATCGTGACGGTGGCGACTTCGTCATCACCGGGCACAAGGTGTGGACGAGCTACTCCGACGAGGCTGACTGGTGTCTCATCCTGGCCCGGACCGACCACCAGATCGCCAGGCACCGCGGCATTTCGGCCTTTGCCGTGCCGATGCACCAGCCCGGCGTCGAGCAGCGGCCACTCCGGATGATCAACGGGGTCACCAAGGAGTTCGGCGAGGTTCTCTTCGACGGCGCCCGAGTCCCGGCCGGCAACATCATCGGCGAGCCCGGGGAGGGTTGGCCCTTGGCCATGACCGTCGTCAGCCACGAGAGGGAACCGGGCGAGCTCGGCTATGTGGCCCGCTACAGCAAGGTCGTCAACGATCTCACCCGCTTGGTGCAGAGGGACCCCGGGGGATTCCGGGAGGACCAGGTTCGTGAGCTCGGGTGGGCGATCGTCGAGGTCGAGATGTTGCGTCTCCACGTGCGACGGCGATTGTCCGACCGACTCGACGGGATCTCCCACGGCCCACAGGGTTCAGTCGACAAATTGCTGATGACCCGGGTCGAGCAGACCGTCGGTCACGCAGGCCTGGCCATCGGCGGGATCGCTGACGGCGGCGGACAGGACACGTGGTTGAGCACGTATCTCTACAGCCGGGCCCAGAGCGTCATGGGCGGGACCTCACAGATCCAGCGGAACATCGTGGCCCGTCGCATCCTGGGGCTGCCCGAGTCGTGAACGACGCCGACATCCACACCAGTCGGGTAGAGAGCGGAAATTGGATTCTGGATTGAGCAGACCGGTGCTACCATCATCGCCGGCGGAGCGGGAGGACCACATGCGGGACGACCACATGGAGCAGTTGGCGAAGCCACGGCACCGGATGCGTGACGGCGCCCTCCCCACCCGGGCACGGGCGTGCGTGCGATGTGGCCCCTCGAGGCCGCGGCCTGGCGCACCCGAGCGCAAGGCCATCTTCGGCGGAGACCTACTGCGCAGCGCGCCGACCGTGGAGGAGTTGGCGCCTTCCGTGCCCCGTCGAGCACACGGGTTGTCGTCCACATGACCTTCTTCGATGTCCCCGATGAGCTCGAAGTCGTGATCGAAGGGCCGATTCGGGTGGTCAGGTTGAACCGTCCCGATCGACTCAATGCGACGAACCATGAGCTCCACAAGGGACTGGCCGGCCTGTTTCCCCAGATCGACGCCGACGACGAGGCCCGAGTGGTCGTTCTGACCGGGAACGGGAAGGCCTTCTCAGCCGGGGGCGACTTCACCTACCTGGACGAGCTCGCCCGGAATCGGGAGCGCCGCACGGAAACGCTGGCGCACGGGAGACAGATCGTCACCGGCATGGTGGGGTGTCGCGTACCGATCGTGGCCGCAGTGAACGGCGCCGCCGTGGGCCTGGGCTGCAGCCTGGTGGCCCTTTCCGACATCGTGTTCATGGCGGAGAGCGCCCACCTGGCCGATCCGCACGTTCTCATGGGGCTGGTGGCGGCCGACGGTGGCCCGATCTCGTGGCCGCTCATGATCAGCCTGCAGCTGGCCAAGGAGTACGCGTTGACCGGTGACCGCATTCCGGCCAAGCGCGCCGCTGAGATCGGCCTCGTCAACCATGTCTGCCCTGATGACGAGGTGGTCGACCAGGCCATGGCCTGTGCCCGCCGAATTGCGAAGCTGCCCCGGCGAGCCGTCGAGGACACCAGGCGGATACTCAACGTGCATCTTGACCGCGCCGTCCTCGCCACTCTCGACTTCGCGCTCAGCGCCGAGGATCGGTCATTTACCTCACCGGAGCTCCGGGCCAATCTGGACCGGCTCCTGGCTCAGGGTGACCGGCGAGGAAAAGGGCCGGCATAGCGGCCGGCGCCGGGGGCTGCCGGGACCACCCCGGGACTCCCGCGGATAAGAACTAGGTTCTCCCCACCTGCATCGCGCGTCACCGTTGCGGGAGATCCACCGTGTACTCATTTCTCCGGTACAATTCCCCTCAATGGAAGAGGACGAGTTGGCAGCCGACCGGCTCGAAGCCGACAGCCTCAGTTGGCGCGAGCAGGCGGTGGCGCGGTCGCTGGATTCGGCCCGGTTGCGCGCTGAAGGTCGTGTCCAGCGATTTCTGGATGCCGCCATCGAACTGTTCAATTCTGGCTCGGGCCGGGACTTCACGGTCCAGGAGGTGGTGGACCGTTCGGGCCAGTCGCTTCGCAGCTTCTACCAGTATTTCGGTGGGAAGCACGAGCTACTCCTGGCTCTCTTCGAGGAGTCGGTCTGTTCGACGACCGAGTACCTCCGAGAGAGGATCACACACCAGGACGATGCGCTCGAGCGTCTGCGCTGCTTCGTGGTGGAGTACTACGGACTGTGTCGGCCGACAGAGGAGGGTGGGGCCGGCATCAACGGCCGGGCCCCCTTCATGGCTGAATTCGCTCAGCAGCTGCTCACTGAACATCCGAAGGAGGCGGCCCGGGTGTTCTCCCCCCTGGTGTCGCTGTTCGAGGAGGTTCTGGATGGGGCCTCGGCGGCCGGAGCCGTCCGAGCCGGACTCAGTCGCGGCCCGATCGTCGGCGTCGTGCTCGAGGCGATCATGTTCAACACCTTTTCGTCGACGATCGGTGGCGTGTCCGTCCGTCCCCAAGGCGGGGGATCGGCCGAGGATCTGTGGGACTTGATCCTCCACGGCATCGGGGCCGGCTCGAGTTCCTGAAACGGGCTTCCGGCCCGTGGGTGGCCATACGGGGAAGGCTGCCGATGACGACGTGGCCAGACGGTAGGTGCTCGGCGAGCCGGCCGAGGGCGCCGGGCAAGCCGATGGGTCTGGCGACATGACTTCGAGGCAGGGAATGACGGTCACGGTGATCACCGGGGCGGCCAGCGGCATGGGCCGGCTCTGCGTCGAGAGGCTGCGAGGCACGACGGATCAACTCGTCGCCGTCGACCTGAAGGCGCCGCAGATCGAGGGGACCATCGGGATGGCGTGCGACATCTCCGACCCGGCCGCGGTGACCGACCTCGTGGCGACGGTTCGGGAGCTCGGGTCGTTCCGTGCGCTCGTGCACGCTGCCGGTGTGTCGCCGACCATGGCTGAGTCGCGGCGTGTCTTCGAGATCGACCTGGTGGGCACCGTACTGCTCCTCGATGCCTTCGAGCCGCTGGTCGAGCCCGGCTCGGCCGCGGTGTGCTTCTCGTCCAGCTCGGCCTACCAGGTGGCCCTCCAGGGCGTCGACGGCGAACTCCAGGCGCTCGTGTCGGAACCCCGCGCCCCAGGTTTCCTGGATGCCGCGGCCGGGAGATTCGGAGACAGTGGGGTCGCCTATGCGTGGGCAAAGCGCGGCGTCATCGCTGTGGCCGCCCGGTCGTCGGTGGCGTGGGGCCGGCGCGGCGGTCGGGTCAACTCCGTGGCCCCCGGTCTGGTCGACACGCCGATGGGCCGCCAAGAGGCAGAGCAGCAGCCGATCATGAAGGTGATGTTGGAGAAGACACCGCTCGAGCGCCTCGGCCAGCCTGACGAGGTGGCAGCCGTCGTCGCCTTCCTTCTGTCCGATGATGCCTCCTTCATCTCCGGCATCGACGTCCTGGTCGACGGAGGGATGCTCCAGGGCCTGATCGAGGCCTTCCCGGAGCACACCCGGCAGCCAACGGGCTGATGGTGGCGGTCCGGAACGAGAAGTGACCGGCTGGCGGCGGGCCCCGCCTCGTCTTCGCACCAAGGCCGGCGGGGCACCATCTACAGTCCCTCGGGTATTGCGAATCGGTTCCGTCCGAAAGGGGATGCGAATGAGGAGACCGCTCGTGCCGATTGTCGCTGCCTGCATGGTTCTCGGCGTTGTGTTGTTGCCTGGGCTCACGATCCCACCGGCTGGGGCCGCGGGGTCGAGCACAGGTGAGACCCGGTCTGTCGTGTCTGCAGTGGCGTCGGCCGCGGACCCGAACGTACTGCCCGGCACCGGCTGTCCGTCGTTCCCGGCCGACAATGTGTGGAACACACCCATCACCGGTCTACCGGTCAGCGCCAACAGCGCCGCTTGGCTCGCATCGATGAGTGCGGGTACCACGTTTCTCCACCCTGACTACGGGCCGTCCAGAAGCGCCAAGAGGCCATACGGCATTCCGTGGCAGATCTCGCCACCCGGACAGCCGCTGGTCCCTATCAGGTTCACTTACGGCTCCGAGAGTGACGCGGGTCTTTATCCATTGTCCGGTTCGACACCGGTCGAGAGCGGTTCCGACCGTCACGCCCTCATGGTCGATCCCGCCACGTGCACGCTGTACGAGACCTGGCGAACCCACTACCACCCGGGTGGCAGATCAAAGGCTGGCTCCGGTGCGATCTGGAGCCTCGCGTCCAACGCCCTGCGTCCGCTCGGCTGGACCTCGGCCGACGCCGCCGGTCTGCCCATCCTGGCCGGACTGGTGAACTACGACGAAGCCGGCTCGGGCACGATGGACCATGCCATCCGGTTCACCGCCCAGTGCACCCAGCAGGCCTTCGTGTGGCCGGCCCGCCACCAAGCCGGGCAGGCCGACCCGAACTGCCCGCCGATGGGCGCTCGGTTTCGGTTGAACGCCAACTTCTCACTTCCGGCATCGAGCTGCGGCGCCCTGTGTCAGACCGTCCTCACGACGATGAGGACCTACGGCCTGATCGTGGCCGACAACGGCAGCAACTGGTTCTTCCAGGGGACAGCCGACTCCAGGTGGACGAGCACTGACGTGGGTCAGCTGAAGTCGATTCCGGCCGGTGCCTTCCAAGCCGTCGACGAGACGTGCCTGATGGTCGGCCCGGATTCGGGCCAGGCGCTGCAGCCCGGGACCCCTGCGTTCACCCGGAGTTGCGGTTAGGGATTGCCGGCTCCCACCCCTACCAGAGTGGTGACCAGCTGCTGGTGCGTAACAGCTTGCTCTCCCATTGGTCCCTCAGCTCCAGCCCCTTGGCCATGTAGGAGCCCGGCCATGTGTCGGGGTCGTACTCTTCCACGTTGGTCAGCAGGCCGCCCAGCGTGGAGAAATTCACGATCTTCTGCATGAGGATCGCCTCGGGCCGGATCCCCGAGCCGTGGGCCACCTGAAAGCAGGCCTGGATGTCGAGGAGCTTCTTGTCCGGCGGAGTCTTGCGCATGAACTGCCAGTAGTCGTGGTTCCACAACTCGATGTAGTCGTCGAGAGGGGCATCGGGCCACCCGGTGTCCTGCATGTAGACCGAGAGCTCGTGTTCGCGCCCGTCCGCCGGCATCTCGGCCAGGTCGACTTTCTGCAACGCCGACCAGTACACGGGGGCGAGCATCTTTCCGGTCACCTCGTAGCGGCACGCCTCCAGCCTCGACGCCAGCTCGCTCAGGTCGCCGGCCAGCGTGCGTCGGGCCAGCGCCTCCCAGGCGGCACCATCCGAGACCGCGGTGATGGTCACCACCTGGTAGGCCGGTCCGCTCCCCATGGCGTGGTTCAGGTACCAGAGGAGCCGGGCCCCTTCGCCCCGGGCCAGCGCCCCCATCCATTCGTCCCGGAACAGGTCTTCGAAGGCCGAGGCGTGCCGACCGATCACCTTGTGGGTCTCGTGCATGAACAGCATCGTCAGGTACCCCCTTCGATCGGTCTCATTGGAGCGGCGACCACACGGCGGTCCGGAGCAGCTTGCTCCTCCACTGGTCGCGGAGCTCGAGTGCCTCGTGCATCCAGGAGCCGGGCCCGGTGACCTCGGGCGGGATGTCGTTGATGAGGAGATGGATGAGCGGGGGTAGGGCGGACAGCTTCTGCAGCAGCGTCACCTCCGGGTAACGACCCGCCCCCGGCACGGTCTGCAGCGAGAGCTCGATACTCATGTGCATCCGCGATCCCTCGGCGCCGAGCGATCGCCGGTAGACGTCGCCCGACTTCTCGATGTATTCGCCGACCTTCCCCGGGTGGGGCCACATCGTGTCCTCCATGTACATCGTCGGCTCGTGAACTCCAGGATCGCCGGAGATCTCGGGCAGGAGGCCGATTGACGGCGACCACTCGAGCGGGGTCATGATCCGACCGTGGGACTCGTGCTGGAGCCCGTCGAGGTGCCTGGCCCACGATTGCAGGTCGCCGCCGGCCAGCCGCTCGGCCAGCCGGGCCCACGCGGCACCGTCCTCGACCGCGGTCACCGTGATGACCCGATAGGCCAACCCACTCCCATGAGCCAGGTCGAAGTACCAGAGCAGGCGGGCCTCGGACCCCTTGGCCAACGTCGGCATCCATCCGTCCCGGTAGGCGTCCTCGAACCGGGCCGCGGACTTTCCCACCACTTTGTGAACCTCGTGGATGAAGAGCACGAGCCCCCTCTCGAAGGTCCCCGGCGCCGGCTCGGAGGCCGGGTGCGGCACTGGGACGGCCGCCACCGCCGAGGTGCGAGCATGCTATTCCGCGCCCCGGGGGGTGGTCCACCGGCCATGGGCGGCCATCGATGTGATCGTCATCCGGCCCGTCCCGTCCCGGCGCGCCGCCGCCGGGCCGCACCCGATCACTGCACTGCGGCCGCGGACCTCGGGATCGGGGCCGCGGGTCGCGGGCCGGTGGGGGTCTCGGGGTCGCCCTGGGCCAGCAGGGCCTCGATGGCACCGGGCTCGACCGGACGGGAGAAGATGAATCCCTGCCCCCGATCGCAGAGCTCGCGGCGCAGCCCCTCCAGCTGGGAGTCGTCCTCGATGCCCTCGGCCAGTGTCACCAGGCCCAAGGTTCGGCCCAGCTCCACCAAGGTGTGGATGAGGGCGACTGAGTCCGCCGTCTCGTCCATCTCGGCCACGAACGACCGGTCGATCTTGAGCACGTCCACCGGGAACTGACGCAGATAGGCCAACGACGAGTAACCGGTGCCGAAGTCGTCGATGGCGATCATCACACCGAGTTCCTTCAACCTCTTCAACCGGGACACGGTGGCATTGGCGTCCCTCATCAGCGTCGACTCGGTGACCTCGATGACCAGCGCCTCGGGCTCGATGCCGCTGGCGGCCAGGGCCTCCTGGACGTGGTCGACCAGGGTGTCGGCCTCGAGTTGGCGCATCGAGACGTTGACCGACATTGTGGTCGGGTAGCCCATCGCGTGCCAGCGGGCGGCCTGGGTGCAGGCTTCGTGGAGGACCCACCGTCCCACCTCGACGATCATCCCGCTGTCCTCCAGGACGGGAATGAAGTCGTCGGGCGCAATGACCCCCTTGGTCGGGTGCTGCCACCGGATCAGGGCCTCCACCCCCCGGATGGCCACGCTGTCGAGGTCGAAGATGGGTTGGTAGAGGAGGAAGAACTGGGAATCCGCCAGGGCCGAGTCGAGGTCGGACTTGAGCGCCAGTCGGTCGACGGCGGCCGACTGCATGGCCGGCTCGAAGAGCACGTACCCGTCACGGCCCCCGGCCTTGGCCCGGTACAGGGCGATGTCCGAGTCGCGGAGGAGCTCCTGGGCCGAGGGCCGGTCACCGGTGGCGATCCCGATGCTGGCGGTCACCGTGATCGGGAGCCCCTCGTATCCCTCGACCGTAAACGGTTTGGCCAACACCTCCCGGATTCGCTCGGCGACCATGAACGGCCCTGCGGCCAAGGAGACTCCTTCGGCCAGGATGACGAACTCGTCGCCTCCCAGGCGTCCCACGGTGTCGCTGGCCCGCAGGATGGCTGCGAACCGCGCAGCTACGGCTCGTAGCAATTTGTCGCCCGCCTCGTGGCCGAGCGAGTCGTTGGCGTCCTTGAAGTTGTCCAGGTCGATGAAGTAGGCGGCCACCGGATCCAGGGTCCGCCGCGACCGGACCAGCATCTGTTCGGCCCTATCGAGGATCAGCTGGCGGTTGGCCAGACCGGTAAGTGGGTCGTGGAGGGCCCGATGGGCCAGCAGGGCCTCGAACTCCTTGCGTTCGGTGATGTCGCGGATGTTCGACACGTAGCCGGCCACCGCCGGCCGGGCGATCTGGTTGGTCACCACCGCCTCGACGTCCCGCCAGGTGCCGTCGCTGCGCTCCATGCGGAACTGGACGAACACGGTGTCCGGAGCGGCCTGGAACGTGGTCCCCAGCCGGCTCTGGACCCGGTCACGATCGTCGGGGTGGACGAAGTCGGTGCTGACCCGGCCGATCATGTCCTTCGGCTCGAATCCGAGCAGTTCGGTGATGGCCGGGCTCACGTAGGTGCAGATCCCCATCTTGTCCGACACCATGGTGGTGTCCGAAGAGTTCTGGATGAGCGACCGGAACCGGTCCTCGCTCAGGCGCATGGAGGCCTCGGCGTCCTCCTTCTGCTCGGCGGTCGCACCGGCCATCCGGATGATGAAGAAAAGGACGAACGCCCCCATCAGGGCCAGGGTGTTCCCCTGGGACAGCGACAGCGTCGAGGGGACCACGTGCTGCCAGACGGCCAGCTGGCCGAGGGCGATCCCGGTCAGGCTCCAGATTGCGGTGGTCTTCCAGACCCTCGATCCCACATAAAAGACGTTCTCGAGGGCGATGAAGGCGAACGCCCCGGACAGGACCGGACCCCACCCGGTCATATAGATGACGGCGGTCACCCCTCCCGCCTGGGCGCCGATCCGCAGGTGGAGACGCGCCGGAGTGGGGCTGCGGTTGTAGAGGGTGTCCACCACCAGGTTGGACACCGGAACGGCGATGAAGATGCCGAGCCACACCCACGCCGACTCGCGGGCGATGACCCCGAGGTCCATGAGCGGCAGGATGATCACCAGGGCCGCCGGGCCCATCAGATAGGCCAGGTGCTTGGGATCCAGCTTGCGCTTGGACACGTCCGGCCCGCTTCCGGTGATCGTCCCGCCCGCAGCCGGCTGCGGGCCCGATCCCGGTGGAGGGGACGGCTTCGCCATCGTGTTCGACACTGCGGTTCCCTCTTCCTGTGAGTCTGCTGTAGCTCTTGTCGACCGATTCCGAGGCCGACTTGAACCGATCCGAGCCGTCCGACGTCCGGTGTGCCGGTACGTGGCGCGGCTGGTGCGCTCCCAGCGAAGGTGGGAGGCGGCCCGACCGGAGTACGCAGGAAGGTCCCGGTAGGTCAGGATCCCGGGTCGGGCTGCCACCGGGGCGGCACCGCGCTCACGCAGTGGGCGGCCGTAGCATACGAGCTTGTCCGACAGGCAGCTGACCTCCAAGACCATCGAGGGCATCTCGGTGGCCTTCCGCCGCAGGGCTGGCGAACGCAGCGACGAGGCCGACAGCGCCGTCTTGTATCGCAGGGCCACGCTGAATGAGGTTTCGCTCGTGGTGCCCGATCGGCTCCCCTTGCCCGGTGCCCGAGGTGCTGGTCGTCCGAGCACTGAGGCGCATCCATCCGAGTGCCGACGACATGGCCGACAAGGAGTGTGGGATACCGCCACCGCTAGCGGTCGGCGCTCCTCCCGGGGTTACTGGCTCCTTGCCTGGCGCGAACTGCCCCCTATCGGCACCCACGATGATGCCCCGCCCCATTCGTACCTGGGCGGGGCATCATCGGATAATTCCAGGATGTTACGGCGGGAGTTACAGGCTAAACGCGCCCACCAACTTCAGCTTGTTCTTTGGGATGTTGATACACACCACCGCATGGATGGTGTCTCCGACCTGGGGAATCCCGACCCCCGATGTGGAAGCACCAGTCACAGTGCCGTTGGCGTCAAACTCGACGTAGCCCTTCTTTGTGCAAACACCCACGCCCGGTGACGTTGCCGCAACCGAGACCCCTGTGGTGGCACCGCTCGTAGACCAGACGAGGTTGCCGCCAGCGAGGAGGGTCGGGGAACTCGCCGAGGCCGACTTGTAGGTCTTTCCTGCTGAAGGCGTGCACTTGCTGATCGTGATGGTCCCGGTGGCTAGCGCTCCCTTTAGCTTGAGGCCGGTGCACTGGACGGTCGACGCAGCCCCTGCCACTCCGACCGGCGCGATGCCGAGCGTTACGACCGAAGCCGGAACTGCAAGTGCTGCCGTCGTGGCAGCGACTGCAAGGATACGACGCATTCGTCCCCCTTTTCCTAGCGCCCGGCTTTCGCCGACGCCCCAAATGTCAATGCCGCAACGGTTGCGGCGCTTGAGAGTATCGCAGTTCGTCAGAAGACGTGCCCTGGCAATCTGATGCCGTCCAGCCGACGCCTTTCATGGGCAGGAAACGGTCGCGAGCGCGGACCGTCGCCAGGTCGCCGGGACGGAGAGGGCGAGGGCCTGCGGAGGCGACCGCCGATGGCCGAATCTGTGGGTATCCCGTCATTGACGCCAGGGCCGGGGTCGGTCACGCTGGCGGCATGAGGCTTCGCCGTGTGGTCATCATCGCCTACCCCGGCCTGCAGCCGCTCGATGCCGCCGGGCCCTTCGAAGTGTTCGCCGGCGCCACCCGGGCGGCCACCATGCTCGGCCGGCCCGGCGGCTACCGGGTGACCCTGGCCTCACGGGACGGACGGCCGGTCCGGGCCGAGAGCGGTCTGGGCCTGTGCACGGGGCCGCTGCCCGACCCCGCCGAGCGGATCGACACGCTCGTCCTCCCGGGCGGCGAGCAGGCGCGCGCCGCCCGTGGCGACGACGCCCTGATCTCATGGATCAGGGCGGCCGCGCCGCGCAGCCGTCGGGTGGCGACGGTGTGCACCGGGGCCTTCCTGGCCGCCGAGGCCGGTCTGTTGGACGGCCGCCGGGTGACCACCCACTGGGCGAGCGCCGACAAGCTGGCCGCCGAGTTCCCCGCCCTCCGGGTCGACCCCGATCCCATCTACATCCGGGACGGGAAGTTCTGGACCAGTGCGGGCGTGACCGCCGGCATCGACCTGGCCCTCGCCCTGGTGCAGGACGACCTCGGCGTCGAGGTGGCCCAGACCGTGGCCCGATGGATGGTCATGTTCCTGCACCGACCCGGGGGCCAGACCCAGTTCGCGTCGCCGGTGTGGGTGCCGAGGGCAGAGCGCTCGACGGTGCGGGCCGTGCAGTGCATGGTCGAAGCCGCACCCGGCGGTGACCACCGTGTGCCCGCCATGGCGGCCGCGGCCGCCATGAGCGTCCGGCACTTCGCCCGCGTCTTCGTCACCGAGGTGGGCGAGACGCCCAGCCGATTCGTCGAGCGGGTGCGCATCGAGGCCGCCCGCCACGAGCTGGAGACGACCGATGACACGCTCGATCTCATCGCCGTCCGTTGCGGGCTCGGCACCGCCGAGACGCTGCGACGGGCCTTCCAACGCCGTCTCAATGTCGCCCCTGACGCCTACCGGCGGCGCTTCCGCGTCGCCGTCGAGGAAAGGACATCCGCGTGACCGGCACCCTGACCGTCGCCATCCCCCTGTTTCCCGAATTCACCGCCCTCGACGGTATCGGCCCGTACGAGGTCCTCCAGCGGATCCCGTCGATCGACGTCGTCTTCCTCGGCCACCAGAGGGGCGAGATCCGAAGCGACAACGGCATGCTCGGCGTCGTTGCCGACGTCGCCTTCGAGGAGCTTGCGGAACCGGACATCGTCGTCTTCCCCGGCGGGGTGGGTACCCGCCGTCTCCAACACGACGGGCGGGTACTGGACTGGGTCCGCCATGCCCATGCCACCACCGTCCTCACCACTTCGGTCTGCACGGGATCGCTGGTGTTGGGCAGCGCCGGGCTCCTCGAGGGCCTGACCGCCACGACCCACTGGGCGTGCTACCCGGAGCTCGAGGCGCTGGGCGCGGTCCCCACCGCCCGGCGGGTGGTGGAGCAC
>Ga0209068_10000536_pt1 | contig 20452 bp, 19 predicted proteins | sample ColStrG_CSR_2012_FD_187200 | JGI IMG/M metagenome (GOLD analysis project Ga0209068, IMG submission 187200) | Freshwater sediment microbial communities in response to fracking from Pennsylvania, USA - Cold Stream Run_MetaG_CSR_2012 (SPAdes)... | ecosystem: Environmental > Aquatic > Freshwater >... | reverse complement strand
GAGCCACCGAGGCAGGGCCGATCGACGCCCACCGCCATCCACCACCAGCCGAGCGGGAACCAACCCACCCGATGCGGTTCGGACGCCAGTGACGATCTGACTACCAGGCTCCCCAGCCGAGACCAGCCCCACGACGCTCTCACCCGACAACACCGTCACCCCGGGCTCGCGCTCCACCGCTCGACGCAACACAGCCTCGGCCACGAGCCGTCGCGTCGAGAGCATCGCTTCACCCGGCACCCGGCCGACGCCGACCCCTATCTCCTGTTCGCGAACGCCCCGGGCGAGAAGGGTCTCCACCACATCGGGTGCTTCCTCGACGAGTACTCGGCGGGCCCGGGCCAGCAGCGCGTGCGACTGGCGAGCTTGGGGCACGCCGCGCCGATTCCAGTCTTCGAAGTCACCGTCGGCGCCGCCGTCTGGTGGTGGGCCATCGCGCTCGATCATGGTGACGGCGTGACCACGTCGGGCCAGGAACAACGCCGCGGACGATCCGGCGAACCCGCCGCCTGCTATCACCACGTCCGTCACGAGCAGGCCCCCACGGATCGCCACCGACCACTGACGAGGACGCTAGTCCTGACGTGGCGCGACGCGGAGTTGTTCCCGGCCGGGGAATCGAAGAAGGCTGTCGCCATGACGAAGCCGAGCGATGTCCTCGTCAAGGTAGAAGCCCGTCCGAGTGGGTTCGGGTTCACTCCTCGCCGCACCGCGGTGGTGGTCGACGTGCAACACGACTTCGCCGACCCCGCGGGCATGCTCGGCCGGGCCGGGATCCCGCACGAAGCGCGAACCCACCACGATGCCAGCCTGACCGTCATCGAAGCGCTCTTCGGCTGGACCAGCGAGTCCGAGCGATTGTTGGCGGCGATGGCTATCTCTTGCCTTGAGTGCAGGGTGAGGTTGCCCGACGCTCAGCGAATGAACTTCGGATCACCGACGCCGATGAACTCCTGTACCAGGTGGAAGTTGGGGCCGACCCGGTACTGGGCATCGATGCACCACAGCAGGGGGAGGCCGTTGCGGCGGTTGACGGCCGGGGCGAGCACGCCTGGTCCGGTTCGAGGTCCGGGATAAGCCCCGGCACAGAACACCGCGACCTGCAACGGCTGCGGCCCCTCGTTGTCAGGGTCGATCATCGTGCCGCAGGCGGTGAGTATGAAGCACAGTCGCTTGGTGCCCCAGTCGACCACCAGGCGGACGGGCTTGGTGCGGTCCTTGTTGCCCGGTCCGCCGAAGGCCAGAAGGACCTGCTCCTGGGTCGTGCCGATGGGCGAGATGCTCAGGGCGGTGTCCACCGCATCACCAGCCGGCGGGATCGAGAACGTGCTCAGCGTCGAGGGATCGGCGGCCGCCAGCGACGAGCCCGGGAGGACATAGGCATTGGCCTCGCTGTCGATCGTGCCGGCCGGCGTGACCTGGGTCGCCTTGGTGGCGCTGTTGTTCTCGGAGTTCGGATCGCTCGCGCCCGTTCCGGAGACCACCGCTCGGTTCACGATGGTCCCCACCGCGGTCGGAGCCACCAGGACGATGCTGCGGCTGGCGCTGGCACCGTTGGCCAGCGAGCCGACCGAACAGACAGCGTTGCCGGAGTCGTCCAGCGACCAGCATGGGTCGCTACCGGAGACAGCGGCCAGGCTCGAACCGGTCGGGAGCTGGTCGACGATCTTGACCGCATCGGCGCTGTCCGGGCCCAAGTTGGTGACGGCAATCGTGTAGCGCACGAGACCGCCGGCGTTGACTCGATCAAGCACCGCCGTACTCGTTTTGGTGACGGAGAGATCGGCCGAGCGGCACGGGCCGATGGCATCGAGGCTGACCGAGGTCGAGAGCGTCTGGACGACGGTGTTCCCATAGTTCCAGTAGCCGGTGACCGAGAGCGTGACCGACCCCGTGGTCGATCCCGGAATCCCGGTCGTGGTGGGGGCCACGCTGGCGCTCGGTGCGATCAGCGTGCCCGGCCCGATGTAGAAGCCGTCGACGGTCCCGCTGTAATCGCCATCAGCGGCCAGGCCGGTTGTCGTGCCCGTCGCCGGCGCGGTAAACGCCCGAACGAGCATGTAGCGGCCCTCGGAGGTCTCCGAGTTGCCGACCGACCAGGTGACGGAATAGGTGCCATCGGACTGGCACTGCCCCACTCCACTGAGCACCGGATGATGGGCTGAGGCTACCGGCGCGACCACCACGAGCCCCACCAACAGTCCGAGCGTCATGACCACCCCGAGTCCCAGGTGCCGCCCTCGCCGAACGTGTGAGCGACGGGTCCGAACTGGCCTACCGGAGTGGACCGACACCACCGGATTGGATCCGTCTGGTGGGTGGGGGTGAGTCATGTGTTTCGCCCTTTTCGTCGACTTGGGTCGGACCCTAAGCCTGGCGCCAGCCTGCTGTCTAGGTGCTTTAGGAAGCATGATGAAGGAGCAGCACGAATAGTATGGAATTGCTCACCCTAAGTGGTCGCGAGCGTGGTGTAGAGGCAAGCTTGGCGTCACAACTACGTCAGGGGGCCACGCCTCCCGCGGCGAGGGGATGACCGCCTATGCCACGATGACCCCGGCGATGGACGCTGGTTTGGATCCGTCGCCTCGACATGGAGGGGGAACGTTGTGAAGACGCGAGCGGCAGTGTTGTGGGGGATCGGTCAGGAGTGGCAGGTAGAGGACATCGACCTCGACCCACCCAAGGCCGGCGAGGTGCTGGTCCAGATGAAGGCAGCCGGTCTGTGCCATTCGGACGAGCACGTGGTCACCGGCGACATGTCTCTGCCCAACGAGGTCGCGCTCGAGATGGGCATGTCGCCCATGTTCCCCATCATCGGGGGCCACGAGGGCGCCGGCATCGTGATGGAGGTGGGCCCGGGTGTCACCAGCGTGGTCCCCGGCGATCACGTTTCCGCCAGCTTCATCCCCTCGTGCGGCCACTGCCACTACTGCTCGACGGGGCGCCAGAACCTGTGCGATCTGGGGGCCATGACGTTCACCACCGGCATGATCACCGACGGCACTGTGCGTCATCACTGCCGGGGCGAGGACCTCAACGTCCTGGCCAAGCTGGGCACGTTCAGTGAGCACACCGTGGTGGCCGAGGCGTCGGTCATCAAGGTCGAACCCGACCTCGCCTTCGACGCGGTGTGCCTGGTGTCGTGCGGGGTGGCCACCGGCTGGGGCTCGGCCGTCGAGCGGGCCGGGGTGCGCCCGGGTGATGTCGTCGTCGTCGTTGGCATCGGGGGCATCGGCATCAACGCCGTGCAGGGCGCGGCCATGGCCGGCGCCTCCAAGGTGATCGCCATCGACCCCGTCGAGTTCAAGCGTGAGACCGCCATGGAAATGGGGGCCACCCACACCTTCTCCTCGATGGCCGAGGCCATCCCCGCGGTGAACGAGATCAGCTGGGGCCGAATGGCCGACAAGGTCATCATGACCCCGGGCGTCCTCCACGGTGACCTGATGGCTGAGGCCATGACCCTCACCGGGAAGGGCGGGACCTGCGTAGCCACCGCCGTCGCCCCCATGGCGCAGACCGAGGCGTCGGTGAACCTGTTCGAGCTGACGATGTGGCAAAAGGAGATCAAGGGAGCCATCTTCGGCGCCCTGAACCCCCGTGCCGACATCCCCAAGCTGCTCGGCCTCTACCGCGACGGAGATCTCAAGCTCGATGAGCTCATCACCCAGCGCTACACCCTCGACCAGATCAACGAGGGCTATCAGGACATGCGCGACGGCAAGAACATCCGAGGGGTCATCACCTTCGACTGACCGATCGAGAACAGATTTCGATTCCGATTCCGGGTGGGCGGCGCGACCCCGGTAGGGTCGAAGTCATGCGGCCGCGACGGTGGAATCAGCAACAGGAACGCTGCCGGTGACGGTCGCCATTGGCGCTCCTGCGCCCTCCTTCACCCTGCCCGGCGTCGAGCGTTCATCGGACGGCGCCTCGTCGATTCGTCGCGACTTCACGCTGGCCGACTTGGTCGGCCAACCGGCCGTCCTGGTCTTCTATCCGGCCGACCATTCGCCGGTGTGCACCGTGCAGTTGCAGACCTATAGCCACGACATCGGGGAGTTCGCCGGCGTTGGCGCCCATGTCTTGGCCATTAGTCCCCAATCGGTCGACGAGCACGAGGGCTTTGCCTCCGAACACGATTTGGCCTTCCCGCTGCTGGCCGACGAGGGCAAGCACGTGGGGGAGGCCTACGGGATCCTGGGTCCGCTCGGGTTCTACCGTCGTTCGATCTTCGTCATCGACGCCGAGGGAATCGTTCGTTACGCCCACCGGGCCACGGCGGGCCTGACGTTCCGTCCGGTGGACGAGATCATCGACGCCATCGCCGCCCTGCAGACGACCTGATCCCGAAACCGGGTTTGTGTGGCACTACGACCCCCGGTGGGGGTACGTAGCGCCGCATGAACCGCTGTATGTCACACCGTGTCGGCACTATGGCGGGCATGATCGAGCAAAGCACACATGGCCCTGACGAAGTGCTCAGAGCGCTGGCCAGTCGTCAGCTCGGAATGGTGACGCGCAAACAGGCCTTCGAGCTGGGCCTCGGGCCGAAGGCGATGGCGTGGCGACATCGTCGCGGGGAATGGGTCATCGTGACCAGCCGGGTCCTGCGCGCCGCATCCGCGCCGGATCACTCACTCGCCACGGCGATGGCCGCCCTCCTGCACGTCGGGCGCGATGTGGCCCTCGGCGGGCATTCGGCTGCCTCGCTCTGGGGGCTTCCGGGCTTCCGGCTCGACCCAGTCGAAGTCGTGCGGAGCCGGGGCGGCACGTCGTCCCCCAATTCCATATGCCGCGTGCGGACCAGCACCGCGTTCGGCGATGGCCACGTCGCTGAGGTTGACGGCATGCGGGTGACGACACCCATTCGGACGATCTTCGACCTCTCCGCCCATCTGCACCCTCTACGGACTGCCCGACTACTTGATAGTTGTTACAACCGGGGCCTGGTGACCTGGTCGTCACTGCATCGAATCGTGACTGAGTTAGGCGGGAGCGGCCGACGAGGTACGACGTTGATGCGGGAACTCGCCGCCGAACGGCCGGAAGGATTCCGACCTCCGGAGAGCAATCTTGAGGCGCGTGTGAACGAGGTCCTCATCCGCAACGGCGAGCGCCCCTTCAGCTCCCAGGTAGACCTGGGCGACGACGAATGGATTGGTCGCGTTGACCTGGTGGACCGTCCCGATCGAATCGCACTCGAGGTCCAGAGTGGCTTGTTCCACGGGAGCCTCACCGATCAGCGTCGCGATGCTGATCGGATGCGGCGTCTGCGGTCCGCCGGCTGGATCGTTGTCGAGGTCGATGACTTTCTTGTCTGGCATCGCCCGCAGGAGCTCGTCGACAGGATCCGCGCCGCCCGTCGGGACAGCCGCCGCGCCCGATTCGAGGCAGCTTGAGTCCGAAAAGCAGGTTCGTGTGGCGCTACGACCCCCGTGAAGGGCATCCAGTGCCACAGGAATCGGTTGGGTCGGGTCAGGCTTCGTTGGCGACGCCGAGCAGCCGAGCGCGGGTCAGCGATCGCATGCCGGAGAACAACAAGACGAAGCCGATGATCCAGGCCACGGCACCCATCACGATCGACACCCCTACCGCGGCCCCCCCGAACAGGGCGCCGGTGGACTGGCCGTAGGCGATCAGGATGAGCGGGAAGGTGATGAGTCCGGCCGCTTGTTGCGCGGCGGCCGTGCTCTTCACCCGGGCCGAGAGGCGCAGCACCAGTGAGAGGGCGATGAGCAGGAACGGTGGCAGCACCCACAAGATGAGCAACCACCATGACGGCGTCGGGAAGAACCAACCCCCGGCGTCGGGACCCACGATGAGGTTCACCATGAGGGAGTAGAGGCCGAAGCCGACCACGGTCGTGAGATAGCCGGGAATCAAGCTGGCGATGAGCTTCCCCAGGTAGATCTCCTTCACGCCGGCGGGGGAGTGGGCCAGGAACTCACCGGTGCCTCGCTCGCGTTCACCCACGATCGAGCTCGATCCCACCGCGGTGGAGATGGTCAACGGCACGATGACGGCGATCGGCGCGAGCAGATAGACGGCCAGAACGTAGGAGACCTTGGTGCCGGCATCGGCTCCCTGAGGCACGGCGGCCTGAGCAGCCTGCGGGAGCAGTTGCAGCGCCTGCGACACCTGCTGGACCGCGCCGACGTTGCCGATGCTGTTGATGATCGACAACAAGATCGTCGGGATCAGGACGAAGAAGATCCCGCCCAGAAGCATCATCGGGATCCAGAAATCCTTGGACTGGGCGAGGTGCTTCATGTCGGTGCGCATCACCGTCATCATCCGCGAGTAGTTCATCGGGTCACCTCCGGGAAGACGCCGAGCCCCTGGCCGGCCTCCGGTGCCCGCCGTTCCCGACGGATGGCGAAGTAGAGGTCCTCGAGTGACGGATGGAAAGGATCGACCCGCGTCAGCCGCACCCCGGCGGCGACTAGGGCGGCGATCAACTCGGGCACCCGGGCGACATCGTCGACCTGAAGCTCTGAGACCCCGTCACGTCGGTCGAGGGCGAGCACCCCGTCCATGCCCCACAACAGGTCGAGCTGATCGGGATCCTCGGCGTCGAGTCGCACGATGTCACCCGGCCAATAGCGGCGGGTCAGTTCGTCCTGCGTGCCGTGGATCAAGTCGGTGCCGTTCTCCAGCACCACGATCTGGTCGGCCAGGCCCTCGGCCTCGACCAGGAGATGGGTGCACATGACAACCGTGCGGCCCTCTCCGGTCATCTCGCGAATGAGATCGAGCACGGCGTGCGACGACTCGGGGTCGAGGCCCGACGTGGGCTCGTCGAACAACAACAGGTCGGGGTTGTGGAGCACCGCTCGGGACAGCGCCAAGCGTGTTTTCATGCCCGTCGAATAGCCACCTACCTGCTGGTCGAGGGCGTCGATGATGCCGAATCGACCGGCCGCTTCGCGGATCTGAGTGGTGGCATTGCGGCCGAGGCCATAGAGCTCGGCCGAATACGAGAGGTTGTCCCAGCCCGAGAGACGGTCGTACAGCGCCGGTTTGGCCGACACCACGCCGCAGCGCCGGCGCACATCCTCGCCGAACCGATCGGGGTCGAAGCCGAAGGTACGCACGGTGCCCCGGTCCGGGGTCAAGGCTCCGGTGATGATGCGGATGGCCGTGGTCTTGCCGGCCCCATTGGGGCCGAGCAGGACCGTGATCCGACTTTCCGGAACGAGGATCGTGAGGTTGGACAACGCCGGCACCCGGCCGAACGACTTGCTCAGGTCTCGGACCTCGACCACCAGGGGTGGCTGGCTCGGCGTCGGGCCGGGCTGGCGGTCCGGCCCGGTCGATGGTGGCGGCGGGGTGAGGGAAGGCTGGGGGGCGCTGGTGGCCGTGTCAGAAGGGATCACAGGTACCTCATCGGCAGTGCGGGCCTCGGCTGAAGCGCCTGGCTGTGTCCCAATACGCCGCGTCACCCTGGAACGGATGTCGTGGCCGCCAAGATCGGGCCATCTGGCCCAGGGGGTCCACCGACCCGCCGGGGCCGATTGTTAGGGTCGTACGCATGTTCGTCATGGGGATCGATCCGGGGTTGTCGCGGTGCGGCTACTGCGTGCTCGAGGTCCGTTCTACCGGCCAGTCACGGGCCGCCGCGCTCGGGGTGCTCACCACCCCGCCGTCGGATCCGGTGGCGGTGCGTCTGGCCGAACTCCAATCCGAGCTTCGTGCCCTGTTCGACGAATTCGCCCCGGTGGCCCTGGCCGTCGAGCGAGTCCTCTTTCAGGTGAACGTGCGAACCGCCATGTCGGTAGGCCAAGCCAGCGGGTTGGCCATGGCCGAGGCCGCCAGTCGTGGCTGCGAGGTGGTCCAGTACTCGCCAAATCAGGTCAAACAGGCGGTGGCCGGTCACGGTGGCGCCGACAAGGAACAGGTGCAGCGCATGGTCCAGACACTCCTCGGCCTGGCCGAGATCCCCAACCCTCCTGATGCGGCTGATGCTGCGGCCATCGCCCTGTGCCATGTGGCGATGGCCCCGATGGCGGCCGCCGCCGCGGCCGCATCCGCCCCGGGCCCGGCCCGATGATCGGCTCGCTGCGGGGCACGGTGGGCGACCGCTCCGGCACCGGCGAGGTGCTCATCGAGGTCAACGGTGTGGGCTACCGGGTGACCGTGACCCCGACGACGGTGGTGGAGTTGGGTGATCCCGGGACCGATGTGTTCGTCCATGTCCATCACCACATTCGGGAGGATGCGCAAACGCTGTATGGCTTCCTGACGCGCGATGAGCGCGATGGGTTCGAGGCGCTGCTAAGCGCGCATGGCGTCGGTCCCGCGTTGGCGCTGGCCATCTTGTCGGTGCACGGGCCCGATGCGTTGGCCCTGGTCATCGCCGAGGACGACGTCGACGCCCTGTGTTTGGTGCCCGGCGTGGGCAAGAAGACGGCTGCTCGGCTGCTCATCGAGTTGAAGTCCCGCCTGCGGGTACCGATCCTCGAGGGTGGACCCAGCGTGACCGCACGAGCCGGCGATGGTCAGGGACGCCTGTCGGCGCGCGCTGATGTGCGTGACGCGCTGGCCAACCTGGGCTACGGCCCAGACGAGGTGGCGGCCGTCGTGCGGGATCTGCCCGACGACGAGGATGTCTCCGTCCTGTTGAAGCAGGCGCTCCAGCGCCTGGCGGTGAGCTGAGAGGGGTGAGGTTGTGCGCGACGAACTGTTGAGCCCCGAACCCAACTCCGACGATGTGCTGGCTGAGTCGCTGGAGCGGTTCATCCACGACGACAGCCTCAACGATGAGGGCGGCCTGCGGCCCCGCAACTTGGACGAGTTCGTGGGTCAGACCGAACTCAAGGAGCATCTCCAGATCATCTTGGAGGCCGCCCGCCGCCGCGGTCAGGCCGTGGATCACCTGCTCTTCGCCGGTCCCCCCGGGTTGGGCAAAACCACGCTGGCGGGCATCGTCGCCGCCGAGATGGGGGTTGGTCTTCAGATCACGTCCGGTCCTGCGCTCGAACGGGCCGGCGACCTGGCTGCCATCCTCACCCGCCTCAACGAAGGCGACGTGTTGTTCATCGACGAGATCCACCGGTTGTCACGGGCCGTCGAGGAGGTCCTGTACCCGGGCATGGAGGATTTCAAGCTCGACATTGTGTTGGGCAAGGGGCCCGCCGCTCGGTCCATCCGCCTCGACCTGCCCCGGTTCACGCTCGTCGGTGCCACCACTCGCACCGGGTTGATCACGGGCCCGTTGCGCGACCGGTTCGGGCTGGTGGCTCGCCTCGACTACTACGAGGCCGCCGACCTGAAGCAGATCGTCGAGCGCGCCGCGGGCATTCTGGGCGTCACCATCGATTCGACCGGCGCCGAGGAGATCGCGCGGCGCGCCCGCGGCACCCCTCGCATCGCCAACCGTTTGTTGCGCCGGGTGCGGGACTTCGCCGAGGTTCGTAGTGACGGCGTCATCGATGCCGCCACCGCCCACGACGGCCTCGCCCTGTTCGGCGTGGACGACCTCGGCCTGGACAAGGTCGATCGGGCCATCCTGTTGGCCATCGCCGACCGCTTCGGCGGGGGACCGGTTGGTCTGTCCACGCTGGCGATCAGTGTGAGCGAGCCCACCGAGACCGTCGAAGACGTCTACGAGCCCTTCCTCATCCAACAGGGTCTGCTCATGCGCACGCCTCGGGGTCGGGTGGTGACTCCAGCAGCCTGGGCGCACCTCGGACTGATCGCTCCGCCCAGCGCCACGATGGCCGCGGCCGACGAGCCGCCGGGTCTGTTCGGCTGAACCCCTAACCTGACCCGCCGTGGACACGGCCGACTTCGACTACGGACTGCCTGAGGCGCGCATCGCTCAGGTCCCCGTCGAGCCCCGCGACGCCGCTCGGCTCCTGGTCGACCTGGGCCCCGATGCTGGTGTCGCCCACCGCCACGTCCGCGATCTTCCCGACCTGGTGACGCCCGGCGACCTCGTCGTGATCAACACCACTCGGGTCATGCCCGCCCGGCTTCGCCTCGTCAAGGAGACCGGCGGCGCCGCCGAAGTGCTCCTCGTCGAGGAGCACGGTGACGGCCAGTGGCAGGCCTTGGTCCGCCCCAGTCGGCGCATCGCGCCGGGAACCGAACTGCGTAGTGAGCGAACCGATGCCCTATCGGTCGTGGTCGGGACCGACCTCGGGGAGGGGCTCCGCCAGGTCACCGTTCGAGTGCATCGAGGATCGTTGCTGACCGCGCTCGACGAAGCGGGGGAGATGCCGTTGCCGCCGTACCTCACCGGCGGACTCGAGGACCCGGAGCGCTACCAGACGGTCTACGCCGAGCGGGCGGCCTCGGCGGCTGCGCCCACCGCGGGGCTGCACATCACCCCCGAGCTGCTCGACGGCTTGTCGGCGCGCCGGATTGCGGTGGCGCCGGTCGAACTGGTAGTTGGGCTGGGAACGTTCCGGCCCATGACGGCAGCCAAGGTCGAGGATCACACCATGCATGCCGAGCGCTACCGGGTGCCGGAGGCAACGTGGGAAGCGATCAGGTCGACGCGGGCCGGCGGCGGACGCGTCGTCGCCGTGGGCACCACCACGGTGCGGGCGTTGGAGAGCGCGGCCGCCACCGGGGCGTTGGAGGGTCACACCGAACTCTTCATCCACGGCGACTATGAGTTCCAAGTGGTGGATCGCCTCATGACCAATTTCCACCTGCCCCGTTCGTCGCTGCTGGTCATGGTCGACGCCTTTGCCGGACCTCGGTGGCGTGACCTGTACGCCGAGGCCCTGGCCGGCGACTACCGCTTCTTGTCCTTCGGCGACGCCATGTTGCTCACCTGTCGTGACCGCGGTCCACGTCGACCGGGCGAGAGCCGCTCGTGAGTGAGCGGGTGGTGGAGATGGAGATCGACGCCGTCGATGGGCAGGCCCGCGCCGGTCGGGTCCATACGCCGCGGGGCTCGTTCGAGACTCCGGTGTTCATGCCGGTCGGTACCCGAGGCTCCGTGCGCACGTTGTCGTCGCTCGACCTCGAGGATCTCGGGGTCGAGATCATGCTCGGCAACACCTACCACCTGATGTTGCGACCGGGAGCCGACGTCATCGACGAGTTGGGTGGTCTGCACGGCTTCTCGTCGTGGGGTGGGCACGTGCTCACCGATTCGGGTGGCTTCCAGATCTTCTCGCTCGAACCGAAGGTCTCGGACGAGGGGGCCATCTTCCGGTCCACCTATGACGGCAGTGCCCATCACCTCACCCCCGAATCGGCCGTGGAGATCCAGCGCGCCCTTGGTGCCGACATCCAGATGGTGCTCGATGTGTGCCCGGCGCTTCCGGGCACGGACGCTACCGTCCGCGCCGCCGTCGAGCGAACCGCGGCGTGGGCGGCTCGGGCTCGGCCGGCGTTCCTGGCGGGACGGGAGGCCGGCCGCACCGATGCGCAGCGCAGCCAGGCCCAGTTCGGCATCGTGCAGGGCGGGGTCGATCTCGAGCTGCGGGCCGAGAGCACGGCGCGCACCCTGGAGGTCGGATTCGACGGGTATGGCATCGGGGGGTTGTCGGTCGGCGAGCCTCGCGACGAGATGTTGCCGGCGCTCGAGGTCGTCACCGCCGGCCTGCCCGCCGATCAGCCGCGGTACCTCATGGGCGTCGGCGATCCGATCGGCTTCGTCGAAGGCATCGCCCGAGGGGTCGACCTCTTCGACTGTGTGATGCCCACCCGGGCGGCGCGTCACGGCACGATCTTCACCGATGCGGGACGGCTCAACCTCCGCAACGCCGAACACGCCCGTGCGTCGGGCCCGCTCGACGAGGACTGCACCTGCGTGGTGTGCGGCCGCTGGTCGCGGGCCTATCTCCGTCATCTGCTGCGGGTGCAGGAACCCACCGCGGGCCGGCTCCTGACCATCCACAACGTGCACTGGTGCCTGAATCTCATGCGTCGCTCCCGGGTCGCCATCGCCGCCGGTGACTTCGACACCCTCCGTCGTCAGGTAGTGGAAGCCTGGAGCTGACCGGGCGTCCGAGCGAACGCAGAGCGGGGCGGTCTTGCCCCTGCCTGACGCTCGACTAACCTCCGTCCGGCTCTGACCGTCTGTCGCGGGATCTCATGCAACTTCCCATTCTCTTCATTTTGTTGGCCCTCATGTGGGTCGTGCTCATCGTCCCCCGTCAACGCGAGGCTCGACGTCAGCGCGCGCTTCTGGCGTCACTGGCCGTGGGCGACGAGGTCATCACTGGCGGCGGCATCCACGGACTGGTCGTCGAGCTCGATGACGAGACGGTGATGGTCGAAGTCGCACCCGGGGTCACGCTCAAGATCGCCCGCCGGGCCATCCTTTCCCGCCTCGACGTTCCCGCCGTCGGTTCCTCGCCGAGCGCTGACCGGCCCGAGTCCGGTCCCGACGCCACGACCGGGACCGAGGACTGACTCCCATGGCCCGCCGCAAGCGTCGCAGCAGCTCGCTCGTCTTCATCCTGATCGTGGCCGTCGTTTGCCTCGTGTACGCGGTGGTGGCCACCGATCGGCCGTTCCTCGGGCTGGACCTCCAGGGTGGCGTGTCGGTCGTTCTCCAGCCCCAAGATCCCAACGTGTCCCAGGACTCGCTCGAGCAGGCCAAGCAGATCATCAACCGCCGCATCAACGGCCTGGGTGTCGCCGAGGCCAATGTCACGCTGCAGGGCAAGACCATCCTGGTGGAGATCCCCGGCGTGAAGGACCGAGATCGGGCGCTCAAGGTCATCGGTGAGACGGCGCAGCTGCAGTTCCGTCCGGTCCTGGCGCAGTACCCGGTGACGTCCACGAACACCACCGACACAACGGGCACCGACGGAGGCACCACCATCCCGCCGGTCGATCCTTCCCAATCGACGTCGACCAGCGAGGCCGGCCTGGCCCCGACAGGGCCATCGGGCCTCGTCGAGGGCGAGAGCGCCGCCGCCCTCCAGACCACCGGCCCCACGGCCACCCCGACGACCGCGGCGGCGACGGCCACCACGGTGGCCGGTACAACGGCCACCACGGCGGCCGGGACCACACCGGGAACGATCGACGCGGCCACCTCGGCCCAGCTGAAACAGCAGCTGGCCGCGCAGGGCGCCACGAGCACCGGCACCCCACCACCCGTCACCTCCGACGAAGATCTGGCCAATCCCGACTCGAAGAACCAGGTCGTGGTCCTGCCCGAGGTCGACCGCAAGACGGGGGAGACCACCGCCATCTTCAAGCTGGGCCCGGTCCTGGTCGAGGGCACCGCACTCGACTCGGCAACGGCGTCGATCGATGACACCGGCCAATGGCAGGTCAATCCCGTGTTCAAGGACGGCAAGGACGGTATCGACGCGTTCAACGCCGCCGCCGCCAAGTGCAACGTCGGCACCAATCCCGTCTGCCCCGGTAGCGGCGGCCCCGGGCGCCTGGCCGTGGTCCTGGACAACCAGGTGCTCACCGCGCCGACCATCAACTCGGCCACCTTCCAGCGCGACTCGATCAAGATCTCGGGCAGCTTCGACGAGAAGTCGGCCAAGGACGTTGCGCTGGCGCTCAAGTACGGCGCCCTCCCGGTGGTGCTCGTCGCCCAACAGAGCCAGATCGTGTCGGCCACCCTCGGCCAGGATGCGCTCCATGCCGGGCTGGTCGCCGGGGCGGTCGGTTTCGTCCTGGTGGGCATCTACATGATCGCCTTCTATCGATTCCTCGGCGTGCTGGCCATGTTCAAGCTGCTGATCGAGGGCACGATCCTGTGGGCGATCCTCTGCTTCATGGGGGCGCACATTGGGTTGGCGCTCACCCTGGCTGGAATCACCGGCATCATCGTGTCCATCGGTGTGTCTCTCGACTCGAACGTCGTCTACTACGAGCATCTCAAGGAAGATGTCCGCGCCGGACGGACCGTCCGAGCGGCGGTGGATCAGTCCTTCGCCTCCGCGTGGAGCACGATCTTGGCGGCGGACGGGGCCTCGATCATCGGCGCCGCGCTGCTCTGGTTCCTGACGGTCGGCGCTGTCCGTGGCTTCGCCCTCTTCCTGGGGATCTCTACGCTCCTCGACCTGGTGACGTCGTATTGCTACATGCGCCCCGTGGTGCGATGGGCGACGAGTTCTCAGCGGTGCATTGATCACCCTGAACAGTTCGGGCTGCCGGCCTCGGCGTCGGTCACCACGGCCAAGACCGCAAAGGTGTCGGTATGAGCGCGCTGCGCCGCCTCTATCGGGGCGAGAACGAGATCAATTTCTCCCGGTGGTGGCGTCGCGGGCTGAGCCTGTCCGCCGTGCTCATCCTGGTCAGCTTGTTGTCGCTGTTCACTCGGGGGCTCAACCTGGGCATCGACTTCGAGGGCGGCGTGTCCGTCGAGGGCAAGGCCCCCGGCATCACGGTCTCGCAGACGCAGGACGCGCTGTCCAACATCGGGATCACCACCGCCAAGGTCCAGATCATCGGCACTGACACGTTGCGGGTGCAGGTGGCGTCGGATCAGGAACCCAAGAAGGACGACATCCGCCAGACCCTCGCCACATTGGCCGGGTCCGACCCGAGCGACTTCAGCGTCAGCACGGTGGGTCCGTCATGGGGTCAGGAGATCACCCATTCGGCCGAACGGGCGCTTGTCTTCTTCCTGCTGGCCATCTTGTTGTACCTGTCGATACGCCTGGAATGGAAGATGGCGCTGGCCGCGGTGCTGGCCATGATCCACGACGTCATCATCAGCGTCGGCCTCTACTCCGTTTTGCAGCTCGAGGTCACCCCGCCGACCGTCATCGCCTTCCTGACCATCCTCGGCTATTCGATCTACGACACCATCGTCGTGTTCGACAAAGTGAAGGAGAACCAGGCGCGGCCGGCCATCGCCACGCGGATGACCTATACCGATCTGGCGTCGCTGTCGATGAACGAAGTGCTGCTGCGCTCGATCAACACGTCGGTGGTCGCCATCTTGCCGGTGATCTCGATGCTGGTCGTCGGGGCCGGGCTACTCGGTGCCGTTACCCTCGAGGAGTTCTCCATCGCCTTGCTGGTGGGCATGATTTCCGGTGCCTATTCGTCGATCTTCGTGGCCATGCCCATCGTGGTGTGGCTCAAGGAGCGTGAGCCCAGCAACACCGCGCTGCGCGAGCGCCTCGGTGGCGGGAAGAACGCCACACTGAGTCGCCATCAGGCCGAGGTGCTGTCGCTGTCGGGCTCGGCGGCATCGACGCGGGTGGCCGGTTCGACGACCGCGACGGCGAGCGCGAAGGAACCGGGTGCGCCTGATGGTGCCGGTTCGAACCCGGTGCCGCCTACCTCCACGGTAATTCCTCCGAGGCCCCGGAAGAAGGGCAAGCGGCGCTGATGGAGGTTCTGCCCTACGGCGGCTATCCCACAGTGACCGATCACCTCCGAGCCTCAATTCGCGACATTCCCGACTGGCCCAAGCCGGGAGTGACGTTCAAGGACATCACCCCGTTGCTCAACGATCCGGTGGCCTTCGCCAGCGCGGTCGACGCCTTGGCGGGCGCGTTCATCACCGCCAAGATCGACCGCGTCCTCGGTGTCGAGGCGCGGGGCTTCATCCTGGCCGCCCCGGTGGCGTATCGCCTCGGCGCTGGGTTCGTCCCGGTGCGCAAGGCGGGCAAGTTGCCGTGGGAGATCGAGCGCGAGGAGTACGTGCTCGAATACGGCACCGACCTCCTGGAGATTCACCGCGACGCCATAGCGCCGGGCGAGCGGGTGTTGGTGGTGGACGATGTCTTGGCCACTGGCGGCACCGCGGCGGCGACGGCCCGTCTCGTGGAACGCATCGGTGGGGAAGTCGTGGGGTTTGGATTCCTGGTCGAGTTGGCCTTCCTGGCCGGGCGTGACCAGTTGGCCGATCACGCCATGGTGTCGCTGTTGACCTACTCCTAAGGCAAACTGGTAGCCGAGCGCGAGCTCGGAAGCCGAATCTCGCCTTCGAGAGGAGCACAGTTCCAGCGTGGCCACCGTCGATCGGGTCCTGCCTTGGCGCCGACATAGCGCGCCGCCGTCTCAGGAGATCGCCCCACTCGTCGACGCGTTCCGCGAGCACCATCCTCGCAATTCGACGGCGATGATCAGCCGAGCCTACGAGCTGGCACGCGACGCCCACACCGGCCAGACCCGCAAGTCGGGCGAGCCCTATGTGCAGCATCCGGTGGCGGTGGCGAAGATCGTGGCCGAACTGGGGTTGGACGACGTGACCATCTCCGCCGCGCTGCTACACGACGCGGTGGAGGACACCGGGGTCACGTTGGAGGATCTGACGCTCGCCTTCGGGCCGGACGTCGCCGCCATCGTCGACGGTGTCACCAAGCTCGACCGGCTCAAGTTCGACTCGAAGGAAGCTCAGCAGGCGGCCACCGTCCGCAAGATGTTGGTGGCGATGGCCAAGGACATGCGGGTCCTGATCATCAAGTTGGCCGACCGGCTGCACAACATGCGGACCGTCGCCGCCATGCCGGCGTGGAAGCAGGAACGCACCGCGCAGGAGACGCTCGACATCTACGCGCCGCTGGCCCACCGCCTAGGCATGCAGGAGATGCGACAGCAGCTTGAGGATCTGTGCTTCGCCGCGCTGCACCCCAAGCGCTACGCCGAGATCGATCACATGGTGGCGACGCGGTCGCCGGAGCGGGAGATCTACCTGACCCAGGTGCTGGAGGACGTGCGCGAGCGGTGTCAGGAGTTGCGCATCGAGGCCGACGTCACCGGGCGGCCGAAACACCTGTGGAGCATCTACGAGAAGATGGTGGTGAAGGGTCGTGAGTTCGACGAGATCTTCGACCTGGTGGGCATCCGGGTGGTGGTGCCGACCGTGAAGGATTGTTACGCGGCGCTGGGTTCGATCCACGCCACCTGGAAGCCGGTGCAGGGTCGGTTCAAGGACTACATCGCCATGCCCAAGTTCAACCTCTACCAGTCGTTGCACACGACGGTGGTGGGGCCCCAGGGCAAGCCGGTCGAGGTGCAGATCCGTACCGAAGAGATGCACTCGCGGGCCGAGTTCGGCGTGGCGTCTCATTGGAACTACAAAGACGAGGGCGCCTCAACCGCGGATCTGGCCTGGCTGAACCGAATCGTCGACTGGCAACAAGAGACGAGTGATCCCAGCCAGTTCATGGCCAACCTGAAGATCGATCTCGAACAGGACGAGGTCTTCGTGTTCACCCCCAAGGGCAGGGTGGTGACGCTGCAGGCCGGGGCGACCCCGGTGGATTTCGCTTACGCCATCCACACCGAGGTCGGCCACGCCTGCATCGGGGCCAGGGTCAACGGCAAGCTCATCCCGCTCGATTCTACGCTCAGCTCGGGAGACTCGGTCGAGATCTTCACCTCCAAGGTGGAGGGGGCCGGGCCTTCCCTCGACTGGCTGAAGTTCGTCATCACCCACAAGGCGGCTAACAAGATCCGCCAGTGGCAGTCGCGGGAGCGCCGCGAGGACGCCATCGAAACGGGCTCCGAGGACCTCATCAAGGCCATGCGCCGCGAGGGGCTGCCGGTGCAGAAGGTCCAGCAGTCCAAGACGCTCGACGACGTGGCGGCCTCGCTCAACTACCCCGATCTGGATTCGCTCAAGGCGGCCATCGGCGAGAACCACGTGTCGGCCTCGTCGATTGCTGAGCGGGTCCGCAAGCACTTGCAGGACATCGATCCGTCCCGCGAGGAGCAGCTGCCGATCACCGTGCGGGAGCCTGACCGCCAACACCGCAGTCACGGCTCCAATAGCTCGGGGGTCCATGTCGAGGGGCTCGACGACGTGATGGTTCGACTGTCGCGGTGCTGCACGCCGGTGCCGGGCGACGAGATCATGGGGTTCGTAACCCGGGGTCGGGGAGTGTCGGTGCATCGCGCCGACTGCGCCAACGCCCAGTCGTTGTCGATGGGCCAGAGCGATCGACTCATCGAGGTCGAATGGGACGAGGAACGAACCGGCAGCTTCGTGGCGTCCATCGAGGTCAAAGCCTTGGACCGCGCCCGGTTGTTGCGCGACGTGAGCGCCGCGCTAGCCGATGCTCACGTGAACATCATCTCGTGCAACACGGTGACCGGCTCCGACCGGATCTCCAAGATGCGCTTCGACTTCGAGCTCGGCGACCCCGGCCATCTCGACTCGCTCATCTCGACCATCAAACAGATCGACAGCATCTACGACGCGTACCGGGTGCTACCAGGGGCCGACAAGCACGGCTGATATCCGGCAGATGTGCTCGCCTCACCAGCGGGATCAGGCTGGGGAGAAGTGAGCGAAGTACGCCGCGGCTCGTACCCACGGAGTCAGGGATTGGCTCAGCCTCTGGGACGGACCTATCGCCCAGCTCGGCGGTTGATCTCCGCCGCCATCAATCCAACCGGCAGGTCGGCTACATGCCGGAACGGCATCCAGTAGCCCGTACCGTCGAGCTTGATCCGGCGCCCGTTGCGGCCAGTCACCTGGAGGATGGCGAACAGAGGTACGGGCCCGGCAGGAACCACCTTCGCCCCTGCCACGTCCTGCCATGAGAGACGGCGGCTTCGGAAGGGTCCGCCGCGCAGAATGAGCCAGTCCTCCTCGGCCCGTACTTCCACGCGCAACCATCGCACGCAGCAGGTTCCAAGTACCAGGATCAGGATGCTCCCGATGATCAGGCTGGGTATCCCGCCCGCGCCGAACATGGCGGGGACAGCCAGCATTGCCATGCCCACGCAGACGGTCGCACCGGCCGCCCTTTCACTGCCGCCTCGAAGGACGAGTCCATCTCCCTCGCTCACCGATCCCACCAGGTCAGTATCGCATCGACGGGGCCGTGGTCGGCGGTGCGCTCTGCGAGCAACTCCCGGCAGAGGACGCCGCCTCGGTAATCACGGGCGGCGGTGGATAGGTGTGCGATACAGCTCGCCGAGGGCGTCACCGCCTCACCGGAACCATGCCGGGCTGACGTCAGCGACTGGTTGCAATCTCGGTGCCGAGCAGTTTTGCGTCCCAGCGCCGTAGTAGACGATCGCCGAATTGGGGTCGGGGTTCGTGACGATGATGGCGTGAAGACCGGATGCCCCAGCCGGGGCGGGCGGGTAGGTCGTCGGCGTGAGAGATGGGGCGCAACTCGCCACGATGCCTCGGTCGATCATCACCCACGCCGGGACGCCGTCGAGCGGCGGGGCGCCAATGCCAGGCTCCAAGGTCACTCGCCCGGACAGCAACTGGTACGGCCTCGGCAGCCCGGCGTCAAAATTGGAGCCGGGAAGCATCTTGGCCATGACCAGCTTGAGGACGCTCTCAGCGTCGCCAGCCGTCATGCCATCGGGAGCCGGGCCGTCTACGAGCACCAAGGTCCCCTGGTCGGCGCTGAACGGGACGGAAACGGAAAGCGCCTCGGCTTGTGCTTGGAGCAACGGTGGGACCGTGGTTGTGGCGGCCGGGTCCGTAGCGGTCGGCGAGGTCGTTCCGTCTGCCGACGAGGAGCAGGCCGTCATCACACCGATGGTGATGAGTGATAGCCCCACGGTCAGAATCTTGTTGGCCATGTGATGCCTTCCGGTAGTGCACCCTCACTCGGACGATCCCGACAACCCGTTGGTTCCGCCCTCGATCCTGGCAGACATGGCGGCGAATAACGCTCACGCCTCCGCCCGGCCGGAGGCGATGGATAGGTGCCGAAGTACGCCGCATTGGCACCCTAGGAGACAGAGGCCGGGGAGTGTTCGCAGAGGGGACCGGTGCAGCACCCGATACATCGCGCTCCTGCGCTCGGACCCGACCTGCGGTTACGCGGGTGAGCACAGCGCATCTGCATCAATACACGACGCGTACCGCGTACTCCCGGGACACGGGAGCTGAGTCAGGCTCGAGCTGGAAGCAATCCTTGGCCGAGAAGTCGATCTCAGGACGCCATGGGACCTCAGCCGGTACTTCCGCGACTCCGTGACGACCTCTTCGCGCCTGCTCTAGGCAGCCTGACGACGGGGTAGGGATCCGCCACACATCCGGGATTCGCTCACGCGATCGAGGGCAAGCTCACACGAGCGGTCTAGATCCGGCAAGCTTCCGGCGCGGCAGTCGCCGCCCAGAGCGCTCGGAGGACCATGAGCATCAACGTCGTCATAAACTTCCAGGCGTCCCCCGGAAACGCCGCCGAGCTGTTGCCGTTGCTTCGGGCAGGCCGGGACATCAGCAGGGCAGCGGACGGCTGCGAGTCGTTTGAGCTGTTCCAGCGGCAGGACGACGAGCACAAGTTCATGTTCTTGGAGCAGTGGCGCTCCGCCGAGGATCACCACGAGAACATGGCCACCAACATCCTGGCGAGCGGACACCTCGCACGGATCTTGCCGCTGCTCGTAGGTCCCCCGGACAACGGCGTGATCAGCCAGATCGACTGACCCTCCGGCGAACACCACCCCGCGGGGTCGCCCGCCTCGGTGTCAGTGGTTGGTCTCTGGTCGCCGTCCCCCTGCCGAGATCAGCGGTGCGGTCGCCACGTCGAGCTCTCCGGCATCGAGCGCCGCCAGAGGCGCGTCGACCTCCTCGACGCTGACA